>MTKW01026979.1_pt1 | contig 79991 bp, 58 predicted proteins | sample 1042761 | NCBI WGS metagenome assembly MTKW01 (sample SAMN06205366, study PRJNA360243) | anaerobic digester metagenome | biome: Wastewater treatment plant; feature: Anaerobic digester sludge; material: sludge; isolation source: anaerobic digester fed with sludge from wastewater treatment plant ... | reverse complement strand
GACTCGTTGAACCGATCGATCCAGTCGTAGACCGCGCGTTCGGTAACGGCGAACAGCTCCGCGACGACGGAGCGGGTCACACCGAGTAGCAGCGCTTTGATCGCCTGCATACGGAAAGCGTCCTGCTGACGCTTCGAGCACCGGATTGCTACATCCAGTTCCGCAAGCGTGCAGTTCTCTGCATTGGGCATCAATGGCATAGGCATGAAATGCATATTCAGGCGCTATCCAAAAGTACCTCCTCAATAACTAGAGAAAACTTCCGAGAACCGCTCTAGCTCGGGAAGTAGAGCATCTGCTCCAAAGCATCGTCATGATCGGGGTCGATGGCTAGCACCTTCTCGAACTGCGCTTTGGCGTCATCATACTCCCCGAGCATGCAGAGGGTCTTTCCGTAGTTGAGGAGGAAGGTGATGTTCGTAGGCTCCAGCGTTACCGCGGTCTTGAACTGCTCGAGGCACTCGTCGAACATCCCGGTGTTCAGCAGGCAGTGTCCGAGACCGGTGTGCGCGAGGCCGAAATCGGGGAACTCCTCGACCAGGCTCTCGTACTTGGGCTGGGCACTAGCGTAGTCGCCACCGACCCGCAGCGCGTCAGCCTCTGCGAGAACCGCGTCTCTCTCTTGCTCCGTCATGCCACAACCTACCCTCGCCCTGAGAGGCGCTCAAACCTACTGCGACCGGCTCTCCGGCTTACGGGATCGACTCACAGATGCAAAACCCACGAAGGAAAGCCCTACTGTGAATCGATCAAAGGTTCGACGTTCACGCTCCCTGGTCCTTCGCCGGAGCGCCTTTCGTTGCCTGTCCCCCTGTGGAATACGCCGGTCCTGTCAGGACTCCTGCCTTGCTGCGGGACGTAACTCGGAACGATGCGGCGCCGGCAGCCGGTGGCCGGGAGCCAGGTGACGCCCGTTGGCGAAGTCCCGACCCGTCTGTCGCGCCCGGCCCTCGGGCTGGACCTCGGCGAGGGCCACGGCGCCCTGACCCGCGGCGAGCACGAGGGTATCGCCCTCGATCGCCAGCACCTCGCCGGGCTCTCCCTCGCCATCCTGGGGCCATGCTCGCCACAGTTTGACGCTGGTGTCGGCCCACTGCGTGTGGCACCCCGGACGGGGGTTGAAGGCGCGGATGTGGCGCGCGATGGAATCCGCGTCCGCATGCCAGTCTATCTCGCCCTCCTCCGGCTTGATGCGAGGGGCCAGAGTTACACCCGCCGGGTCCTGCGGCTCCGCCCGCGCCTCGCCCAACTCGATCAGCCGGACCGTCTCGGCCAGCACCTCGGCTCCCAGCGCGCTTAGCCTCTGCATGAGATCGCCCGCCGTGTCCGTCGGGCGGATCGGCTCCTCGGCCTGAAAGATGACATCGCCCGCATCGAGAGCCTGGACCATGAACTGGGTGGAGACTCCGGTCACAGCGTCACCATGCCAGATCGCGTACTCAACAGGGGCCGCTCCGCGCCAGCGGGGCAACAGCGAGAAGTGCAGATTGATAGCCCCCAGCCGCGGGATACTGAGAGTGTCTGGCTTCAGTATCTGGCCGAAGGCGACCACGCAGTAGAGATCCGGGTCGAACTCGGCGATGAGCGAGTGTGCCTCCTCGGTGTTGACCGAGTGGGGCTGTATCAGCGGCAGACCGTGAGCGTCGCAGCAGAGCTTCACGGGCGGCTGCCCCACACGACGGCCACGTCCGCGCTGCCGGTCAGGCTGGCAGACGACCATGAGGGAGTGGCCCCGCTCCAGCAGACCCTCCATCGACGGCCGGGCGCAGTCCGGCGTGCCCATGAAGACGATGCGGAGGCTCATCGCGCCTTGTCTCCCTCGATGCGGTCGCGCCGCGCCCGACGCATCTCCCGGCGTGCTTCGCCGTACCGGCCGAGTGTGTTCAGAGCGTGCGCGAGGTCAGTTCGATATGCGGGGTTGCCTGGGTCTAGGTCGACGGCCCGGCGCAGGTCGGAGAGGGCATCCTCGATCCTGCCCAGGTGAAGAGTGCACACGGAGAGTCCCACGTGGGCGGGGGCGTAGTCGGGCCACTCCTCGAGGACGAGCAAGTACAACGCGCGCGCGGAGGCGTAGTTGCCCGACTCGCGTAGCCGCTCGGCTTGATCGAAGGCCTCGTCCACATGGTCTGGGTACAAGTGTCACCTCGCTTCGCCGCTAGGCGGGAGCTTTCGAGGCGTAGCGCGCCTCAAAGCGCCGACGAACCTCCTCCACGGCCACCAGCTCGGACTCGTAGACGGCGCCCTCGCCGTCGGCGTCAGGCACCGGATAGTAGACCTTCACCTTTGGATCGGAGACCCGATCGAGGTATACCACCCCGTCCAGGTGATCGATCTCATGCTGGAGGCAGCGAGCCACCAGGCCTTCGGCCCTGATGACGGCATCCCGCCCGTCGAGGTCCAGTCCCTTGACCACAATGGACGACGGGCGTCGCACGAGGCCTTGGACCTCGGGGATGCTGAGGCAGGCCTCCAGGTCCGACTCTTGCTCCTTGGACGTCCGGATAATCCGCGGGTTCACAAGGGGACCGTGAATCTCCTCAAGGTCCAGGGTGATCAGGCGGAGGCTCACGCCGACCTGGGGCGCTGCGAGGCCAATCCCCGGCGCCTCCATCATCGTCTGCATCATGTCCTCGGCGAGGGCACGGATGGAGTCGTCGATCTCCCGCACCTCTTCGGCTACGGTCCGCAGCACGGGATCGCCGAGCACCACAATGTCGCGAAGTGCCACGAGGCGCCTCCTTGGGTCAACGCCTAATGTTTGGCCTATCTAACTACAACAGGGAGAGGGGGTCAACGTCAATGGTGAGCCCCTTGCGGAACTCCTCCGGAGTGCTGGCCCAGGCGTTGCGGCACCATGCAACCAGAGAGGCGGCGGGGGCGAACATCTCGACATGGAAGCGGTACGTGCCACGCAGCCGGGAGAGAGCGGCCGGGTTGGCGTCGCTCACGCGCCCCTCTTCCGGCCGGGTGGCCTCGGCCGCGGTGGCGAAGGCCTCTGCGGCCCGCTGAGCGAGGAAGGGGTCTTCGTCGGTGGAGAGCACGTTCGCTAGCCGGCTGAAGGGTGGGTACTGGTGGCGGCGGCGCAGCTCGATCTCGCTCTCGTAGAAGCCCATGTAGTCGTGTCGGGCCGCATGCTCGATCGCATAGTGGTCCGCGCTGAAGGTCTGAACGACCACCCGTCCGCCCAGCCCGCCGCGCCCGGCGCGGCCGGAGACCTGAGTAAGCAGGCAGAAGGTCTGCTCCGCGGCGCGGAAGTCGGGGAAGTGCAGTCCCGTGTCGGCCATCAGCACGCCTACGAGCGTGACTCGGGGGAAGTCCAGCCCCTTGGCGATCATCTGGGTACCGATGAGGATGTCCAGTTCGCCACGCTCGAAGCGGCTGAGGATACGTCCGTGGGCGCCCTTCTCGCGGGTCGTGTCGCGGTCCATACGCTGGAGCCGCGCATCGGGGAAGAACTCCCGCACCTCCTGCTCCGCTCGCTCGGCCCCCGTGCCCATGGGATGGAGATGCTCGGAATGGCACACGGAGCACACGAGTGGGGTGGGTCGCTCGTGGCCGCAGTGGTGGCATCGGAGCAGGTTCTCCCGCTGATGGTAGGTGAGGGAGACGTCGCAGTCGGCACACCGAATGGCCTCGCCGCACTCTCGGCAGAGGATGAAGGGGGCCCAACCTCGCCGATTCAGAAGCAGGATAGCCTGCTCGCCTCGGTCTAGAGTGTCGCGCAGGGCGGCCTCGAGCGGCTCGGAGACGAGGGCCTGGCGGCGCACGTAGGGCTGGGTCCGCATGTCGATGATCTCCACAGGGGGCAGCCCGCCACCCGCCACGCGCTCGGGCAGTACCAGCAGCCTATGGTCGCCCTCTCTGGCCGCCAAGTAGGACTCGAGGCTCGGCGTCGCGCTTCCGAGGACGACGGCCGCGCCGGTCTGCCGGCCCCTGGCGAGCGCCGCCTCTCTCGCGTTATACCGCGGCGTCGAGTTCTGCTTATAGGAGGCCTCGTGCTCCTCATCGATGACGATAAGCCGCAGGTCCTCCACCGGGGCGAACACCGCCGACCGCGCGCCAATGACGATGCTCGCATCCCCATCGCGGGCCCGAGTCCACTCATCGAGGCGTTCACCCCTTCCCAGGGCGCTGTGGAGCACGGCGACGCGGTCGCCGAAGCGAGCCTGGAAGCGGCCGACCGTCTGGGGGGTCAGGGAGATCTCGGGGACCAGAACGATGGCTCGGCCGCCGACCTCCAGGGCGTGGCTGATAGCCGAGAGATAGACCTCGGTCTTCCCGCTGCCGGTGATCCCGTGGAGGAGCGCGGACTCGCCCTGGCGCCGATCTATCGCTTGGTTGATGGCGGCGACAGCGGCGCATTGGTGGCGCGTCTGCCGGACGGTCGCCGCGCTCGCTCCAACCCCGTGGCTCGCCGGCCTTCGGAGCACGGGGATAGAGGTCACCCGGGCGAGGCCCTTCTCCACGAGTTGACGGGCGGCGGCCCGCCGCTTCTCCAGATCGACGAGGGGGAGAGGCTCTTGCCGCCTCAGGATCTCGCGCAGGATCTCCCGCTGGGCGGAAGCTCGCTTGGGGAGAGACTCGACGTCCGCGCCGGGAACGGGCTGGAGGGCCAGGAGCGTCTTCCTGCTACTCCGCGCGGGGGCGAGGACGTGGCGGGCGCGGACCAGTCCCTCCTTGATGAGCGCCGCAAGCTCCGAGTCCGAGGGCTTTTGGCCCAGGATGGACTCCATCTCCGCGGTGGTGAGCGGCCCATCGGACGCTCGAAGCAGGACCAGCAGAGGAGATGGCTCGGGTTCGAGTTCCTCAGCCCCGAAGAGGGACGCCTGGGCGGGAGCCGGTTCGTCCGCGGAACTCACGGCCTGGTAGGCGGTCACTACCTCCTCTTGGGCTCCGGCTGGCACCATAGCCTGCAGACAGGCAGCGAGGTCGGCGCAGTACTCCGAGGCGATCCAGCGGCCCAACTCCACGAGCTCTGGGCTCAAGCGGGCCGAGTCGTCCAGGACCTCGAGGATGGGTCGGACCTGGAACTCGCCCTCAGGCTCACGATCCGCGACGCCAACGACGTACCCCGTCGCGGAGCCGCTCGACAGGGGCACGAGGACATAGGCCCCGAGCCAACCCTCAGCCGGGGTGGAGAAGGGGAGTGAGTAGGTGAGCACGAGGCTCTCCTCACCTCGGCGCCGGGCCAACAGAACCTCGGCGAATGGGGGGCTGCTCTCATGCTCGGCCACGTTCTGCGGCTCCTTGAGGGGTAACTCTCCAGCCGCGGTGTGTAGGCCATCGGCACTGACAGACTCGCGACCATGTCCGTTCCCAAGTATCATGGTCCAGTCCCGATGGCGAGGCAAGCTATCCCGCACACCCTGGTCCCGGAGGAGATGATGTCGCCTTGAGCGCCAAGCCCGCGCGAGCCAGCAAGAGCGCCTCGAAGAGGAGGCCCATCGAGATAGGTGATCTCTTCGCCCTGCGGCTGCCCGGCAGCCCCGCCCTAGCGCCCGACGGCCGATCGTGCGTCGTGACCGTGCAGCGGTGCGATACCGAGAAGAACCGCTACCACTCGAACCTCTACCTCGTGGACACGGAGTCGGGCGACGCGCGCGCGATCACGGAGGGCGACCATAGCGACAGTCAGCCCCTCTGGTCGCCCGATGGCAGGGCCCTCGCCTTCGTGTCGTCCCGGAGCGAGACCGCGCAAGTGCACGTCATGCCCGTCGGCATCGGCGACTCGCGCAAGCTGACGAAGCTACCGGCGGGATCGATCAGTCTCCAGCAATGGTCGCCGGACGGCTCCAAGCTCCTGTTCATCTACCAGCCTCGCCCCGAGGAGGACACCAAGGAAGCGGCCGAGGAGCGGAAGCGGGCCCACAGATCCGGGCCGACCCGTGTCATCGAGAGCTCCCTGTACCGCCTGGACGGGCATGGGTTCCTCAGCACGGTTCCGCCACAGCTCTACGCGGTGGACGTCGACTCCGGCGAGTGCGAGCGGCTGACCCGGGGGAAGGCCTACGTGGGCTCGGCCGCGTGGTCGCCCGACGGCAAGAGCCTCGCTTGGACCGTGGTCCGGGACGTGGAGTACAAGCCCCACGATGTTCGGATCTGCGTCCGCCCGATCAAGGGAGGGCAGGTCCGAACCCTGGAGGCGCCCACGGGCCCCAAAGACAGCTTGCTGTGGACGCCCGACAGCAGGCGCCTGCTCTACCTCGGCTACGAGGAGGACAAAGATAGCTGGGGCACCCGCAACGCGCACGTCTGGATGGTGAAGGCGACGGGCAAGGGCGAGGCGCGGGACATCATGCCCGAGTTGGATCAGACCTGCAGTCCCTACACCCTCTGTGACTGCCAGGGCAGCCCAAGCCTCCGGGCGTTCACCCTAGCGCCCGAGGGCAATGCCGTGGACGTTCTCGTCGCAAACGAGGGCGCCACCCAGCTCCTACGCTGCCCCCTGGATGGCGGGAAGCCGCGGGTGTTGCTCGGCGGACACGCGCATACCTACGGCTTCACGGAGGAGGTCGGCGGAAAGGTCATCGTAACGACCCAGAGCCCCGTCGAGCCGGGCCTTGTGCAGGCCGTATCCACCGCTTCCGGTGGGCGTCCGAAGACCCTCTGGAACCCGAACGGCGACCTCGTGTCCACCCTGGATCTCTCTCGGCCGCAGGAGATGTGGGTCGAATGCGCCGAGACGGGTCGCAAGGTGCAGGGGTGGGTCCTCAAGCCCCCTGGCTTCGTTCCATCGAGGAAGTACCCGATGATCCTCCAGATCCACGGAGGGCCCCACACCCAGTACGGCGCGGGCTTCTTCCACGAGTTCCAGTGGCTCGCGGGCAAGGGCTACGTCATCCTCTTCACCAATCCCGTCGGAAGCCAGGGCCGCGGCGAAGCCTACATGCAGGGGCTGCGCCGTAAGTGGGGAGAGGCGGACTTCCCCGAACTGATGGCCTTCGTCGACGCACTGCTGGCGGAGGGCTATGTGGACGAGAAGCGGATGGGCGTCGCGGGCGGTAGCTACGGGGGGTACATGACGAACTGGGTCGTGGGGAACACGACTCGATTCGCGGCAGCATGCACCCAGCGGTGCGTGTCGAACCTGGTGTCCTTCGCCGGCAACTCGGACTTCCCCATGCGGCCCAACGCCTACTTCCCCGGGAACGCCTGGGCGGAGCCCGAGGGGCTGTGGCACATGTCCCCCATGCGGTTCATGGATCGGGTGCGGACGCCACTGCTGATCATCCACGCCGAGGGCGATCTACGCTGCAACGTCGAGCAGTCAGAGCAGGTCTTCTCGGCCCTGCGCATGCTACGACGCAAGACGAAGTTCGTGCGCTTCCCGCGTGAAGCGAGCCACGGCCTGTCTCGCGGGGGGCCGCCGGATCTGCGGGAACTACGGCTGGAGGCCATCGGCGACTGGTTCGACGAGCACCTAGCGCAGGCCAGGCGCAGGCCCCCGAGGAAGACGACCAAGTGAGTGGGCGCATCAGGCCGGCGCCCGGCGACATAGGAGGAACTGCCACAATGAAGACTCTAGCAGCGACGGTGATGCTCCTGATGATGGCGACAGGGGCGACAGCGCAGCCGGTGATGGATTACGTCAATGCGCCAGATCCCAGCTTCCGCTGGTCCGTGACCGAGGTTACGGAGCAGCTTGGCACCAAGCTCGCGAAGCTGGAGATGGTGAGCCAGACCTGGCAGGGGGGCGAATGGGACCACCCGCTCTGGATCCTGATGCCGGACAACGTTAAGGATACCAAGCTGGCCACCGTGTTCATCACGGGTGGCCAGCCGGACACGACCTACATAATGCTGGGCTCGCAGCTGGTGAAGGAGTCCAACTCGATCATCGCGGTGCTCGGAGGGATCCCCAAACAGCCGCTCTACGATGGCCTCAAGGAGGACGCCCTCATCGCCTACACCTTCGTGCAGTACCTAGACACGGGGGATGGGTCCTGGCCCCTGCTGTTCCCCATGACGAAGTCGGTGGTGCGGGCCATGGATGCCATCGAGCAGTATCTGGACCGCGAGCATCACCACAAGCTGAAGGGCTTCGTGACTACCGGCGCCTCGAAGCGCGGATGGACCACCTGGTTCACCGGCACGGTGGACGACAGGGTCATCGGTATGATCCCCATCGTCTACGACAACCTCAACATGGCCGCCCAGATGGACCAGCAGCGGGAAGTGTACGGGGCCTACAGCGAGCAGATCGACGACTACACCGAGTACGGCCTCCAGGACCGGCTCCAGTCGCCCGAGGGGGCGGTGCTCGGGAGCATCGTTGACCCCTACACCTATCGGCAGCACGTGACGGAGCCCGTGCTGATCCTCGCCGGAGCGAACGATCCCTACTGGACCCTCGAGTCGGCTCAGTTGTACTTCGACGACATACCGGGGCCGACGTCCATTCTCTATGCTCCCAACGGCGGACATGACATGGGTGGCATCGATGTGATCCTAGGCCGCCTCAAGCCCGCCATGGTCGCCTTCCTGCACCGCCTGGGATCCGGCGGGCCATGGCCGGCGCTGGATTGGGCCTGCCACTCGACCGCGGGCCGCGCAAGCGTCACCCTCAAGAGCGACATCGAGCCCTCGGGTTGGGGCGTCTGGGTGGCCACGTCGGACACCATGGATTTCCGCCCCTCGACCTGGCACTACTACGGCTTCGAGGCCGATGGAACGCCTATCAAGCCCAGCGCCGACGCGCCCGAGCTTCGCTTCCGTGGCGCCGCGATGACGAAGGGCGGCGAGTGGATCCGCACCGTGACCGTGCAGGAAGCGGATGCCCCCTACATGGCAGTCATCGGGGAGATGCAGTGGCAGTTGCAGGGTCAGACCCTCACTCTCACGACCGTTGCCGATATCGTGAAGCAGCCGTAGCGCCTCTCTCGGAGCCGCGTCGCCGGTCTGACGGCGCGGCTCCGCTTCATTCGTCTCTCAAGGAGCCCAAGATGCCTTACATGACTGTCGTCCTCGCCCTGACGACTGCGTTCGCGCGGGTCGGTGTTACTGACACGGATGCCGGATACGTGCTCGCATGCGGAGACTACTCCGTGGAGGTGGAGCGCGACGACGGCCATCTGAGGTTCAGCGGGCCCTCGAGAGACACCATCGGTGAGGCGGCCCTGTGGTCCGTGGGGCTGGCCGATGGCGCCGAGGTCTCATCATCGGCCGCGTCGGTGGAGTGGTCTCGGGCCGGCGACGCGCTGGTGGCCGAAACGAGCGCGGCCGGTCTCACGGTGCGCGTGAGCCTGACCCCGGCGATCGACGCCGTGGACATCAGTCTGTCGGTGTCCTCCGCGGGTCCTCTGGTTCTACGAGCGCAGTCGCCGGGTCCTCTGCGATTCAGCGACCAGGCCGTGCGCCGGATGATCACGCCCAGTAACGGCAACTTCGGGGTGGGGCTGGAGCTGCTGCGGGGGTTCTTCCAGGAGCAGTCGAGCCAGGATGCGCGAACGTGGACCGGCGAGGCGGCGTCGGGCCCGCAAGGCTACCGCCGCCTGCTCGGCGGCGATGCCGTGCAGCGGCCGGACGTGGACGAGCCCGTGACGATCAACGTCACCGATGAAGGGAGATCGCTACTCGGCGAGGCCGTCGGCGCCATCGATGGGGCGACGGCGATCGCGAACCGGCCGCCGTCAGCGGAGGTGGGGGCCACGGCTCTCGTCACCTCGGAGCACGGGGCGTGGCTATCGTTGAAGCGGATGGGGCGGGGTGGGGTGCTCTGGATCGGTGGAGCCGTGGACGCGGCCCAGGCGCCGGTAGCGCGCCTTGCCATCCCTGCCGCGCTCAGGGGGCTGAGTGAGGAGAGCGCACCCGCTGACCGTCGCGTTGCCGTGATTCAACTGGCGGGCCCATCGGGCCGCGGGAGCTGGTCCGGCGTCACGGCGGGCGAGTGGCTCGGCGACCTGCGGACCGCCCGCTTCCAGGCCGAAGCTATCGAGTCCCTCGCGGACCTCGAGCAAGCAGTGGTCGGCGATGAACGCCCGTGGGCGATTGTGAACCCCTACGGCGAATGGATGCCGGCGCCCGACGGCGTCGACCTGCTGGAGTGGGCCGATGCCATAGCGCGCTTCGCCGAGGACGGCGGGGTGTGGGTGGAGACGGGGGGCTACCCTCTTTTCTATCGCATGGCGCCCGTGCGGACCTTGCGGTTCGAGGTTCCCTATCCCGCCGGCTTCTCTGATTTCCAGCACCTGGAGACGGAGGCTGGGAGCCTGAGCTGGTACCGGGTGGCTCCAAGGCAGCACGGCCCTTGGGAGGCGGCGGAGGATCCCTCCCTCGCCTTCGTGCCGGGTCACCTCTCCTGTGGCCGTGACGACCAAGGGCCCTTCGCCTCCCGGCGCTACGATGCCCACGTTGCCGATGGCGAGACGTGGCAAGCCCCGACAACGCGGGTCACCTTCGGGCGGGAGCCCTTCTCGGCCCTGGAGGGCTACTCCGCGGCCAACCAGCTCGCCCGGCCGCTGGCAGCCAAGATGGCCCCCGAGCTGCTGGATGCCTTCCGGCGGTCGGTGCTGGTTTACTACGGCGGCGACGCGGCGAGCACGGCCGCGTACGTAGACCGGCTACCCTCGCCCTCTGTGCTCCATACCGCCGCCTACCTCAAGGGCGGGTTCGACAAGGAATACCCCGACCATCTGCCACCGGCGGAGAGCTGGGGCACTTCCCAGGATCTGGCCGATCTCATCGCCGCCTGTGATGAGCGGGGCATCCTCTTCGTTCCGTACACGAACCCGACTTGGTGGTGTGACGAACCCCGGGGTCCGAGCTTCCTCGCCGCGGGTGAGGAGCCTCTGGCCCGGAACCTCGAGGGAGAGCCTTACGGCGAGATCTATGGCACCAATCGCGGGTGGACCATCACCTTCTGGGATGAAGCGGTGAGAGCGGCGAACGAGCGGACCCGCACCCAGTTCACGGAGGAGTTCCCCGTCCCCGTGCTCTTCCAGGACCAGTGCGGCGCGCGCGGTTGGGTCTATGACACGAACCCCGCCTCGCCGTCGCCCACGGCCTACACCGAGGGGCTCATCTCGATGGTCGAGGAGGACTCCGCCGTGGCGCCCCTGTCGACCGAGTCGGGCTGGGACCGCGTGCTCGCCTTCGAGTCCCAGTTTTGTGGGATGACCTGGCGCGTGGTCCCGACGGAGTTGTCGCCCACGTGGGTGCGCCCCTACTCCGCGGACTACCCACCCTCCACATTCCGGCCCTTCCCCCTCGCGCAGGCCCTGGGACACGAGTCGGTCGCCATGATCCACCACGACCTGGGGCAGTTCGTCACCAACGACGAGGTGCTCACCTGGACGGTAGGTCTCGGCTATGGCCTCAGTTACCGCATCGGGGCCGGTTCCCTGGATCGTCCTGAGGTCAGCGCGTGGCTCGCATGGCTCGACGAGATCCAGAAGTCCGTCTGCGCTCCCATGATCGGCGCGCCATTGCTGGCGTGGGAGATCCTGGGCGGCGACGGCGACACCCCCATCTTCCGCGCAACCTACGGCGATATCACCGTGACCGCGAACACGACGGGGGAACCCTATGAGATGGGCGCGGGGCTGACGATCGCGCCCCACGGCTTCCTGGCCGAGGGTCCCGGCGTGCTCGCCGGCGCGGTGCTGCAAGAGGGGCGGGTGGCCTGGTTCTCGTGGAGCGGTGGCCCGGAAGGCGCGCGGCTCACCACCTACGGGCAGGAACGTTCCGCCGTGTCGGTCCCGCTTCCCGACTGGGCGGGCCACCCGCCCGTGGGGATGGTTCGGGACGGGTGGCTGGAGTTGGAGACGGGGCCATCACCGGGCGTCTCCACCATCGCGATGCCCGAGGATCTCCGCGGGTTGGCGCCCGGGGAATGGCCCGAGGCGACGCGGCCTCAGCACCTCGGCGTGGTGACCTTGCCTCCGGGCGTCAACCCCACGTGGACTCAGATCGGGCCCGCGGAGTGGACCCAGGCGCTACGGGAGAGCCGGCTCGTCACGGATCTCGGCCTGCGGGTGGAGGCGGTGACGCTCGAGAACCTGCGGGCGGCCCTGGACGCGCCTGAGGAGTGGTTCGCCATCGTCAATCCGTACGGCGAGATCTTCCCGGTTCCGCCCGGAGCGAGTTCCGCCGAGGGATTGGCGCTCATCAAGGGCTACATCGGGAACGGTGGCATCTGGTGGGAGACGGGCGGGTACAGCTTCTACGGCGGGGTCGGCGCGGAGCCGCTCGCCGAAGCGGGACTGTCGAACCTCGGGGTGGGTGTCACGAGCGGGGAGCTCTATGCGCCGGCAACGCTGCTCCGCGTCACCGACGAGGGCTCAGCGTGGCTCAGCCGCGAGACCCTGGAAACCCTCCGAGCGACCCCCGCGGTCGCGAACCGCACGGCAAGCGGCTCCGGGGTCCCGCACCTGGATGTGGTCGACTCCGAGGCCGGCGGGTACGTGTCCGGCTACCGGCTGGAGGGCTGGGGCTGGCTCTGGCGACTGGGCGGCATGAACCCTCCCAGCGAGGTGGCCCTGCCCGTGGCGGTCGACGTGCTCGCCCGGCTGTACCAGGAGCCCTGGCCCGAGCCGGAGCGCGATGCGCGCCGGTTCCTCTGGCGTCACTGACGAGCGTCCGGGGCAAAGACTGGCCACATCCGGAGGATGAAGCGGCGCCGCGACAGCCATGACGAGCAGCGCGCCGCTACAGCATAGAACGGCCTTGAATGATCCGGGCTGGCCCACATGAAAGCAGCACGGGCCGCTCACCTGCGAGCGGCCCGAGGTTCGTAGGGATGGTGGCGAGACCCAGAATTGAACTGGGGACACCCGCATTTTCAGTGCGGTGCTCTACCGACTGAGCTATCTCGCCACAGGCAACAAACAAAGAGCGGGCGGCGGCCCGCCGCTCAAGTGAGGGTAATACTACCGAACGGATCGGGCCCCTGACAACCCCCTTGCGCGCCTGGCTCGCCGCTTGACCCACCGAAGAGGGTTGAGTAGACTCCCTTCCGTGGGTCAGGCGGCGCCTGGTGTGGGCGCAGGGGCGTTGGGGTACTCCTTCTCCTCGAAGAGGTTCGGTCGCCGGTGTCAGAGTTGAGCAGCCGTTTCAGGGGCGCCTTCAAGAGCCACTTCACCGCATGGTCGGTGGTTTGGGATGTCCTCTGCTCGGTGGCGGCCGTATACCTCATCCACCGCAACCTCCCCCACTGGCTGGACCGCGGCGACGCCCCGCAGAACATGGCCTTGTACCTCTCCCTTGCGGCCCTAGCCATGGGCTGCCTCGTTTCTTACCGAAGGGCCAACGGTCTCCGCACCGAGGGCTCGTGGGTCCGCCCAGGCGAGGAGGAGCACCATGTCGCGCTTCTGTTCGGTGAGGTGCTTGCGTCCCTTGCCGTCATCGGGCTTCTGCTCGTCCCGCCAGTCGTCTACGCGGCGGTGCAGGCCCCCGCGGCTTTGGCGCCCAGCGCGGCCGGTGCGCTGGTGTTAGGGGTCAACACGGCCCTCATCGCTCTGGCGAGCACCGCCGTCTTCTTCCTGCTCTCCGGTTACACGTTGGGGAGCGAGGGGTACTCGGTGTTCGCGTGGGTCGTGGTCGTGCTGGGGTTCTCGCGTTCGGAGGTCGCGGAGCGGGTGACTGAGGGGTTCGCGTCCCTACCGATGGTCCCGGCCTCCGCGATCGGCTCCGCCGTAGGCCTTCTGAGCCGCATCTTCACCCCACCCATAGAGGAGCTCATCAAGTCCAGCATGGCGGGGTCATGGACGGGGAGCGGCCTGTTCCTGGCCCAGTGCGCGCTGATCTCGGCCTTCGCGCTGTGTCTGTCCGCGGTTATCGTGAGCCGATGGGGGAAGTACTCCCGACGCGAGCGGCGCGAGGTCCGTGCCCAGGAGCGCGCCACTGCCTCCTCGGGTGGCGTCGGCGCGGCCTAGCCTCGGGGTGACAACCATGATCGCCAGACTCCTCAGGCGCCCCGTCGGAGCCACCGTCCTCTCAGTCGTGCTGGTCCTCGCGCTCGCGTCATGCGCCTCCGGCCAACTCCGCGCGCCTCGTAACCAGGGGACCAGGAGCCGCCTCGATGCGCCGGCGCCAGGGATCCTGCGTCCCCTCGCCGACTACAGGGAATCCGCCCTGGTTACCCTCTACGTTCACCCGGGGAACGTCCGGGCCGAGGTCTACCGTGGCGATGAACTGGTGGCAACGCCGGAGCCGCGAGGAGCGAACCGTTCGGCCTTCATGGTGCGGTTCTTCGACATCCAGCCTGACGGGGAGACGGTAGCCTTTCTGATCAGCCGGCCCGGGTACCGTTACGCGCGTGTGTTGGTGCCCATCCAGCGTGACAGCCTGCGCGTACTGGGGGTCATGCTAGCGAGCGAGTACGAGGCGGACCGCATCCTGTACGCGACGCCGGGGCTGGGCGGAACGGCCATCGGCGCCGCCCTCCCCGATGGCAGTGAGGCCCGCGTGCTCGTGGACACGCCGGATCTCGACGCTCAGCCCTCGGTGGCGCCGGACGGCTACCGGGTGGCCTTCGCGTCCGGCGAGGAGGGCGCGCGCCGGATCCTGGTGCTCGACCGCCGAAGCGGGGCGGTGACGCCCGTCCTCTCGTCCGCGGGCTCGGACTACTCACACCCTGGCTGGCTGGACGACCGAACCCTCGTCGTTCTGCGCGCGACCGGCGACCACCAGGACCTGGAGGTCCACGACCTGGAATCGGGCGCTCGGCGGGTCATGCCTCATGCGGGAGGCTTGCGCACCCCTCGGCCTCATCCCGATGGAGAGCGCGTGCTCTTCTCGACCGACGCCTACGACGCGGGGTGGGACATCGCCGAATGGGAGCCGGCGACCAACGCCGTGCGACGCCTGACCGCCCTACCCGGCGATGAGCGGGGGCCCTCAGCCCATCCCATCGATGGTCGGATTGCCTATGTGCGCGACCTTGGGGACGGGAGCCCGCCCTTCGTCGCCATGACCAGCGACCTCCCTGGCGTGGGCAGGACGGCAGACGTGGCGCGCTACGGCGCCCTTGAGACGGTGTTCTCGGCGGACGGAGCGGTGCTGCTCGCCCTGGATCCACAGGGCGTGGCGGCCCATCCCGAGGGCACCTCCTGGTGGGGCCGGCCCATCTCGGGCGACATTGCCGTCGGGAGCCTCGCATGGGGCCGACTGGCGCGCCTGGATAGCGATCCCGCCCTGGTGGTCTTCGAGACTGACACGGGGGCCTCCCTCGTCCGCGTCGAGGCGGACAGCCAGCCCATCGCGGCGGCACGGTTCCTGGGTCTACTCGATGCCGGGCTCTACTCGAACACCGTCGTGCACCGCGTGGCGCCTGGGATGACGGTGCAGATGGGCTGCCCGCGCGGCAATGGCACGGGAGGCATGGGGCCCCCGGCGCCGTGGGAGCCGTCCGCCCTGAGCCTCACGAGGGGCAGGGTGGCGATGGAGCCGGAAGGCGATGGCCTGGCGTCCTCCCGATTCCTCGTGGCCCTGGATGACCTCACCGGTAACGGCTTTCCAGGCGCTTTCGCGACGGTTCTCGAAGGCATGGAGGTCTGGGACCGGGCACTGCCGGGCGATCGGGTGCGCCGCGCTTACCGGCTCCGCTTCGACGAGGACGACTTCCGGGCGCCCTAGTGGAGGTCACGCCCGCCCGATCCCTGCCGCGTCGACTCCTCCCAGAGCCGCCGAACCGCCGCATCGAGCGGCTCCGTCTCCCTCATGACCGCGACGAGTGCTCTCGCCATGGCTCTCTCAACATTCGGCTCAACGAGGCCAGCCGCGTGGGCGGCGATCTCCACTGGCTCCCCCTGTGCGAGGAGGTCGAAGGCGGCTCGCACGGGCCCCGGCTCCAAGAGGTCCCGGACTCTCGCGAACAGGGCCATACGGGCGCGCGACCAGTGCCAACGGGCCTCCTGGCGGCATATGCCGAGCTCATCTGCGATCGCCCGTGGACCCCATCCCGTGGCCCGCAGGAGCACGACGCATCTCGCCCGGTCGGACAGATCCTCGCCGGGCCACCAGCGGTCGATGACCTCGTCGATGGGCTCGTGGGCCGGGCCGCCTTCTGGCGGCTCGAAGCTGGGCCTCTCGGGTACCGTGTGGGATCGGTGGCGGCGCTTCCTGGACATGGGTCGAACCCTCCCTTGGAGTGGTGCGAGCAGCCTAGATGGCTCGGGCCGACGCTGCCCTGTGGAGAGGGATGGAGTTCGCGATGGCCTTGCGAGGTTTCGGCCGAGTGGCGTACCCTGTGGGCCAGAGCGACGGGAAACAACCAGGATTGTCACCAAAGACAGGCTTGGTCGAGCGTCGCCAGCGCCGGGTAGGCCCGTAGCAAGCGGGTGCCGGTCCTCCAGAGAGGCGGGGCAGGACGCGCGATGCCGAACTCACCGAATGGATTCCGGCTCTTCCGTGGCCGCGAGGCCGCCGAGCTGACCCAGAAGATCGCGGACTACACGGGACGCGAGGTCGCGGATGCGCTGCTGGACACCTGGCCCAACGGCGAGATCCGCGTCCAACTCCGCGAGAACGTTCGGGGCGCCAACGTCTTTATCGTTCAGACCTTCAAAGAGAGTGTGAACGATCGGCTCTGGGAGCTCCTCGTCATGATCGACGCGGCGCGGCGGGCCTCGGCGGCCCAGATCACCGCTGTCATTCCCTACTTCCCCTACGGCAAGCAGGAGCAGAAGTTCCGGGGGCGCGAGCCCATCACGGCGCGGCTCGTCGCCGACACCATCGTCTGTGCCGGCGCCAACCGCGTCCTCACCGTGGACCTGCACCAGGGCGCCATCCAGGGCTTCTTTACCATCCCCGTGGACCATCTCCCCTCGCAAGCCGTGATGGCAGAGGAACTCCGCGCGCGAGGGCTCTGCGGTAAGGAGTTGGTGGTGGTCGCGCCGGACTCGGGCGGCGTGGATCGCGCCATGAACCTCGCCACTCGCCTCGGGAGCTCCCTCGCCGTCGTCTTCAAACGCCATCCCGACGACTCGCCCACCGAGGCCGAGGCTATCGACGTCGTGGGCGCCCTGAGCGGCAAGACGGCCCTGATCCTGGATGACATGATCCTGGGCGGCGCGACGCTGATCACGGCCGCCGAGGCGATCCTGCAGAAGGGCGCGAAGCGCGTCTTCGGCTGCGTGACTCACCCCGTGCTGTGCGGGGATGCTCCGCAGCAGATCGCCGACTCGGTGATCGAAGAGCTTATCGTGTCGGACTCGCTGCCTCTCCCAGCGAACTGTCCGGACAAGATCAAGGCCATCACCCTCGCCCATCTGTTGGGGGATGCCATTGAGCGTACCCACTCGAACGCGTCGATCAGCGAGATCATCGCTTAGGCTCGCGCTACTGGTGGCGCTCTGCGTCGGGGGCGGCGCCCTGGCGGCGGATGAGGACGGCCCCGGCACGGAGGCTGCCGCTATGGAGGAGCTCCCGGACCCGATCATCGATCCCGATAGGGCCGAGGGGTGGGCCGTCGATGGTCCGCCGCGGATCTACCTTCGTGACACCCTGAGCGACTTCATCAATGGCGGCGCCGCCCTCTACCTCGGCTACAGCTTCCGCTGGGTAGCCGTGTGGGTGGTTCGGTCCTCGGGGTTTGATCTCGAGGCAACCATCGAGCTGTACCGCTTCTCCGAGCCCAGCGACGCCCTCGGGGTATACCTCAATGGCGCTCGCGGCCCCGGCGAGGGCCTGCCCTTCGAGCGGAGTCAGGTGCGGCGAGGGCTCCTACGCGCTCAGCGCGGGCCCTACTTCGTCCGCGTGCTCTGCCGCGATCAGGGCGTTCGAGCCGACGATGCGGCCCGCTCTCTCGGGGGAGTCCTCGGTCTGGCGTTGCCGGAGGCGACAACGGACCTGCCTGACCTCCTCCTCGCTCTCCCCGAGGAGGATCGTCGGCCGGACAGCCTCAGGTACTTCCACACCAAGGAAGCCTTCGATGCCCAGTACTACCTGGGCGACGCCAATCTGCTGGATCTGGACAAAGACACGGAGTGCGGATGGGCCCTCTACGCGCCCGCCTCCGAGGGGGCGAGCCCGACGAAGCTCTGCCTCGTGCGCTATCCCGACCGGGAACGGGCTGAAGGCGCAGTGGCCGACTTCGCCGGGGATTACCTTGAGAGTGACGCGCCGGCCCCCGGAGGCCTCGCGCTGCGGATCATCGAGGATGGGACCTGGGCGGGCGCCATCCTGCATCCCGAGATCCCGTGCCTCGCCTTGGTTCTGGACGCTGACTCGGCCGAGCGAGCGCGGGAGCTCTGCCACAGGGCCCTGGAGGGCCTGGATGAGGAGATGAGCCGATGAGCTGGACCGTGACCCGTCGCGACTTCATCCGCGGCACGGCCTATGGAGCGCTAGGCGCGGCACTCGGCCTGACCGGTTCCCGAGTCGCCTGGGGCCAGGCGCCGGAGAGCCGTGTGGTGCTCGTGCGCCGGGAGGAGGTCCTCCACTCCGAGAATCCAGCCGCGCTGGTGCGCGCCATGCTCGACGAGGCGTGCGCGGCCCTAGCCCCCGACGGCGAGACGGCCTCATTCTGGAGCGGTCACTTCGATGCCGCCGACCGGGTGGGGCTGAAGGCCAATGTCATGATGAACAGCGCGAGGCCTGAGCTTCTGACGGCCATCCACGACTCGCTGACGGAGCACGTCGGGGTGCAGGATGACGCCATCGCGGCCTGGGACCGCGCCTCGGGAGGGTTCGGCCGGGAGGCGATGGCTGCCGGCCAGGCCGCATGGCATGGCGACGAGCGCTTCGGGCACACCGAGGAGTCCGTCTCGCGCATCGCCGCCGAGTGGGCGACGGCCCTCATCAACGTTCCCAGCCTGAAGTGCCATTGGCTCTCCGGGGTCGCCATCGGGCTGAAGAACTGGTGCGGCGCGGTGACCTCTATCAACGTGCAGGATGGCCCGGGCACCGCCTTCCAGTTCCACTCCGACGCCTGCGCCGACCTCGGGCAGTTCCAGGCCCTACCGGTGTTCCGTGAGAAGACGCGGCTCGTCATCGTCGACGCGCTCGAGCCCTACTACGAGATGGGCCCCCAGACCGATCCGGAGTACTACTACCCCTATGGCGCCCTCATCGTGGGAGAGGACCCTGTGGCCGTGGACGCCGTGGGAACGGTCCTGTTGCAGGGGATTCGCGATGAGGTCGCCGGGGAGCCGTGGCCCATCACTCCTCCGCCCAAGCATGTCGCCATTGCCGAGTCGAAGTACGGGCTGGGGGTCAGCGACCCCGCGCGCATCGAGCTGATTGCTTTGGGAGACGACCCGCTCGTCCTGGGGTAGGGGCGCTCCTACACGCGTCCGCGGAGGTACGCCTCGATCCGTCGCGCGGGGATCTCACCCTCGCGCAGCACAACGGGTCCGTCGCCGCAGAGGTCCACGACGGTCGAGGCGCGTCCGGTGCCTCGGCTTGGCACTCGGACAATGGCGTCGACCTCGCTGCCCAGTTCGGCGAGGACCTCCTCCGCTGTCGCCAGGGGCGGACTTCCACTCCGGTTGGCGCTTGTGGCCGCGAGGGGCGCCGCCATGGCTCCCACCACGAGCAGGCACACCGCATGGTTGGGGACACGGATGCCCACCGTCCCCTCGGAACCGAGGAACTTGGTCTCTGGCCGGCGCGCCCGGAGGACCACCGTCAAGGGCCCGGGCCACAGGTCCGCGAGCATCCTCTCCGCCCAATCAGGCACATACCCCCACTCCGCGGCGGCCGCTAGGTCGCGGACGAACATCGCGAGAGGGCTGTCCGCTGACCGCCTCTTGATCCGGCCGATGCGGGCGAGGGCCCCGGGATGGGCTACCGAGGCACAGAGGCCGAACACCGTTTCGGTGGGGAGGGCGGCCACGGCTCCGGCCTCGAGATCCCGTGCCAAACCTTCCAGCACCACGCAGTCGTTGTCCGTGAGCTCAAGCCCTAAGTCGATGATCGGCACATTCATTTCCGCCTCCCTCACCCCAGCCGCGCCAGCTCGGCGTCGCCGTAGTAGTGTCTGAGGATCACCCGGTAGCTGAGCCCTCGGCGTGCCATGTCGATGGCGCCTGCCTGGCTCATGCCGACGCCGTGGCCCCAGCCTCCGCCCGCGAAGCTGTATTCCGTGTATGGCGGCTCCGAACCGCTCTTGTCGAGCACGAACAGGGTGCTGCGCAGGCCGCCCGAGCCGACGCCCCCATCGCCGAATGCCCAGCGAATGGCGTCACCGGAGACCACCGTCTCCCCCTTGCTGCCAATGATGCGGAGACTGGTTACGCGCCCATCCAGGCTGCGGGGTCCGACCTGCACATCCTGCACCGACCCAATGTCTCGGGCCCCCGCGACCTCGATCGCCTTCAGGGAGCGCGCCAGGATACGGGTGAGCTGCTCCGCCGTGTAGGACGCCCGCCAGCGGAAGGCGGGGTGCGCGCCACCGAAGACGGTTGTGGGAGGGGCCAGCAGGAAGCGGCGCAGCTCGGGCTCCGCGGACAGCGCGGGGCTATCGCCGAAGCCGTCGAACACGGGCCGAGGTCCGGGGATGAGGGAGTGCCATGCGTCCATCGCCGAGGTCGTTGAGCCGCCCGAGCAGGCGTGGTACACCGATCGGACTACCGTGCCCCCTGCGGCGAGCACCTCGCCAGCCGTCTCCAACGCCGCCAGGCGGGTGAAGGGGGTCTCCTCGGACACTCCGCGGTAGACCTGGTCCGCCGTCGAGGTGACCAGATCCCAGGGGGGAGCGCCGGGGTCGGCGCGTCGCGCCTGAGCCTCGGCCCAGGCGAAGGAGCGCGCGGCTACCGCCTGAGCCTTGAGGGCTTCGAGCGGCGACTCGGCGCCGATCTCCGACGCCACCACGCTGGCCACGTAGTCATCGGGGACGATCACGTTCACGACAGCGGCTGCCCCGCGCCAGAGCCGCAGGTCCAGCACTCCCCGGTAGGCCGCCTCCACGACGATCCTGCCCGTCTTGGCCTCCACAGCGCGCACTTCCAGTGGCGCCCCGGCAGGGCCAGCAACGCGAACAGGAGCGGCGACGAGGGTCTTGGCCGAGGCGGTCTCGACGGCGAAGGGGAGGTCGCTACGCCCCGATCGCGACACGACCACCTCGACGGCGCCTGTGTCCGCTCCGCCAACGGTGAGCGGTCCCTCGCCTCGAACGCGGACCCGCTCGATGTTCCCGTGGAGTAGCACCTCGAGTGCCGGGGAACCAGGCAGCGCGGCAAGCGCCCGGACGTTGTCCGCCGCCACGCCCGGCAGGCAGAGGGCGACCAAGAGCAGCCCGGCCAGGGCGGCTCTCGAAATGGAAGCCAAGTGCAAGGGGATGCTCCCCTCAGTGGGTCGTACGCGCTACCCATGGCCCTGGAGCCTGACGATGTGGGAACGCGCCAGAGTCCTAACGACGCCAACCCGCTATTCGTTCTAAGGGGTTTCTGGCGGACTCTCCGAGCTTGGCCCGACAGGGGCCCCGTCTGCGGGCGCCGCAGCCTCGCCAGAGCCTGGCGCGCCGGGTCCGGGCCGCACCGCTCGCATCGCGCCGCCCTTCATCAGGAGGCGCACGATCCTCCACTGACCATTGACGGGCACCAGGGTTAGCCGCACCGTTCCGTCGCCGCTGGCGAGGGGCATCGCGACACCTGCTCGGGGGTTCAGGTCGGAGAGGGTGTACTGCACCTCGACTTCGGCGGGATCTCCCGCGACGGCCAAGGTCTCGATCGGGACGTGCCGTGCCTTGCCTCCGCCCCCGATCTGTACCATCGTAACGCCTTCGTCGTCGGTCGATACCAGGCTGGGATCGACCAGCAGCCCGCGCAGCCCCTCGGCATCCCGAGCCACCACGGCCGAGGCGAACGCTACGGCCACCGCTCTTGGCCCCTCCTGGTCCCACGGTCGGAGCTTCGCATAGACGAGGGCCCTGGGGTATAGGCCCAGCACCAGTGCCGCCCCCACCAGGCATAGAGCCGAGATCAAGGCGATCCGCTTCAGGCTCAATCCTCCAGGAGGTCGGCCCGAGTCGCTACCTGGGTAGCCCTGCTCGATCACAACGGGTTCACCCCTCCCACTTCGCGGCTGCGGTGCGCCATGTTTCCGACAAACATCGTGCCGTCCCTCCCGCATTTTGCCGCAGGATTGCCGCATATGAGAGCGAAACACTACAGAGTTAGGTGTCAATGGTGAGTTCTACGGCTGAGCCGTTGTCCCAGCGGATCTGTAATGCCGAGGGGAGTGAGCCATGCCGCGAGTCGTTCCTGGTGCTAGTCGCCGCCGTCCGGCTACTCAGGCTCTCCTGGCCGTGTGCCTGCTGGCAGTGGCTGGGGGAGGTCTGTGGGCCCTCCACGCTCAGGCCACCGGCCAGATCACTCAGCACGCCCCCATGGCCGCTTCATCCCAGGGGTCCCCGGAAGTCTGCTGCGCAGTCCCTGGACCCTACAACCGGGGCAGGTTCGAGGAGGCCGGCCCGGCGGAGGCGCCGGTGCAAGTTATCGGCTACCAAGGCTCCTGCTGGGAGCACAAGATCGCGGGCGACATGCTCATCGCGCTCGCGGCTGAGTACCCGGACCTCCTGCACGTCTCGCTCGCTCCGCTGGAGTCGGAGGCGGGTGAGGCCTCGGGGCTCCCGTGCACGGCCTATCTGTTGAAGGCTGAGGGCTACCGGCCGGCTGGGTGCAGTGAGTCGAATGGCGGGTTCTTTGTGCTCGTCGAGAAGTCGCCGGATAGGGGCGGATGGGACATCGCCGACCTCGAGGAGCATGTGAGGGCTGCGATCGTGGCCTGCGGGGGCGCGACGAGTGCCGAGCGCATCACCCCTCGGCTGCCGCGCGAGCCCTCCGGGGCTGGCTCGAAGGGGGGAATGTGAGGGCCAAGAGTCACAGGATCGAGAGCGCTCGCCAGGGGATTCGGTTGTTGGTTGGCATCGTGCCGGTGAACAGTGTCCGCCGGCAGTTGGGGGACATGCCCGCTCAAAGGAAGGGAGTGCTACACAGTGCTACGCAGACGTGGATTCACACTGATTGAGCTGCTCGTAGTGATCGCGATCATCGCCATTCTGGCTGCCATTCTATTCCCGGTCTTCGCCAAGGCTCGCGAGAAGGCGCGGCAGACGTCGTGCCTCTCGAACGCTCGACAGCTCGGTACGGCCGACATGATGTACGCTCAGGACTACGACGAGAACCTCAGTCCGTGCTTGATCAGCATCAAGAACGCCTCCGGCGGCGTTACCTGCCTGAACCACTGGACGAACGTTCTCGTGCCCTACATCAAGAGCGAGCAGATCTACGCGTGCCCATCCCACGCCTCGCCCTACTACGGCTGCTGCGGTGGGGCCGACGACCTCAGCTACGGGCTGAACGACCAGTCCCACGGCTACGGCGGCTGGGACGGCAACTTCTACCGCGTGAGGCTCGCCAGCCTGACCTATCCCGCTGAGACCGTGGCCTTCTTCGACCTCTACTACAACGATTCTAACAGCGGCGACCTCTGCGCCTGCGCATGGCAGCGCGGCCCATGCTCCGGCTGCCGCGGCAGGCCGGCCGGCAAGATCCCGCCGGGGTTCAGTGGCTTTGGCCCCGTCGGCAAGGATGTCTCGCGTCACAATGGCGGTCTGAACGTAACCATGTGTGACGGCCATGCGAAGTGGTACAAGGCCGGAGGCGTGATCGACTACGACACGACACACGGCGGGGTGGCCGATTGGTACTGGAAGACAACCAAGTAGCTCCTGTCATTGACACCCGCGAGGAGCGAGCGTCAGGGCGATCGTAGTCGGGAGGGATTACGCGTGGGACGTTTGACTGCAATCTTGTCGGTCCTGGCTCTGAGTCTAGGGCTTGTGCTAGCGGGTCTCGTAGGATGCGCGAAAGGCTCCCAAGACGATGCGACGGCGCGTCCGGAGCCCGGTGTGGGGAAGGCGAAGATGCCTACTCCGGAGCAGAAAGCCGCTAAGCAGGCTGCTGCGAAGCAGCAGGGCTTGACGCCCGATGGCAGAGTAGGGCCTGCCAGCATGATTGACGAGACCAAGGCGAAGATGCGGGGGGGCGGGACGGGCGAATAGCCGTCCCGAAGCTCGCCTGATGCGCAATGGCGGGGCAGGTAGCTACCTGCCCCGCCACCTCCGCCTAGATCACATTACCGCGCGCGCCCAGCTCCCAAAGCCCACGGGCACCAGGTGGCGGCCTATCGTTTCGCCCCTCAGTGCTCCAGTAGCCGAGCGAGTGACGACTGCCGGAGGCCGCCGAGGTGGCGGTCGGAGGTGAGGCGGTAGGTGATCGGGGTGATCGCCACCATTCCGGCGCGGACGGCGCCGACGTCGGTGTCGAGTGAGTCGTCGACATCGGCAGCCGGCCCGTAGACCCAGTAGTTAGCCGTCCCGTCCTCGCCAGGCTCGACGCGCACCTCGGCCCCGTATGCTCGTCTCCCCTGGGCGACGACGGATGCGCCTGCCAACTCGTCGAAGGGCCGGGCGGGCACATTGATGTTGAGGATCACGTCCTCGGGCATTCGGAAGCCCGCTTGCCAGGCACGGACTAGGCGTACCGCCACCTCGGCGGCAGCATCGAAGCGGGTCGGCCCGCCATCCCGGGGGCGCAGCACCGAGATCGCAGCGGCCGCCGCCCCAGAGACCCGCGCCTCGATGGCCGCACCCACGGTACCCGAGTGGAGCACATCCTCGCCCATGTTGGGCCCGTCGTTGATGCCCGAGATCACCAGGTCCACCGGCCGATCGACGAGGGCGTAGAGGCCGATGGCGGAGCAGTCGGCGGGGGTCCCGTCGCACGCGTAGATGGCGACGCCGTCGCACGAGGGGAGACGCAGCACAGGCACGGAGCGGTGGAGGGTGATGGCGAGCCCGGAGGCGCTGCGCTGCTGTCGCGGGGCCACCACGGTGAGCTCGCACAATGGTCGGAGTCGGTCGATGAGGGCCAGCAGGCCAGGCGCGTCCACCCCATCGTCATTGGTTAGAAGCAGGTGCAGCGGGCTCACCATTCCTCGGTGGTCGCCGGTCGGAAGTCCTCGATGGTCGGCACGAGTTCCACGACGCCCCTCCGCTCCTCGGTCTTCAGGGTGTAGAGGATGTCCACGGGCATGCCCGGCTGGATCTCATGGGCACGCTCTCCCTTGCGCCAAGCGATGCCGATCAGGGAGCGGTCACCCGCGCTGAGGCCCATCTTCACGTGCCATCCGTCGCGGCCCACGAGGCTCACCCACTCGACGTTGAGCCCTCGTGTCACGAACCTTGGGCGCGGGTTCCCCTGCCCGAACGGCGCTAGAAGCTGCAGCTCGCCGCAGAGGCGATGGCTGATGCGTGTCGCGGCCAGTTCATCGTCGTACCGGTAGGTCGGCATCAAGCTCTCGGGTCGGATGCTCTGCAGCGCATAGTCGTTGATGCGCCGGCGGAACTCCCCGATCTGGTCACGGTCGAGGGTCACCCCCGCGGCCATAGCGTGGCCACCGCCACGGATGAGGCAATCGCTGACAGCGTCGATGGCCTTGGAGACGTCGAACTCCTCGACCGAGCGGGCCGAACCCACCGCCTGAGTCCCCTCGACGCACAGCACGAAGGTCGGTCTTCCGTAGCGCTCTCGGATGGCCCCCGCCACCAACCCCGCCACTCCACGATGCCACTCGTAGCCAGAGAGGACGATCACAGGGTCCTCTTGCAGGATGCCCTCGTCATCGGCCAGTCGCTGGTAGGCCTCGGCGAGCATGTGCGCCTCGACGCTCTGACGGTCGGCGTTCACATGATCCAACCGGCGCGCTACGCTGTCGGCCAACTGTCGGGAGTCGGTCATGAGCAGTTCCAGGGCGTCGCGAGCGTCGCTGAGCCTACCTGCGGCGTTCAGGCGAGGGGCTATCATGAACCCCACGTGATAGGTGTCCAGGGGCTTCTCCTCAAGGTTTAGCCTCCGCAGAAGCGCCCGCAGCCCGACCTTCCGCGTGGCGCGAAGCTGCAGGAGCCCGAAGTGCGCCAGCACCCTGTTCTCTCCAAGCAAGGGCACGACGTCCGCGATCGTGCCCAACGCCGCGAGATCGAGGTAGGCGCGCTGAAACTTGGATGCCGGGATGCCCAGGGCCTCACTCAGCGCCTGGCCCAGCTTGAAAGCCACGCCGACCCCCGCCAACTGGTCGAAGGGGTAGGGGCATGAGGGGATCTTCGGGTCGATGACCGCCACGGCGTCGGGCAGCTCCGTGTCCGGCTCATGGTGGTCGGTGATGATGAGGTCGATGCCTCTCTCGCGGAGCAACTGGGCCACGCCATGGGAGCGGATTCCGCAGTCGCAGGAGAGCACCAGGGCCGCCCCATCCTGGGCCGCCACCTTGGCCACATCCTCATGGAGCCCGTACCCCTCCTCGAGCCGATGGGGGATATGCGTCTTGACCGACGCTCCCAGGCAGATGAGGGAGCGCGCCAGAAGGGCCGTTGAGGCGAGGCCATCCACGTCGAAATCGCCGTGGATGAGTATCGTCTCCCGGTCCGCGAGTGCGCGGCGCAGCCGATCCACTGCGGCGCCCATGCCGCTCATCCTCATGGGGTCATGGAGATGGTCCAAGCTCGGGTGAAGGAAACGCTCCGCCTCGTCCGGATCCACGATGCCCCGGCGGGTTAGGATGGAGGCCACAGCGGGCTCGATCTCGAGGTGTGACAGCAGCCCATCGACGGCATCCGGCTCGGCCTGGGCAGTTACCCAGCGGCTTCTGGGCGCGGCTGGAACGTCTGGCATGACTACTCCTTCGGGGGCTGGTTCACTCACCCACTCTACATACTACCATCCCGCGAGAGCCCCGTCGGCGGTCGCCGAAGGTGCCAGGCGTGGGCGAGCAGAATGTTCCGCCGGTTCGATCGGAGCGATGGCCCGCATGACTTCCAACACGAGCGAGCGAGACCCCATACTCGTGGTAGATGGCACGTCGAAGTCCTTCGGCGGTGTCCGCGCGCTACGGAGCGTGAGCTTCTCCGCGTTGCCGGGCGAGATACACGCTCTGGTCGGTGAGAACGGCGCTGGCAAGTCCACCCTAATGAAGATCCTCGCCGGCAACATCACCGCGGACCAGGGTTCCATCACCTTTGAGGGCCGCACGGTCCAGTTCAGTCACCCGAGGGACGCTCAGGCGGCAGGCATCGCGATCGTTCACCAGGAGCTCTCCCTGGCGCCCAACATGAGCATCGCTGAGAACGTTTTCGTGGGTCGCGAACCCACCATCCGGCTGCTGGGCTTCGTGAACAGGCGCGAGCTCTATCAGCGCACCACGGCGGCGCTTGACCAGCTCGGGTTGCGCCTCGACCCCTGGACCAAGGTAAGCGACATCGATGTCGCCATGCGCCAAATGGTCGAGATCGCTCGGGCTATCTCCTTCGATTGCAGGGTCCTGATCCTCGATGAGCCCACGAGCGCCCTCGCCGACCAGGAGATCGAGGCTCTCTTCGCCGTGCTGCGCCGGCTCGCCGAGCGCGGCGTGGCGATCATCTACATCAGCCACAAGCTCAACGAGGTCTTCGCCCTCGCCGACCGAGTCACCGTTCTGCGCGACGGGCAGTGGGTCGGGTCCAAGCTCGTGTCGGAGACGGACCCCGATGAGGTCATCCGGATGATGGTCGGGCGCAACCTCGAGCAGCTTTTCCCCGCCAAGGGGTCGGCCCGGGTGCCGGAGCCGATCCTGGAGGTGCGCGGGCTGTCGCGAGGCAAGGCCTTTACGGACGTCAGCTTCGATCTCCACCCTGGCGAGATCGTGGGGCTCGCGGGGTTGGTGGGCGCTGGGCGCACCGAGGTGGCGCGGGCCATCTTCGGGGCCGACCCTATCACCGGCGGCACGATCAAGCTGGAGGGCCGGCCGGCACGGATCGCCAACCCCCAGCAGGCGATCGAGCGGGGCGTGCTCTACCTACCCGAGGACCGCAAGCTGCACGGGCTCTTCCCGGACATGAGCATCAGGGCGAATATCGTCGCGGCCACCCTGGGGGATCACAGCAAGGTCGGGATGCTGCTACCGTCGGCGCAGCAGGCGACGACCGACAGGATGGTCGAGCGACTGGACATCAAGGTGGCGAACACCTCAGCCTCTGTCTCGAGCCTCTCGGGCGGCAACCAGCAGAAGGCCATGTTCGGCAAATGGCTCGCCGCCACCGTGAAGGTCTTCCTCGTCGATGAGCCCACGCGCGGCATCGACGTGAGCGCCAAGGCGGAGGTCCATGCCCTGCTGCGGGACCTGGCCGACCAGGGCGTCGCTATCCTGCTCGTCTCGTCTGAGCTGCCTGAGGTGATCGGCGCATCGGATCGCGTGCTGGTTATGCACGAAGGGCAGATCGCCGGTGAGGTGTCGGGAGCGGAGATGACGGAGGAGAACATCATGCGACTGGCGACGGGCCAGACGAGAGGAACCCACACCCATGCCCGCGGAGCGTGAACCCGAACCCAACGCCGCAGCAGACCAGGAGCCAGCGCCGAGCCGCCGACCCAGGGTGGGCGCGGCGCTCAAGACAGTCCTTCGGCAGCGCGAGATCATCACCGTCGCGATCATCATCGTGACCGCTTTCGTCTTCCACCTCCTGACCATGTCGTCGGAGCCGGGTAGATGGCCGTCGGTGTTCGTTCAGACCAGCAACCTGAAATCGATGCTCGCGCCGCTGGCAATGACCGCTATTGTTGCCGTAGGGATGCTCCTGGTGCTCATCTGCGGCGGCTTCGACCTCTCCGTGGGCGCCGTCGTGGCCCTCGCGGGACTCGTGGCGGGGCTCACGGTGAAGGCCACGGGCGGCAACCTGTTCCTCACCTTCGCCGCGGGGATCAGCGTCGGCGTCATCGTGGGGCTCATAAACGGGATCGTCGTCACCAAGTTCAGCGTGAACCCACTCATCGCCACCCTGGGCATGATGAGCGTCGCCAGAGGTCTGGCCCTTGCCTACGTGCAGAAGTACGGCGTCGTCTCGGGGTTTCCCCGCAACTTCCTGGACTTCGCATGGGAGACGCACATCTGGATCAAAGGCGGCGCCATCGTCCTTATCGCCATCGCTATCGCCGCGCTAGGCGACGTGCTGCTGCGGAACAGTCGCTGGCTCCGGCAGCTCTACTACATCGGCGGGAATCAGGATGCGGCGCGGCTGTCGGGCATCAACGTGAACCTGGTGCGGGCGTCCACGTACGTGGTGTGCGGAGCCCTGGCGGCCCTCGTGGGGGTCTTCTACGCGGCCCGCTACTCCGAGGCCTCAGCCGAGGCTGGCGTAGGGATGGAGTTGCAGGTTATCGCGGCCTGCGTGATAGGTGGCGCGAGCTTGGCCGGGGGGCAGGGCACGGCTCTCGGAGCCGTCCTCGGCTGCACCCTGATGTCCATCATCAGCAATGGGTTGCAGACTTGGGGCGTGAAGCCCGCCTGGCAGCAGGTCGCCCTCGGCGTGGTTCTGATCGTCGCGGTTACTATCGACATGTTCATCGCTCGGCGCCGCTCCGCAAGGTGAGGGCGGGCCGAAGGCAGTATAGATGGCGCCATTGGGCTAGGTAACGGCGCCGGCCACGAGATGCGGGAGGATGGAGAGCGACATGAGACTCAGACTGGGGCACGTCATCCTGGCGGTCACGCTCGTTGCGCTGATCGCCGCCATGATTTGCTGCGCCGGCTGCCCGAAGCGGCCGGAGACAGTGAACGTCGAGGGCGGCGGGGCCGGCCCCGCAACCCCCTCGGGCGGCGAGGGAGCCGCTCCCTCGAGCGAGTCGTACGTGTTCATCGGCATCTCCACGGGCGCCGAGTACTGGCGCGCCGCCGATGCCGGCCTGATGGATGCTTGTGAGGCCTTGGGCGTCACGGGCGACTTCCGTGGCCCGACTACCCAGGACGCCCAGGAGCAGGCCGAGATCATGGCGCAGGTCATCGGCATGAAGCCGGCGGGCATCCTCATCGCTCCCGGACGGCCGGATACCCTCACGCCGTACATCAACGACGCTGTGGAGCAGGGCGTGCCGGTCATCTGCCTCGACACGGACGCTCCCGAGAGCGACCGCATCGCGTACTTCGGCACCGACAACTACCAAGCCGGACGCACCGGAGCGAGCATCCTGGCGAGGCTCATCCAGGAGGCCCATCCCGATGACTGGGCCGCCGGGAAGACCTTCAAGGTCGCGATCTCCAGCCGGCCCGGCCAGTGGAACCTGGACGAGCGGGTCCGGGGCTATGAAGAGTACTTCAGCGAGGAGGCGCCGCAGATCGAGGTCGTCCAGGTCTTCGATGATGAGACCTTGGCGAACAGGGGCGAGGAGAAGGCGTCGGCCGTGCTATCAGCCCACCCCGACTTGGCGGGCTTCGCGGGCGTCAATGCCGTGAGCGGCCTGGGTATCGCCGCGGCCCTCAAGAACGCGGACGCTGTGGGCAAGGTCCAGGTCGTCGCGATGGATGGTGACGAGGGGATCCTCGAACTCATCGATGAAGGCGTGATCCAGGCCTCCGTCGCTCAGCGCCAGTACTGGATGTCCTACCTCGGCGCCGCCTACCTCTACGGCCTGAAGCATGGCGTGTTCACAGCGCCGGACGGCGATGGCGTCGATGCTGAGGGGGAGATACCGGCGGAGATCGACACAACCACGGTCGAGGTGAACAAGGACAACCTGGACGCCTTCCGCACCCCGAGCCAGGGCGCCAAGGAAACCATGCCCGAGGAGTTCAAGGCGGTCATCGACCAGGCCAAGGGAGCCTAGCCCCGGCTTGATGAGCGCATCGCACGACGAAGGGGCCGGTCCACAAGGAAGCCGGCCCCTTCGCTTTGGTTAGTCTTGCCCGAGTCGGGCCTGCCTCAGCCGCCCACGACGTCCATCGCGATGCGGCCCCACTCGAACAGGCGCCCTGGGTCGTAACGGACCGTGCTGATGTCCTTGAGGATCAGTTCGAGGGGGCAGCCGTGGGCCGCGCAGATCTCTCGCGTCGCCACGAGATCAGCTTGGACAGCCTCGGGATCGAAGCGATCCGGGGCGAAGACGGCGGGGCTGGGCTTCCGCGAGAACACGAAGTCGCCCTTGATCTCCCTCGCCCCCCGCTCCTGATCGACCCAAGGGCTCATGGAGATCTTCCTGACGTTCGGGATCATCCTGACCTCATCCATCTTGCCGTCCAGCGGATCACAGCAGCCGTAGTAGACGAGCCCGAAGCGCTCGCAGATGCGGCTCGCATAGTCGACCTCAAACTCCTTGAACGTGGCAGGCGACACCGTCGAGAACATCTGGGCGAGGCCGAACATCCAGATGTCCTTGCTTCGCGGCCGTTCGGGGTCGTAGCCGGGGGCGGGCAGCTCGTCGGTGAAGGCGCCGGTGCAGTGGATCAGGCTCTGGGGCTGGCAGAGGAGGCCCTGCTCTTCAAGCTGATCCAGCATGCCGAGATAGCCCTCGGTTACCCTGTTGACGAGGCGGTGCACGTAGTCGGGCTTATCGATGATGGCGTAGAGGGCGTTCTGAACCCCCATCCACGTCGAGATCGGGTCCCACAGCGATAGGTAGGGGTCGATGCCCGAGGCTCGCGGTTCGAGGAGGCCATCGAAGAGCTCATGGGCGACCTCCATGCGTCGCTCGGTCTCGGCCGCGTCATGGGAGACGCGTGGGGTCCGGATCTTCTCCAGATCAGCCTCGGTCTCGAACTGATTCAGGAAGAGGTGGCCCACCACATCACTGGTCGGGTCGGTGACGGCCGTCTCCTCCTGCACCGTGACGCCGAGGCTGGTGTTATGAATCGCCTTGTGAACGAGGATGAAGGGGTCAACAACCATGTCCACGGGGAAGTTGTCCCATTGGTACAGCAGCCGTCGGAGCCGCAGCTCATAGCCCCGGCACTCAGGGTCCTCGCACTTCAGTTCGAGCTCCCCGTTCGGCCCCATCTCGTTCCAGCACACCTGATCGATGGTAACCATGGGGCGGACGGGCCGAAGTCCGTTCAGCCGGCGCCAGAGCTCGCGCTTCTCCTCCTGAACGGGCAGTGCGGCAATCTCGGCCGTGCGGGCGGCCAACTCGCGGATGATGCTGACATCGCTGGGACTGGGCATGGGTAGGTTATCCTTGTCTAGCTCGTGTTGCGCGCCTAGTGAGGTGCGCCGCGCGGTATCTTCGCCGTGCCGGTGGGCCGGACCTGATTCCAGTGACGGATGGTGCGAAAACGTCCAGGTGACCCGGCGCGGGGGGAGTGCTACCCTGTGTGGAGAGAGAGTGGGCCGGGCGGTCGCGGCGCCAAGGCGTCGAGGAAAGTCCGGACTCCATTGGGCGAGGCGCCGGGTAACACCCGGTCGGGGCGACCCGAAGGACAGCGCATAGAGACGACACCGCCTCCCGCGGGGGGTCAGGGTGGAAGGGCGCGGTAAGAGCGCACCGGTCGGCTGGCGACAGCCGGCGTCTCAGCAAACCCCGCCTGGAGCAAGGCCACATAGGGGGGCGATGCGGTGGCCCGCCGTGCCCCCGGGTAGGCCGCTCGAGCCGTCGGGCAACCGCCGGTCTAGATAGATGACCGCCACCTCTTCGGAGGCACAGAATCCGGCTTATAGGCTCACTCTCTCACTCGCCCTCAGCGAGCCCCGCGCAACGGACGATCACCCGACCTCGTCGACGAACACCCTTCGGGCCGCCTCGAGATACCCGTAGCCGTGGACGTCATCGGGCTGGAGGTAGCTCGTCTCCGTCCACTCGTTCCAGCTATTCACGGTGATCAGCGGCGGCTGGTCCGGGTGAGCGTCGACGTAGGCCCGAGCCTGGCGGAAGGCGCGCTCGATCGCCTCGGGGCTGTTGTTCCGGACGATGCCGCGCTGGAGCGTCTGGAACCGTGGATTCGCGTCCCAACCCATCGAGACATGCGCGAAGTACGGGACTGCATACTCACGATCGAGCCGCTGCCACTCAGCAACCACATCGACCATGATCTCGTCGTACTCACGGTCAATGTCCGCGAAGTGCACGTACTGGTAGTGGGAGACGCTATCGAGACCCAGCAGATCCACCAACTCCGTGGGGCTGGCTGTTGGACCGCCGGCCGCCCCCGCGATGCGGAACGACTGCTGGAACGCGCACATCTGCAGATGCAGCCCGGGCAGGCCGGCCTCCACCGCGCGGCCGCGGAACCAGTCCAGCGCGTCGCGGGTGGCCTCAGCTCCGCCCAGGCCGTCCAGCAGGTTCTGCTGCTCGTAGATCATGAAGACCGGCTTGCCGTCGATGGTGTAGTAGTTCGGGCGCTTGAAGTACCTCTCGATGAGGCGATCAGCGATGCGCTCGAACTCCGGCCGGTCGACGGCAGCCCGCCAGATCACGTTTCCGTCCGCGACGTGCGCCAGCCGGAGGTCCCAGAGGCTCTGTACGTCATGGTTGGCCCACATCAGGTAGAACCTCATGCGGTCGTTGTTTCGGGCCGCCAGGAAGCCGTTGTTCAGGCACTGCTCGAGGAACGGACGCCGGTCGTACCAGTACCAGTCGTAGATGAAGACATTGATCCCATGGTCGGCAGCCGCGTCGATCTGCATCTCCATCACGCGGGGGTCGGCCTCGTTCACATATCCCCACAGCGGCCGGCGAGGCCAGGTGTGCCCCGGGAACTTCGCGGTGGCCTTCCGGACGGTCTCCCACTCTCCATTGCCCTCGGGCCAGAACATCCGGGTCCGTGGCTCGTCGCCCGTGTAGGACGGCCAGACGTAGGCCGCGACATCGTATGTCCTCTTAGTTGCCATCGACCGCTCCTCTCGTACCCTCTCCGCCGCGCCAGGGAACTCTCAGGGCCGCACTCCCTGGGATGCTGAGGCGCTGCGGCGCTGCCTCAACATACTACCGGTAAGCGGCCGAAACTGCTGGGGAATCCGTGTGTCGAACGACGCCAAGCGTTACCGACCCGCCCCGGAACCACTTCCGGGCTCTCGGCGGGAGTCTGCAACCCACCGTGCTGGTTCTATGCGGGAACGCTCCTGAGAGCGCCGCGAGAGGGGAAGCCCATCATGCCTATCCCAAGCGCCGCAAAACGAGCTGCTGTCATCGTCGCCCTCGCCCTGTGTGCGAGTCCCCTGGCGGCCGGCGGAGACGCAGATCTGCCTGAGGGCTTCGTCCGTGGCGACGTCGTCAGCTACTCCTATGTGCCGATTCACACGTACAGGCCGGACGAGGCCATCGGCGTCCTGCCCTACCTGTGGGAGTATTACCTCATGAAATGGGACGGGAAGCATCCGCTCACCCGCTACCACGCGGAGAACCTCCGGCGCATCGACATCGCCAGCCAGTGGTCGACGGCCATCATGCTCTATGCGCGTTATGACGAGTGGCACGACGAGCTCATCAATCTCATGCTGCGCTGCTACCGGAACCGCCAGCTGATCATCATGGCCGACTACTGGCCCGGCAAGGATGTCGAGCCGGGCGCGCCGCCCTACCAGAACCTGGCGCACATCCTCACCACGCTGTGGGAGGGCCGTGATCGCGAGTTCGTCAGCCCCGAAGGTGATCGGGCCACCGGACTGCAGCTCATCAACAACGTCCTCGCCTGCAAGTGTGGCGATGAGGGAGAGGCCGGCCTCCGCACTGAGGGCCTTGCCCGTATCTACGCCGAGTTCGATCAGCAGATCCGCCTCCGCGAGCTCGACGGTGAGCGCCCCTTCTCCCACATCAAGGCATGGTACAACATGATCGGCTACGCCGCCCTCTACTACGACGGCGCCTACGCCGCTAGCCAGGAGAACGTCGACCTCTACGGCCGGGTCAAACTCCCCGCGAACACCCAGTGCGTCGGCGTGGATGTCTACCACTACTGGGGCCTCGACTGGAGCCCCTTCGACCCCGCCGACCTGAGCATTCCTCGGGACCGTGTAAGGGCCCACTCCGATGAGTGGCAGCGCCTCCGAACGCGGTACTACCCCGAGGGACTCAAGGTGCGAGTCGGCAAGAACAGCAGCGACCCCGCAACCTGGGAGCCCGAGTACTGGAACGACACCCACGCCCTCATGGACGCCATCGAGTTGGCAGGCGCGGAGGGAGCGATGATGTGGTACATCGGGGTGTGCGGCCAGATCGTCGGCGCCGATCCGCCGACCTACACGACGCCCATCGAGACGATGCAGGCCTACTACGACGAGCTCAAGGCCGGTCCGTGGGCGGGACTCTCCTGGTGGGTCTTCGGGGGTGGCGGCGCCATGCAGGGCGGGCTCGACTACTACGACAGGACGCTCCTCCACAGCACTCGCGAGCACCCGGAGGGCGTTCCTTACTCCGAGGAGATGCTCGATTACTGGCACGACGCCTACGTGGAGTTCAAGAGAGGCATCTTCGAGGACGTTGTCTACGGCCAGTTCGGCCACCTCAACCCACGGCCCGAGTGATCTCGTCCGCACCGAGGCTTAGGGACTCCCCCAGCGAGGGACTCGGCTCCGCGTCCTGAAGCGTCACCCTCTGCCCAGCTGGCCCAGCCGCCGCGCCGGCAGGCTGCCGTGGGCACAGCCCGCATCCGTTCCTGACGCCTGGCGCTCCAGACGGCGACCATCACGCACATCGGGCGAACTGATGGCGGCGAGGAAATACAGTGAGTTTTGATTCTCACTGGGGCCGGGTGAGGCTCCTCCACGACCCAGAATAGTAGCACCGGACCGATGCTGGCCCGCTGCGCGTTGGAGGCGCCGGGGCATCGGTTGACACTGTGGGACCGAGGGGATGCATGCCGATGGGATCGCGCGCCGATGGGTACTCCATGGACCGCCGTACGTTCCTGCAGGCGCTCGGGCTCGGATCGGGGCTCGCCGCCCTCGGCGGCGCTCGCTGGACTCCCGAAGCTCAGGCCGCAGTCGCTTCAGGCGATGTGCAGTTCCTCCCAGCCATCATCCATTGCCATAGCTGCTACTCCGACGGAGTGCTGACACCGCGGGAGCTTGCCGACGAGGCTAGCAAGAGGGGAGCACGGATCCTTGTCATCACCGATCACGCGGAAGATATCGAGCTATCCGGACTGGAGTTCGTCGCCAAGAACCAACTCATGGGCCTAGTCACATCCGCAGTGAGGTGGGGCGAGTCCCTAGTGAGGTGGGACGATTCCCTAGTGAGGTGGGACGACGATTCCCTGACGTGGCGGAACAAGCGGTCTGGATTCGCGAGTCTGCTTGAGGAATGCTGGACGGCGAGCCACGCTACGGGCGTGCTTGTTGTCCCGGGCATCGAAGTAGACCTCGGTGTGCCGTGTGACCCCTATAGGGAATCTGATGTAGATAGTAGGCTAGTTCATCTGCTCGGTATCGGGTACGTGGATGACGTCATATTCGACCGTATCATGCGCAAGGTCCTCCTCCATACGTCCGACCCCGAAGCCTGCGAGACCGGGCGGTACAAGCAGTACGTCTCGAACATGAGCCTCAGACAGTCGGCCATAGCTGCGGCCCTAGGCCCGCAAGGAGTTCCGTACCTAGCCTCACACCTACGTCGCATCGAGGTGTTGTGGCGGCGTCCCTGTGCTGCTCCCCTAGACGTTCTGTGCCTCGCGACAGCGGCCAAAGACATCGACCTTCAGATCGGCCAAGCCCATGCCGCGTCAGCTATGGAATCAGAGGGTCTGGCAACTGTGGTGGCTCATCCATGGATGCGGTTTGGGGTGGGCAAGTTCCGCGTAGGCGACCTCTACACATTTTACCGCGAAAGAGCGGAGCACATCCACGCTGTTGAGTTCTTCAATGGTCGAGACGAGGACTCTCACTGTCTGCAGGCTCTCAACCTGCTCGCACAGAGTGACGACGACCCTTACCGGCACGACGCGTCTTTGCCCAGCGACTACCACTGCCGGTTCGCCGTCACTGCTGGTGGCGACTACCATTACTCCGGCCCCTGGGGAGGAGCTCTCGATCGCGTCACATGGCTCGGGATGCGGTACGCACGGGACGTGGACTTCAGCAAGAAGGATTACCAACAGGCGTGCATGGCCGTTGCGGAAGCGATCAGGAGCCGTCTCACTGTCGCTGGTATCGGCGATGCGGGGTCCATGACCTGCGCCGAGTGGCTGGCGAAGACCTGTGGTGGTTGGGCCGAGGAGTTCGGTGACACGTTCGGCGCCCAGCCCGCCGGAAGCGCGCGCACCAGTGCGCTGCAGTTCTACGCCCGAGGAGGGGCGCGCGGCTCCAAGCTGACCGAAGCTGGACCCTACATCGCACACGCATGGGGGAAGTGCGTGGTTGCTGGAATGTCCCCGAGGCTTGGGGTTGATAAGCAGGAGGCCGCCAAGCCCAGGAAAGCATCAGGCGTCATCATCGTTATAGATCGCAGCGGGTCTGTCTCCTCGTGCCGTCAGGAGATGGAACAGGGAGCCACTACGGTAGCCGACCTGGCGTTAGAGGCGACGGGCCTTGTCGCGGTCGTGAACTTCGCAGCTGAGGGCAAGGGCGCAGTCGATGCCGCGCTCACCGCCGATCGCGATGCCGTCGTCTCGGCCATCCTTGCGCCATCTATCACTGACGGTGGCACGGCGCTGTACGACGCGATCATCGGGGCCGTCAACCATGCCGAGAGGGTTGGTGTGCGGGCGGCCCTCGCGGTGCTGACCGATGGGCAAGAGAACTCCAGTTCAGCAGGCCTCAGCGACGCCATCCGAGAGGCGGCACGCCGCGACTTTCCGATAGTGATGTGTGGCTATGGAAATCGGGAGGACGCTGTCCTGACGGCGTTGTCCCTGCAGACAGGTGGCGCATGCTTCCTCTACGGCGTCCACGGGGACATCAAGGCCTTCTTCGAGGAGTTCGTTGAGTTCTCAGCGTCGGCTGAGCGTGTGCATCGCCTGACCGGAGGGGACGTCAGCCCCTAGAAACAGCCGGGTTCGATGGAGCAGTCTCTCGGAGGGGAGCGGGTGTGTGGTGACACAAGTATGCAGGAGCATGGTGATTGCCGCTATTGCGGCACTACTAGCGGCGTCGATCGTGCACGCCAATGACGAGCCAGTTGGGGTCGACCTAACCACGCGGAATGAGGCATACCAGGAGCTCATCCGCGGCCTCGAAGCCCTCTACGACGGCGATGAGGCTGCCGCAGAGCAGTTCTGTCGCAACGCCATCGCGATCAATCCCATGGACTCCGAGGCGCACTTCCACCTTGGACGCATTCTGGGCAGTCGCGAGGGCGACGAGGCAGCCAAGGCGGAGGCAATCGAGCACTTCGCGAAGGCGGCCGCCATCACCCCCTACACATCGACGGGGCAGAGCGCGCGAGCATGGATAGTGGGACTAGACGGCCGGCACCCCGCCGTGGTCCTCATGACTCTCGATAGCGGCGGCGGGTACACCCGACGCCTCGTCGAGCGGTGCGCGGCGCGGCTCATCGAAGCCGGACATCCGGTAGTGGCCGCCGCGGCCGGCCCCGATGCCCTAGACTGGGAGCAGGAGCCTGGCGAGGCGATCCAACAACTCTGTATCGACGACCGGGGCAAGTACGTGGCCGGCTATGTGATCGCGGTGGGATGCTATGAGGCGGAGTGGCTCGACGTGCCGGCGGTGGGACGTATACCAGTTGCCTCGGGCGGGGCGATGATCGGAGACCCGATTGCCAAGATGAGGTACGAGCCCGTACGCGCTCGCTCCAGCGATAGCGGAGGCCACCTTCTGCTGAAGCTTATAGGGGTGGACGTCCTAACGCTTGATCGCGCCGTCGACGAGTTGGCCGAGAATCTCGTCGACAACTGCATGCGAGCGATCGAGTCGCGTCCTATCTCGGAGTTCGAGGGTGAGGTCTACTACCCAGTGACCGGCGACGAGTTCATCGCTCGCGCGCTTCGCCGTGGCTACGAGAGGGACCAGATCCGCCAGTTTCCGACAGTGGCTCTACTGACCGCACAGTCACCGGGGGAGGACCTCGACCAGGTGGTAGCGTCGGCCCAGAGCCGGCTGGAGTGGAAGGTGATCCACTCGGAGGAGCGGTCGGTCGGCGTGGTGTGGGCGAGCGAGATGCTCAACGAACTCGGAGACGCCGCCTCGCTCGAACGTTCCGGCGTCTGGCTGCCCGCGAACGGCGAGCCAGAGGCTCTCCGGGCCCAGATGGAGGCGCTGGAGACAACCCGCGTGCGGTTTCCCACCACGGGTGAGGATGCGCGGATCACCGACTACAACGTGATCATCGTCGAGCGAGGCGCCGTGCTGACGCCCGGGATGGCCGACGACCTGCGCGAGTTCGTCCACCAGGGAGGAGGGCTGATCCTGAGAGGATGCACCCCATGGGACATCGCGGGGGCTGACGTCGAGGGCAGCCACACGGTTGCCATGGGAGAGTCTGCGGACTGGCTTGGCGCGAAGCGGTTCAGGCGCCGATCCCTGCGCGACTGCGATGTCACCATGGGGGCGAGCGCGCCGCCGCTGCCCGCGGGAGACGACCTACCCCCGGGCTCAACCCTGTGGTGCCCGGAGAGTTCGGACGACGTGGCCATCGTAGTCCTGGAGGACCTAGTGGACGGAGCGGCTCCGGTCGCATCCGCCCTCAAGCGTGATGAGGTCAACTGTATCGCCTACTGCCACGAGTACGGGGAGGGCCGGGTCTACTACCAGTCGGTCCCTCGGGCCGAGTACCACCCCCAGCTTGAGGCGCTGTTCCTGCGGGGAGTCACGTGGGCAGCAAAGGTCGGCGAGGTCGATGAGGAAGTACTCAGCCCGCTCTGCGATGCGGGGGCAGAGTGTCTGGCGTGGCTGGACTTCGTGAGTATCGACATGGAGACGGAATCGAGCACCCTCGGTCTGAAGCAGAAGGCGGTCGTGAAGATCGAGGCTGATCTCAATATCATCGATCTGACCTCATGGTCCACGACCGCTACGCGCCTCGAAAGCCGGAAGTCCGCCGCCCGCTGGCTGGATAGCGTCTCCGACAAGCGTATCAGGCTACTGAACGAGTGCATGGAGGAGATCACGGACGATGCGGCCGCGCTGATCGCAGCGGGCGCGAGGGACTGAAGATAGGGGCGGGCCTGTGATATCAGGGAGCCAGAGACGTCTTCGCAACGCTCTCGTCGGAGTACTCGTCGGTGCCTTAGCCTGCCTCTTGGTGTTGGCCGTGCTCGTCCTGCTGCGTCCATCTGGGGGAGGTCCAGGCAACTCGGGCGCCGGCGACTCCGGCCCACCCCCTGAGATAGAGGCTGCCGTGAAGCGCGCGCTGGAACCGTATCCCGACCTGACGGGCCTCGTGCCGGCTGCCGTCTCCCCTTGGTCCGACGCTGAGGTCGTCTTCGACCCCGTCACGGAGGCCGAAGTCGTTCGCAACGAGATCATCGCGGCGCTGGACACGACTGCCGACCAGGCGTTGCTGGATCGCTTGGAGCGCGAGTCCGGAGGCCAGGTGGTAGGCGGAGTACCCAAGATTGGTGTCGTCCAGATCCGACTGCCTGCGGGCACGGCGCCCGAACGAACGCGTGAGGTGGCCGAGAAGCTGAAGACGATGCCTGGTGTGAGTGCCGCTGGCCTGAAGGTGCTGGGGAGGACTGATCGCGAGGTCAATGACTTCGCTGGGCTAGAGCTCCCCGCAGACACCCCCGCTGCAGACTGGGGTCAGCAGATGATCCGCTGCCCCGACGCCTGGGACCTGACCATGGGCCACCGCCATGTGAAGATCGCGCTGATCGATCGCGGCTTCATGTGGATAGAGGAACGCTCCGATGGTGGGCACAGGACTCATCCCGACATCACCGATTCCCATCGTGACGTTGGCTGCGAGACGCTCCCTAGCTACTCTCCCAAGCCCCGCTGGAGGGAGTGGCTTGAGGGCAAGCACCCAGACGACCACGGGACCCACGTGGCCGGGATTATGGCGGCGGACGCCGACAACGGCAAGGGGATCGCGGGCGTCGCGCCCCACTGCAGCCTCATGGCCTATCGGAGCGGCCTGGCTCCGGATGAGGACTCGGCAGCGCTCATCCGCGCAGCCGAGAGGGGCTGCCGCGCTGTCAACTACAGTGCTGGCTACCCTGGCTCCAGTGTGGACGACGTCGCGTACTACATCGCTGTATACGGGCGCGCCATTCAGGAAGCAAGGAAGCACGGCACGGTATTCGTTCAGGGCGCAGGGAACGACGAACGTCTCGCATGGTGGAACGGCGCGGCCGCCCTGGAGCCCGAACTCGACAACTACATTGTGGTTGCCGCATGCGACAACATGGGACGGTGGGCAGAGTGGCCCGTGGGCGCCTCCAACTACGGCCCCGAGGTGACGGTGGCGGCGCCAGGGAGCAAGATCCTCAGTGCGGTCCATCGCGACTCCCCTATCGAGAAGGCGAATGACGACCCACCGCTGGCACTGATGGACGGCACATCCATGGCCGCTCCTTTCGTCACTGGCCTCTGCGGACTAATCGCCTCGCTGAACCCGGACCTCTCGGCCGCCCAGATCAAGCAGGCCGTGCTCGAAGGCGCTAAGGTCAGCGGCAAGTCCATCCATGGCCCCGACGGGGTGTCGATACCCATTATCGACGCTCGCGCTTCCCTCGACTGGGCAAAGAAGCATAGTGAGTCAGCCTCTTCGCAACCTACCAATGGCCTCGTTGCCTTCACCCGCTCGGGCAACGTCTTCATCCGCGACCTGGGTACCGGAGACGAACGGCAGTTGACCCACGACGGCGTCACCGGGGGATCACACGGGTGGTGGTACGGTGCGCCCACGTTCCGCGATGCCAAGATGGTCCTCGCGGCGCGCTGGGAGTCTGTGGCCGGTGGCCATGAGGTGGAGTGGACTCGCCAGATCGTTGCGCTGAGCCTGGACGGCCAGGTCACGACGACCAAGGCGGGCCCACAGGGCGCAGTTGGGTTTGGACTCTCCCGACGTGGCTCCACGCTGCTCTACCTCGCCGTGCTGGACGATGACGGGTACACCGATTGTCCGGACCTGGGCCTCGTGCGACGAGACTCCAGAGGCCGAGAGGAGCTGCTCCCGCCTCGGTCGTGGTTCGGGACGGTGCGCATTGACTGCTGCCGGCTGCGTCTATCGGACGACGGAGCGCACGTCTCCGTACCGCGCTTCCCGAGCGACGTCTCGAGCTTCTACTCACTCTGGTCGATCGCTACAGGCGAGCAAGTCGACCTGGTGTGGGGCTGGCCGGACTCTTGCCACTTCGTGACGGACATCGACTTCGGCGAGGAGTGCTCGTACGTTGGGCTCTGGAACTGCAACTGGGACCGGGACGCACAGACCGCTCCCCCCTCGGGGCTGTGGAGGATGACGTCGGAGTTCCGCCCCGACAAGCTAATAGCGTCGTGCGACACGCGTGGCGGCATCGCCGTGAGCGAGGAACTGGGCGTCGCCGCGGCCGCCACATCCGGATTGGGCGATCCGGACGCCTGTCAACTGAACCTCGTGGATCTGTCATCGGGCGCGGTATCATTCCTGTGTCGTGGGGGCGATCCGGATCTGTGGCCGCGAGGAGCCGGTCTCCGCGAGTCCGAAGTCGAGTCGGATCTTGACGAGGGTGAGCTGGCTGAGTACGCGCGCAGACTGCGTGTAGGTTCCCTGGATGGGTCTTCCTCCGTCGCCGCCGAGCGTGAAGCTCTTGGCTACTTCTGGATCCACAGCCAGTCTCCCCGAGCGGCCGCCGTCCTGGTGGAACTCGCCCGGGACCGTCGTACGGTGATGCGGGCAGAGGTGCTTCGCATCCTCGCCGCGCGCTACGGGAGTTCCCCTGGTGTCCCCCAGGCGCTGGTGCGGGTTGCCGGCGACTCGACAGATGGCGACACGCAGCGCCTCGCACGGCTCTGCGCCCACCAGCTATCAGCGCCCGACGGGCGCACATGGGTCATCGAGGACGGGATGGAGTGCGTGTCGGAGGCGGGCACACTCGCCGAGATGCCCTTTGGCACCGAGGTCGAGATCCTCGGACTCGAGCCGCCTCCGGGGCACGATAACTCCGAGAGCCCAGACTGGGTCTGGGCCAAAGTGAGGGCGGTTGGCGATGGGAGGATCTGGTATCTAGCGGACGGCGCGCTGCTCAACCGCCCTCCGCACGAGTGGTGGGGGCATGCCGACGGCGTCACGTGCCCGTACTGTGACTGATGGGACGCTGAGTTCATGCCTCTCCCATCTATCTCGGGGCACAGCCCGCGAAAACCAGTGAGATTCCAGGCTCACTTCCCGAGATTCGATGATCCGTGGTGCGAACATAGGGCATATCAACATCGTTGACACATCAGCGGTGGCGCGTGTGGGCGCTCCTCAAACCAGTCAGTGTGGTGGGCTGGATAGCACCTGCGCTCTCGGCGATCCGCCGCAGCTTCCTGCGTCCCCGACAACGGCAGGGAGCACAGGGCAAGGTGGCTTAGCATGCAACGGGCACAACGGACACGAACTAGGGTGCTGCTGGTGGCGGGGCTTATCGCTTCCGCCCTCGTCGTGGTCGGGTTGGTGGTTGTCGTCCTCGTGAGCCTCGCCGCAGGTCCGCAGCGGGGTGGGGCGCACGACGCGACCTCCATCATCGACGCTCGCGCTTCCCTCGACTGGGCAAAGAAGCAGGCGGCAGGGACCACCCCGACAGCGACGGCCGCGGCCGCGGATGTGCCCGAGCGCCGCAGCGCTCTGGTCTCCTGCATAGACGCCCAGACCGGCGACGTGTGCGCACTCGATTCCACCACCGGCGCCCTCACTCGCTTGACGGCGTGCGGCGACGTTCACGGCTTCGCCTGGTCTCCCGACGGGGCCTGGATCGCCCTCCTGCGGGAGGAGGCTCCCCAGAGCGCGGAGCTACCGACTCTGGGCCTCTACATCGCTCCGGCATCGGACCCCGGCAACATGCACCGCATCGACCTCGCCTTTGGCGCCTGGTGGTCACCCGATGGGAGTCGCATCGCCTACAGCGGAGCGGACAATACTCACGGTGAGGGCTACTTCGTCGTGAGGCCAGACGGCGGCGACCGAACGTGGCTCGGTCCGGTGTGGCTGCACGAGGACACCGGGGTCTCGTGGTCCTCTGATGGAGCGAGACTCATCTGCGGCGACGTGGAGGGGCTCTACGTGGTTCGTGCCGACGGATCTGGCCGGTCGCGCCTATTGAGCGCCGATCAGCCCCCGTGGCACGCGTGGAGACCCTACAGCAACGAGTTTGCCTTCGTAGGCGCGTACGGTGGCATCCACCTGGCCCCGGTGGCGGCGGGCCGTTCATCACAGATCTGCAAAACCGCATCCGCCGAGTCCTGGGCCATTGGGCCCCTGGCATGGGCTCCCGATGGCTCCTTGCTCGCCTTCCGCGATAGTCAGTACTTCACGGATGCCGAAGTCGAAGGGGGCCCCGGCGGCCAGCTGAGCGCCATCTTCATAGTGTCCGCAGGTGGCGAGAACCTCAAGCAAGCGACGCAATGGACGGAGCTCGGGTGGGGCGCCCAACTCGGTCTCAGTTGGGCCAACGACGGAAGGCGGATCGCGTACTGCTCCGCGGGCGAGGACGTCGGCGAGATCCACGTGCTCGACCTGACCACGGGTGAGGACACCTGGCTCACGCGCAATCTCCAGGGGATGTTCCTGGCCCCGCGGTGGGTGCCCGCCGGTGCGCCGGGCGTCGAGCCCGCCACTGCAGACACCGCCGACGGGGTGCTCGACGCGCTCGAGGAGCACCTCCGGCATGAGTACGGCACGGAGCGGGCGTACCGCTACAGCGAATACGCGTCCGAGGATCTCGAGTGGGGGTTCACGCCAGGCCGTGAGTTGATGACGGATGTGGCGATCGGCACGCCCGCCATGTCGGGCAGGTGGGCCAGGGTCTTCTTCATCAGTCTCATGAACAACAACTACTGGCTCGCATTCCTGCAGAAGGGGCCGAGGGGCTGGGCCGTGGTGGATCACGCCGGCCCGAAGTCGCCCGATGACTGGGCCAATCCGCTGCGAGCGGCCGGATGCCCCGAGCACCTTCTGGAAACCGATCTCTGGTAGGACGCTGGCTTGCAGGGGGAGTGGGCGTTGCTCGAACTAGCGATCTCAACGGCAGCGTTCGCTGCGGGCGCACCGCGCCGCGGAGGCTCTTCGATAGGCACCATGTCAGGCAGCATCACGTGGGCGGATGCGAAGGGGGGGACGGAGGTCCATTGCCACGCGGTGCGGCCTGGCTTTCGCTCGGCAACCTGCGGTGGCGCCCCTCGACCCGTCGAGCGACACCACCGCGCACCCATCGGCAGCCTAGCTGCCACAACGGGCGCATGCGCCCTGAATAACGAACAGGCAATGATCGAAAGGGGCAACTAAGTGTCACGAATACTTCTCGTTGCACTAGCGGTCATGCTCTTGGCGACGACCGCGGCCCTCGCCGACCCTCCAGCGGGGGCACGACAGATAACGGGGTACCAGCGAGACCCAAGCGGCCCCGGAGGCACGGTTGTCCGGCATCTGCCGGCCCAGGTCTCCGGACCCAATATGGGTACTAGTCTGGACTCGATCACCGCGCACAACGCCCCGGTGACGTACGCCGAGTACCAGCTCCTTCGTGACGGCTGGACCTGTACCAGCTCGAAGGACCGGGCCATCGGCGAGCGCAAGATCTACCAGATCCCCAGCCAGGATCACAACTACTGGGGACCCTTCTACGGTGCGGGCATGTTCGCGACCAGAGACGTGTACGTTCGCCGGGTAGATTACCGGCGTTCGTCAACACGCGAGGCGCCCGGCCCGGACCTCGAGAAAGTCAAGCCTAGCTGGCAAGTCAACTACCGTGCGGACGATGACGAGAAGGTCGAACTCGTCTACTACTGGGCCAATGTACCCGTGCTGATCGAGATCCATGAGGTCGAGAGCACGGTTACGCGTACCACCGTCGAGACGACCACCGAGCGCATCGGAGTGGTCGATCCCTAGCTGTAGGAACGCAGGTTGCCGATCAGGGTGCGATTGCCCGCGCCGGGGAGGTTCCCTTCCTCCCCGGCGCGGCAGACACAGGAAAGCGGGAGTGATCACGTGTTACGGCCAGCGCTTGCTCCACTTGCAGTCCTCATGCTCGTCTGCTGGCTCCCGGTAGCTGCATGGGCCCAGACTGACGAGGCGGCCCAGGCCCAGCCCGAGGCCTCCGCGCCGGGACCATCGAGTGTAGAGATACCCGAGTTCTTCTTGACCATCCAAGCGCCACCCGACGCGGAGGGTTGGGAGTACCTGGACGACCCCGACGCCTTCGGCTGGGACCCCCGAGTCTTCGCCGCTGGCTGGGTCCGAGCCATCGACCAAGGCCAGGCTGGGCTCTGCGTCCTCGTGCAGCGCACGGGCGCCGATTCCCGCCCCATCGAGTGGGCCGCCGCGATCCGAGTCGCGTTCGAGGCGGGCGATGGGCGATTCACCGAGGTCTTCTCCGAGGCCGTCATTGTCGGAGACGATGAGGAGATTGCGTACGCGGGCGCTCAGGGGCCAGCTACGCTGCCGGTCGTAGGCTATGGAGACCAAGCCGGCAAGGTTCTTGTGGGTGTCGTGACCAACGGTCCGGATGTCGTCCAGGTGGTCGCCACAGGCACGCTGGATGCCGACCTGCGTTCCGAGGTAGACCGGATGATCAGCGGCCTCTCATTCTCGGCGACCGCTGAGGTCACCCGCGCGCGCGCGGCGGAAGGCGCCGAGGACGACGAGTCTGAGGACGGCGATGGGATCGGGCCGATCGAGGAGCCCCAGGACGGCATCCACCATGCCATGGCCAACCTTATCATGCGCCTGAAGGATCTTGGCGTTGAGGCCGCGATCGAGGCTCGCATCTCCCACCTGAGCGAACTTGATGACCTGTTCAACGGCAGCCCCGACAGCGGCTACCGCATCCCCTTCTGCCGCGCCGGGGGCAACGAGTCTCTCGTCCAGACCGTTCTCCTCGTTGAGAGTGTCTACCCGTCGCCGAAGTCCGACAGCGCTCGCGCCTGGGCCTTCCCGAGGCGTCGACTCGGCAGCGTGAGCTACCTCGCCCTCGCCGAGGACCCCTACAACGAGGAAGGCCGGGTCTTCCTGGTTCACAAGAGCCGCCTGTCCGACTACCTCGAGCGCCAGGGGGACCTGTATGTGCTGGATGGCGCCTCCAAGACCGACGCAGGCGTCTCCGTCATGAACTGGCTTGCCGCCCACGCGGAGGAGGGCTGGGAGGAGTTCGTCGACGACTTCGACGATTAGGCCGCGCTGTGGCTGGACTCACGGCGGTTCACTGAATCCGATACGCCCCTCGACCTGCCGGTCGGGGGGCAGACATCGGCAAGGCTTTCGGGCCAGGGGCTCAGGATGCGGAGCCGATGTGACGCGCTGGGTGGAGTGCCGGAGCGCCACGTTCCGCTAGCTCTCGGTGCCCCGTTCCCGGGTCCTGCACCGCTCCAGGAGGTCCTGGGCCGCCCGGAGACGCTCGGGATCGCCGTCGCGGACGGCAAGCTCGACGGCGGATGCCAGGTGGCTCTCCGCCTCATCCCACAAGCCTCGGTAAGCCGCCAGTCTCCCCCAGCAGAGCTGCCACAGCACCTCGTGGAGGCCGTACTCGCTGCGCCAGTGGCCGAGTCGCGCCAGATGCACCTCGGCCTCGTCGGTGCGCCCGAGGGAGAACTCCGCCTCGAAGAGGTGGATCGACGGCTCTACGCGTCGGCCATCCGGGTCCACTTCGCGCACGAGCCCCTCGTAGCGCGGGCCTGCGGCGAGGAGCGCTTGCGCCTCGGCCTCAGGCAGCGCGGACGCAAACTGCACAGACTGGAAGTACGCGGTGCCCGCCTCGATGGGGTCGCCCGCCTCCACGGCCTCCGTGGCCAACTGGGCGAGTCGCCGCGCGCCGAGGCACGGGTCCTTCGAGCTGGCTACCGAAAAGGCGCTGAGCCGCCGCATCGTGGCGACCGAGCACTCGGGCCCAATCCTGCCGTGGCCCATGGTCAGGGCGAGATAGCTCGCGGCATCGTCGGCCATCCGCCTCATGAGGTCATACCGCGCCACCCACTGCTGTCGGTAGGCCATCCAGGCCTTGAGGAAGGCCAGGGCCACCGTCTGCTTGTCCTGGAGCGCCAGGTCCGAGCGGGACGCGGTTCCATCTCCCAGGGCGCGCTCCAGCTCATGCTGCAGAACCACATGGTCGATGATGGTGATGTGGTGATCGTGGGTGCTGATGGCTTCGGCGAAGGCGTCGATGTCGTGGCTGTGCACGACATCCTCCGCCTCGAAGAGCTCGTGGTACTGCCGCGCGGCGAGGGCGGCGAACACCGTCTGGCGGAAGTAGAACAGCTCCGGTCCGGTCATGCCCCGCGACTCCAGCACGCGCTCGAGCGCGAGCAACTCATCGGTATTGCCGGGCGGCTGGCCTTCCTCCCACGCTCGAAGCAGATGGACCTCGACGGGCCGGCCGAGGTGCCGTGACACCGCGCGGGCCATCTGTCGCCGCGTCAGCCGCGCCCACTCCCGACGCCAGACGCGGAGAAAGGTACCCATTGTGCGTGCCGGATTCACTCAGCACCTCGGCATAGCTTGGTGCGAGGGTTTTCTCTGTACGGTAGCCGCGTCCCTCCACCAACGAGTGCGCCATGGGACGGCGATCACTCAGGAGTTGCGCGCCTGGACCCTCTGAGCACGCCCCGGGTGGCACAGACGGGGCCGGAGATGTCGTCGTCAGGCCGATGTTGAGCGGCGACGGCCATGCTCCTGCGTGGGGGCACGGCGCACGATCGGCTGCCGGAGATGCATCCCCGGGGCGAGGTCGCGCATGTCACGCAAACCAACCGGATGCGGCACCTCACCGCAGTTCACGCACTTGATGGGGCGATGAGGGAGCTCGAGAAGGAGGGGTGTCTCGTCAAACGCGGAAAGGGCCGGAGCGTGACGTACGCGAGGCCGGAGCAGAGGAGGCTGCTGGATGACTAGGCGAGTGGTGAGGTCGGCCGTCAGGCTCATGCCGACGAGGCAGCGCCGGCGCAGCAAGAGGGACGAACTCCGGCCATGCGCCATCCGTGACGAGTGGGCGGAGTTCAGTTACGATCGTAAGTCAGACGGTGTCCGTACGAGCTTCGAGAGGGACGCTGACCGGATCCTCTATAGTGAGGCGTTCCGAAAGCTGGCTGGTAAGACGCAGGTCTTCCTAGCCGGAGCTCACACGCTCGTTCGAACACGCCTGACTCACACAATGGAGGTCGCTCAGATCGCGAAGCGATTGGCGAACATGCTGCGGCTCAACACCCGGTTGGCTGAAGCCATTGCGTTGGGTCACGACGTGGGACATACACCCTTCGGACATGCAGGAGAGGACGCGCTCAAGCACATTGCGTCCGGCTGCGACAACCTCGGAGGGAAGCTGCCTACTGAGTGCTTCCCTGAGGCGCGCCGCGGATTCAAGCACAACCTGCAGAGCGTACGAATGCTGCATGAGCTTGAATGCCCCTACACGCAGCACAAGGGGCTCAATCTGTCCGGTTTCGTGCTGTGGGGTATCGCCCAGCACACAGATCCAGAGTGGAAGGATACTCCGTGCAAAGCGCCGATGGGATGCCCGTTCAACCAATGGGGGGGGTGCCGTCTTAAGGACTCCCCTCAGTTCGAGGTTGGTGTGTACAACGACGTCATCAACAATGTGCCGACTCCGTACGCATCAGTCGAGGCATTCGTGGTGGCGAAGGCCGATGAGATCGCGCAGAGGCACCATGATCTCGAGGACGCGTACCTCGCGGGTCTGATGAGCGTCGACGCTATAAGGAAGCTAGCCTGCGAGGCTCTGAATGTGGAGTTTGATGAGAGCGATGGGTCTGGGGACAACAACGGCGGCCCCGAGTGGGTCAGAGGCAGGCTCTCGCGAGTGTTCGTGCATGAGCTTATGAAAGAACTCGCAACGGCCTCGAAGCAGCGCCTGAGTGAGTTCGAAAGCGAGCATGGCATCCACGACCACTCGTCGATGAGAAAGTGGCTCGACAGGTATACGGAGCAGTCGATCGATAAAGTGAAGAACCTGGTCAGCTACAGCGATGAGTTCGGTAAGAAGGAACAGTGCTTGCGCCAGACTCTCAAGACCACGATCCTGCACTCGGGCCCCGTTCAGCGCATGGACGGCAAGGCCCAGTTTCTCCTCCGTCAGTTGTGGAAGGCATACCTGAGCAATCCCCAATTGCTCCCTGACGAGGTCCTAGAGCGGGTCTCACGCGACACTAAGTGGAACTGGAAGTGGAAGGAGGTTTGGGCTCACGTCGCCAACGGGGCGAGTATCGCCCGTCGACAACTCGCGGAGGGTGTGGGCCTAGAGCACCGGGAAGAGCTGCGAGCGGTCCTGGCGCGAGCTATCTGCGACCACATAGCGTCCATGACCGACCAGGAGGCCGTTGAGGAGCACCAACGGCTGTACTCGTCCCACTCGGAAACGGTCCACCTGGGTACGTAGAGGCCGCCAAGAGGGGGGACGCGCCATAGCACCGACGCAGCCCTCGATATCATCTGCGCTCTGCGGGCTGGGATGGTTCCACCAGGCGGGCTGCGCGAGTTCGTCGTGGAGCTCGCCCCGAGCGGCAGGTAATCGGGGAGGAACTGCGTCTCCCCGGCATCGCTCCCCCATCCCTTAGGCACCGCCCACCTCAGCCTGCACGGGCACTGCACCCAAGCAGCAGACGCCCCAGCTTCCGTAGCTCGCCTACCCTATACCTCCCACGTGAGCCCATGGCCGCTGGGGTAGGGACCCACGGCCACGGGCAGTTTCCCGCTGGGAGCGAGGTCACCCAGAACCACCCGGAGCATGCTGGCGATCGACAGGGCGCGGTTGCCGAACCAGCCACCCTCGCCCCAGCTCGTCAGGCCGGCGGCCACCTTCGGCAGCGCGGCGACGAGGTAGGGGTTCCCATGGGACACCAGGATGACGTCGCAGACCTCAGTGAGCCGCTGGGCGAAGGTCTTGAGTGATCCCAGGGGCGCGGGGTCACCCAGACGGTTACGCTGCACCGACGCCGACAGCAGCACGGTGCCGGCCGCTCGCGCCGCTTCGATGAGTTCGCTCGCCGCTGCCTCGTCCAGGCCCTCCTCCACGGTGAGCGTCGTCGCGGCCAGAGGCACGTCGGGCAGCATGCGGCGGACCTCATCCTCCACGGTCGCCGGCAGCGGGTCGCCGACGCGTTTGGCGATGCTGATGAGCATGAGCTTCCCCGCTTGAGCGAATCGCTCGGGCGATAGAGGCAGGATGCCGTCCCGGTTCTCCATCACCGTGACCGCCTGGTCCGCGACCCGCTGGGCAACGGCCCAGTGCTCGGTGGCCCCGGCGGTCCGGGCTGCCTCGTCAGGACACACCGCGGGCCGATCGACGAGCTTCGCCTTGAACGCGGCGAGGCGCGAAAGGGACTCGTCGATCCGCTCCTCGCTCAGCCGTCCCTCGGCTATGGCTCCGAGGATGTGCTCGATGGCGGCCAACGGGTCCTTCGGCTTCAGGAGCGTGTCGTGGCCGGCCAGGAGGGCAAGAACGGCGACCTCCTCATCGCCAAAGCGCGCGCAGACCTCGGGATACCAGAGGTCATCGCTCGTGATAACCCCTCGGAACCCAAGCCGCTGGCGGAGTTGGCCTGTGACGAGGGCGTGGCTCACGCTCGCGGGTTCCCAGTCGCCCGTGATGGAGGGAACTGCGATGTGCTCCGTCATCACGAAGTCCACGCCCGCGGTGATGGCCAGGCGGAAAGCGGCGAAGTCCTCGGCATCGACCACGTCGGCGGGCTTGTCGATCCAGCACCACCACGGCTGCTCGGGCCCCGGCTTCACGCCACCTCGGCTGGGGAAGTGCTTCGCGGTGGTCCGCATGCCTCCGTCGTTGTAGCCGCGAACGGTGGCCTCGAGCATCGCCCCCATGAGGCGCAGGTCGCCGCCGAAGCTCCGGCCACCCTCCACCGGCCCGACCTCGGGGCAGGTGAAGTCCGCCACCGGCCCGCAGTTGAGATCGAAGCCCATGGCGCGGCCCTCCCGGCCGGCGTTGCGGGCTGCCTCATACATGAGCTGCGCCGAGCCAGCCGCCGCGAAGGCCATCTGAGGCGGCAGCTCCGTCGCGCCCTGCACCACCTGGCCCGCTCCGTTCTCCTGGTCTGCGGCGATGACGAGGGGAAGCCCCGTGGGCTCGGACGCCTCCCGCAGCGCGGCAACCAGTTCCGCGGTGGCCGCGGGCGAGACACCCTCGTAGAACACGAACCCTCCCACGCCGGCGCCGGCGAGATCAAGCGCCTCGTCCCTATTACGGCCATCGCCGTACACGGGTGGGAACACCAACTGGGCGACCTTCGCCCGGAGCGACATCCTGCCGAGTGCTTCCGTCACGCTGAGATTCCCTTCCAGCCCGCGGGGGCTGTGAGGTAATAGACCGGCCGATGAGGCCTCCCGTCCATTCGTAGGCGGCCTGACAACACCTTGCGCGCCCCCCACAGCCTCGCGCCGGGTGCGCCGTTGCAGGTCTGAACCGGAGGCGAACGAAGCACCCCCTTACTCCTCGAGGAGGTGCTTCGCGTGGTCCACGGCGTGACAGCGCTGTTGATGCTCGTGTCTGTTGGGGCGGCCCCGCCGCCCGACCCGGTAGCCGTCCGCGAGGTCCAGGCGGGCATGAGGGACGTTGCCGACGCCACATGGTGGGGGTTCGACCCTGTCAACGCGACCGCGGCCCTTCAGGGCGCCATCAGCTCCGGGGCTCGCAGGGTCATCGTCCCGAACGTTGGAGCCGACTGGCTCGTCGAACCCATCTCCCTCGAGAGCGACCAGGAGATCGTGTTCGAGGAGGGTGTCGTCATCACGGCGCGCGAGGGCGCGTTCCCTGGCACGGGCGACTGCCTCTTCCGCGCCGACCGCAAGCGGAACATCACACTCCGCGGCTACGGCGCGACGCTCCGGATGCGCAAGGCCGAGTACACCGAGGGCGAGTGGCGCATGGCCCTGTCCCTCCGCAGTTGCACGAATGTGAAGATCCTCGGCCTCACCCTTCGCGACAGTGGCGGCGACGGCATCTACATCGGCAACGCCGATCCCGAGCAGCCCTACTGCCGCGACATTCTGATCCGCGACTGCGTGTGCGACAACCACCGCCGCCAGGGCCTGAGCGTCATCACCGCCGAGAACCTCCTCGTCGAGCGCTGCGCCTTCCGCAACACGAACGGCACCGCGCCCGAGGCGGGCGTGGACCTCGAACCCAACCTGCCGGGCGAGCGGCTCATCAACTGCGTCTTCCGCGACTGCGTCATGGAGGGCAACACCGGACCGGGGATCCTCTGCTACTTCGGACCTCTCTCGAACGAGACCCTCCCCGTCTCGGCGCGCTTCGAGCGATGTCGCGTCACCAGCGCCACCGGCGTCGGCATCATGCTCGGTGGGACGCGGTCGCCCGGTCCCACCGGCGAGGTCGTCTTCCGCGACTGCCTGATCGAGGACTGCGCCCATGTGGGCCTGAACCTCTCGACCTGGGCCGCCGATGCCGTTGCCGCTCGGTTCGAGTGGTGCACCTGGCGCAATGTGGCCAACGGCGACCTGGATCTGGCGCCCATGCAGCTCGAGAACTGGGACCACAGCGTCGAGCGCGTCATCGGCGGGGCGGAGTTCAGCTACTGCCGGATCGAGGACCTCTGGAACCGGCCGGCGATCCTCGCCCTCCCCAGTGTGGCGCCGTGGGGCGTCGGTGACCTCCGCGGCGGGATGACGATCAGGAACCCGTACGGCGCCCGTGTGGCACTCGGCGACACAGTTCGCGACGTCATGCTCACACTGGATGATGAGCTGGCCGGGTAAACCCCGGGCCCAGCCTCGCACCCTCAGAGAGACGACGGAAGGTGACTTCGATGATTCTGTTCCTCGCGGCGACCTACATAGCGCCCAGTGGCATTGGACCCGGAGAGCCTCTCGAAGCGCTCGTGGGACAGCGGGTCGACATCGCGCCCTGGACCTACGAGTGGCGAGCCGACCGTGCCATCCAACCCCGGCCCGAGGCGGAGTTCATCCCGCGCCGGCTCGAGCGCGTCGATCGGGTCTACCGGACGGCCCGCGAATCCCTCTCCCCCGATGAGCTCAAGAGCCTCTACTACGACCAGGCCGACCTGCTCCGCGAGTTCCCGCCCCCTTCGGGAGGCGAGCTCAATGCTGGCCTCCTCTGGACCGGCGGGCTGGTGGACTACCGCGTCGAGCTTCAGTGGCCCTCTGACGCGCCCGCGCCTCACCCCGAGGATGTCGAGGTGCGCGTCTACCCGACCGCCTTCGGCTGGTTCGGCTGGACCGTCGACAAGGTCCTGACCGATCCCGACATCTCCGCCGACGGACGGACGTGGACGTATGCGAGCGACCCGACGGAGGTCATGGACACCTACTACAGCGGCCGTGTGCCCGCCGCCACCGAGATGGTCGCGGTCTTCTCCGCCGTCGATGCTCCCGTGCCTCAGCTCTGTGTCTACGGGCCCAGCACGGGCGAGTGGGAGCGAATGGACATCGAGATCGAGTGGGGCTTCACGCCCGAGACGGAAGACGTCTCCATCAACGGCAGGCTGGAGGGATATATCGCGAGGCTCGGAGAGCTGTCGCCGCTCGAGGGCGACGCAACCACCCGCGTCACCGGCGACGGACGATGGCGTTCAGCGGCGGACGGCGCCCTCGCCGGCCCTTCGCATCCCACGCGCGCTCGCGGCGCACAACCGGCCCGCCGGGGGCTCACGCTGCCGCTGCTCTACACCCCCTCTATCCGGCCCGGGCTCGACAGCCGCGTGACTCTGTGGACCGACGCGGGGGATGTGACCTTCAGCATCAAGGACCTGGAGGCCGGTCCCATCTACCTGCCGCGCCACGGGCTATTCATCACTCGGGCGGGCGGTGGCCGGGCGGCGGAGTTCGTGGCCTCCCTGGCGGCTGAGGGGCGCAAGAGCCTGCGAGACATGACCCGGGAGCACCGCGAGGTCGCCTCGTGGGACGAGCTGATGCGCCAAGTCCGCCTGTGGGAGTGTCCCGAGGGGACGGCGGCGCCGGACTTCCCCGAAGTGCCCGCGCTGCCCATGGCGGTCGAACTATCCGATAAGCGTTGGACCGACGCCTGGAGAGCGGCGTGTGACCAACTGCGGGGCCGACACCTCTGGCCAACTCTCAGCGCGGAGATCGCTCGGGCCGCGCGGGTCATGGAACTCGTCGGGCTGCACGATGAGGTGCTGCCCGTCTACGAGTACTTCCTCGGCTCGCCGGGAGTGAAGTCCGATGGCGACTTCACCGATCCCAGCGGGTCCCTCGAGTGGGCTACCTCCATGCGCCACGATATGGGCTACAGCCACGAGGGCACCCACGCCTCCACGGGCCGAATCCTGTTCGCGATGTGTGACCGGACCTTTCTCACAGGTGACAGCGAGTGGTTCGCCAGCCATCGCGAGCGCCTTCAGGCCGCCGCGGACTGGATTATCAGCGAGCGTCGTCGCTACATGGAGCATGTCCCCAACCGCGACGAGCTGCACGTTGCCGGGCTCATGCCGCCCTCCATGCTCGGCGACTACGCGCTCCCAGCCTGTGACTGGCACTGGTACTACTGCGAGAACGCGTGGTCACTTCAGGGACTCCAGCGCTTCGCCGACGCGCTGAGCGAGCTGGACCCTAAGGCGGGCGCGCGCTACGCGGCGGAGGCGGCCGACTTCCGACGGGACCTCCAAGCCGCCATCGACCGCGAGGTGGCCCTGGCCCCCGTTCGGCTGGGGCGCGATGGCGCCTACCATAGCTACATGCCTCGGATGGCCTACGCGGGCGGCTTGACGGGCCCCGAGCTCGGCGCGCCGCAGTTCCCCGACAGCGATATCTTCTACGGCGCGCTCCCCGTCGCCATGCCCTTCGGGGCCCTGGAACCCGACGATCCCCGCGTCGTGGATACGCTCGACACCATGGATGAGATAGGGGTCACCGGCTTCTTCGGATCCGTGCCGGCCATGTACGCCCATCCGTACCAAGCCTACCAGCGGGCTCGCGAGGACCGGGGCTTAGCCTCTGAGGATGCCTGGTTCTGGAAGCCCTACGCGATGCTGCCCAAGATCTCGAGCAACGCCGACGTGTACCTCCTCCAGGACGACATCCCCAGCTTCCTCCGCTTCTGGGGCAACCAGTACGCGGCGATGGTTGGCGCTAATGGGAAGCTCTGGGAGCACTGGCATCTGGGAAGCTACGCCGAATGTGACACACCGGACACAATGACAGCGGGCTGGTTCCTGGAGAACTTCCGGAACCTGCTGGTCATGGAGGACGGCGACATCCTGTGGCTCGCCAAGGGCACTCCCCGAGCATGGCTCGAACAGGGGAAGCGGGTGGTGGTGCGTGACGCGCCTACCTACTTCGGGCCGCTGAGCTACTCCATAGACTCCGAAGTGGCCGAGGGCTCCATCCGCGCGACGATCCGCGTCCCGAGCCGCCGGCCGATCACCACGCTGAAACTGCGCCTTCGCCATCCTGACGCGGCGCCGCCCTGGGGCGTGACCGTCGAGGGAGACTGCGGGAGCCGCCTTGACCCATCCGGAGAGCTCGTCGAGCTAACGAACCCGCGGGGCACGATCACCGTCACGGCGCGCTACTGACCGGCGCGGAAGAGGCCGGGCGCGGGCCGCGGCCAACGTAATGGTAATGCAGTGAGGAGAGGTGACACCATGCTCGGCTTCAAGGTGGATGAGGCACTCTGCGACAAGTGCGACCTCTGTGTGTGGGACTGCCCGACACGTATCATCGAGCGCCCGGAGAACGGCTATCCGCGCATCATCGAGGCGGAGGCCGGGGACTGTATGGGCTGCCAGCACTGCCTCACCGTCTGCCCGCCCGGAGCTATCTCCATCCTCGGGCGCGACCCCGCCAACAGCCTTCCCCTCGCGCCGGAAGCTCTGCCCAGCCTGGAGGCCATGGAGCTCCTCGTTCGCGGGCGTCGGAGCTGCCGCCAGTACGCCGCCGAAGACGTCGACCCCGCACTCCTCGCGCGGCTGCTGACGACGCTCGCCAACGCCCCCACGGGTGTCAACCGCAGGGAGCTGACGTTTCGAGTCATCGAGGACCGAGCCACCATGGACGCCTTCCGGGAGAAGGCCATGGCCGAGCTGCGCCGCGCCGTGGACGCGGGCGAGGTGCCGGAGCCCCTGGCGGGCGGCGCTGCCCGGTTCGTCCAAGCCTTCTATGAGGAGGGACGGGACCTGGTGTTCCGCGGGGCCCCGCACATCCTCTTCGTGACCGCGCCGCCTGACGCCCCATGCCCCCAGCAGGACGTGGTGCTAGCCCTCGCGTACTTCGAGCTCCTCGCTCACTCGGCGGGCCTCGGCACGGTGTGGTGTGGGCTCGCCTCGATGCTCCTGGCCGCCGTGCCCCAGCTCAAGGCCGACCTCGGCATCCCCGAGGACCACATCCACTACCAGATGCTCTTCGGCGTGCCCAGCATCAGGTACGCGCGCACGGTGCAGCGCGATGACGGCGCGCGGGTGGAACGCATCGTCCTGTAGGCGCGTGTGGGCGCCGCTACAGCCTCCACACGCCGACGTCGTCGACGAAGACCCTGTCCTCCAGAGCCACTACCTCGAGGTCGAAGGAGGCTGCCTCGGGGTCGTCGACGGTGATCTCCCCCTCGATGCGTGTCCACTCGCCCGCCTTGCCCCCGCTCCCGACGGTGATGTGCCGCCCGAGCCAGTGAGTGTCCTCGTCGAAAAGAGCGACGGCCAACTCCGCCTGGCCGTAGACCCAGGCGCCCACTCGATAGCCCCGTCCGGACTCAACAGGGACGTGGTTGTTCGCCCGGTGGGGCCAGGCGACGCCGGGGGCCAGGCGAATGTTCTTGATGCCGCCATGTTCGCGCGTCACGAGCACTGAGCGGCTGCCCGTGTGGGCCACTTCGGAGCTGTAGACCACGGCGGAGTCGTCGTAGTAGACCCAGCCCCAATCGACCTCGAACCCGGGGTTGATGATCAGGTTGCCCCCCTGCCGGGCGATCTGCTCCTCCATGTGTGCCGGCACGTAGGGGTATGTGAGCCGCGACAGCTCGTCCTCCGTGGGCGCGAGGACCTCGTGGGGTTCGTCCACGCCGAAGACCGCCTTCTGCATGGCATCGAGCATGGAGCAGCCCCGCTGCCAGGTGGGTTCGACGTAGGTGCCCTCGCCGAACTCGTTCCAGGTACCGATGACGAGGAGCCCCAGGTCTGGGTCGACGCAGGGCTTCAGAGCCTCGCACATGCGGCCGAACTCCTCGGACGACGAGCCGGTCCGCACCAGGGCGCGATCACCGTACCACGGCCTGGAATCCCAGCCGGGGGAGACGGATTGGATCAGTGGGAGGATCGGCTCCTGGGCCGCCTGCCGCCAGAGGGGCTCGATCGCCTCTCGGATCGCGGAGTACGGCGCCTCACGAGCCCCCGGCTCCATCCCCTCATCGGCGTAGCTGTAGCGGGTCACTGCATCGAAGCCCGCGTCGCGCAGGCGCTCGAGCACGGGGGCCACGGGCGCCTGGATGCACGCGAAGAACAGGCCGCCCCACGGGGCCGCCGCGTCGCTCATGGTCGCGAGCATCTCCCGAGTACCTTCCACCCCGAAGCGGTCGATGATCCGGTCCGGCCGCGAGATGACGAGGATCCCGCGTCCATCCGGGGCCCGCAGGTAGTTGGATTGGCTGAGGTAGCGCTCGCCGAGGGTAGCCACAAGCTGGAGCATGTCCTCCTCGGTGTACTCGGGAGTCCCCGACTCCTCGTTGCACCACATCAGGGCGAAGTCCATGCGCTCACGTAGGGACGCGTGGAGGAACCCTTGGTCCAGAGCCACGTTGTGATGCTCCTCCGGCCCGTTGCGGTAGTGGCAATACCAGTCGAATACCCAGAAGGAGATGCCGTGCTGTGTCGCTTGGCGAATGTGCCAGTCCTGCACCTCCGGCGAGGCGTCACGATAGTGGCCGATGACCGGATCGCGCCCTCCGTACTCGACGATGGGGACCCATCGGTCGGCATTGAACCAGCCGGGGAAGTAGTAGCAGCCGACGCGCAGCGGAGCATCGGCCACAGCGCAGCCGGTGAGCGCTCCGCAGAGCAGCGTGAGGATCCACCAGTGGACTGAGTGGGGTGGGGCGGTGATCGGGGGCATCGCGGGGTCCTTCCCAGGGCAGGCTCGTCGTATGCCAGCGCACGTCCATTCCCTACCTCTGCAGCAGTACCCTTGGCAGCGAGGCGCGGCGCGCATACCCTGAGGAGCGCTACGCTACGCCCATAGCGGGCCACTGCCGACCGGAGGTGCTTGCTCTGTGATCGTCTCCATGACCAGCGACTACGCAACAGACCATGGCTGCCCCGAGCCCGCCCTGCGCCGCATCGCCGACGCGGGGTTCACTCACGTCCACTGGTGTCACCACTGGGCCTCGGACTTCGTGTATGCCCCTGCCGAGGTGAGCCAGATCGCCCGCTGGATGTCCCAGTACGGCCTGCAGCTCACCGACCTCCACGCCTCGATGGGTCCAGAGAAGAACTGGGGCTCACCGCGAGAGTACGAGCGCCTGGCGGGGGTCGAGTTGGTGCGGAACCGCATCGAGATGACGGCGAGGCTGGGCAGCGACGTGATCATCATGCACATGCCCGGTGGATGCCAGGAGGGTGACGACGGGGCGTGGGAGCGCTTCCGCCGGTCCATGGACGCCTTGGAGCCCTATTCCGCCGTCCATGGCGTTCGGATCGCCATCGAGAACGGGGGATCTGACGCCAGTTTCGACGCCATAGAGCGAGTCCTCGGCATGTACGGGCCGGAGTTCGCGGGCCTCTGCTACGACTCGGGCCACGGGAACCTCTTCCCCCGCGGACTTGACCGCCTCGCGAAGCTCGCGGACCGGCTGATCTCCGTCCACCTCCACGACAACCAGGGTACCGGCGACGATCACAACATCCCATTCTCGGGCACGATCGACTGGGATAGGTTGATGTCGATCATCGGAAGCTCGGCCTACGGGAAGTGGGTGAGCCAGGAGGTCTCCATACGCAATACAGGCATCGCGGAGGAGCCCGAGTTCCTCGCCCGCGCCTACGCGGCCGCGGTGCGGCTGCAGAAGTCGCTGGAGGCGGCTCGCGGCGAGTAGTGGGAGTGCGTCAGGAGGGGTCGCCGCAGTGAAGGAACGCAGGTTGGCCGAAGCTCTCATGCGGGAGCTCGCCGCTCGCCAGGTGCCATGCTGCCTCGGCGACGCCGTGCCCTACGGCCAGAAGGTGAGTGTGCTGACCGACCAAGGCGCCTCCGTGGGCTCCCTCATCTGCTACTGGGGCAAGAAGGGCCCCAGGGTGACGCGACACGAGCTGCAGCGGGGCATGGACCAGCGCCTGGCGGAGGCCGTCGACGCGGCCGTACAGCGTGTAACGGGCGCCCTCGATCTCGGCGCTCGCAGCGCCGCGGCGGCCCACGACGAAGCCGGAGTGCAGATCTGGGTGGACGGGTCCTTCATCAAGTCGGGCAACCGCATCGCCTGCGGCTGGGGGCTTGCGATCTTCCGCGACGGACAGGAGGTCCATCGCGCGTCGGGCAGCGAGGTCGCCGAGGGATTCGAGGCTCAGTGGAACATCGCGGGCGAAGTGACGGCCGTCCTGCGCGCTCTGGACTGGTGCCGTGAGAACGGTATTGCCGCCGTCGCGGTCTACTATGACTACGAGGGGCTCGCAAAGTGGCCCCTGGGCCAGTGGAAGGCCAGGAACCCGTACACCCAGGCCTACGCGCGCGCGGTTCGGGAAAGCGGCATTGATGTCGACTGGCGCAAGGTGCGCGCCCACTCGGGGGAGTCGCGAAATGACCTCGTCGACGGGTTGGCGCGGGAGGCGGCGGAGGCAGCTCTGTCGAAGGCCTAGCCAGGCCGTGGGCGCGGCCGCGCGGTGGCGGCATTTCTGTTGACCGCCGGAAGGGCCGTACCTATAATCGGGCTTCGAGCTGCGCGTGGGCGAGTGATGGAACAGGTAGACATGCATGACTTAGGATCATGTGCCGCCAGGCGTCGGGGTTCGAATCCCCGCTCGCCCACCAGCCTGGAAGTCCTCGTATGCGCGTGATTCCCCGAGGCCGGCTATGAGCGGGCCTTGTTGCTTTGTACGGGGCATCTCCCCTGTGCATGCCATGGGTAAGTGAAGGAGCGACGACGTGGATACCACCGTCGAACGGCTTGAGAGCACCACTGTCCGCCTCGTACTGAGCTTCGACCAGGCTGAGGTCAAGAGGGCCTTCGGCAAGGCCTACGGCGACTTGTCCAGTCAGGTCGCCATCCCGGGCTTCCGGCCAGGCAAGGCGCCCCGCATGATCATCGACCAGGTCCTGGGGCGGGAGGCCGTCCGCAGCCAAGTGATCGGCGACCTCGTCCCCGACGCCATCACGGAGACCGTTGACTCGTACGAGTTCTTCGTCGTCGGCGAGCCGCAGCTCGACTACGAGGAGCCCCAACCGGACCAACCCTTCACGGTGGCGGCGACCCTCACCGTTATGCCCGAGGTGGAGCTTGGCGAGCTCAGCGGGCTCGAGCTCGTCAAGCCTGTGATCAAGCCCACCGAGGAGCAGATCGACTCGATAGTCGAGGGTGTGCGTGAGCAGCACTCGGTCAGCGTCGATGTCGAGGACCGAGGCGTCCAGCAGGATGATTTCGTCTATGTCACCTACCAGGTGACAGTGGACGGCGAGGCCATGTACGAGCCGGAGGAGCTGCCCAGCATGTTCCTCCAGGTCGGCGCGCACTACTACAAGCCGGAGATTGATGCCGATCTCATCGGTATGAGCACCGGCGAGTCGAAGGACATCCCCGTCACCTACCCCGAGGACCATAACGACGACCGGCTCGCAGGCAAGTCCGCTACCTTCACCGCCACCGTGGACCGCGTCACGATCCGACAGAGCGCTGAACTCGATGAGGCGTTCTTCGAGCGGGTCGGCGTGGCCGATTTCGAGGCGCTACGCGACCGTGCGCGGCGCGAGTGGGAGGATCAGGCCAACGCCGACGTGGACGGGCTCGTCGAGGCTCAGGTTCTGGCCATCATGACCGAGCGCGGCTCCGTGGATCTGCCCGACACGATCACCTCGAGCCGCGTCGAGGAGCTCGAGCAGGAGGTCCAGCGGCGCCTGCGCCTCACCGACTCCGACATGGACACGTACCTCAGCGAGCGGTCGCAGACCCTGGAGCAGCACCAGGCCGACCTCAGGCGATCCGCCGAGCGCGAGATCAACCAGTTCCTCGTGATCCGAGCCGCGGCCAAGCAGCTCGATCTCGAGGCCACCGATGAGGACATCGAGGAAGCGGTCTGGACCCTCGCGCGCTCCATGAACAAGACCTTCAGCGAGATGTGGGAGATGCTCGAGCGCACGGACACCCTCGACGACATGCGGACCCGCCGCACCACGGAGAAGGTCCTCTCGCACATCATCGAGCAGGCCAGCATCCGCGAGGTGGAACTCACCCACGAGGCGTACACAGAAGGCGAATGGGCGCGGGGCATCCCCGGCCTGGCCTTCATCGTGGGCGACGATGAGGACGCGGAGACGGAGCCGTCCGACGAGACCACCCCGGGTGAAGACGAGTCTCCCGACGCCGAGGCGGAGGCGCCGGTCGAGGAGACCGACAAGGAGGCCGAGTAGTGGGCAGTCGCTATGGTGAGCAAGGGTTGGTGGGTTGGGGCGGCGTGGGCGCGAGCGAGCCGAAGGGCCTAGTCCCTTACGTCATCGAGCACACGCCCCGGGGCGAGCGTCAGCACGACATCTTCTCAGCCCTCCACGCCGATCGAATCGTCTTCCTGGGCAACGAGGTCGACTACGACACTGCTAACCTCGCCGTCGCTCAGATGCTCTACCTGGAGAAGGAGAGCACCGAGGAGCCCGTTCACCTCTACATCAACTCCGTGGGCGGCTCCGTAACCTCAGGTCTCGCCGTCTACGATGTCATGCGGTTCGTCCGCTGCCCGGTCTACACGTACTGCATCGGCCTCGCCGCCTCCATCGCGGCCGTCATCATGGCTGGAGGCGAGAAGGGCCATCGTTACGCCCTCCCCAACAGCGAGGTGCTCATCCATCAGCCGTGGATGAGCGGACTGGGCGGGCAGGCCACCGACATCGAGATCCACACTCGGCAGCTTCTCTACTACAAGCGGCGCATCAACGAGATCCTGGCCGAGGTCACCGGGCAGCCCCTGGAGCGGATCGAGCAGGACACGGACCGCGACCGGTTCATGACCGCCGAGGCGGCGGTGGAGTACGGTCTGCTCGATCAGATCATCACCCGGCCTCCCTCGAAGGAAGACGGCGCGTCCGCCGGCGAAGGGGGCGCCGAGGCCTGATGCCCCCCATGCCCATCACGAACCAACGCCACATCGTTATCGTCGAGGACACGCCTCGCGGTGAACGCGCATACGACCTCTTCAGCCGACTGCTCCAGGACCGCATCATCTTCATCCAGACGCCCATCGTGCCTGAGATCGGCAACCTGGTCGTCGCGCAGCTCCTGTTCCTCCAGCGCGAGGGCGATGACCCCATCCACATGTACATCCACTCGCCGGGCGGCGACGTGAGCGCAGCCCTGGCCATGTACGATGTGATGCAGTTCATCACGCCGCCGGTCTGGACATACGCCCTGGGACAGGCCGCCAGCGCGGCCGCGCTCCTGCTCGCGGGCGGCGAGGCGGGGCATCGGTACGCCCTGCCGAGCGCCGAGATCCTCATCCATCAGCCGCTGGCGAGCCGGCTCCAGGGCGATGCCTCTGACCTCGAGATCCGCATGGACCACATCCTGCAGACCCGCGAGCGGCTGAATCGCATCCTGGCCCACCATACTGGCCAGTCGATCGAGCGGATCCGCGAGGACACCGAGCGCGATCATTTCCTCACCGCCCTGCAGGCCAAGGACTACGGGCTCATCGATTCGGTGCTCGAACAACGCGCGGCTGGCACACCGGAATCGAACTCCGACCAATCGTAGGTAGGTTGTAAGCAGGGGCTGTTGAACAGTAGCCCGGTCCTCTGGTGTTCCTGCATTGCCATTGGGGTACAATGCCTATAGCGGGACGGGGCGGGGGCCGTGCGCTGTACCGTGGGGCTGCTAGCCCAGCGGATGCCCCGAATAGAGCGAGGTGGTTCTGCCTTCCATGAAGATCCAGTGCTCATTCTGCGGCAAAGACAGGGAACAGGTAGCCAGGCTGATCGCCGGACCTCCGGGGGTGTACATCTGCGTAGAGTGTGTGGAGCTCTGCAACGAGATCATCAATGAGGAGCGAATCAGCAGGCACGCGCCCGCCGTGGGACGCGATGTCCCTACGCCGCAGCGGATCTTCGAGCACTTGAGCCAGTATGTCGTGGGCCAGGCGCGGGCGAAGAAGACCCTCGCCGTCGCCGTCTACAACCACTACAAGCGCATCATGTCCATCGACAGCGATGACGACATCGAGCTGGGCAAGAGCAACATCCTCCTCATCGGCCCGACAGGCTGCGGCAAGACCCTTCTGGCCGAGACCCTCGCCAGCTATCTCGAGGTCCCCTTCGCCATCGCCGACGCCACGGCGCTGACCGAGGCGGGGTATGTCGGCGAGGATGTGGAGAACATCCTCCTGCGGCTCCTTCAGGCCGCCGACGGCGATGTGGAGGCAACTCAGCGCGGCATCGTCTATGTCGACGAGATCGACAAGATCACCCGCAAGAGCGACAACCCCTCCATCACCCGCGATGTGTCGGGCGAGGGCGTTCAGCAAGCCCTTCTCAAGATCCTCGAGGGCACCGTCGCCAATGTGCCGCCCCAAGGCGGCCGCAAGCACCCCCAGCAGGAGTACATCCAGATCGACACTCGGGGGATCCTATTCATCTGCGGCGGCACCTTCGCGGGCCTCGAGGACATTATCCGAGCGCGCCTCGGCACCCGGTCCATCGGCTTCGCCGCCCGGATCGCGGAGACGGCGAACCTCACCCCCTCCCAGATCATCGGGCAGGTGCAGCCTGACGACCTCCGCAAGTACGGGCTGATCCCCGAGTTCATCGGCCGCCTTCCCATCGTGGCGAGTCTCGAGGAGCTCGACCAGGAGGCCTTGGTGCGAGTGCTCACCGAGCCGCGGAACTCCCTCATCCGCCAGTACGAGAAGCTCCTCCGGCACGACGGCGTAGAGTTTGTCGTCGAGGAGGAGGCCCTGAATGCGCTGGCCGCCGAGGCCATTCTCCGCGGCACAGGGGCGCGGGCTCTCAGGACCATCATCGAAGAGCTCATGCTCGATACGATGTTCGAGATCCCATCCCGCCAGGATGTGCTCCAGTGCATCATCAGCGCCGAGACGGTGCGAGAGCGCCAGATGCCGCGGCTCGTTACGGGCGAGCGACCTTCATCCGATGACGAGGAAGAGAAGAAGACCGCCTAGCCCGTGTTATTCATGAGAATGATCAGAGGTTGTTGCATGGGAGTGGGTAGTTCGCCTCGTATCAAGGGCCGTGCGCCCAGGCAGGCCCACAACCATCGGCGGTTGTGGGGCGTGCCAAGCCCCCGCTACTGTGCCGAAGTTGCCGCCCCGTTCCGCCCGAAAAGGGCTCGCTGGCAACATCCCCTCGAATCCCGCAAACAGTTGGGGCCCAAGGCTTAGAGGCTGCACGGGAGGGGTCTGTATGTACTATGTTCCATTGTTCNNAACACCGGAACAGCGGAACACGGCCCCTCAGCGAGCGAGCGGCAGAACCCAGAGAGCGGCCAAGCCGCCACCGGCGAGCCGCCTCTCCATGCCCGCCGCCTGCTGCTGAACAGACCAACACCAACGCAACGCACAAGCGCCCGCTGCACAGCCGGCGAGCACACCACAGACTAGCACTCATGAATGATGCGGGCTAGGGCAGATCGATGCGGGACACCATTCCGGCCCTTATGTTCACGGGGAGGGGTGGGAGGTCGCCAGCCGCTGCCTCGATCGCGTACTCGCCCGCCACGAGCACCAGTGTCTCGCCAACCAGGAACCGTCCGATGAGCCGCCCCGTCTCCGCCTCTTCCAGGCGGTAGCGGCCTCCGGCGCCACCGGCCACGTAGAGCCCCCCGAACACGCGCAGGTCCTCATCGGTTCGCCCACCGGGCTGGACCTCGACGGGGCAGAACTCGTACGGCGGCACAGAACCGACGGTGATGGAGTACTGGCCGGCGCGGAGCGGGAGGTCCCGGCCGGTACGACCCGTCAGCAGAAGCACCCCGTCCGTGTCGTGCACGGCGAGACCGAGGTCCAACGCCTCGCCGAAGGGCCCATGCGCCGTGATGCGCAGATGGCCGTAGTCGGTGAGCGCAACCGTGTTCACCTGGCCTGCGGTCACCTCGACGTCCAGGGTACGTTCGGGGGGCACCGGTACGACCACCCGGTACAGACCTGCCGGCAGGCTGCGGGCCCGTCCCGCCCGGGCGACGCCCGCGGGGTCACCATCCTCGGTGAAGAGTCGCACCGTCGTGGGGATGAGCTCGCCGTCCGGGCCGCTCACCTCCACCACCAAGTCTCCCAGCTCCGGGGCCGCTATCTCCACCCGCTGGCCCGCCTCCACCCTCACCGCCTCACTCCGCCAGACAGGTGAGGTCCGCACCTCAGCCTGGTACTCGCCCGGCAGCACGTCGGCCCACTCGTGGGTGGACAGGAGCAACACCGGCTCACCGTCGGCAAGGAGCATTACCGGCGTGCCGTCGGTCAGCCCCAGCTCCGGGCCCGTCACCGAGATGCCTCCCAGCTCCAGCGGCGGGAGCATCACCGACTCGCCCGGCGCGATGCGCACCTCTAGGGGCTCAGGCAGGGGCGCCACGGCGGGCGCGAGTGTTAGGTCCGTAGCCGGCGCCACGATGGCGGCAGACGAACGTCCGAAGGCGACGGGCGCCTCCCCAACGCTCACGAGTATCGGGGTCCCGGCATCGGATCCGTCGACGGCGAGCACCGGAAGGGTCACGGCGCCTTCACCCTCCGGCCACGGACCGTAGGCCGTGAGGATGGCATCCTCGTCGGGGGCCGGACCAACCGAGAGGCGGTGGAGCGTGAGGGGCTCCGTCGACACGAGTCGGGCCCTCACCCGCGCCTCGCGCTCGTCCAGCAGGCTCGCCAGCTCAGCCAACCGGGGTCCGGCCTCCAGAGGCGTCTCAATGGCCCGGGCGCGGCCGCCCGAGGTGCTAGCGAGCTCCTCCAGGAGCGGCATCTCGACTCGGTTGCCTATCCCCAGGCTGTAGATGGGGACATCGAGGCACTGAGCTCCGCCACTGGCTATGCTGAGGGGCACTGCGCCAGGCGTGTCGAAGCCGTCGGTCAGCACGACCATGATGGCCCGCGGATGCCCCTCGGCGAGGGTGAGGCCCAAGCCGACTCCGGAGCTGATGGAGTTCTTCCCTATGGGCTTCAGCGCTCCGAAGCCCGCCAGGAGCGCGGCATGGTCTTCCGTCGGTGGAACGATCACGTCCGCGTCGCTGCCGAAAGCCACGAGCGCGGCCTCAGCCTGTGGCCACTGGTTCAGGAACTCCCCCGCCGCGCCTCGTAGAAGCCTGTGCAGCCGGCCCGACGAGCCCGAGGAGTCGACGACGAAGATGACTCGGGGCGGCATGTCCAGCCATTCGAGCCCGAGCACCTCGAGCTCCGAATCGCCATCCCATACGCGCGGAATCTCCGAACCTGGGATCGCCAGGCCGCGCAGCACGACTTGATCGCCCTGGATCAGAGCACTCCGTGCCTCGAAGCCGGCCTTCGCTGCGGTGCAGGCTATCAGCAGAGCGACGCCGACCGACCCCACCCGCCTCATGGCCCTGGCCTCCCGGGGGTGTAACGAACCTGGGAGGTGGACTCCCTCGGGGCCGACGGCCACACCGTGCCCGGCTGCGGCGCGATAGGGAAGAGCCCCGTTCCATCGGGGTTCACCACGAAGGTGCCGACGGAACCCCGGCCGATCCCCGATGACGACCAGAGTGCGAGCCTTCCGTCGGTCAACCAGGTGAAGCCATCGGGGGAGACGTCGCCCGACGCATTGTAGGCGCGTCCCTCGTTGCCCCGCATCACCGTAAGCCTCTGGGGGGGATCAACGAGCGCATCCTCCCCGGGAGCCTGCACCACACGGTAGGTGAGGGCCGCTAGGTGCGAGCCGTCGGGCGACCACGCGAAGTCCGAGAGGGAGCCCGCGAAGACCGAGGGCATGTTGGCGCGCTCCTCCCAGAGGATAGTCCGCATCTCCACGAGCCCATCCTCCGACAGACCCACCACATGCGTCCGGGTGCCATCCGAGGACCAGGCCAGGGTGGGCGCCGATGTGGGCAGCATGCCCGCGAAGAGGGCGCCATCCAGCGAGGACATGGGACGCATCCGGTCGGGCCAGGGCACCCGGCCCAGTTCCTGGCCGGTGAGGTCCCACAGCACCGTGATCGCTGGGCCATCGGGGGCCGTAAGCACCCCGGCCAGACGGCCTCCGTCGGGGCTGAAGGCCACGGCAGCCACGGCTGCGGGCACCTCGGCCCTTGGCGTTCCGTCCGCGCTGAAGATCACCACGCGTGGCTCCCCGTCCGTGGCGATGGAGGCGACGCTCGCGCCATTCGGCGACCACACAAGATACCGGTGCGTGCCCGCCAGAGGAGTGACCGGTCCCGCCGACAGGGGCGCGACTGCTGCCTCCAGGCCCCGCTCAGCCTCGCGGAAGACCAGGCAACGCTCCCCAGTAGGGTCGGGCGCCGCGCCATCATAGCCTTCGGCCACCAGCACCGGATCCGACGGAGGATCGCTCAAGTCGCGCACGTACACGCCGGCCGGCGGGCCGGGCGCGCGGTAGAGCACCCTATCCGTGCCCGGCACGAAGACAACCCTCTCCATGACGCCGAGTGAGGCCGGAGCCCCGCCCGCCGCATGACCGAGGTAGCCCCGTGACCCTCGCGCCGCCGCGGTGCCAGGCGCGACGAGGAGCGCCCGCCGGCTGTCGCTCAACCAAAGGGGCCGCTCCGAGACGAGAACATCCCCGCTCACGAGGATCGGCTCCACCCCCGGTTCGACGGCGTAGACCGCCGAGTAACCTGGAGCGACCTGCTCGCCGAAGAGCAGGCGCTGCCCGTCCGGCGACCACACCGGTTCAGCGGCCGCAAGATCAGAGGAGACGACGAGCGTCTCATCGGGACGCGTGGAGATGATGAGCTTGCGGGTCGCCTTCCGTGCCTCGAACACGGCGGTCAGGCCGCCATCGGGCCGCTCGAATAGATCGGTGATCCGGTGACTGCCGGANNCGAGCCGCTCCGATCCCGCCTGGGCCGTAGCATCCATCGCGACGAGGCTCAGGAGCGGCGCGTGGTTCGCCGTATAGCCGACAACCGCGGAGATCAGCAGAGCATCCCCCGAGCGTGCCCAGCGCGCCTCGTGGACGATGTACCCACCGGGCACCGGCGCCGCCGCCTGACCGGGCTCGTTGACCAGGAAGGCGCGCGTCCCGGTCTCCCCCGCCGCGGTCGCCTTGATGAGGAGACGCTCGTCAGTGGGGGAGAAAGCCATCGTCAGGCCGCGGGCGGAGAGTCCCTCAGCGGAACGTGTGCCACGCACCGTGAGCGACGGGCTTAGCTGTGGGGCGCTCACATCGAGCACGAGGATGTCGATCTCCGCTTCCTCGGGCTCTGCGGACGTCTGCATGGCCAACGCCAGGGTGCGCCCGGATGGAGAGGCGAGGGCATCGACCACCGTTCCCGAGCCGAGGGATCGGGCCGTGCCGGCCTCGACATCCAGTAGGTAGACCCCATCGGGCGCTGTCGAGTCGCCTTGGGGAACGACGACCAACGCGCTGTTCCCCGACGGCAGGAAGGTGACCCGTGAGGCGCCTGCCGCTCCATCGCCCGGCGCATCGAAGAGGGCCGCGAGCCCCGCCGGATCATTGACAGGAACACGGACGAAGCGCCTGGTGGCCCTGTCGGCCTGCGCCGGTACCTCCAGGATCACGTGTTGCGCATCGGGAGTGAACCAGTAGCCCCATGCGAACCGGCGGTCGGGTAGATGCTTCATGAGCAACCTGGGTTCGCCGACCAGTCCCTGGTATGCGATCCCCTGTCGGGTCGTGTAGGCCACAGCCTCGAACCCAGGTCCGAACACGGGCAGGAAAGCCTCGGCGCCAGGGTTCAGCATGAACTCCTCGTCGAGTTCACGGTCGTAGACGTTCAGAACCATGCCGGCGCGGTCTGGACGCTTGCCGAAGAACGCGACCCGGTGGGAGTCCTCTACGATCCGCCCCCCGACCACCAACTGGCGGTCACCGAGGACGCGCGGAGGAGCGCCATCGGAGCGACAGAGCAGAAGGCTCTGGTACTGGCTGTCAGGGCCTTGGGCCGCGACCGCGTAGGCGACGTCGCTGCCCGCGACAGGAGTGAAACTCGCGATGGAGTACCGTCCCGAGGCTCGCACGGCCGCGGGCACCTTGGGATCCACGGCGTACAAAGCGTTGGTGACGCCATCCTCCAAAACAACGAGCCAGAGAACGGTGCCCTCCCAGACCGCCCGCCTAATCTGGCTACGCGCATCTTGACGCAACTCCGTGAGCTCTTGATCAACCCCGGAGGTGAGGTCCCGCACCACCAGATGGGGACCATCGTCGGGCACGTAGACGGCGTAGAGGCCGTCGGGGGCGACCGAGACCCACCGCCACGTCACCGGTTCGCCCTCCTCCTGAGCGGCGCCGTCGGACGTCAGACGGAGGAAACCGTAGGCGGGAGGCGCCCCCGGTTCCGTCCAAGCGACCTTGGGTCGGAGCTGCCCTAGCGCGCCCGTTGCGAGAGTCAGGGCGAGGATGAGCAAGACCAGGCGGGCTTTCGCCAATTCATGGACCTCCTCGGACGGCCGACACAAAGCACGTCCGGCGATGCCTCTGATGGTACTCGTGGGACCCGCTCGACGCAATGCCGGGGGCGGTTCCTCCGGACCGCGCGGAGAAATCACGCCTCGCAATGCCTGATTAGTTGCGCTCCGCCCCGAGTCGCGCTATGATGAATGTTGGTTGTATACGACATGCCAAAAGGCGCCGCCCCGATGCGAAACTGAGGGGTTAGAGGCGTCAGGGACCCATTGGTAAGGAAAACGGGATGCGATGAAGGTCCCGTGTGAGGACACAGGGAAGGCACGATTAGGGAGTTGAACCCCGGGGGGTCCCGGGGCATCGAGTTCGCAACGACACGAGGAGGTTGACACATTGCGTAGGTCACACATCAGACTGTTCTCCTGCATTGCCGTAGTTCTGCTCCTAGCTGTCTTGGCAACCACCGCCATGGCCGACGGCTGGCGCCGTCCCAGCAAGTTCCGCTATACCCGTGAGCTGTTCACCGGCTCGTTCCCCGTGATCAATGACACTGTTGAGTTGCTCATCGTGAAGCGCAACGTCATTGGCGATCGCATCTCTGTCGACGAGAGCAAGATCTTCGTCCCGGCTGGCAAGAAGGTCCGTTTCCACGTGACCTCCCTTGACGCGAACTATGTGGTCAAGATCAAGGATTCCGGCAGCAGCGATCCGCTTCTCGAGGTTGCCGTGAGTGGTGGCGGCCAGGCGGAGGACACCCTGCGCCGCGGACTGGGGCTCAAGGAAGTCCGCGACCTCCTTGTCGCGAAGGATGGCAAGTACATCGTGGGCGGAACGTGGCAGGTCGTTCCCGAGGGCTAGTTCCAGCCTCATCCAGACCGGTATCATGGCGGCGCCCGGGCTCTTGACGGGCGCCGCTGGTCTCTGAGATCCTGCAACTCTGCGTGGGAGGAACCCAAAGTGGCGTGGCGATGGACTATCGGTCTCCTAGCACTGGCCTCTGTCGTCATCTGCGCAAGCTGCGCCGGCGTCCCCGCCTCTCCGGGCGAGGGACTCGAGCCCCCCAACGAAAGCGTCGTCTTGGCGACGGGCATCGGTGCGGTCTCGGCCCTGGAGATCGGCGATGCCTCCGTCTACGCCCTGATGGGGCCACCTGCGAGCCAAGTCCTGCGTTCGGTCCCCGTTGCCGGTGGGGCTGCCTCCAGCCTCGCCACCGGCATCGTCGGCGCGGAGAGCCTCGCACCCGTGCCAGGTGGCTGCGTCTACGCGAACTCCTCCGATGGCAATGCCTACCTCGCCACGCCAGGCAGGGCGCCGGAGCTTGTGAGCAAGGGCTTCCAGGGAGAGGTGGGTCCGTGGGTCTGCAGCGTGGGCAGTGTCCTCTGCTACGCGCGAGCCGATGGCGCCGGGATCGCCTCTGTGGGGCTGTCGGCGCCCGGAGGCGCTGGGGATGGTCCCGTGGCGCCGCCCCAGTTCCTGCGGTTCCTCGGCGCCGCGGAGGGCCCGGAACTGCTCGCCGCCACAGAGTCCCATGTTGTCTTCGCGCACAGGAACCGAGCTGAGCTGGCCCGCATGTCCCGCCAGGGCGGCGGAGCGGTCGCGATGAACAAGGCCATCGGCAGCCTCGTCGACGTGGCCGCCGGCGGCTCACACACCATCGCAGCGGGTACCCGTGGGGTTGTGGGGGATGGCCGCACCCTGAGCTCGCGCTCGGGAGTGGTGGCCGTAGCCGTGGCCGGCGATCGGCTCCTCTACGCCACCGAGTCGGCCGTCTACGAGGCCTGTGCTGCCGGCGAGTCGCTCGTGGCGACGGGCCAGGGCATCACCCAACTGGCGGGCGCCGCAGGGGCCGTGGTCTTCTCAGACGGCGCGAGCGGTGGCCGGCTGGTCCGCGTGACCCTTACGGCGGACTAGGCGAGCAGCTTCTCCACCTCGGCCCGAGTGGGCATGGAGGGCTGAGCGCCCATGCGAGTGGCCGCCAGGGCGCCACAGGCGTTCCCGAACCGTGCCGCCTCGACCAGACTCGCCCCTTCGCAGAGCGCGACGGCCAGCCCCGCCGTGTAGGCATCCCCTGCGGCGGTGGAGTCAACGGCCTCCACGGGGAATGAGGGCACAGCCACGGCGCCGGCACCGTCGGCGACGAAAGATCCACGGGCCGCGGCCTTGAGCGCAACGGCCTTCGGTCCCTGTCGCCGCAGGAGCGCTGCCGCCGCCTCCAGGTCCGATGGCGCATCGAGCCCGAGGCTGTTCAGAATCGATTCGGCCTCCGTCTCGTTGGGACTCAGCACATCGACCTCGCGCCATGCTGCTGGCAGGTCCTCGCGCGCCGGCGCGGGGTCCAGAATCACCCGACACCCGGCCTCCTTGCCTATACGAATCGCCTCGCTGACGGTCTCTATCCGCATCTCCTGCTGCAGCATGAGCGCGTCGCAGTTCTGCAGCAGCTCCCGGTGCTCGGCGAGGTGTTCCGGGCCGATCGCGAGGTTCGCCCCGAAGGCGACCACGATGGAGTTCTCGCCCGAGTCCTGCACCATGATGAGCGCCGAGCCCGTGGCCTCCTTGGGATCGGTCCGCACACGGCTGATATCGACGCCGTCGGCCCCGAGATGGGAGAGCATATCGGCGCCCGTGGTATCCGCGCCCACGCATCCCACGAAGCTCACCTGGGCGCCGAGCCGCGCTGCCGCCACCGCCTGGTTAGCGCCCTTGCCACCCGCGGCGGTGAAGAAGGCCGACCCGGCGAGCGTCTCGCCCGGCCGAGGCAGTCGGGGCACCCGAAAGACGAAGTCGCAGTTGATGTTCCCAATCACGGCGATCCTGGCAGCCATAGCTTCCTCCCCGCCTGGAGAGCCCGAGACTATACGTAGGACGCGGCGCTCATGCCGCCCTCGAACTTGAGCTCCTTGCCCTCGACGAGGGAGGAGATGACGTCGAATCGTCGCCCGCGCGCCTGGTCCATGCGCTCCAGCACCGTGTCGATCTCCGCCCCGCCGCGCAGCACCGCCTGGAGAGCTCCCGCCACGGCTAAGGGGTCATCATCGCGGTAGAGGATGGACGAGCCCAGGGCGATACCTCGCAGCCTCGGAGTCGACGCCAGTGTGTCGCGAGCGGTGTGCAGCAGGCTCGACAGGTCATCGCCCGGAGGGGCGAACCCCGTCGCCAAGGTCGGCAAGGTAACGGCTCGCAGCGCCCGATCCACTCCGTCGAAGGCGGGTACCGCGAGCCAGGTGCGGATCGAGGTCTGCCCCAGAGCTGACACGGTGGAGAGCAGGCCCGCCGCCTCCGCGGCTTCCCACGGCGCACCCTCGAAATGCTCGGGCCTCCCCGGTTGCAGGAAGATGACAGCCTGGTGCTCATTCACCTCCTCGATGAGCTGCGCCACCTGTGCGAGGGCCTCTCCCGCCCGGTCACCCTCCGTCTCGATGCGAGCCCGCAGCCACACGCCGTCGCATCGGAGATGCTTGGCCCGCGCCACATTGAAGGCGGATGGCGTCAGCCTACCCGCATCCGCGTTCAGAACGCCGATGGCGACTCGGCCGTCGAGGAAGCTCTGCCCCCCGTTCTCCCGGATGATCTGCTGCGCCAGGCAAAGCTCCTCGAACAGATCCGGAGGAGCCACGACGCCATCGAAGACCCCACCGATGAGCACCCGGAGGACGCGCGCCAGATACTCGTGGCGGTCCTCGCAGGCGGGGGCGATGCCACGCGCCGCTTCGTCCGCCATGAGAAGGAGCAGGCCGCCGTCGGGCGCGAGAGCCTTCCTTGGCTGACGAGTCTGTGTCGCCTTGTAGGCGGCAATGGGGTCGGCCACGCGTAGCCGACCGATCAGCTCGTAGATCGCCCTCGGGAGGAAGGCCTCGGCATCGAAGCGGTAAGTCGCGCCATCGCTCATGAACGTCGCCTCCGTAGCTGTCTCCGCTGTTGTATCATCGTGTAGGTCCTTATCGAATGGCAACCGGCCGGGCACACCGCCCAGAGCCGAGCCGGAATGGGCGGTCCGAACCATGCTCTCAGGATCACGCGCGGTTGCCTTACTGGCGGCATGTTGTTTCCCGATGCCCTTCATGGTGTCCTGCGCGAGAGGCGACGCTCCGCCCCCTCCTCCGCCCCCCATGGTCGTCGCGGCGCAGCCCGACCAGGCCAACGCCACACCGGTCTCCGAGGCCGCTGACGACGCGAATCGCTTCCTCGAGGAGAACCTGGACCCCGCAGGCGGCTACTTCGTCCAGATCACCGATACCCACATCGGCGGCGGGGCTGAGGAGGATCCGCCCGAGGGGCTGTTCGCTGACCGCAAGCCCTCGGAACACCTGAGGCAGCTCCTGAGCCACCTTCGGAGCCTGGATCCCGCCCCCGACTTCCTCCTCATCACGGGCGATCTCTCCGACCACGGCACGGCTGGCGAACTGAGCAGCTTCCGTGACATCGTCGCGGAGGAGTGGCCGTTGCCCGTGCATTTCGTGCGTGGGAACCACGATCGCGACCTCAACGCATTCCTCGAGGCCATGAGCGACCAGGCGGAGTTCGATGCGGCCCGTATGGCCGAGGCCGGCTACTGCTACGCCTTCGATTACCGGGGAGTGCGCGTGGTGTGCTTAGACTCCGAGACTTACCGCGACGGGAGCTCCCAGGCCCGCTGGCTGGAGGACGAGATCGCGGGCCTCGGTGTGACGCCGCTGCTGGCAGCCAGCCACCGGCATCTCCTGCCCACCGGACATGGGCTCGTCGATCACTGGGGAGGGGCGACCGTACAGACCGACGCGGAGGCCCTCATGGCCACCCTGAAGGGGGCGCCGAGGCTCCTGCCCTTCCTCTGCGGGCACGTGCACTACACGTGTGGCGTGCGCCAAGACAGCTTCCTGCAGCTCTGTCTGACGTCCAGCTTCTACGCCGTTGAGGACCTGGGCGACCTCACTGGCCCCCTGCGCGCCCGGCTCTGCCATGTTCGAGACGGGGAGCTGCTCTGGACGGCGATCACTGATGCCCAGCGAGACACCGCCATCGAATGGAGCGCGGCTGCGGAGGAGTTGGAGGCCGTAAGCGCGGCGGGGTAGGGCGCCGGAGACGCGAACGCGGCTGGACCGGCAAGGCCAGCCCAGCCGCGACAACACGAGATGCGCTGCGGTCGGCGCCCGCTAGTAGGTCTGCTTGCAGTTGACGACGATCATCTCGGAAACATCGTCCGTCAGGTTCTCGACCTGGTAGGGCGACGGCGTGTCCAGGTAGAACGTCGCGCCCTCGCCAACCTCGAAAGTCCTGTGGTCACAGGTGATCCGAACCTTGCCCTGGGTGACGACCCCGCAGACCTCATCGTGATAGCGGTGCCGCTTGGGAGTAGTCTCCGCGTAGGGCGCAAGCTCGATGCGGAGCATCGTCATCTTCCGGGTCAGAACGTCACGGGTCATGGTCTCCGAGACGACGCCCTCATCCTCGATACGGAGCCGGTCCTGCGGCTCCAGTACGGTCGCCCTCTCCGCCTCGCTCTCGTCGAAGAAGAAGCCGACGGACACCCCCAGTGCCCCGGCTATGTCGACGAGGGTCGCGACGGACGGCATGGACTCGCAGCGTTCCACACGCGACAGGAAGGCGCGCGAGCAGCCCGCCGCCCGGGCTACGGCCTCCATCGTCATCATGCGTCGCGTCCGCAGCTTCCGGATCTTGGTCCCGATGTTGATGCGACGAGCCTCGGCGCGCTGCCTTTCCTGAAGGGTCAGGCTCTCCTCCGATTCCTCGTCCTCATACTGCTCATCATCGTCCACGTGCAGTCCCCCATGCTCCTCTTCACGCATAGATGCTTCCTCCCCATTCGCATATAGCGCTGAAGCGCCGTCCTCCCGAAGCCGTATGATCCCGACCAACACGGCATTAGGTTACTTCATCTTCGAATAGGTTCACTGTCAAACCTGCATCCCAAAGGTGCCTAATGGTAGTCCGAGGTAACCTCCTAGTGGATGAGCCATCCTACTATCCTGGGGCGGCATCCAGGGTCTCATAGAGCGCGCGCAGCCGGCTCCAGATCTCTCTGATTCTGGACTCATAATCCCTCATATCGGTGGGCTGGGCGTATTCGGCCGTCACATACAGGGTGGACAGCTCACGCGCCTCGCGGTCGATGGCCTGAAGCGGCCCGGGCAGATTGCGCGCGAACTCGAGCGGTGTGAGGCTCTCATCCCTCGGGCACCCGCACCGGCGCGCGACCGCCATGAAGGCGCCATAGCAGTAGAGCACCTTCTCCCGCCCGTCCAGGCCGTCGAAGACGCGTGGGTTCGCGAAGGGGTTTGGCTCCGGCGGCTCGTGCTGCCAAGGCCAAACGATGGCCGGCCAACGGAGAGGCCTTCGCTCGCGGCGCATCGCCAGCAGCCCACGGAGGAAGCGGACAAGGAAGTAGAGGGCCACCAAGCCCAGTAACACCAGGAGGATCTTCCCGATGAGGTCGATCAGGCTCGACTCGGGGAGCCCGGGAGCCTGCGCGAAGCCATGGGACTGGTCCATCTGGCTCCCATCCCCCGATCCCTCTCCCTGCTGCTCCGCCGGGTGCGGCTCCGCGCCGTACTCCCAACCTATGCCCGCGCCAGGATCGGAGCCCCCGCTGACGTCCATGCCGGCATCGCCGGCGCCCCAGCGGCCCGGCATCCCCGAGTCCGAGGCGCTTCCCATGGCGCCAGGGTCCTGACCCGGCGCGGTGCCAGGGCCCTGGTCGAGCCGAGCTGTCCAAGGGGCATCGGTCTGTCCGATCCCCGAGGTCGCCCCGAACCGGGAGGCCGCCGAGCCGGACCCCGCCCCGCTAGCCTCCGCGAAGATGCTCTCGCCGGCGTGCCCGCCGAACCTGGGAACGATCCAGGCGACTCCCAGGGAGAGAGCCACCACGAGGACCGATAGGGCTACCCAGGAGCCCGTCATTCCCGAGGGAGGCTTCAGGAGGCGTCCCGCCAGGTAGAGCCGGAGGCCACTCAGGTTCGTCAGCGCCAGCACGAGCAACGCTGAACCCGTGTAGGCGGCCGCTGACAGATAGCCGGCCTCATAGGCCTGCCGGTTCGCCCGAGCCAGCACGAGCTGGCCCAGGCCGAAGACCATGGCCGCCAGGAGCGAGAACACGACAACGGAGCGCCCGGGCCGGCGGCGATCCTCGGGCACCAGGTCGAACATGCTCGCCGAGGCCGTCTCCTCCGTCTCCGGGTCAACGGTGCAGTCGCGACAGATCCAGTTCACTCCCGCCCAGACGACGGCGAACACCGCGAGGTTCGTAAGGAAGGCCATCATCCCCGTCCCCGAGCCTGTGATGCCGCCGATTCCGAGGGTGAAGCGCGCCACGAAGACGAAGACCGCGAAGGCGAGACCGATGATGTAGGGCATCGACACGGCGTCGTTGCCATGGATGCTGCGGATCTTCGAGATCCCCACGACGCCCACGAGGAAGCAGAGGAACACGAACTCCAGCAGGGATTGGCCCATCGGATACAGGGCTCGGCGCACGCTGAAGGCGTAGCTCCCGAAGCACCACATCATGACGACCAAGAGGGCGAGGACGACGACGTCATTCACCGGGTCGAAGCTACGCGCCCCCGGCACCCAAACGGACTCGGGATGGTCGGTGGTCGGCTTAGGCGGCTCATTCGGCACGGGAGGCGTGACCACAGGGACCGACCTCCATCATTACCCTGCGCTGTTGATGAGTGCCATGATCCCGAGGATGATCGCGATTGCCACGATGCCCAGGACCACGGCGAGGATGACCTTGCCCGTCGAGATGGGCTTCGTGCCCTGCACCTCGCTCGTCTGACCGTTGACCAATGCCCTGAACGGCTTGCCCTTGTAGCTGTACGAGAAGATCCACATGGGCAGGTAGGAGAGGCTGCGGTCGCAGCTCAGGAACTCGGTGCTGGCGGAGTCCAGCCGCGTGATCCCCTGAGCGCACGCGGTTCGCTCGTAGCCTTGGATCCGGGCTGCCGCGGCAGCCCAGGCGTCCTCCTCGGGACGGCCGGGCACCTCCGCCTTGAAGCCGGCCACATAGTCAGCGTCCCACGGCCGGGCCATGGCGAAGTCGTAGGGGAGGATCCGGTCCGCCTCCTCCTGGCTGAGGACTCCGCTACCCACGATGTGGTCCAGATACTGGCCGTGGTGGACGCCGCTTCGCGGATGCCACTCCGTGTAGGGCTCGTCCTCCTGGTAACTCTCCGTCTTGCCGTCCGCATTGGTGCGGGTCCTCGTGACGCGCCGGTACCGAGTGACCCCGAGCTGACCGTGCCACTCGGTCCGCGCCTGGACGTTGAAGCTCCAGAAGGGCACGTACATGCCCTCCATGCCGCGCCGCTGGAGCACCTGCAGGAGGTCGCCAGGCTTGAAGAGGCCCTTCTGCAGCCACTCGTCGAAGGCGCGGAAGGCCGCTGACTTATCCACCTGGAAAGGCAGAATGGACGACTTCTCGCGTAGCTCCACGAACTTGTCCGGGACGGCGATTCTGAACTCCGAGCCGCAGAACTCGCAGGTGCGGGCGAGAGCGGACGGATCGAAGGTCGCCTGGGCGCCACAATTGGGGCACTGGAGGGTCTGAAGTTCGGCCATGGATACTACCCCCCGAAGCGGCGCGGGCTGCCCAGCCCGCTCACCGCGGTAGGATGAGTTCCGGGTCGGCCCTCGAACGCTCTGCCGCCCGCAGATCTGTTCGGCACTTCCGGAGCAGCTCCCTTCCGGTAGGTGGCGGACGGAACCGAAGGTTGATTCCGATACGTTGGGTATATGATGCCGTGGCGAAGCGAGCCGATACGGAGACGGGAGGCCCCGGTATGGAGGCAGCGGACGCGCGTCGGCCGCGCATTCCAGTGGAAGCCTGCATGCGGATTATGCTGGTCGTCCTCCTCTTGGGAGCAACCCTCGGGGGAGGGCGGATCCGGGCATGGGCCGCCGAGTCGGGTCTCCTCGCGGGCGGCGTCGACGGGATCACCGTCGAGAGCACCCGGACGGCGGTCTCCCTGCCCTCGATGATGGGCGAGGGGCGCTTCCACGAGATCCTTTATGTGTACGACATCGTCTTCTCACCCGACAGCCGCTGGATGACCTATATCGTGGATGCCATCCCCGTCACGCGAGGCAGCCATCAGTACTACATCTACATCCTGAACACCGAGACGGATGAGCGCGAGTTGGTGCTGGAGACGAAGACAGGCCCCGAGCTGAAGGCCTCCTTCGTTTGGACGGGCGCGGACACGCCGGCCCTCTTCTGGCCCGAGTACGCCGTGGATAGCGAGCAGGCCGCTGACGGCGCCGGGCCCGCTTGGGAGCGATCGCTGAAGGTCCGGGGGCAGGATCCTCGGCTGAGGCCGGGAGGCGCTGGCATCGCCTTCCGCCGCGTGGCGGACGAAGCGGCCAGCCTCTGGTACCTCCCCCTGGGCGGCGGATCGACGCCCCAGCTCATCAGCGGCCACTCGTCGGTTTTCGGGCCCATGATATGGTCTCCCGATGGCTCGCGGCTCGCCTTCCTCTCCACCGAGGGCGCTGAGTTCGGCGAGTGCCTGTGGACGGTCGCGCCGGGGGAGGAGCCCAGTATGGTCT
>MTKW01000792.1_pt1 | contig 80218 bp, 69 predicted proteins | sample 1042761 | NCBI WGS metagenome assembly MTKW01 (sample SAMN06205366, study PRJNA360243) | anaerobic digester metagenome | biome: Wastewater treatment plant; feature: Anaerobic digester sludge; material: sludge; isolation source: anaerobic digester fed with sludge from wastewater treatment plant ... | reverse complement strand
TAATCCTCAAGTAGTGGCTCAAATCCAGAAAGAGATCGATAAAGTCAACCAGAATCTGGATGATTTTGAGACCATTAAAAAGTTTAAGCTATTGAATCGGAGATTGTCGGAAGAGGCTGGTGAAGTTACACCTTCGGCCAAAATTAAAACCAAAGTGGTTATGGAGCACTTTGCAGACATCATNNGTCTTGGCCGTCTTAGACTTGCGCTTTTCCTTTTCTAGCGATGATATTCCCTAGCCGAAAAAGCTGAATATGCACATAGGTTGCAGCCGCGGTTTTATTAAGATATTGTATAATAAGAAAACGTAAAATGAATTCGCGTAAGTATTTTTCAAAAAGGTGGGAATCAATGATATGGCATCAAACTTTATGCACTACAGTCGAGATCATAAATTCATTTTGAAGGAGTGGCTGGATCTCGAGGAAGTATTGAACACGGAAAGATTTAAGGACGGCTATTCAGTAGATGACATTGACTTCATTCTGGATAACGCCTTAAAAGGAGCGCGGGAAGTGATCGCGCCCACAATCGAAGACTCGGATAAAATCGGTGCCCAATATGAAAATGGCCAGGTGATTACCCCGGCATCAACCAAGGAAGCTTATTTCTTTATTCAGGACAATGGCCTGTGCAGCAGCAACTACGACCCCAATGATCCAGCAGCAGTTCCCCTGTGTGTATTGTGGTCCATGTTGGAGTACATTATTGGTGCTAATCCTTCCTTGGGTACTCTTTATCTGGCTACCGGAGGAGCGGCTGGATTGATCGAAGACTTCGGCAGCCAGCAGCTTAAGGATACTTACCTGCCCAAGATGTACAGTGGTCAGTGGGCTGGAACTATGGATCTAACTGAACCAAATGCCGGGTCGGAGGTAGGAAATATCAGCACTCGTGCCATCCCAACGGGTGAACCGGGTGTTTATAAGATCAAAGGTAGCAAGTGCTTTATCAGTGGCGGAGACCAGGATATTACTGAAAACATCATTCATCTTACCTTGGCACGTATTGAGGGATCCCGCCCCGGAACAGCTGGTATTTCCCTTTTTGTGGTGCCTAAATACCTACCAGATGAGAATGGCAATCCGGGTAAATTCAACGACGTTATCTGCGCGGGTATAGAACACAAGTTAGGACTGCATGGCAATCCCACCTGCGTTATGAATTACGGTGAGAATGATGATTGTATAGGCTTTTTGGTCGGTGATCCTCCTGGAGAAGATGGTATAGCCCAGGGAATGGCCCAAATGTTCAACATGATGAATGAGGAACGTCTGATGACCGGTCTGTCAGCTGCTGCACTGGCGGCAGTTGCCTACCATAATGCCGCTGATTATGCCCGGCAGCGCATTCAGGGCAAACCTACCTCTAATCCCAAAGGCGAGCAGGTGGCTATTATCAACCATGAGGATGTTCGCCGTAGCCTTATGATGCAGAAAGCTTATATCGACGCTTTCCGTGCCATGGCTATCGGTACTTTCTACCTGGTAGACATCAAAAACAATAGCACTGATCAGGAAAAAGTGCAGCATGCCACTAATATATATGATGTCAATGTACCCCTGGTTAAGGCATTTTGCTCAGATTATGCTCTGGAGTGTATCAGTGCAGCTTTACAGATCTATGGGGGCTACGGTTTTACGGAAGAGTACCCGGCGGCGGAACTATATCGGGATGCTCGTATATACCCCATTTGGGAAGGAACCAACTATATCCAAGGAATGGATCTGGTAGGTCGTAAGATGACTATGAAGCAGGGCCAGGTTTTTGCTGTTTGGTTGCAGGAAATAACTGACTTTGTGGAAACAAACTTCAATAATAGCGAGTTTACCCGCGAGTTCGGGCTTATGAAAAAGGCAGAGCAACAGTTCGGGGAATTACAAAATATCCTGAATAGTTGGCGTGAAGAAGGCAAAAAGGATATGATCAAACTCTTTGCTACCCGGATCTTACATGCCACCAGTAAGCTGTACGCTGCTAAACTGCTGTTAGAAATGGCATTGATAGCCCAGAATAGGATCAATGAGATCGGCAAGGATCATCATGATTACCACTTCTACCAGGGCAAAGTTGCTTCTGCCCGGTTCTTTACCCGTAATATTCTGCCGGAGATCGGAGCACTGGTAGATATCATGCAAGAGGGAGACTGTACTGCCATCGAAGTGGATGAAGCTATCCTGGGAATTGGCTCCTAGAACATTTGTGGGAATGGAAGGGAAACGGGGAACGGCCGATGACAGGCAAGACTTTTCGTTTACGGTGGTGCGTTTAGCGCATGCAAATCCTGAGGAGACACAGGCGACCAAGGATCTTTTTCGGAAGTCTGTTAATATTCAACTAGATTTTTCGCTATCGTTCAGAATGGCGCATTAAAAACGACTTGTTCAGTGGTCTCGGAAGTTTACCCTGTTTTCCTTTTTCCTGCTCGGGCCGTTTTCCCGAGTTGGTAAAAACAGGTGGTCTGTGCTACAATAGTCCACAATAAAACATCATATTTTCCGCAGGTAGCACAAGGTGCTTTAAAAGGGAAAGCGGTGCAAATCCGCTGCAGTTCCCCCTACTGTGTTGGTGACGAACTCCGTAAAAGCCACTGGGATAACCCGGGAAGGGACGGATAGTAGGATGAACCTGAGCCAGGAGACCTGCCTGATCGGAAGTATCGACGAACTTCGGGGCCAAGAAGGGAGGAGAAAGCAGAAGGTTTTGTCATCTGTTTATTATCCGGATCGTGGCTGATCCGGTTTTTCATTTTGCTCAAAATAATCACCCAGAGTGCTAGCACATTACATACAAAAAGGGATAGCATGATTACTGAATTAACCAGCTTGAGAAAGGAAGATAACCATGCAAAGGAAGTTGATAATTGGTTGTTTGCTCATAATATTGTTGATCATCAGTGGATGCAGTTTGGCGGATACTATTGGTGGAGAAACGGCTAAGTCAAGTCCTGATCAACCAGTAGAACAAACACCCAAGAGTGGCTTTACGATCAGGTTAAGCAGGGATTTTGGTCAGGTTGCTTTGGATGAGCGGCAAGTTGAGCTCCGGCCAGATAATAGCCTACTGCAATACATGGAGGCAGAGCACCAAATAACCACCGGTTATGGCGGCGGTTTTATTGTGGGAATAAATGGACTGGTGTCAGCGCAGAGTGAGGGGAGAAATAGCGACTGGTTTTTCTTCGTTAATGGTACCGTAGCCGCAGTGGGAGCTGATCAGTTAAAACCAGCTGCAGGTGATATAGTGTGGTGGGACTATCACAATTGGTCAGATGCCGCTGGTCAGTCGGCTGTAATCGGATGCTACCCCCAACCTCTGGTTGATCATCCGGTCAAGATTTTGACTGATCAGCGCTGGATGAAATTGGCCCATGAATGTCAGGAAGCCATAATCGCCCAAGGGGCTGGAGGGGTTGAAGTAGCCGACCTGAGCGAACAGGAAAGCCAGTTGAACAAACCCACCTGCCCGGTGATAGTAATAGGCACCTGGGAGGAACTGCAGCAGAGTTCGTATTTACATAAGTGGAACCAGGCCTATGATCGCCATGGGGCCAGTATCCACTTTACTGATGACGGGCTGGAATTGCTGGGAGTGGATGGGCAAGTAAAGCGTACCCTGGGGACGGGTGCTGGAGTCATAGTGGCTAGCGGTCAGGGGTTGGGAGACAATAATCCCCTGTGGCTGATAGCTGGCGTTGACGATCAAGGGGTTAGAGAGGCTGTCCAGATTCTCTCTGCACAGCCGGATGAATTATCTTGGAAATATGGCTTGGCGGTACAAGCGGGTCAAATCATGGCTTTGCCGGTAAACTAGTCCATCGATGGGAAGTTTGAGGATAGGATATGCAACAGATCCCTGTATTTATTGAAAAAGACCGACCGCTGTTTAAACTTCACTATGGGTTATTGGCAGCTTTACATCTGGGACTGCTTTTATTGGCCTTGATGTTTAACCATCCAATATATCTGTTAGCCCTGCTAGTGGCCATTGTGGTCATTATGATCTCTTCTGATACCTTATCCAACTGGCGGGCCTACCTACGGATGGCCATCCCATTGGTCATATTCATTGTGTTACTCAATGTGCTATTCTCCCGGGCGGGAAGCACCCTGATGTTTCCTAATATGATGGGCGCAGGAGGGCATACTCTGCCTTTAACCTGGGAAGCTTTGGCCTATGGGGGGGGGATGGCTTTACGCCTGTTGGTTATTATTAGTGCTTGTGCCTCTTTTTTTGCTTTAGTGAGCCCTGCCAAGACTTTGCGACTGCTGGGCCTGTTTGGCCAACGCTGGGCTTTCACCTTTAACCTATCTTTGCGCCTAATACCCCTGATGCTGGAGGAATACCATCGCATAGCCGAAGTACAGCGCTGTCGCGGAGTAGAATGGACTTCGGGGGGATTGCTGGAGCGCATTAAGAGCTTCTTGCCTATCTGTTCTGTTTTATTGTTGACCAGTTTGGAGCGCTCTGTGGAGATGGCTGAATCCATGTATGGACGAGGATTTGGCAGTGGAAAACGCAGCAATTACTATCGAGAAACCTGGCAGAATAAAGATACCCTGGTTCTGCTCAACCTGCTCGCCCTGGGGATCCTAAGTGGGGCAGTAATGGTTCTTGGTTGGGGAGAGTATTCATATTATCCCCAGTTAACCGCTATCGACTGGATGGAAATGGGGCCGGTGCCGATAATCTGGTTATTGCTGGTCATACCCTGTCTGGGGAAGGGAGGGGAGTCGGATGGGAGCACTGATGAGTTTGCAAAAGGTGAGCTATACTTATCCGGGAAACCAACACCCTGATCTGGAGGACATAAGTCTAGAGGTGCAGGAGGGACAGTTCGTACTGGTGGCAGGCTTGTCAGGCAGTGGTAAGTCAACCCTGCTGCGGATCATGGCTGGGTTGATACCCCGTTTTTATGGCGGTGATTTACAAGGGGAGATAGAGCTTTTAGGCAAGAGGCTAGCTGAGTGGTCACATCGTGAATTGTCCAGTCGGGTAGGTCTCTTGTTTCAGGATCCGGAGAGCCAACTGGTAACTACGCGGGTGGATCAGGAATTGCTTTTCGGGATGGAGAACATTGGCTACGATCGGCCTCTGATGCATGCCAGGCTACAGGAAGTAACCGGGGCTTTGACTATGCAGCCCTGGTTGAAACAGCCTACCCTTCATTTGTCGGGGGGATGGAAACAAAAAACCCTGTTGGCATCCATTATAATGGTTCGACCTAGGTTGCTCCTTTTGGATGAACCCTTGTCACAATTAGATGCTGCCTCGGTGGATCAGCTTTTGGATTATCTGGAACAGTGCCGTCGCTTATGGGGGATATCCATTGTAGTAGCCGAGCATCGGCTAGACAAGCTCAGTCAACGGGCGGACACTATATGGTATTTACACCAGGGCAGCATGCAGACTCGATCATGGGCTGAAATTAGTTCTTTGACCTATCCCGGGGCATGGCAGGCAGCCACCCCGTCGGTTGGCGGAAGTAACGGTGGTCGGGTGGCAGGTCTTGCTAAGGTAGAATTTCAGTATCCTCATAGTAACCAACCAGTACTGAAAGAGTGTAGTCTAGATTTACAGGCTGGTGAGATTACCTGTTTGATGGGTGCCAATGGGGCGGGTAAAACTACGTTATTAAAGCTGCTGATAGGGACGATCAAACCCCTTCAAGGGCAGGTGGATGTACTCGGAGAGGATCCCAGTCGTCTGAGTGCGGCAAGCTTAGCTCGGAAAATTGGCTACTTATCTCAGGAACCGGGTGATTATCTATACTCACCCACTGTACGCGAGGAGATCCAGTTCACCTGCCGCAGTCTGAAGCTGCATGATCATTCCCGAACCAATGAATTATTGGAGCAGCTGCATTTACAGCCTTTAGCCCAGCGTAACCCCCGTGATCTAAGCTGGGGCGAGCGACAACGCGTAGCCTTGGCATCAATCCTGGTGGCTCAGCCACCCGTGTTGCTCTTGGATGAGCCGACCCGGGGTCTGGATAACAAATTAAAGGCGGAATTAGGCTATATCCTACGGCAGTTGGCCAACCAGGGGACATCTATTCTGGTGGCCACCCACGATGAGAACTTGGCCAACAGCTGGGCTGATCGGATAATGTATTTGCATGACGGTATATTACTGGAGAAGGAAAGCAGTCAATACCCCGGGGAGGAATGGATAGGACATGGTTAGAAAGCACCTGATCCCGGTGATACTGGTGGGAGCATTAGCAGCCTTAGCATTGTGGGCTAGCCTGGCTTCCTGGTCAATTTTCGAACTCAATTGGGGACTGGTGAGCACTTTAGTGCTTCTTGTCATTCTGGCACTTTTGATGTGGTCTACTGGTCGTCAGCCCATAAATACTATGGTAATATCGGTTACTGCGGCTCTGACAGCTTTAGCCGTTCTGGGAAGGATCCTGTTTGCCAGTTTGCCCAGTGTTCAACCGGTCACTTTCCTAGTTCTGTTGAGTGGTTATGTTTTTGGTAGTGGCACTGGTTTTATAGTGGGTATGCTGACCGGCTTGATCTCCAACTTTTTCTTGGGACATGGTCCTTGGACTCTCTGGCAGATGCTGGCCTGGGGAATATGTGGGCTTTTAAGCGGAGTCTTAGGCAAAGGTAAGCGTCAATTGGCTTTAATGCCATTTCTGATCATGTCGGCTTTGGCTGCCTATTTTTTTGGCATGTTTATGAATACCTGGCATTGGCTCAACTTAGTCTATCCACTAACCTGGACGACCTGGGCCGCCACTTGGGCCAGCAGTTTTCTATTCGATACCATTCATGCGGCTGGAAATGTGATCTTTGCGGTCATTTTTGCCCATCCCTTTTTCAACTATCTTGTTCGCTACCGTAACAGGTTCCTGGGAGTAGACAGAGGATATTAGGGGCTGTTTGTCGTAGAAAAAAGGAATTAGACAGGCTGTTACCGAAATCAGTGGCATGATAAGTATGGCAGGAGGAGTTTGATGAGCAGCAAGGATTGGCATGAATATTCGGAGGACGAAATCTTACAGGCTAATATTGAAAAATACCAGCGGGATGATATTGTAAAATTTTACGAGGATTTCGAGGAACCGCGTTATACCTACATAGAATACCAGATCATATTAGCGGCAGTGTTAAGAGCGCTGCGGCAGAAATTGGGCCGACCTGTGAGAGCCGTGGATATGTGTGGTGGGGCTGGAAAGGCTGCCTTTATAATTAAGTCGATTCAGCCTGATAGCGAAGTTACCCTGGTGGATCTATCAGATAAGATGTTGGATATTGCCCGCCAACGGGCAGCCAAGTTATGCTTGGACGATCTGCACATCGTAGAGGCAGATGCCTTTTCCTTTTTGGAGCAGGATAACGAATATGATTTATTTGTCTACTCTTCCGCCTTGCATCACTTCAAGAATCCGGTGGAATTATTAGAACTATCAGCCGGGCGTATGCACCCCCAGGGGATGATCGTATCCATTGCTGATCCGACTACTTTGATCAAAAGCAGGCGCTATCGGTTTTTTCAGTTTTTGGCCACTAACCGGGAAATTAAACGCCACCTGATCAAAGAGTGTTTTCAGCGCATGGCCAAAAGGTCACCAGCCCAGAAAACAGACTTTGATCTAGCTGAATACCAAACCTATACCGGGATAGATGATCATCAACTCTGTCAAGACTTGTCCGGGGTAAACCTTCATCCCCTTTTACATCTGCGTTATCCTGCTGGAGAACCTTATATGACTAAAATTATGCCTTATCTAGGTCTATGCTGGGCTTTCAGCACGGTTTTGTGTGCAAGTCCGACTGAATATCAACACCAGGTTCAGCATATGAAGAAGGAAATCAGCTCGGAATTGCCTTTCCGTATCCGCTTTTTCTAGTGCCTGCCCCGAAAATATGCCTACGGATAACGTTTTAGACGCAGATTTACGCTGATTTATTAAGATTGCGCAGAAAGACAATCAAATAATAAAAAATCATAATAAATCTGCGTTAATCTGCGTCTAAAAAAATCTAATCCTATTTTGACGCTGTGGCACATTGGCTAGCAGCTTTGCCAGTGGCGCGGTATTTGCCCTCATGCTCCTCCACTTGCTGAAGTTCGAGCAGGCGACGTAGGTGAACCAGTACACTGAGTTTTTCAAAGTAATAGTATTGAGATTCAGCTTGCCCCCATTTTTCATAGACCAGTTTACGGCGTACTAATTCATCCAAAGTTAGAGGCTGTTGCAGAGCTTGCAGTATGCGGTCTTCTTTTTCCAGGAGACGATGCAGGTATTTTTGCAGTCGACCGGAAACATTGTGATTAATTACACCCTTGTGGCCTGAACAGATTAGCCGAGGATTTAGGCTGATCATTCTCTCGATAGAGGTGATCAATTGGGTGATGTCACTATTAATATTGCCATACCAGGGGCCAAAACTGGTGAGATCAATGTCACCAGAAAAGAGTATGCCTTGCTCTTCCCAGTAAAAAACACAGTGTCCCGGAGTATGTCCAGGAGTATGCATAACTGTCAACTCTACCTCACCTAGCTTAATGATCTGACCGTCCTCCAATTGATGGGCAACTGGACTGGGCTGCCATTTTAACCAGGACAAGATTTCGTTAGTTAAAGTTTGATCAGCATACTTATCAAAACCATAGTAGCGAATAAATTCATCTTGTGAAGTCATAGCCGGGATATCAGCTGGATGAGCATAGACTTCGGCTTCGGGAAACAAATGGTTGCATCCGGTATGATCCCGGTGGTAATGAGTGTTTAAAATCCGTTTTACCGGGTGATCTCCCATATTGGCCTTAAATGCTTCTGACCAAGCGGTCAATGGAGTATCGATTAAAGTGGGGATCTTATCATCAATGTAAAATGAAACGGAGCTCGGAAAATTGCCGTGATCGGCAGGTGCCACCATATATACTTTATCAGTAACAGGGGTAAACACAATAAAACCTCCTTAAGTAAAAGCGCTAAAAAACAGTTTAACAGAAACACGGGGTGAAAGGAAACCCTTAAAAAGGGCAGTTGGTTGGCTAACGCGGCTTTCGTTGCCGCTTAGAAGCTTGCCTGGCCTTCGCGCTTTTTCTCATCTCACGACCCTGCTTTGAGTACAGTATCTGGTTTTTCTCCTGCTGACGCCGTCCACCTAGGTGTTCTGTTTCTAGTCCACGAGCCACCACCAGAGTATGGCCTTCGTCAAAACTTAAAGCGATGGGTAGATCAGATTCCCCCGGGACTACCTTGTATCCAGAACTGCTTAATAAAGGGTTGCTTTTTAAGTAGCGGCGCAGTTCCTGTTTTATGACGGAAAAGCGTCGTTCACTATGTAAGCCTTTGCCATGAATGAAATCGATCACATCGACTTGATGTTCAATAGCCCAGACCAGATTCTGCTCAGCTTTAGCAAGCGCTTCGTTTAATCCCAGATTATGAAGGTTGACTGTTTCCATTTTCATATTCTCAATCCTACTGATGATAACTGCTATTATTTTACACGAGGACGTAGCCGAGGCCAAATTAAAAACCAGCACCCTGGCCTCTAATAATAACCTGCTTCAATATACAGGACTTAAGCACTATATATTGATTTATTTTATTTCTTGCAGGTGATTTTAGGACTTTGGAAGAATAAGCAGAATATAGAAAAAATTTTTTGATCGAGGCAATATAGGACGCTGGTTTCCATGGGGAAGTATGGGGGATAATGATGAAATCGGACTATGTTAGTGAGCTTCAATCATGCTTGGCCGGAAATTGGCAGCCTGTTTTCGCAGGCACAATTGAGGGCAAAATCTTAGCTTGTAGTCCTGGCTTGGCGGGTCTATTAGGGTATGGACTACAGGATTTGCTCACTTTGAACTGGAGAAAAGACCTTATCCATTCTCAGGAACAGGCGGAGGAATACTCCCGCTTGGCCCAGGAGAGCGATCAAGGTATTCCTTGGTTTTATAGCACACAATTTGTGGATCGGGCTGGGCAGAGCATACCAGTATGTGTGACCGCGATTGCCTTAACGGCAACCGGGGACTGGAGACCTATACTTTTCTTTGTCAATGAACAGCTAGATACTTGCTTGCTCCGAGTTCCGGATCAATATGACGATAACCAATATCGCTTGCTCTTGGATAATATCAATGAGCTTTTGTACACTTATGATCTAACGGGACAGCTTACTTATGTCAATCGCAAAGTCGTCGATATGTTAGGTTATGAGCTTGATGAATTGCACGGCCGATATCTGTGGGAGTTTATACCGGAAAAATATCAGGCCGTTTTTATAGAAGGGTTCAAGCAACGAATCAAGGAGGGTAAACCGGGGGTTTATTTAGCCAAGGTTACCCATAGCGATGGAAGCCACCGAATTTTTCGAACCAAAGCTTCACCGATTATCAAAAATGGTGAAATTGTCGGGGAAATGGCTTTGGCCGAAGATGTGACCGAAAGCAGGCAAATGGAAAAGGATCTAAGGCAGACCTATGCTGACTTACTAAGGATCCGCGAGGAACTGATCGCAGCTAATCAGCAACAACTAGCCACTGAAGAAGAACTGCGCGCCCAGCTAGATGAATCGGAAAAAAACAAAGATGCCTTAAGTGAAGCCCACCTAAGACTGCAGACTATTATGAACTTTTTACCTGAGCCTACCTTTGTTATTGACCGAAATAGTCGAGTGACCTTGTGGAATCATGCCATGGAAGAGTTAACCGGGATCAAAGCTCGCGATATCCTGGGAAAAGGTAACTACGAATATGCCATTCCTTTCTTCGGACGGCGTCTCCCCATGCTGATTGACTTGGCTATTAATCCTCAGCTGGCTGAGAATGCGCGCATAAAAATCAGTAAGAAAGAGAAGGAAACTTTATTTGCTGAAATATATTGCCCTCAGCTGGGAGTAGGCGGATCCTACCTTTCCAGTAAAAGTACGCCCCTGTGGGATCGCAGCGGCAACCTGGTCGGGGCTATCGAAACCATGCGCAATATCACCGAGCGGAAAAAGGTGGAACAGGCCCTATATGAGAGTGAAGAGAAGTACCGCAATATGATTGAACGTATTGATGATGGATACTTTGAAGTGGATTTGGCAGGCAACTTCCAGTTTGTCAACCGTTATTTGGCAGAACAGACTGTTTATAAAAGTGAAGAAATATTGGGCATGAGTTTCCGAGCTTTTATGGATGACGACAATGTTGAGCGAGTCAAAAAGACCTTCCAACAGGTTTACAAGACTGGTAAAACGGTACGTGATTTTGAGTGGCATGTTAAGCGCAAAAACGGCAAGGATATGGTGGTAGAAAGCACCGTTATGCCTATCAAGGACGGGAAGAAAGTCATAGGTTTCAGCGGCTTGATACGAGATATCAGTGCTCGTAAAAAGGCAGAACAAGCTCTGCAGACCAGCGAAAACAACCTGCGCAAGCAGGTGAACTACTTAAACACCCTCATTGACAATTTGCATGAAATGTTTTTTACTTACGATCGCGAAGGTTGTATCACCTTTATCAATAAAAAATCTTTTGACCTAATAGGCTATTCTGCCGAAGAGGTTTTGGGAAAACATGTTTCTGATTTTGTCAAACCCAACGCTAGAGATAGGGTTCATCAAGGGGTCAGTGTCCGGGTAACAGAAGGCCTAAGAGATACTTATGAATTGCCGCTCATTCACAAAGATGGTTCGGAACGCATTATCCAACTCAATACCGCCCCACTTTATGGTGATCGACGTGCTATAGTTGGTGGTATGGTATTGGCTCAAGATATAACGGAACGCCAAAGGGCTCAGCGAGCCCTGGAGATTAGTGAGGCTCAATATAGGGCTATTGTCGAGGATCAAACTGAACTCATCTGCCGCAATCTCCCTAACGGAAAGTTTACCTTTGTAAATGACGCCTTTTGCCGATATTTTGACCGGAACAAGGATCAGATCCTGAAAAATGGTTTTCAGATACCGGTGCATCCGGAGGATAGAGTGTGGATCAAAAAACAGCTTAGTTCTTTGTCCCCGGAAAATCCGTCCTGCTCCTTGGAATGCCGTGTAATTATGCCTGATGGTAGCATTCGCTGGTTGCAGTGGACCCATCGAGCTATCTTTGATAAATATGACAGCACTATTGATTATCAGTCAGTAGGGCGTGATATTACTGACCGCAAGGCTGCTGAAGAGAGTTTGATCTACTTAAGCCAGCATGATACTCTGACGGGATTATATAACCGCCTTTACTTTGAACAGGAACTAAAACGGCAGGAAGCAAGTAGTTATTCTACCGGATTAATTATGTGCGATGTGGATGGCTTGAAACTGATCAATGACACCATGGGTCATGAGCAGGGTGATCGCATGCTACGGGTGGTAGCAGCTTTGATGAAGAGCTGTTTTCGCGGTGGTGATGTTCTGGCTAGGGTAGGCGGTGATGAGTATGCGGCCATTGTTCCCCAGGCCACACCTAGACTCTTGGAGGATCGGGTTCAGGCTATTCGGGAGGCAGTCAAATCCCATAATGAATTGTGCCAAGAATTTCCCGTCAGCATTTCCCTGGGCTATGCTTATCGTAAAGATCCCAAAACACCCTTGCTGGAGGTCTTTAAGGAAGCCGATGACAATATGTACCGAGAAAAAGTACATAGCGGCATGAATGCCCGTAGTGCCATTTTTCAGACCCTGGTAAAAGCCTTAGAGATTCGGGATTATATTACTGAGGGCCATACTGACCGTCTGCAATCATCCGTTCGAGCTATGGCCGAGGCCCTGGGTTTGCCGGATCGGGTCATCAAAGATCTGCAGTTATTGGCATATTTTCATGATATCGGCAAAGTGGGCATACCCGACTATATATTGTTTAAAGAAGGAAAACTAACTGAAGAAGAATGCCGTATCGTGCAAAGGCACTGCGAAATCGGCCATCGTATCGCTCTGTCTTCACCAGAACTGATGCTCATATCGGACTGGATATTGAAACACCACGAGCGGTGGGATGGTAAAGGCTATCCGCTGGGATTGCAAGGGGAAAGTATACCCTTGGAATGCCGCATCTTAGCTATTGCTGATGCCTATGATGCCATGACTAATGAACGACCCTATCGCCCCACTATGTCTCATCAGGAGGCGGTGGAAGAACTGCGGCGCCACGCCGGCAGCCAATTTGACCCTGATTTGGTGGAGGTTTTTCTTAAGGTCATGGACTCTCAAGAAAAGGGATAGCGGAAGTGTCCAATGATTTCCCAGCGTTCCAGGCAGTCTTCTTCAACAGCTATACCAGCATTATGTATGACCAGTGGCAGACCGGAAGGGCTTTTTAGGTCACTGATGATTCCACAGTGCTCATCTCCATTATTAAAACGCCAGTATACAATATCACCCCACTGCCACTCATCAAGATGACCTTCCACCTGGCAGGTCAGCACGGTAGCGTGGCGGGCTAAGAAAGTCATTTGGTTGGGGACACGCCGATGGTCAATATTGGCATCGGGCTCAGTAAGTCCCCATTTTTGTGGGTAAGCGGAAAAATTTCTGGCCATATCTTCGTGAATCAACTGCTGCAGGTCAATATCCGCCCTGCGCAGGGCCCGGATCACCACGTCAGTGCAGGCACCTCGATCGGCGCTCACATCACCACCTGGGTAGCTTATAACCTGATAACTGGCATCATATCTAGTGCCGTTCAAGACTTCGTCCCGTGCTCCTATTACCGTCCAATCGGCACCAGTCCGCTCCTGAACTGGAATGGTCTCCACCGGTGATGGTGATGGTTGTACAACAGGATCCTTTATTATAAAAGAATCATAGGTTGCCAAAAGCGCAATAAGAAGCGCTGCTACCAGTGCCATAACCCAGAATATTCGCCGATACATAGTGACCTCTCCCTGTGACCTCTTACATCTAAAATTACTTTACCATGAATGCCTGCTAGCATAAATCCCTTCGACTACTTCTATTTTTGCCGGACAGCCTGTGGTAGAATTAGATGATACATCCCCGAGGAGAGTGATTTACAGTAATGAGTTGGAATACCATTCTAAGGGGGACGAAAAACGGATTAGCTATTACTTGGGAATTAGCCCGGGTAATCATACCCGTATTTTTTTGCGTTACTATCCTTAAATATACTCCGATTTTGCCCTGGATATCTGACCTTATGGTTCCGATCATGAAGATGGTTGGACTGCCTGGAGAAGCAGCACTGCCCCTGGTACTAGGATACTTTCTCACCATATATGCGGCCATTGGCGCCTTGTTGCCTTTGGGTTTGAGTGTTCAAGAAATAACCATCTTATCAGTAATGCTTTTGCTAGCTCATAGTTTACCCATGGAGGCAGCGGTGGCCAAAAAGACTGGAGTTCCGGTATTTGGTCTGATTGTGATTCGGGTAACCCTATCATTTTTAGCAGGATTTTTGTTTAATTTGCTATTGTAGAGCAGGAGGTAGTGCATGCTGGAAATCTTATGGGAAGCACTGGGAGGCAGCCTGATCAGCGTTCTACAAATTGCCTTGATCGTCATCCCATTGATGGTCTTGATTGAAATTATCAAAGATATGAACTGGCTCAGCCTTTTATCCCGAACCCTGGAACCACTGACTCGGTGGATGAAATTACCTGGAGAAGCAGCTTTGCCACTGGTTGCTGGGCTGGTTTTCGGCATTTCCTATGGCGCAGGTATAATAATCCAGGCGGCTCGGGAGGGCACCTTAGACTATCGCGACATATACATGATCAATCTTTTCTTGGTGATTTGTCATTCTGTGTTTGAAGACACTATACTGTTTGCTGCTATCGGTGCCATCTGGTTGCCAGTATTGCTATTTCGCCTGCTGCTGGCGGTGATAGTCTGTATGGTGGTAGCACGTTTTTGGCCCGCTTATCCGGAACGTTTGTTCCGCGAAGGCCAAAGAGGAGTAAAAAGTATGCTAGAATAGAGAGGTATTTAGCTAATGATAAAGGCGGCAGATGGATGAATCAGTTTACAGAGGGATTAAACCCACAGCAAAAGAAAGCCGTCCTGCACACGGACGGGCCTTGCTTGGTTCTGGCCGGGGCCGGCAGCGGTAAAACCAGAGTATTGACCAATCGTATTGCCCACTTGATTGATCAGGGAAATCCTCACCATAGTATAATGGCCATTACTTTCACCAATAAGGCAGCTCAGGAAATGAGAAGCCGTGTTTCGCAAGTGATCCCCGACTTTTCAGGAGCCTGGGTGCAGACTTTCCATGCGGCCTGTTACCGAATTCTGCGCATGGATATTGAAAAACTGGGCTATCAATCAAACTTCACTATCGCTGATGATAGTGACAGTCGTTCCGTCATCAAAACTCTGCTCAGAGAAGAGGGGGATTACGAAACCCGTACTGATGACATTTACTATGCGATAAAACAGGCTAAGAACAGTGTGACTGATCCGGAAAAGTATTTTGCGGGGCTAAAAATGTCCTGGGCGCAGCGTGACAAATATTTAGAGCTATTTAACTTATATAATTATCGTCTTAAACAGCTAAACGTTGTTGACTTTGAGGATCTGATATTGTTAAACATTCGGCTGTTTGAGGAATATCCCGACATTCTGGACAAGTATCAGAACTGGTTTCGCTATGTTTTAATCGATGAGTATCAGGATACCAATTATGCTCAATATCGGTGGGCTAGGCTTTTAGCGTCACGCCACCACAATATCTTTGTGGTGGGGGATCCTGATCAGTCCATCTACAGTTGGCGAGGTGCGGAACCCTATAATATTAAACGTTTTTTACAGGATTATCCTGATGTCAAAGTAATAAAATTGGAGCAGAACTACCGCTCTACCGAAGTGATCCTACAGGCGGCTAATGCGGTTATCCAGTATAACGAAGACCGCGAGGATAAAAACCTTTTTTCAGAACAAGCGGGCGGTGATAAGCTGGTGCACTTCTGTGCGGGAGACAGCTTTCAGGAAGCCGTATTTGTAGCGGATACGATTCAGGATCTGGTAATACATCAGAACCGCTCCTACAATGACTTTGCTGTGTTCTATCGAACTCATGCTCAGTCTCGTATCTTGGAAGAAGCTCTGGTACGTCGCTATATACCTTATCGTATCATTGGCGGCAAGCGTTTTTATGAACGCAAAGAGGTCAAAGATGTGATAGCTTATCTGCGATTGGCCTGTAATCCCGGAGATAGGCTGAGCTTTGAAAGGGTTATCAATGTTCCTCGCCGGGGAGTAGGTGAAAAAAGTTTGGAGAAAATTCACCTGTTAGCGGAACAAACTGGACAATCGCTCTTGCAGGTGCTGGCAGATCCTGAATCAATTCCAGGCATAAATCGAAAAACTGCAGCAGCTCTGCAGGATTTCTATGGCTTAATAACCTATATTGGCGACTTAGCTACTTCAGGTGCGGCCTTACGAGAGATACTTGACCAGGTGTTTCAAAACAGTGGATATATAGAAGAATTACAGCGGACAATGCCCGATGCCGAAATGCGCATTGAAAACCTTTATGAACTCCGCTCCCTGGCTATGGAATTCGAAGACCAGGGCGGGGAAGGGTTAGAGGACTTTCTGGCCCAGATGGCTCTAGCCCAGGATACTGATGACCAGGACTACAGTGACACCGTGCAGCTGATGACTTTCCATGGTGCCAAGGGCCTGGAGTTTCCAGTCGTATTTATGACCGGTATGGAAGAAGGAGTGTTTCCCTCTTACCGTAGCGAAACCCCGGAAGATCTGGCAGAAGAAAGAAGAATATGTTATGTGGGTATTACCAGAGCCAAAGAACTCCTATATCTTACCCGAGCGGTGAGTCGGTTATTATACGGGTATGAGCGCAGCAACCCTCCTTCCAGGTTTCTGCAGGAAATTCCGGCCGATCTGATGGTGATACCTACTACTCCTACCATTGTTCCCGGCATCATTGCCGCAGGAGACCGAGTTCATCACAAGAAATTTGGCAATGGACTGGTACTGGAATTAGATGATAGTGGGGGAGTCGCCACCGTTGATTTTGACTATGCCGGCATAAAAATGCTGCGTTTAGATATTGCTCCTTTGGAGAAAATTAGTTAAGAGATCGGGAAGGAGGACCAGGGGTGACTTCTCCACAGGAAAGAGCTGAACAGTTGCGGGAACAGTTGCGTACTCATGATCATCACTATTATGTTTTGGACGATCCTTTGATCAGTGATCGGGAATACGATCTATTGATGCAAGAATTGCTGGAACTGGAAAAGAAACATCCCGAACTGATAACTTCTGATTCTCCTACCCAAAGAGTGGGCGGCAAACCCCTGGACAAGTTTAATCCCATTGTTCACCGCCAACCTTTGCTCAGCCTGGACAATGCCTTTTCATTTAAGGATCTGCAGGATTTTGATCGACGCATATCCCGGAGCACTGCCCAACGTGAGTATGTTGCAGAGATGAAGATAGATGGGGTATCTATAGCCCTGGTTTATGAGAAGGGTAGTCTGGTCACAGCTGCTACCCGAGGAGATGGAGTCGTTGGAGAGGATGTAACTGCGAATATAAAAACCATTCGCAGTATTCCCTTACGACTGCGTACCCCCGTAGAACGCCTGGAAGTTCGAGGGGAGATATATATGCCTAAAGCGGAATTTGTGCGTCTTAACCAGCAGAAAGAAGAGCAGGGCGAGCGGGTATTTGCTAATCCGCGTAACGCAGCAGCGGGATCCTTGCGCCAACTAGATCCCCACATTACTGCGCAGCGTGCTCTGGCCGCATTTATTTATGATATTCTCTATCTGGAAGGACACCACTTAGCTTCCCAGTGGGAAGTTTTGCAATATCTGCATGAACAGGGGTTCCCGGTCAATAGGGAAGCTCGCCGGGCTGATAGTATAGACAAGGCCTTTGACATCTGCCAGGAGTATCAATCACGACGGCACGACTTGCCTTATGAGATCGACGGAGTCGTTATCAAGCTGAACTCAATGGCTGAGCGGGCTGAACTGGGAACTACCACCCGCAGCCCTCGTTGGGCCATAGCTTTTAAGTTCCCGGCCGAAGAGAAAGAGACCCGCTTACTGGCTGTGGAAATAAATGTTGGCCGTACCGGCATCATCGCTCCCACTGCTATCATGGAACCGGTTTCGCTTGCTGGTACTACCGTTAGCCGGGCCAGCCTGCACAATTTCGACCTGGTGCGGGAAAAGGACATCCGTATCGGTGACCTGGTGCTCTTACGCAAAGCCGGAGATATCATCCCGGAAATAATAAAATCCTTGCCCGAACACCGTAGCGGTAAGGAAGAGGAAGTCATCCCTCCAGCCTTATGTCCTGTCTGTGGCAGTCAAGTGGTTCATCCCCCGGGAGAAGTAGCGATTCGTTGTGAAAATATCAGCTGCCCAGCACGTTTGAAAGAAAGCCTTATTTTTTACGCTTCTCGTTCAGCTATGGATATTGACGGGTTGGGCCCAGCCATAATTGACCAATTGGTGGAACGGGGCCTAGTGGGTAAACTGGAAGATCTGTATCGGCTGCAAGCTGGCGATCTTGAATCTCTGGAACGTATGGGCCCCAAGTCGGCTGCCAACTTGTTGCGAGCTATTGAAGACAGCAAAGAGCGCCCTCTGCATCGCCTCATAACCGCTCTGGGCATCAGACATGTTGGTGCGAAAACAGCCCGCTTGCTCACACAACGCTTCAATCGCCTAGAAGATTTTTTCCAGGTTACCGAAGAAGAACTGACAGCCATTCCGGAAATCGGCTCCATTATGGCCGCTAGTATAGTCGCCTTTTTCCAGGAACCACGCAACCGTATCACCGTAGATAGGTTGTTACAAGCCGGGGTAAACGGCCTGGAACCAACTTCGGAACAAACCGATCAGCCCTTGACCGGGAAAGTGTTGGTATTGACAGGAACCTTGCCAACCCTGTCTCGTAATGAGGCGACGGAGCTTATCGAAGCCCGGGGAGGCCAAGTGACCAGCAGCGTCAGTCGCAAGACTGATTATGTGGTGGTGGGCAGTGAACCGGGCAGCAAATATGACAAAGCAGTGCAACTAGGCATCACCATTCTGGATGAAGAAGCCTTACTCAAGCTACTCCATTCCTAAATACATTGTATACATTCCTCCATTCGGCGTTAAAAACTTTTATTATCAGCAATGAAAAGGTATAATGCTGTCAATATGCAAGAAAACAGGTAGAAAACATGACAGGCACCATTATCAACGCAACTGCTATCATTGTGGCCGGATTGATCGGCCTGACTCTGCGCAAAGGTATCCCCGACAACATCAGTCGCACCATGCAGGATGGGCTGGGGCTGCTTATTATAATTATCGGCATACAATATGGCTTAAAAGCTGATAACTTGGCAGTGATTGGCATAAGCTTGGCCCTAGGGGCTGCGGTGGGTGAATGGCGGCGCTGGGAGGCCCGCCTGGAGCACCTGGGACAAAGACTGCAGAAGCGATTTGGTAATGGAGATAGCTCTTTTGTAAAAGGATTTGTATCAGCCAGCTTGTTGTTCTGTGTAGGTGCAATGGCCGTGGTAGGAGCATTAGAAGACGGTTTGACCGGCAACTATCAAATACTGTTGGTCAAATCCATGCTGGATGCTATTTTCTCCATGTTATTTGCTGCCAGTATGGGAATAGGTGTATTGTTCTCCGCTATTCCGGTGCTGTTGTATCAGGGAGCTATAAGTCTGGGGGCAGGCTTTCTTAAACCGATCCTCACCGGTGCGATGCTTGATAATATAACCTCTTTAGGTGGGGTGTTGATCGCTGGCTTGGGTTTGAACATTTTGGGAGTTACTCGTATTCGCGTGGCCAACCTGTTACCGGGTATCTTGCTGCTTCCCTTGATCATGTATATTTTCCAGACATTATCCTGGTTGTAGTTTTTCGGGGGCACGTTTCTACGTGTTACCATTTATTTATTTGCTATAATTATAAAGTGTGATTAATTGGCGAAGGAGGCCGTTTGAGTTGGCTATTAGTGAAAAACAAGTGGAACAGGTGGCCCATTTGGCACGGCTAAAACTGACTGAACCGGAGAAACAGTTATTTGCTGTGCAATTGACAGCTATTCTGGAATATGCCCAAAAACTGAATGAACTAAATACCGAAACGGTAGAGCCTCTTCACCATATTTTACCGGTATACAATGTTTTCCGGAAAGATGAGGCCAGACCAGGAACCCCTCGGGAGGAAATCCTGGCCAATGCACCTCTGATAGAAGATGGACAATATAAAGTACCGCGGATTATCTAGGGGAGTGAAAGCAGTGCAATTGTATGAGTTAACCGGTCACGAATTGAAGGAGAAACTTGACAAGAAAGAAGTCTCCTGTCAGGAAATCACGGCAGCCTTTATTAACCGTATCGAACAGGTGGAGGATCAGATAAAGGCCTTCGTTACTGTGACGGGCGAATTAGCGACCCAACAGGCTAGAGCCTATGATGATGCTGAACCTGTCCCCGGTCTGGGTGGAATACCTTATGGATTGAAAGACATCATCTGTACCAGGGGGATCCGCACCACCGCTTCATCGCGAATGCTGGAGAACTTCATTCCTTTTTATGATGCTTTTGTAGCGGCCCGCTTGGCAGAACATAAAGGAGTCCTGCTGGGAAAATTAAACCTGGACGAGTTTGCTATGGGTTCGTCAACTGAGCAGTCTGCTTTTTATCCCACCAGAAATCCTTGGGATCTGGAGCGAGTCCCCGGTGGCTCCTCAGGAGGATCGGCAGCAGCAGTAGCGGCAGGCGAAGTTGCCTATGCCCTGGGAACCGATTCAGGAGGATCCATTCGCCAACCGGCTGCATTCTGCGGAGTAGTAGGGCTCAAACCCACTTATGGTAGGGTGTCCCGTTGGGGTGTAATGGCTTACGCATCTTCTTTTGATCAAGTAGGGGTTGTCTCCAAGGATGTGAGAGATTGTGCTCTGGTGATGAATATGTTGGCCGGACATGATCAGCAAGATTCTACCTCAATTGATAAAGAGGTTCCTGATTATGCCAGCTTTTTAACCCCTGATATTAAGGGGTTGAAGATTGCCTATCCCCGGGAGTATTTTCAACAGGGGGTAGACAGTGAGATAGTTCAGCAAGTAATGAATGCTCTTAAGCATTATGAACAATTAGGAGCCATAATTGAGGAAGTATCACTGCCACACAGTGAATATGCTTTGCCGGCCTATTACCTGATAGCTCCGGCAGAAGCAAGTGCCAACATGGCTCGCTTCGATGGAGTTCGTTACGGATTGCGGGATCAAGAGGCTGACAATGTGGTTGATATGTTTTCCCAGAGTCGGTCGGTTGGTTTGGGTGATGAAGTAAAGCGACGCATAATGCTGGGAACCTACGCTTTAAGCTCTGGGTATTATGACGCCTACTACTTGAAAGCCTTAAAGGTGCGCCGCTTGATCGCCGAAGATTTTCAGCGGGTATTTGCCGATTTTGATTTGATCGTAACCCCTACCACCCCTACCATTGCTTTCCGCTTCGGCGAAAACAGTGGTGATTTGATAGCTCAATATAAAAATGATCTTTTGACGGTGCCCATAAATATGGCTGGTCTTCCCGGCATGTCCATTCCCTGCGGTTTTGTGAACGGAATGCCGGTGGGTATGCAACTGGTGGCCCAACCATTTGATGAAGGTACCATATTCAAAGCCGCCTATGCTTTCGAACAAACTACTGACTATCATAGGGCCCGGCCAACTCTGGGGGTGAATATCAATGGATAGAGAATATGAAGTAGTTATAGGCCTGGAAGTTCATGTGGAATTAAAGACGGCTACCAAGATATTCTGTGCTTGCTCCACCGCTTTTGGGGCTGAGCCGAATACCCAGGTATGTCCAGTTTGTTCTGGATTTCCAGGTGCTCTGCCTGTTCTAAATGTTCAGGCGGTCGCATATGCTATAAGAACGGGGTTAGCTTTGAACTGTGCTATTGCTGAAACCTGCAAATTTGACCGCAAGAACTATTTTTACCCCGATCTGCCCAATGCTTATCAGATTTCCCAATATGATCAGCCTATTTGTGGGAAGGGATATTTGGACATAGATGTGGAAGGTGAACATAAACGCATAGGCATTACCAGGGCTCATTTAGAAGAAGATGCTGGTAAACTGGTTCATCAAGGTTCCATCACTACCACCAGCACTTCCCTGGTCAATCTAAACCGCTGTGGAGTTCCTCTGTTAGAAATCGTATCTGAGCCGGACATGCGTAGTGCAGCTGAAGCCAGAGCTTATATGGAAAAGCTGCGCTCGATCCTACTGTTTGCGGGAGTATCTGATTGTAAAATGGAAGAAGGATCTCTTCGTTGTGATGCTAATGTGTCGGTACGGCCCCAGGGAGAGAGTAAACTGGGCACCAGGGTAGAGATCAAGAATCTTAATTCCTTCCGGGCTCTGGAAAAGGCTATCGAATATGAAGCCGGTCGTCAGATAGATGCCTTGGAAGATGGAGAAAAACTAGTACAGGAGACCCGCACCTGGGATGAGGAAAAACAAGTGACGCGGGCTATGCGTTCCAAAGAAGAAGCCGAAGACTACCGGTATTTTCCTGACCCGGATCTACCGCCTTTGCGCATCGACCCCAGTTGGATAAACGATATTGCCGCATCCATGCCAGAACTGCCTGATCAGGCTCAAGAAAGACTGATGGAAAACTACGGATTATCAGATTACGATGCCGCCTGGCTCACCTTGACTCCGCAGACCCTGGAGTTCTTTGACCAGGCAATGCAGTTTTATCATGATGCCAAAACCATTTCCAACTGGATGATGGGGGAATTGAGCCGTCTCTTGAATCAGAACAATCTGGAATTGCAGGATAGTTTGCTGCGGCCTAAGCACTTGACTGATATGCTGCAGATGATAGATAAGGGTACCATCAGCGGAAAAATGGCCAAAGTCGTCTTCGAAGAGATGTTTTCCACAGGCAAATCGCCGGAGGAGATCGTCAAAGAAAAGGGTATGGCCCAGATTTCCGATCAGGATACTTTGCAAAAGGTTATCGATGAAGCAGTAGCAGCTAATGCCAAAGTCGTAGAAGATTATAAAAATGGTAAAGAGAAAGCCTTCGGATTCTTAATCGGTCAGATCATGAAGGCTACCCGGGGACAGGCAAATCCGGCCCTGGTAAATGAGTTACTGAAGGAAAGACTAAAGAAGGAGTGAGGGGAGTATGACTAGATCGAGTTTGGATCGCGACTGGTTCCAGGAGCCAGGAGCCAGAATTAATATTGTCGACACCACTTTACGAGACGGCGAACAAACTGCGGGGGTGGTCTTTTCCAATGATGAGAAGCTAAAAATTGCTTCCTACCTGGATCGAATAGGAGTAGACCAGATCGAAGCTGGTATACCGGTAATGGGTGGCTTTGAAAAAGACTGTATCAAACAGATCGTAAACATGGGACTGAAAGCCAGCATCATGGCCTGGAATCGGGCTGTAATCGCTGATATTAAAGAATCGCTGGAATGTGGCGTGGATGCGGTGGCCATATCTATTTCCACCTCGGATATCCATATCCAGCATAAATTGCAGACTACTCGTGAAGATGTTTTGGCCCGTATGGCTGATGCAGTTAAATTTGCCAAGGATAATAATTTGTATGTATCAGTCAATGCCGAGGATGCTTCCCGTTCAGATATGGATTTCCTGACCGAGTTTGCTCTGGTTGGTAAACATGCCGGAGCAGATCGATTGCGCTTCTGTGATACGGTGGGAACCCTAACTCCGCTGACTACCTTTCGCTTTATAAGGACTCTGGTGGATGCAGTCGGGTTAGACATTGAGATGCATACCCATAATGATTTTGGTATGGCTGTTGCTAATGCGCTGTCAGGAATTTATGCTGGAGCCAATTACGTAGGTGTGACCGTAAATGGTCTGGGCGAAAGGGCAGGTAATGCCTGCCTGCAGGAAGTGATCATGGGTCTTAAGTATTTGATGCGGATGGATTCTGCTTACAACACCACTTTGTTTCGGGAAGTTGCTGAGTTCGTGGCTGAGGCCTCAGGACGTCCCCTGTCGGTCAGCAAACCCATTGTGGGCTCCAATATTTTTGCCCATGAGTCGGGTATTCATGGTGATGGCGTATTGAAGAACCCGCTCACCTATGAGGTGTTTTCACCAGAAGAAGTGGGGCTGGAACGGCAGATCGTTATTGGCAAGCATTCTGGCTCAGCCGCCATTCGCTCCAAATTTATTAAGGAGTATGGCTTGGAATTACCTGAACCCATAATTCAAGAAGTCTTAAAGAGGGCGCGTCAGATGTCTATCGACTTAAAGCGATCCTTATTTGATAAAGAACTCATGGTTATCTATGAAGAATTAGCGAAGGAGATGGAGTAAAGAAAGTGGGTAAGACCATTGCGGAAAAGATCCTGTCCAACAAGAGTGGGTTGGATGTAAAAGCCAATGATATTGTAGTGGCCGACCTGGACTTTATAATGGGACAAGATGGTACTTCACCATTAGCTATTAAAGCTTTTAAGGAAATGGAAGCCAAACAGGTATTCGATCCTGCTCGGGTGGCCATGGTGATCGATCATAGTGCTCCCAGTCCTTTGCAGGGGGTATCTGATCTGCATCACCAGATGCGGGAGTTTGCTGATGAGCAGGGTATTTGCTTCTATGACATCGGAGATGGAGTTTGTCATCAACTGGTGCCGGAACAGGGGCATGTGGTGCCCGGTGATCTGGTGATTGGGGCTGACTCCCACACCTGTACTTATGGAGCTATAAACGTATTTTCCACCGGGGTAGGTTCCACCGATCTAGCTGCTGGTATCATTTCCGGAAAACTGTGGTTTAAGGTTCCGGAAACCTTTAAGTTTGTGCTGAATGGTTCCCTGCCCGCCGGGGTGTATTCCAAGGATCTGATCCTATACCTCATTGGTGACGTTACCGCTGATGGTGCTACTTATATGGCGGCTGAATACGTGGGCCCGGCTATTGATGATTTATCCGTGGAGGCCCGCTTTACAATAAGCAATATGGCTATTGAAATGGGGGCCAAATGCGGTTTGATGGAAGCTGACGACAAGACGGTGGCCTGGGTAAAACAGCACAGCCAGCGGGAATTTACACCGATCAGCGCGGATGCAGATGCGGTATATGCCCAGGTAAAAGAATATGATGTGTCTCAGTTGGCACCTCAGGTAGCCAGTCCTCATACTGTTGATAATGTATCTTCGGTGTCAGATGTAGCCGGAACGCCAATCCAGCAAGGGGTTTTGGGTACATGTACCAACGGACGCTTGGAAGACTTGCGTATAGCGGCCGGTATTCTCAAGGGGCGTAAGATCGCTCGGGGAACCCGCCTAATAGTTGCTCCTGCTTCCCGTTCTGTTAATCTGCAGGCTATTCGCGAAGGCTTGATCGAGACTTTTGTCGAAGCCGGAGCAGCGGTTGTCACTCCTGGTTGTGGACCCTGTGTAGGCACCCATAATGGAGTGCCATCGGATGGAGAAAACGTGATCTCCACTGCTAACCGCAACTTCAAGGGACGTATGGGCAACCCTTCTGCGTTCATATATCTGGCTTCGCCGGCTACCGTAGCGGCTTCTGTACTTAACGGTCGGATCACTGATCCCCGTGAGTATATAAAATAGGGTGGGAGGAGGAACAGCATGGATTTACAAGGTAAGGCTCACAAATTTGGTGATGATGTTAATACAGACTATATCATTTCCGGTCGGCATAAGTTCAAAACTCTAGACATGAAAGAACTCGCCAAGTACGTCATGGAAGACCTGGATCCGGAGTTCTACTCCAAAGTGACACCCGGAGATATGATCGTAGCAGGACGCAACTTTGGCTGTGGTTCGTCCCGTGAGCAGGCCCCCCTGGCCATTATCAATGCCGATATCAGTGCAGTGGTAGCCAAATCTTTTGCACGAATATTTTACCGTAATTGCATAAATACCGGACTGCCTTTGATAGAATGTGATACTGACCAGATAGATGCGGGTGATGAAGTGAACATCGATCTGCAAAAGGGCATTTTGCATAATAAGACCAAAGGGATAGACATACCTATTACACCACTACCGGAGGTCATGCTCAAAATACTGTCGGACGGTGGCTTGGTGGAACATTTTAAGAAATACGGAACCTTTAATTTCGACTAATTACAGGAGGAGGACATTATGCAGGGTAATAAAATAACGGTTGTAGATGGCGTCTTGCAGGTGCCTGACCATCCAGTTATTCCTTTTATAGAGGGAGATGGGACTGGACCAGATATATGGGCAGCCGCATCCCGGGTATTGGATGCAGCCGTTGCCAAAGCTTATCAAGGTAAACGCCAACTGGTATGGAAAGAAGTGCTTGCCGGTGAAAAAGCCTATAATCAGCAGGGAGAATGGCTTCCTCAAGAAACTTTGGACACCATACGCGAGTATATTATCGCTATCAAGGGCCCCTTGACTACTCCGATCGGAGGTGGCATCAGATCCTTAAACGTGGCTCTGCGCCAGGAATTGGATCTTTACACCTGTCTGCGTCCGGTACGTTACTTTCCGGGAGTCCCTTCTCCGGTCAAGCATCCCGAATTGACGGATATGGTCATATTTCGGGAAAACACCGAGGACATTTATGCAGGTATCGAGTATGCCAAGGACTCGGATGAAGCCAAAAAGCTGATCCGTTTTCTGCAAGAAGAATTAGGGGTCAGTAAGATCCGTTTTCCGGAGAGTTCAGGGATAGGCATTAAGCCGGTCTCCGAGGAGGGAACCCAGCGGCTGGTACGGGCGGCCATTCGTTATGCTATCGATAACGGGCGAAAAAGCGTTACCCTGGTGCACAAAGGCAATATCATGAAATATACTGAAGGCGCTTTTAAGCAGTGGGGCTATGAACTGGCGGAAAGAGAGTTTGCTGATCAGGTGTTTACCTGGGATCAGTATGATCGTATAAAGGAGGAGCAGGGCAGTGCTGCTGCCGACAACGCTCAGAAGGAAGCTGAGTTGGCCGGCAAGATCATTATCAAGGATGCCATAGCTGATATCTTCCTACAACAGATCCTTACTCGTCCGGCTGAATTTGACGTGGTCGCTACCTTGAACTTAAATGGCGATTACATTTCCGATGCCTTGGCTGCCCAAGTAGGAGGGATCGGTATTGCTCCCGGAGCTAACATTAACTATGTAACCGGTCATGCTATTTTTGAAGCTACTCATGGTACTGCGCCCAAGTACGCGGGATTGGATAAAGTAAACCCCTCATCGGTCATTTTATCAGGTGAGCTGATGCTGAGGCATCTAAACTGGCATGAAGCTGCTGATTTGATAATATCCTCCATGGAGAAGACAATTCTCAGTAAAGTAGTAACTTATGATTTTGCTCGCCTGATGGAGGGAGCTAACCAAGTGAAGTGTTCACAATTTGCCGATGCTTTGATTGCCAATATGTGACCGCCTCATTGGTTTAGGGGCCTTCCGACAAAAGGGGTGGGGAGAAGATGAAGGTTATTGATCTGTACCGGAAGGGTGCTCCAGTTTTGTCACTGGAGATATTTCCGCCGCGTAAGGATTATCCTGTGGAAACGGTGTTTACGACCATAGAAAAACTTACCCGCTTGCAGCCTGGTTTTATTGGCGTAACCTATGGAGCTGGAGGCAGTAATCGGGATCGAACCGTGGAAATAGCAGCGCGCATAAAAAGGGATTATCAAGTCGAGGCGCTAGCCCATCTAACCTGTGTCCGTCATACTCGTCAGGAAATAGCCGAGATATTGGACGAGTTACAGCGGGAAGGGATACACAATATAATGGCTTTACGGGGAGATATTCCGGAAGATGAGGATGACTTTCAGCTGGAAAAACAGGAATATCGCTATGCCTATCAACTCATAAATGATGTCCGCCAGCGAGCCGATTTTGGTATACTAGCCGCCGCTCATCCCGAAGGGCACCCAGAGTGCCGTCGGCTACACGAAGACCTGGATAATCTCAAACGCAAAGTAGACTGCGGCGTAGATTTACTGGTCACCCAGCTGTTTTTTGACAATCGCATTTATTGCGATTTTGTAGATCGGGCTATTACCAAAGGCATTGATTGTCCAATAGTTCCGGGGATCATGCCGGTGCTGAATGTTAAACAGATCAAGCGAATGGTCTATTTGTGCGGGGCATCCATACCTCCTAAAATGCTAAGTTTGTTGGATCGTTATGAGAATAACCCGGCTGATATGGAGAAAGCCGGCATAGAGTATGCCAGTGAGCAGGTGCGAGACTTGCTGGAAGATCACGTAGATGGTGTTCATTTATACACTATGAATAAACCAGAACAGATCACGCAAATAGTCGATAATGTAGGTCTGCGATAATTATAAAGATAAATCGAAGGGAAGAATCAAAAGCCTCCGTGATAGCTTCGTATCACAGAGGCTTTTTTGGTGAATGGAAAATCAGAGGAATGATCCCAACTAATATGTTAACTGTGCTTGGTTCCATAAGCCAAGGAAAAAAGAGGCTGTCCTTTGGACAGCCTTTTGGAAGAACAACATAAATTGTAACGAAAAGTTAGTACCAGCAGATACCAACGGTTCCTGGGCCGGCATGGGAGCCTATTACTGCCCCACATTGGGCTAGTAAAAGGGGACCATGGTAGTATTCCTGAACCTTCTGGGCTAATTGTTGACCTTCAGTCGGAGCATCAATATGCAGAATTACTACCTGTTGAGCCTGGGAAGCTTCTTTGTAGAAAACCTCTAACATACGTTGCACTGCTTTAGATCTAGTGCGAACCTTGTCCAGTACTTCAATACGTCCTTCTTCCAAATGAAGGACTGGTTTCAATTGAAGAAGGTTGCCTAAACGCTTACTCAGTTGACTGATGCGGCCCCCTCGAGCCAAATATTCAAGGGTGTCAACGGCAAATATGAGGCGCATGCGTCGGCGTATCTCCGCCAATTCAGAAAGAGTTTGGGCCATGTCTTTTCCTTCAGCAAAGCACTTTTGGGCATGGATCACTTGCATACCTAACCCCAGAGAGACGGAACGAGAATCAACCACATGGATTTCGGCATCGATTTGTTCCGCAACCATATCACGAGCCATTTCAGCAGATTGATAGGTTCCGGACAATTCTGAGGATAAACATAATACTAATACCTCATCATCCGGTTTTAGAGTCTGGTAGATCTCCATGAACTCACCTGCTGAAGGTTGGGAGGTCTGCGGGAAAATATCCTCGGTTCTTAACCGGTAATACAATTCCGAAGGCTGGATATCCACTCCATCTTTATAAAGGGAATCTTGCAGGTGAATGTTTAAGGGGACTATATGAATTTTGTTTTCTTCTACAAAATCCAAGGGAAGGTCAGAAGTACTGTCTGTTATAATGATCTGTGCCACGAAGAATTCCTCCTACATTATTGTTGAGAATATTCTGATAATAAACCGCCCTGGTGTTACTGTCAAGATGACTGGGGGGTAGGAGGCTTAGATGACCTGGGTATTGATGAGGTGGAATTCTTGCTGTATCTTATCCATCAATAGCTTTATCTGAAGGATACTGCGGTTACGAGCAGCTTTTTCAATCAGCGAAGCAGTATGAGCAATTGTCATATAGCCATACATACCGGCAGTCCCTTTTATATCATGACTAAGACTGGCAATTTGGGCAGTATCCTGTCTCTGCAAAGCTTGCTCCAAATCCATTATCAACTCATCCAGCTGTTCCAGGAATTCTGGCATGAGTTGTTCTATAAGGTGTTGATGCATTCCGGATTGAGATTTCACAGGTTGGTGAGTGCTTTCATTAAGATGCCTGCGTATTTCCTGAATCAATTCATCGGTCTTGAAAGGTTTTGCGATATAGGAGGTACATCCGGCTGCCAGACACTTTTCCCGGTCACCAGTAAGCGCATGGGCGGTCATGGCGATGATGGGTATAGATTTCTGGCTTTCCATGTCTCGGATGAAACGGGTGGCCTCATAGCCATCCATGATGGGCATCTGCATGTCCATCAGTATCAAATCGAAATGATGATCCTGTAGGATCTTAAGACATTCTAAACCATTGATTGCCTCCCTGACCTGAAATCCGAAGTTAAGCAACATCTGAGACACGATTTTGCGATTTAAGTCGTTGTCCTCCACAACCAGTATTTCCGGGGGGATGAACTGCAAGGACATATCATCAGGAATGGGGACGACCTGGCCAACTTCATCTGGTTCGGGTGCTGACTCGGGGATGTAAGGCAATAAAGGGATACTCAGGTAAAAGGTGGTGCCATGATCGGGGGCACTTTCCACCCATATCTCACCATCCATTACCTCTAGTAAACGCTTACTGATAAAAAGCCCTAACCCGGTGCCACCAAAACCTCGGGAAGTGGAACTATCGACCTGGGTAAAGGAATCAAAGATGAACTGCAGTTGTTGGGGGGGAATACCTATACCGGTATCAGATATGGCCAAATGCAGAAAATTATGGTCATCTAGCTGTTCAAATCTGACCCGGATGGTGATAACTCCCTGCTGAGTAAACTTGACTGCATTGGAAAGAAGGTTTATCAATACCTGGCGAAGTTTGCCGGCATCTAGTACCACCGGATCCTGGATAGCTGGATCCAGATCCAATTTAAGAGTCAGTCCTTTCTTCTTAAGCATCGGGTCAATGATACTCAAGATCTGAGTGATCATACCAAGAAGATTGGTGGGTTGAGGGTTCAGTTCTATTAAACCGATTTCAATTTTAGATACATCCAGAATATCATTTATAATAGACAGGAGTTGTTCACCACATTCACGGATAGTCTGTACATTTTCCGCCTGACTGTAGTCCAATCGACTTTGTTCCAACAGATCTACCGATCCTAGAACCCCGATCAAGGGAGTGCGGATCTCATGGCTCATATTGGCCAGAAATTGACTTTTGGCAAGGTTGGCTGATTCTGCTTTTTCGCGTGCTTCCACCAGATCGGCGATATCGGTCGATATTATTACATAAGCCTTGATCTCGCCTGCCTGTACCATAGGATTGATCCGGTGCATGAATACTCTGGGTTTCTCCTGCATCATGAGGCTGATTTCACCTTGCCAGGTATGGGTTGTCCTAATAGAATGGATAATGGATTCTACTTGGTGCTGGTTCATTTTATAGGCTTTAGGTAGCAGCTCCCAGATGTTGATGTCACTACACTCCTGGCAGTCAAAAATCAATCGGGCCTGATGGTTCATATAATCGACGGTGCCGTTAGGGTTGACAACTACCACGCTCTCAGTGATGTTGTCCAGTATCAGAGACTGATAATCGCAGGTACCTATAATTTTTGACATATTACTACCTCCTTTGAACATCACAACCAATAATGACGATATTAAAGGTATTTTTACCATACCCTATATCTAGCCAAAAGCTTGTCTTCTTATGGCGAGGGTCATGACATTTTTTTGCTCTAGATATGTTGAATTTTGGGGAGAAGGGGAGAAGAAGGCAAATTGACCAATTTACTGTGTCATACTGTAGGGAAATATCCCTAATTAGCGTAGAAAAATAGCATGAACGATAATTATTTAGAGGAAAAATCGGGCTCTACCAGAAATAATACCAAGGAAAGACGGCGACGGAAACATAGCAATGGGAGGTTGAATTTGTGCGACATAGGATACTAACTATCTTAATGACTGTTCTCTTATTTACTGCTCTAGGAACTCAATCTACTGTAGCTCAACCTGCTACAGCCACCATCTACATTGATGGAAAGCAATTAGTCTCGGATGTGAGTCCAGTAATCCGTCAGGATCGGGTAATGGTTCCTCTGCGCGCTATCGGGGAGGGATTAGGGTTAGCGGTCAATTGGGATGCAGCTAATTATTTTGTTATGATTTCTACCAATGAGTCTTATCTCATGGCCCCGGCTGGTGTAGTAGGCTCCCCCCAGAGCACCATCCGCATTTTTTATAATGGTGGAGAACTTAAAAGCGATGCTGACCCGTTCATACTTAATGATCGCACCATGGTTCCACTACGACTGATCAGCGAAGAAATGGGCATGGAAGTAGATTGGCGGGCTGACAGTTATGAGGTTTTCATAAGTCGGCCGGCAGCGGACACTACCCACGAGCTACCGAATCTGCCGCCTAGTGAACAGATCTTAGATCCCGTGGAAGAGCTTCCTGCCGAGGAAGAACCAGTAACCGATTATGAAGAAAAACCAATATCTTCGGAACCTACGGGTGCTTTGGATATGGAAGCTCTGATAATGGGACAGGCTCAGGTCGACGCTCAGCAATTGCGTGCCCTTCTCTACCGAAACAATCCTAACGCCCCTGATCTGATTGACCTATATCTGGAAATTGGAGCCAAGTACGGGGTGCGGGGGGATCTGGCTTTTTGCCAGGCGGCCAAGGAGACCGGATGGTGGAGGTTTACCGGCATTGTTCAACCCTGGCAGAATAATTATTGCGGGCTGGGGGCGACCGGAGTAGCTGCTACTGGTGATGAAGACTTACTGGGAGCTGACCCTTCCTGTATTTGCTATGAAGAGGGGGTACACGGAGCCATATTCGCTACTCCTAAGGATGGGGTGGAAGCCCAGATCCAGCATCTCTATGCTTATGCGACCAAAAAACCCCTACCGGAAGGAACCGTTTTGGTTGACCCACGTTTTAAGAAAGTTACCCGGGGTATTGCTCCCCGCTGGATCGATTTGGGTGGCAAGTGGGCTTATCCCGGCTATGATCGCAACAAATATCCAGGGGAGAATGGATTTGCCGAGGCCTTTGCCCAGGAAGACACCTATGGTCATAGTATAATCAAACACTACTATGCCCAGATGTTTTAGAACGCACTAGCAAGTGCTCACAGCAGAAATAATTAAAGGCGGATGCATACTTGGATGACATCCGCCTTTTTTATGTTTATATTAAGCAGCTACATTGGATTTGGCAGCCTCGGCAGCCTTCGTCCAGGGACCGAAAGCACTGCCTATCGGCAGAACCGTAATACCGTAGTGAGTGTTCAGAACTGTGGCTGCTGATCCATAGAAAGATACAATGGCGATTCCCAATTCAGAATAAGCGGCTAACATATGGAAAGCCTCGCCGCCCCAGCCCAGAGTATTCATGAAAAGACCTAAGAAGAGCAGGTCAATTAAAAAGAAAATTATAAACAGAACCTTGTTAGTCCCCATAGATCCTATTGTCATATATATGGTAAAGATAAAGTAGCCCAGAAACGCGAAGCCCATCTGATGAGGGTCGTAAGCTACCGCGCCATTGCCCCACAGGCCATTGGAGATCATCCAGCTAAATGCCATAGCAAACCAGAAAAAACCATAGCCACAGAATGCTGTAGCACCGAAAGTGTTATTGTGTTTGTAATCTAATATACCGGCTACAAATTGGGCGGCAGCCCCCAAAAAGAGTGCCCAGGGTATGATGTAGGCGGTTCCATCGGTAATACCCAGTTTACTAGAAGACGCTACCAGAGTGACTATAGCCAAGCCAAAAAGGCCCAGAGGTGATGGATTAGCTACCAGTTCCTGGACGTGACCTGTTACTTTCATTTCATTTAAATTCCCCATAATTCCCTCCCTAAAATAAATGATGCCATGACAAGGACAACCCCTGCTTTCCTCCTTTCGCTAAGGTATAATGGTGATATGGTTATAATTTGAGTTATATTCAACGAAATAAAATAAAATCCTTTAATAATTTGTTGCTTCAGCGTGAATTATTAAAAATTAGTTTTGGGCGACCCAGAACAAATGATAATTGAACAAATCGGATGATTCAGTAGTAAGCATTGAATATGATGGCAATTATATACACTATGAGATCGGACTTCAATCTGATTCCTAGAAAACCCAATATCTAATTAATGGCGGAATCGTTTGAAAATAAAGACTTTAGACATTCGGAGGTGGAAACCTTTCAATTTTATTACCCAATTATTATAATGAGGAAAATACGAATCATAAGAGTTCGGCATTTCATATGTTAGTGTCCCCCTGACTTATGAAGAGAATTGAAGACTGTTGCTTATCTTACATAAAGCAGACTGGTATAGCAGCAGACTTTTGTTGTCAAACCGGGGAAGAAATTAAGACGGGAGGAATATCAAGTGGCATCAAATTTCCTTTACTCAACTCGCGACCACAAGTTTATTCTCAATGAATGGCTGGATATGGAAAAGGTACTGGCCTATGATGCTTACAAGGACTACTACGGAATCGACGACATTGACATGATTCTGGAGCAGGCTTTGAAGGTCGCTAAAGAAGTAGTGGCTCCCACGCGCGATGACAATGAGGCTGTTCAAGCCCAATTCAAGGAAGGCCAGGTAATCGTACCTCCATCCTTCAAGGACGCCTACTGGTTCATATCGCAGAATGGTTGGGGCGGCAGCAATGAGGATCATCACTATGAAGGACGACTTCCTCAGACTATGTTTCGGGCTTGTGGAGAGTATCTAGCTGGAGCTAATGCGGCCATAATGCCCTATATCCTGGCTACTGCTGGAGCTGCTGGGCTGATTGCCAACTTTGGTAGCGAAAAGGTGAATAATCTTTTCCGGGAAAAAATGTATAGTGGCGACTGGGGAGGCACCATGTGCCTGACTGAACCTAATGCCGGTTCTGATGTAGGTGATCTTTTGACTAAAGCCTATCCTACCGATGAACCCGGTGTCTATAAGATCAAAGGAACCAAATGCTTCATAACCGGCGGAGACCAGGATATTACTGAAAACATCGTTCACCTGGTTCTAGCTCGCGTTGAAGGTGCTAGGCCGGGAACCAAAGGCATATCGTTGTTTGCAGTGCCCAAGATGTGGGTCGATGATGATGGCAATATTACCGGATCTAATGATGTAGCCTGCATTGGTATTGAACACAAAATGGGGATCAAGGGCTCGGCAACTTGCGTAATGTCCTTTGGTGAAAACAATGAATGCCGGGGTTATATATTAGGCAATCCTCCTGATGAGGAAGGTAAAGGCGAAGGAATGGCTCAGATGTTCCAGATGATGAATGGAGCACGCATGGAAACTGGACATGCTGCTTTGGCTGAAACGGCTGTTGCTTTTCACAATGCTGCTTCCTATGCCAATGAGCGCATTCAGGGCCGCCTTATAACTGATCCCAAAGCTGGCCGACAGTTGATCATTAAGCACGAAGATGTACGCCGTATGTTACTGGATCTTAAAGCCCATGTGGATGCAATGCGGGCTCTGATTTTCAAGACCTATTACTATTTTGATATTCTGGATAATACTACTGATCCGGAGGAAAAACAATTGATCTCCGGGCGTATAGATATCCATACCCCTCTGGTCAAGGCTTATTGTTCTGATAAAGCCTGGGAATTGTGCGCCGAAGCCATGCAGGTATTTGGTGGTAACGGTTATTCGGAAGAATATCCTATTGCTGAACTGGCTAGGGACGTCAAGATCTATTCCATATGGGAAGGTACCAATTTTATTCAGTCCATGGATCTGGTGGGTCGTAAGTGGATGATGGGTAAAGGTAAGGTATTTGCCCAATGGCTGGCAGACATAGAAGCCTTTGCAGACCAGCATGCCAACCATCCAGTATTAACAAGTGAAATGGCTATTTTGAAAAAAGCCGTTGCTGCCTACAAGGAAATCCAGGCCGCTATTGCCAACTATGTGATGAATCAAAAGATGCCTATGATGCCCTTGTATGCCACCAGAATACTCCATGCGACTTCAGAACTGATTTGTGGTCAGTTGATTCTGGAACAGGCCGTTGTGGCTCAGGCGAAGATAGACGAGCTGGGCAAAGACCATCATGATTACGCTTTCTATAACGGCAAAGTAAATTCAGCCCGTTACTATTTGCATAATGTTGTGCCAAACATCTTTACCGCTGTGGAAGTGATCAAAGATGGTGATACCTCGGTACTGGACATTGAAGAAGAAGCTTTCTTGATTTTCTAAGTTTGCGAGCTAGGTCCCCCCTAGTTTGACACAGGGTTTTGAACTAACATAATGTAGCAGATATTAGCCAAAACCCTGTGATTTTTTAACCGGAACAGTTTTCTATAACTGAACCGGTTTTTCTTTTTGGGTTCATTGATCGGATATTCAAATATTGCGTAGTATAAGAGGAATTATTTGATACATTTAGAATATTAACACTAAGCGTGGGAGGGAGTAATTTCTTGACCGGGCAGTGGACTTGGTATAACGCCTGCTGTTCTGGAATAGAATGTCATGATTGACACATGAAAGCGTTCCATGTGTTGGAGATGATCCAAGGGGGTGAGGCAGGGAGAAGATGTATGACAGGCCTAGGCCTGTACCAAGCTGTAGGTATAGAGATGATGTTTAAAACTAAGGGGGACTTCCCGGCGGGGGATCAGAGGACAACTAGATAAGACAAAGAGTAGATATAACTGGGGGGCTCCTAGAAAATGGAGGGTGTAAAATATGTCTGCTAATTTTGCGTACCTAAATACTCGTGACTTGAAATTTATTGCCAAGGAATGGCTACCTACCGAAAAGATTTTTTCCTACCCGCGGTATTCTGAGTATTATTCCAAAGATGATGTGGATGCTATCCTGGATCCGTGTTTGAAAATGGCTAAAGAATTAATCGAGCCTACCAACGAAGACGGGGACAGCAATCCGATACAATTTGAAAATGGCAAAGTGAAGTTGCCCCCAAGCTTTGGGCCGCTGTTTAAGCAGCTTCAATCCGAAGGATGGGGAACCAGCAATATCGATGAAAGCGAAGGCGCTATGGTAATGCCGGAGATCCTGTATGCCATGGTATGGGAGATGTTCTGTGCTGCCAATCCGACTTTCGGACCTTATATTATTTTAACCAGTGGTTCAGCTGGACTCATTCAGACCTTTGGTGATGACAAGCTGAAAGAGATGTTTCTTCCTAAGATGATGGATGGAACCTGGTCAGGCACCATGTGCTTAACGGAACCCACTGCTGGCTCTGACGTAGGCGATATTCTTTCCAAAGCCTATCCCACTGATGATCCGCGTATTTTCAAAATCAAAGGTAATAAGATTTTCATAACGGGTGGGGACAACGATTTTACCGAGAACATTATTCATTTATATTTAGCCAGGATCGAAGGTGCTCGGCCAGGCACCAAAGGCATCTCCCTTTTTGTGGTGCCCAAGTATTGGGTCAATGAAGATGGCTCCTTGGAGGACAATGATGTTCAAACCACTGGCGTAGAACATAAGCTGGGTCAGCATGGTTCTGTTACTGCTTCTCTGTCCATGGGTGAGAACAACAATTGCCGGGGCTGGCTCTTGGGTGTGGATCCTCGCGAAAACGACGGCAAAGGTGAAGGTATGGCCCAGATGTTCCAGATGATGAATCTGGCGCGTATGGAAACCGGACATGCAGGCTTGTCATGTATTGCCAATGCTTTCTATAATGCCCGTGATTATGCCAAAGAAAGAATCCAGGGCAGACCACTGACCAATCCCAAAGCTGACCGGATCACTATAATCAATCATGAAGACATCCGCCGCACCCTATTGATGGGTAAGGCCCATGTTGAGGCAATACGCGCGATGATGTACAAAGTATACTTTGCCTTTGATGTGCGTGAACATGATCCTGATCCGGCGGAAAGGGAAAAGGCCAATGATCTTATCGAAGTAGCTACACCGCTTTGCAAAGCATATCCCACTGATGAAGCTTGGTGGCTGATCGGTGAAGCCATTCAGGCCTATGGTGGATACGGCTATTGTGAAGAGTATCCGGTGGCTCAGATTGCCCGGGATGTAAAGATTTACTCGATTTGGGAAGGAACCAACTATATCCAGTCTTTGGATCTGATCGGACGCAAGTGGCTCATGAAGAAAGGGGCAGCCTTTGCAGCCTTTATTCAGGAAATTCGGGATTTTTATGAAGCTAACAAGAACACCGCCGGGCTGGAAAAGGAATTTGCCAACCTAGGTAGAGCTCTGGATGCATATACCGAGATCCAAATGGCCATTGGTGGATACTTTGGTAATAACCAGATCAGTATGATGCCAGTTTTTTCCCGGCGTATCCTTACTGCCACTTCCCAGTTGTTTGCAGGCTATTGCATTCTTGACCAGGCCTTGCTGGCTGACAAAAAGGCTCAGGAAGTAGGCTCTGACCACTATGACTATCCGTTCTATACTGGTAAAGTAGCGGCTGCTCGCTACTATCTGCGTAATGTGGTACCTAATGTATGGGCTGTAGCAGAAATCGTTAAAGACGGAGATACTTCAGTTCTGGACATTGATCTCCAGGCATTCGACTACTAATTTTCAATTCCGTTAAGGGGCTGCCAATCGGCAGCCCCTTGTTTTCAGAGCAAACTAGGATGCAAGAACGGTTCCCTCTGGTGCTCGCATTGAAATAATAGCAGAGCTGCTTTATACTGCACTCATAGAAGCGAATGTGGGAGTGAACGATTAATGACTGATAATGATCAGGTTGCTCGTAACTGGGCTATGGGATGTCATCTGGCTGCTTTAACTTGTTATGTGGGAATTCCTTTTGGTAATATCCTGGGGCCGCTCTTAGTGTGGCTTTTTAAGAAGGATGAATATGCGCTGGTAGATGAGCACGGTAAAGAAGCTCTCAATTTCCAGATCTCCGTAATGGTTTATAGCCTAGTAGCCGTCATAGTCATCGTTATTTTTGCATTGACCTTCATCCTGATCCCGGTAGCCATCGCACTGGGTATTCTGCTGGCAGCGCTTTTTGCGGTAAATCTGGTGCTGATAATTGTAGCGGCCATACAGACCAGTAATGGGGAAACATTTCGATATCCACTAAGTATCAAGTTCATAAAATAGTCTAAGTCTTTTCCTGCCTTAGAATCATTTCCATAAAAAAAGCCGTCCTATTCAGGGCGGCTGTGCTCATATATTGGTGGTAAGAGGAGGTACACCATGAGCCATATGGAAGGGAAAGTTGTCAGGCTGACTATCAAGTTAATTGTGAACCTCACAGTGCTAATAGCTGATACGCCGGGCTGAGAAAAAACTGTGAAGTGTCTAACTGCGATATAGTGTAGGTTCATCCTTGATCCGTCTACCTGATAACAACTTATGAAGCTGGGGAGGAAAGTGTGACTAATGAAGGAACAAATTTATAAAATAGGTGAAGTCTCAGAAATGCTGTCTATTGAGCAGCATACCCTGCGCTACCTGGAAAACAGCCTAAAAATAAAGATTAAACGGGATGAACGGGGAGATCGTCTCTATACTGATTCTGACATCGATACCTTACGATTAGTTCTTAAGTTAAGAGAAAAAGGACTTAATACTACTGCCATTCGGTTAGCTCTGGAGAATACTGAGGAAGAAACTCAACCACCGCCTACGGAAACTGTTTCCCCAGGCCCTCTGGTCACTTTCGAATTCGTGGAAGCGGTATCACTGGTGCGCCAGGTATCGGAACAGAATGATGAAATTATTCGCCAGAACAGATTACTGGAAGAACGACTCAAGCGTCTGGAGGAAAAGCTGGATCGCTATAGTCGGGAGCGGGATCAAAATCTCGATGAACTGATGCAAATTCTTAAAGGAGACGGAAACGAAGGAAAAAACAAATCCTGGCTGTCCCGGTTGCGCGGCAAATAGATCCTAACCTAGGAGAATAAAATGTAATAGAAATAATTATAGTTTGAAATCAGGGAGATGAAATAAAGGCTTCCTTCGACTTTTATCGAATTAATAAGTGATATAAACCCAGAAGTTGCCAAGGAAAAGCGGGGCACTGCATAAAATTGTTATTATAAGAGAATCTAATAGGAGAGGATGGTTTTAGCAAACCAATACATACTCAGTCAAAGGAGCAAATATCAAACTTCAAATATTAGGGTTTGGACATGAACCGATTTGATGGTAACCGAACACGATACCCAAGGAGGCAAGTGCAAACGAATTTCTCAGGTACAAGGGACAGAGGACAAGAATGACTTGTCGTCTGTTTTTTTATTAATTTGACAAAGGTGGCGAAACATATGGCAGCAAGTTATGACCTTTTGATTCTTGGAGGTGGGCCAGCTGGTCTCGCAGCAGGAATCTATGGTGCCCGCGCCAAGCTAAAAACGGCCATTATAGAGAAAGGTAGGCCGGGAGGCCAGGCAGCTACAACTGAGGAATTAGAAAACTACCCGGGTTTTGGGCCTGGAACTACTGGCCCGGGGTTAAGCCAATCCATGGCTGAGCACGCCGAAGCCTTTGGGGTGGAATTTATTAAAGACACCATCATCGGCATGGATCTGCCGGATAAAAAAATCAGCGGCAAGAAAGGTGATTATTACGGCAAAGCTATCATATTTGCCCTAGGAGCGGAACCGCGTCTCTTAAGTGTGGCTGGTGAGGGTAAACTACGTGGTAAAGGGGTCAGCTATTGCGCTACCTGTGATGCTGATCTATTCGAAGAACTGGACGTGGCAGTAGTCGGTAGCGGAGATGCAGCTATTGAAGAAGCTGAATACCTGACTAGATTCGCTGAATCAGTAACCATGGTAGTGATCCATGAGGAAGGCCATGTTGATGCAAACCCGGTTTCAGCCGAGCGGGCTTTTAAATCACCTAAAATAGAGTGGATCTGGAATAGCACCGTTCAAAAGATCAATGGTGATGAAATTGTGGAATCGATCACTTTGAAAAACATCAAAACCGGAGAGGAAAGCGATCTTCCGGTCAATGGAGTATTTATTTATATTGGTACGGTTCCTAAAACCGATCTGGTTAAAGACGTTCTGGAGCTCAATCCCCAGGGCTATATAATAACCGATGAGAAAATGGCCACTAACATTGAAGGTGTTTTTGCGGCCGGTGATGTGCGGGACAAGTATCTGCGGCAGGTAGTTACCGCGGTCGCAGATGGTAGTATTGCCGCAGTTGCTGCCCAAAGATATATCCAAGACCGGGAACTGTGGGAGAAGGAGGTCATGAATTCCACAAAACCAGTAGTGGTGGTCTATTATGATCCCACTGATATGAAGGGAACCGAAGAGGCTGGCCTGGTCGATCAATTCCTAAATGAAAACCCGGGTAAGTTTAATCTGGTAAAGGTGGACGCTACCCGTAATGAACTGGTGAAAAACCGTTATCAAATCAAGGAGGAAGATTTGCCCCTGGTACAATTATTTGTTGACGGGAAAGTTGATACTACTCTCAATACAATAAGCAAAACAAGCTTAAGGGGATTACTTAAGTAATAAGGGAAAAGGAGGAAAATACATGCTGGAGGTAACGAAAGACAATTTTGACCAGGAAGTATTGCAATCCGATCAAGTGGTTTTGGTAGATTGGTGGGGACCGAAATGTGAACACTGTCTGGAACTTATGCCGGACATCAAGGATTTGGCTGAAAAGTATCGAGGGAAGATGAAATTTTGCTCGGTCAATGTCTCTGGTAATCGCCGCTTAGCTATTAGTCACAAAGTTCTGGGATTGCCAGCCATATTATTCTTTAGTCAGGGAGAAAAAATAGATGAATTATCTGGCCAGGAAATAACTATCGAAGATATTGAAGCCAAGGTAATGCAGCACATCAAATAGCAAACGGGAGGTATTAATGTGAAGCTGGAACTAGGCAATATCATGGTCAAAGACGTAGTATTCGGTGAGCAGACCCAAGTGGTAGACGGGATTGTTCATGTAAATAAAGGTGAATTAATGACTGCTATCGCTGATGAGCGTCTGATATGTCGTGATATCCATATAGTCAAACCAGGTGATTCGGTGCGTCTGTGCCCGGTCAAAGATGTCCTGGAGCCACGGGTAAAAGTGGCAGGCCCTGGCAGTGTTTTCCCAGGTTTCTCCGACCAGCTTACCGTGGTAGGAGAAGGCCGTACCCATGTATTAAAAGGTATGACAGTCATCACCGTGGGAAATATCGTGGGATTTCAGGAGGGCATCATTGATATGAGCGGCCCGGGAGCTGAGTATACCCCCTTCGCCCAGACCATCAACCTGGTTATCGATTGTAATAAGGCTGATGGCATCAAGCAGCATGAACATGAGGAAGCAATCCGTATGGTCGGACTTAAAGCCACCCGTTATATTGCTGAGGCTGCCCGCCACGTGGTTCCCGATGAAATACTGACCTATGAGACCAAACCGATACCGGAGCAACTTCAGGAATATCCTGACTTGCCCAGGGTAGCCTATGTATATATGTTACAAACCCAGGGTCTTTTGCATGATACTTATGTTTATGGAGTGGATGCCAAAAAAATCTTACCGACTTTTATGTTTCCTACCGAGGTTATGGATGGAGCAATTGTCAGCGGCAACTGTGTTTCGGCCTGTGATAAAAACACTACTTACCATCACTTAAACAATCCTGTTATCCATGATCTTTACCTTCATCATGGACAAGATCTTAACTTCGTTGGAGTGGTCATTACCAATGAAAACGTCACTCTGGCTGATAAAGAGCGCAGTTCCAATCTCTGTGCTAAGCTGGTTCAGTTATTGGGAGCTGATGGTGTCATTATCAGTGAGGAGGGATTTGGTAATCCGGATACTGATTTGATCATGAACTGTAAAAAAATCGAGAAATTAGGCATAAAGACAGTTCTCATTACCGACGAATATGCAGGTCAAGACGGTGGTTCACAGTCACTGGCTGACGCAGATCAGCTGGCGGATGCGGTGATCAGCGCCGGGAATGCTAATCAGATCATTGTCCTGCCGGCTATGGACAAAGTGATCGGCTTTGATGAGGCAGCCAATATCATCGCGGGAGGATTTGCCAATTCCCTGAAGGAAGATGGCTCGATCGAAGTGGAGATACAGTCCATAATAGGAGCTACTAATGAATTGGGATTCAACCGTATGGGTGCCATAGGCAAATAAATACCACTAAGGGAGGAAAAAATGATGACTATTGATAAGAGCTTTTTTGCTGACAAAAAGATATGTATACTAGGTGATCGGGATGGTATTCCAGGCCCCGCTATAGCAGAATGTATGAAAACCGTAGGAGGAGAGATTCTTTTCACCAGTACGGAATGCTTCGTTTGAACCGCTGCTGGGGCCATGGACATGGCCAATCAAGCTCGCATTAAAGAAACCGCAGAAAAGTATGGCAGGGAAAATGTAGTAGTAATAATCGGCGGAGCTGAAGCCGAAGCTGCTGGCCTAACTGCTGAAACAGTTATCGCTGGCGATCCTACCTATGCCGGGCCTTTGACCAACATTGCCTTGGACTTGTCTATATACCATATACTGGAGCTCAAGGAACTAATAGACCCTCAGGTTTATGAAGACCAGATCAGTATGATGGAGATGGTTCTCGAGGTCGATGAGATAATTGCCGAAATGAACAATATCCGAGATGAGCTCAGGCAAGAAGCTTAGGGAAGGGAGAGCAGATATTATGGCAGCAGTCAGAGCTGTTCACTATCTTAATCAATTTTTTGGGCAAATTGGCGGTGAGGATAAGGCGGATATAACACCTTTTCAGAAGGATGGGCCAGTAGGGCCGGGCACCGCTTTGCAAAAAGCTTTTGGTGACGAAATAGAAATCGTAGGTACGGTAATCTGCGGAGACACTTATTTCAATGAAAATATCGAAACCGCTACTACTGAGATCATGGAGCTGATAGCTGGTTACCAGCCGCAAATGTTAATTGCAGGGCCAGCCTTTAATGCTGGCCGATATGGTGTAGCCTGTGGCGCGGTATGTGCTGCAGCAGCTGAAAAATTTGCCATTCCGGTCATCACGGGTATGTATGAGGAAAACCCGGGAGCAGATCTTTATCGCAAACAGGCTTATATAGTTAGAACTGGTGATTCGGCGGCCAAAATGCGTACGGCTATCCCAGCCATGAGTAAGTTGGCCTTAAAAATAGCCCGGGGAGAAGAGTTGGGTACTCCTGCTGACGAAGGTTATTTGGAACAAGGGCTGCGCTTTAATACCATGCATCATACTGAACGCGGTTCATCCCGGGCGGTTGCTATGCTGCTGAAGAAGCTAAAGGGAGAGCCTTACCAGAGCGAATACCCCATGCCGAGTTTCAGTCGGGTCACACCCCGTCCAGCTATAAAAGACCTTAAGAACGCTAAAATTGCCCTGGTTACTTCTGGAGGTATCGTGCCCAAAGGCAATCCTGATCGCATCGAGGCTTCCAGTGCTTCTCATTTTGGTCGTTATGACATCACCGGTATTGAAGACCTGACCGAAGATACTTTCGAAACTGCTCATGGTGGTTATGATCCGGTTTACGCTAATCTTGATGCGGATCGGGTTTTACCAATTGATGTGCTGCGACAGATGGAAAAGGAAGGGGTTATCGGCAGCCTGCATAACGTTTACTACGCAACGGTAGGCAATGGTACTTCCGTAGCCAATGCCCAAAAATACGCCCATGCTATCGGCCTGGAGTTGTTAGAGGAAAACATTGACGGGATAATACTTACTTCCACCTGAGGCACCTGTACACGTTGCGGTGCAACGATGGTGAAAGAATTAGAAGAAACGGTAAATGTGCCAGTAGTTCACATTTGTACGATCGTACCAATTTCTTTAACAGTAGGTGCCAATAGGATCGTTCCGGCAGTAGCTATACCCCATCCTTTAGGAAACCCGACTTTACAATCGGCAGAGGAAAAAGAACTGCGCAGAAGTTTGGTGGAAAAAGCCCTGCAAGCACTAACTACGGAAGTTAACGAACAAACACAATTCTAACTTAAGCTGTTTAACGCATTTCCGAAAGGAGGCGAATCATTATGGAGTTTCCGGTAATAAAAGCGGCTGCCTATGTTTTGCTACATGCCCCCGATCTTTTGTACTGGCAGGGTACTACACCGACCATGGAAAGAATAACCAATCCAGATTCCCAGTATCTACAATCGTTACCACAGCATTTGCGTGCCTATGCAGATGCGGTGAAGTATCCGCCTAATCAGGTGTATATTGGCAACTTAAGCCCCGAACAACTGCGGGAACTTCCCCGCCCCTGGTACGAACAGGAGATCACCGCTAACTCTCAGGGGCCACTGGGGGAAATAGTCGACCAGGTGAAATTTTACGCCTTGCTGAAATTAGTAGATCGCTTCAATCTGGTGGAATTAGAAGAAGGGTTTTCTTTAAGTCTGAAAAAGGATCTGGAAGGCCAGGCTATGTTCTCAGCGGACGAGTTGACCTTACTGGAAAAAGGAACTGCACTAGAAGAAATTGAAAAACTGGTGGCCTCCAAGCGGGCGGAAGGTTTGTACCAACATGGGGTTCTAGTTGGCTGTGTACGGGAAGCCCACGAGCATGACCCTAATTTAAAGGCTCATGTAATAATGGAGAACCTGGTCAGTAAAGCCTCCGCTGTTTTAGCCCTGAAGAATCTTTTGCACATCCATAAGATCGACCCGGCTGGGATCGACTATATTGTTGAAACTTCCGAAGAAGCCATTGGAGACATGAATCAGCGGGGAGGAGGTAACCTGGCCAAGGCCATCGGTGAAGCTGCTGGTCTTGTTAATGCCAGCGGGATCGATCTGCGCGGCTTTTGTGCAGGTCCTGCCCATGGACTGGTCAATGCGGCTTCCTTGGTGCAATCGGGCATATTTGAAAATGTAATAGTGGTTGCCGGGGGATCATCGGCTAAACTAGGTATGAACAGCAAAGATCATATCGCCAAAGGCACACCGGTTTTGGAAGATATGGTGGGGGCTTTTGCCCTGCTGGTCAGTAAAAATGATGGCATAAACCCGGTTTTAAGAACTGATATAATCGGCCAGCATAAAATTGGCTCCGGCTCAGCACCACAGGCGGTAATGCAAGCCATTGTCGTGGATCCGCTCCTAAGAAACAACTTGCGCATCAGCGATGTAGATCTGTATGCACCTGAACTGCAGAACCCGGAAATCACTGTTCCGGCCGGGGCAGGTGATGTACCACTGGCCAACTATAAGATGATTGGTGCTATGGCGGTCAAGCGCGGTGAATTGGAAAAGCAACAGCTCATGGATTTCTGTGCTCAACACGGAATGGTAGGGTTTGCTCCCACTCAGGGACACATTCCCTCGGGCATACCTGCCATCGGTCATATCCTGGCTAACATAAAAGCGGGCCAAGTACAGCGAGCCATGATCATCGGCAAAGGTAGTCTCTTCTTAGGGCGTATGACCGATTTGTTTGATGGCATAAGTATTATTTTAGAGAAGAATACTGGAGAGGTGAAGCCGCAGGTAATGGCTACCCAACAGGACACGGAGCCGGAAAAGAAAGGCATAACCATCGGTTTGACCATCGGAGGCGGAGAAGTAAGCCCGGATGATATGCTCCGCGGCGTGCAACAGGCAGTGAAAGCCGATAAAGACCTTCAGGTAGTAATAATTGGTCAGTGTGAAAGTAAGGATTTTACCGTTTATGAAGCCACTAGTGAAGAGGCAATCAGACAAACCAGCGAACAGTTACTGCAAAAAGGCATAATTGATGGCCTGGTAACTATGCATTATCCATTCCCGATCGGGGTGACTACCATAGGAAAAGTTATTACCCCGGCACAGGGTAAAGAGATGTATATTGCTTCAACAACCGGTACCGCAGATACCAACCGGGTACAAGCCATGATCAAAAATGCCGTCTATGGCATAGGGGTGGCCCGAGCCGAAGGACTGACTGATCCAACCGTAGGCATACTTAATGTTGAAGGAGCTCGGCAGGTGGAAAGGCATCTACAACAAATGCAGGCTGCCGGCTATCAATTGACCTGGGGAAGCTCCGGCAGAAATGATGGTGGTGCAATACTTAGAGGCAATGATTTGATCACCGGCAATGTTGATATATGTGTTACTGATTCCCTGACCGGCAATGTACTGATGAAACTGTTCAGTGCCTTCAACAGCGGAGGCCAGTATGAGACAATTGGATATGGTTATGGTCCAGGAGTAGGCGAAAACTTTGATCGGCTTATTTGTATTATTTCGCGCGCCTCTGGTGCTCCCGTAATTAGCTCGGCTATAGCTTACTGTGCTAACCTGGTGAAAAACAAGTGGCAAAGTTTTGTCAGGCAGGAAATCGATCAGGCTAAAAAGTACGGGTGGATAACCAACCAGGATACCCCTGCCACTTCCCCGGAAGAAGCAATAACCTGCCCAACTGCCAAAACCGTTGACCGTGAAATCAGCGGGATCGACATATTGGAACTGGATGACGCCATAAGGAGATTGTGGAAAGAAGGGATATTTGCCAGCTCCGGCATGGGCTGTACCGGGCCAGTGATCATGGTGGCCAGCAGCGATTACGAAAAAGCCTGCCAGCTGTTGAAAGACTAATGACTTCCTTGCACAGGGGCGGGGCTCTGCTCCGCCCTGCGATAGGTATGCACCCAAGGGATACTGGACGCCTTTTAAATTGTCATCCTGAGCAAAGCGAAGGATCTTATCTATAAAAACTCCTCCGATAAATCTCTCCATTCAGGGTTTATGCTTTGTATTAAGTCGTTTTTCTTTTGTCTTGTCCAACCTTTAATTTGTTTTTCCCTCGCAATAGCAGAAGTCACACCAGGAGTATAGTCAAAATATACTAACTTATTTACATTGTATTTTGCCGTGAAACCATCCACTAATTTATTTTTATGCTCAAACATTCTTCGTTCCAAATTGTTGGTTATGCCTGTATACAAAACCCTATTATTCCAATTGGTAAGCATATATACATAATACAAGACATCACCCCAAAAGATTCTTCGCTACGCTCAGAATGACATGATACGTTTTGCTTTCCCCGGACGTGGCTTTGTGAACACTCTTAATTTGTCATCCTGAGGGAGGAACGACCGAAGGATCTTTCTCCCTACTACCAGTAAAGATTCTTCGGTTGCGCTCAGAATGACATTCTGCGGAGTTTTCTCCTACACCGAACCGTTAGTTTCAATGTATTCTTCAACTATCTTATCGAACTCGGCCATAATGTTTCTTAATATCTGGTTGTGGGGCGAATCGAAGTGTTTATCATCGACCTGACTGACTGGCAATACATGAGGAGAGGTGCCGGTGATGAATACCGCATCCATAGTTAGCATTTCTGTAAGGCTGACTTCCTTTTCGACCACGCTCTGGCCGATATTATGACAGGCAACCATTACCATCTGCCGGTTGATGCCCTTCAATACTCTGTCCCCGGGTGCAGTTACCACCAGGTCTCCTGTGATCATAAATAGGTTAGAACGGCCCCCTTCAGTTACAAAACCATTATGATCCACCAATATTGCTTCATAAGCCCCGGTCTTTTCTTTGGCCGAATCGATCACCCGGCGATATTCGGCCCGGTCTATCTTAGCATTGGGAGTAGGCCTTTCCATTTTAACTACCACGGTTTTAACGCCTTTCTGATAATCGGCCGGGGAGGGATAGCGGGCCTGAGTGAAGTAAGCATAGCAATTGGCAGGGGAGTTTTCCCGTTGATAATTGAGCACGATTTTTATATTACCTGCTTGCACCTGGTTGGTAGATATCAACTGGTACAGCCGGCGCTTTATGGTTGCCACATCTACTGCAAATTCCAATCCGGTCAACTGGCAGGATCCTTTCAATCTATCCATGTGCTGTTCAAAGAAGATGGGTACTCCCCTTATCACTCGGATAACTTCGTACAGGGAAGTGCCGTGCTCAATAAAATCACCGGGCAAATCCTCTTTCCTTACCAACTGGTCATCTTTTAGCCAAAAATCCCCTTGGGATATCTCCACCTAAATTGCTCCTTTGCTATAGTTTTTCATTCATCAAACAAGGAGTTTGACACTGGGAACATTTCTTGCGTTTTACTTTTATAGGAGCCCTCTGATTAGCCTGGCGAGCCAGCGTCATTATCTGTCGGGCTGTCTCGTTGTTATCGCAGTCAACTGCCAGGACTATGGATCCCTCCATTCCACCTACTCCTCCTGCCGCTACCGGTACTGCGTCAGCGTCAAAGAGGATCTTCATACTTTCCACTTCATTAACTATATTAGCTCCGGTTACGACCATATAACCCAGATTAAGACCCAGCCGTAGGGAGTTCTTATGGTGGCCCATCCTGGTTTCTCCAGCCAGACAAGAGGGGATCAGTTTTTCCAAACCTACCGGCACTATCATTTCAATGCCTCGAGCTTTGATCACTCCGATGGCCTGACCGATGGTGCCCCCCTGACTGTCACCTAGCAAAATGGCTACATTCCCCCACGGATCGACTGCATTGGCCCCTTTGATGAAAATATCACCTGGCTCTAAACGGTGTAAGAAATCGACCCAGGGTTCATCTATCAGTTGGCCCTTTTCTATACACCAGGAACCTTGTCGCTGGGTCGGTTCAGTGGCACAGGCAACGCGTTGGGTAATAACACCAGCCGTATAAGGCTCATAGGAGTCAAAACTGGTCTGTAGCAGTTCCTCGGCTACCAATAGATTAGTAGTACCAGCACCGATGAGTATCCTACCATTATCAAAAGCTTCCTTTACTTGGGGAAGCCGGGCTACTGCTTGAGCAATCAAATACTTGGATGCTGCCGGGTGCAATGCAAAAGTAACTTGAGGCATGTTGGTTCTCCTTTCGTTTGGCAATATCAGGTAAGCTGTAATAGTGTCAAAAGCCGCAAACGGGTCAATTCCAACTGTGTTTCCAAATCATAATCATTGGGCTGCTCCACCAGGATCTGCAAATCCTTTTTCAGCTGGGGATGCAGGAAAGGAATGGTGAGCAGGCGCTGTCCTGATTTTCGGTGAAGACTAGCTAAATCTGGTAGCCTAGCTTGGTCGTCTTCCTTAATCTCCCCCAGGGAGTCTGCTTCTATAATGAACTCCCGGGTATTGAAATATACTGCCAGTGGATTTGGAGTATGGGTGCAGTTACCGTTAAATTCCCAGATCAGCTCAGGCTCCAAAGGGAGTTCATCCTCCATGAAGCCATTATCACTGGTCTCCAGAAGACGATAATGCACCTCGTGGTCGGCAGTGGACAAGTTGGAATTGGATTGGGACAGCAGAGTAGCGATCCGATAGCGGCCTGCCAAATCCAGAGCCAGGTTAGCAGTGTCAAAGGGCAACTGGGTGATCCGGCGGCCTGTCTGGTCAGGATGAGCAATTTCCAGAGCAAATCGGAAAGGGTAAATCATTCTCAAGCGGGGGCGATCTACGCCCATCTCTCCCCAGCGAGCTAAGCCCCGGGCTATTTGAAACTCAGCCTTTTCAGGGATTACCAGCTTTATATTGGCGAAACACCTCTCCACTAGGGGAGCGGCATGATCCAGCCAAGCTGCCGGGCTCAGCAACACCACAGCATCCAGTTTCCAAAGGCCAGAATCATAAAATCCCAGCCGTTCAGCCCGTTGCCGCAATTTGCTGCCTATAAAGGTCTGTAGAGCAGAATCTAATTTATCAGTGGACTCCATGGGTAGTTGGCATTCCAGACAGATATTTTGGCCAGCTTGATTGATAGTCAGTAAACTGAAATCAGCTCGGCTCTCTTGGTGCATATCTATTATCAGTACATGGCCTGATAAGGAGGAGGTGGTAGCACTGCCCCATAAAGCGGCAAAAGATCCGGGCAGCAGGCAATAAGATTGTCCCTTAAAGGCTGACTGGCATAACTGAAAGAGACGGTGTCGATAAGTCATGCCCCAATAATTAGGGTAGGATATTATCACCGTGGCATCGGTATCTTTAATAGCCTGTAGACATAAACTGGCCAGTTTGTTGACCAGAGCCACTTCATCGGCACCATCTCCTGATGCTTGGGCAAGGGAAAAGGGCGGCATGATCTGATACTCCCATATGCCGTCTTGGCGATAAGCAATCTTTGATTCTTGGTAACCTAAATCAATACCAATATGCATCGTTAATCGCTCCTGCCGATGATCAAAGGGGGCACCTCATATTCCGTATGGTTATCGACCCTGATTATGAACAGATCCCCTTCTTCATACAGAACCATTGGATATTCATGATCTCCCGGACGGATGTCCACCTTATGTTCTTCCAACAAGTGCCCATAATCAGCAGGGAAAGGGTGCCCCTTTTCCAGGTAGATGCGCTCGATCCGTACCCTATGGTTTTTCCAAAACCGGCTGATATTGCGAGGTGCCAATAGACGTTCCAGGTCTACTTTTATATTGGTCAACATCTCCAGATAAGATTGGATCATATTATATACCTGTAAATATTGTTCCAGAATTTGACCGGAATGAAACTGTTTATGGGTGAGCATTTCCGTTTGTGCCTTTAGAAAATGGAGTTCCAGCAGAACTCTTTCAAAATGCAGTGCTAAAGGCGGTAAAGTCAATGCTGGTGATTCCTTATAGGGTTCTAGACGGGCTAGAGATTCTTTGACGGTCTCACCGGTGCGTTCCAGGAAATACGAGACGTCGGCATCGTAGCTGGAAGACAAATCATCCACCAACTGTTTTGTATCCTGCAAAATACTCTGGGCTTCTTTATGTATGCGGTCGACTTGGATAGCAGGGAGACCGCTCATATAATGAGCACTACGCAGCAATTCAGTTCCATGGTGGCTGACAAAACGAACCCCGCGATCCAATACAATGACCAGACGTTCCATCCAGGCTTCAAACTGGCGGGCCATCTCTTGAACCTGCTTGACATTATTGCGATCGATACCTGCTTCCATGAGAGAGGTGTACATGAGATACTGACGCTTGAATTGACCTTCGTAAAAGGAACGCAGTGACTGAGGCGCCTGACGAGCCAAGACTTTTTCAGTAGCTGTCACCATATTGAGGATGGTATCTCTGGCTGCCTCCTGATTCCAGGGGGGTTCAGACAAAGAGCGCAGAATGTTCCTACTATTATGCAGGTGCGCCAGTACATGGTTCAATCCTTGTGAAACCGCTGGTTGGTTCAGATCCAGAGCGATGACCTGCTCTAGGAAAATGATATGATCCGGGGAGATCCTGGCCAAACGCAACAGTTCTTCATCCTTCATGAATTCTTGAATAGTCTCTAACATGCTTCGGAAAAGGCTGACCCTATCCAACAGAGTTTTTAAGGGATAGAGCAGATCGGCTAGGTACTGGCTATGGTCGCGGGTGACCTCCAAAATCTTCAATTGACTCTCTTCGCGAGTAGCACTTAAACGCTTGTGAATAGTTTTTACCTGGTTGTATAAACGGGCATAGCGTTGAATATTAGCCATAATATCCCGCTTAAGAGCAGCTTCATCATGAGCCAGTCCAAGCAGGTGAGCTATATCTTCCTGTAGATGCTGGCGAAAAACCGGAAAATAATGATCACTGAAGGACTGATAGTAAAAGCGGTTAACGGCCAGCAAGTAACGGTCATCGACAGAGGCCGGTGGTGGATATTTACTGTCGACCAACTGGGTGAGCGATTGATTCAGTTCCTGCAACACCTGCTGGAGTTGATCATTGATAATACTGCTTAGTTCCTGTTCGGTTAGAGTCATTCCAGTACCCCCAATAAATACCCATATAGGGCTTGACTGCGTATAGGCTCAGCACCGCCCCGATAAAGTTCAGGACGTTTCTGCAAGTCGGTGAGCAAGCTGGCCGGTTTACCAGGTTCAGATAAAAAGCTCATAATGCGCTCAGCTTCCTGACGCAAAGTATTATTGGACCAGTTGGCCAGATCGTCCATGATATTGGCATTCATAAACAAATGTGATGGAACCCACTTCCACAGAGACAGGTAACAGGTCAGCAGTTGTTGGCGATCCTGTTTATCCAGGTGAATAAGCGAGTGCTTGGCCATGATCCTTGATAATTCCATTATAATAAAGGCGGCATGGGGTGTAGAACTGAGTAGACTATCCGCCACATTCAGTAGTTGTTGGCCGGCATCGGGTGCTGCCTGGTGGGAGCCCATTTCAGGAAAGCTGTATTCAGGAAACAGCTGCTGAATATCCTCATAGCGGGCTAAGATCTCCCAGGGCAGCGAGTCCATTTGAACCGGGGAAGAAAGCAGGGCTTCATAGAGTCTTAATATGGCCAGCAGACCCTGATCCACTTCCAGGGAAGGAAAAGACTGCTTGTGAAACTGAGTTGCCTGGTCAGATAAACGCAGTTCGCCGCTGAGCAAGACCTGGGTTCCGACAGTTTTACTGACCAGACGTGTTAGTTTCGGGCCCAGTCGCTGGTCGTGCAGTATCTCCTGCAGACGATGTTGGCTTTGAAAAGCTCGGTATATTTGCTCCATCAGTAACAAAGCATCTTGAATGAGTCCGCTTTGATAAATCTTATCTACGGCATCCAGCAGCGCCCTTCCGCGATCAATGCCATAAGGGGCAGTGTAATGCTGCCGGTTGGCTTGATCCAATTGAAACAAGGCCGCCTTGACCAGGTCTCTCTTATCTGCAAGGGCGGCTGAGTCATCCCCGTTAAAATCCTGCTGGCGTAATAGACCGTAATGGCGGTTCTCCTGCTGGGACAGAATGTCTCTTTCCCGGGTCTTTAATAGTGAACGCAGTGACGCATTGGCCGTTTTGGACATTAGATAGCGACATTGGTTGAGAGTAAGTTGTGACAGCAATTGAGTATAATAGTGGTCTAGGTCTGGTTCATAAAGGTGTATCAGGAATTGCAGGGATTTGCCTGTTTCATCAGCCAGTTGAAGACTCAGAAAGGAAAAGAACTCGGCTTTCAGCCAGGGTGGACTGGATTTCCACCACTGCAAAGACGAGGCACTGTTTAAAGCAGCCTTCAACTGGGTAAAAAAATCATCAGGACGGCCCCCAAAATAGAGAGAGCGCAACAAAAAATCCAACTCATCCCCATTCTGAGCAGGAGAAATATCGGTAACCTTTTGCTGGCGCAGCTGTAGGCGCAACTCAGTTTCCTGCTGCCAGAACTCGAACAGGTCGGTATGGGACTGAGCCTGGCGGAATGATCGTATGAGATCCATAAGAATCAGCTCCCTTTTCTACCTGCGTACAGGGCAGAGTTTAAGGTCTGGCAGGCTAGATGGGCTTTATCCAAATCATCTTCGGTGAGGAAGATGTAATAGTAAATGGACTTCTCCTTATTGGTGAAAATTCCTCCCAGACATTGGCCATCCACGACTTCAATGCGGTCACGAGTAGCCTTGTGTCGGGTCAAATACCGATAGCTCTGTAGACGCGATACAAAAGTAAAGCGGCTTAATCGATCAAAATGAGCTTTAAGGCCAGCTTCTTTGTTACTATTGGCAGCTTCAAACTTATAGACGACAGACTGTTCCCGGGGTTTGGGCAGAGAAGAGCTGCTATCCACAGCCATCACATCGGGTATATCAAGGGATTGCAATGAGCGGGGATCATGCTGAAGCCTGTCTAACAAATAGGGGTGCAAAGCGGGCGGGAAATAACCCAAGGTTGCTGGAAGAGCAGCTAGCGCTTTGCGGGCCGACGAGTCGCGCATCACAAATTCGATCAATTGATCTAAGCCAGCCGGGAAGCGGGGCAGATAAGTGGCATATTGTTCATATAAGATCCCGCCGTATTGCTGACAGAACAGAGTATAGGATTCAGGCGTGCTCTGACGGAGTTGATCGATATAAGCCAGCAACTGGTCAAATTCATCAGCCTGTAAAGAGGTCTTTTGTTCCAGTTTTCGCAATAGTTTTCTCATAGCCTGACCCCACCATATTTACAATTATTCTAACTTAACCAGGGTCAGACAGCAATTGTCACCTGGGGCGCCGGCCAAGATGAATGAAAAAGCCCTAAAATGTAGGGGCGACGACTCAGCCACCCCGGTAAGACTATAGGCTGGTCTTGGTATTTACTGCGGCAGCGGTGTAAACTCATAACCGGCCGTACGCAGATCTTCTATTATTTGAGGTAGGGCCTGGGTGTTGCTCTCAGAAACAGCATGCAGCAGTATAATGGCGCCGGGATGAATATGATCTACTACGTAGCGGTGGGAAAAGTCAGCACCGGGTTGATCATTGGGATCCCAATCGTGAAAAGCCATGCTCCAAAAAACCGTGGTATAGTTGCGCTCTTGAGCCCATTGCAGACTGGTCAAGGAATAATTACCCATGGGAGGGCGTAAAAAGGGGGCCATGGTTGAGCCGGTCAGGGAGGCAAACTCCTCTTCCAACTGTTTAAGTTCCTGCTCAAAGCGCTCTTGGGAAACCTTGGACAGGTCAGGATGATTATAGGTATGATTAGCTACCTGATGGCCTTCTGCTACCATGCGTTTGACCAGATCTGGCTGACTGGTAAGATAATGCCCGGTGATGAAGAAAACTGCTGGAACTTGGTACTGTTTGAGGGTATCCAGTATCTGACCGGTATAGCCCAGTTCATAGCCTTCATCAAAGGTAAGGTATACCTGCGGTGCATTCTGGGGTAGGGCATAATAGACAGCACCATCAGCAGCCATCTGTTGAACCTGGATGTCAATTTGTGGAGTCTGATGATCCAGATTAGGCTTAAAATACCAGGACTTAGAAGCAGTCGATAGGGTATCAGATTGACCGGGGATGGTCTCGGTATTGACGGTATCAGGTTGAGGAGGATCGGTCTCAGTAGGTGATGCCGCTGTTGGAGTAGTTGGAGTCTCCTCTGTCGGCTCCTGAGGAACTGGATCAACAGCAGTTTGATCGGGAATTTGATTGACCCATGGATCCGTCTGGCTAGTTTGGTCACAGCCGCTAATGATAATAAATAGCATCAATAATAAGATCAGCATCGTTAGCTTTTTCATAACCACATCTCCTAAAAAATTGTTACCATTTTTCCAAATCAACTATCAGTTCATCTTCCAGATTCGAAAAAACGACCACCAGGTTGTTTTCCAATAATAAAGTCAGGGATTGTTCGGTGAATGACAGTATCTGGCTGATTTTTTGCCCTTCCAGGTGATCAACCAACATGCGAAACTCATCCCGTAGTAGGTTTGATACCTGCGGTGTAATCATTTAATTCACCTCACCTACTATTATATAGAGTTTTTCCCCGATGGTTCAGTTTTGGCCTCATAAAATATTAACATTACTGGGTTTTAGTAGGTCAGTTGCGAATTATGATACAATACGGACAATAAGAGAACATTAGAAAAGTCCGATCTTAACATCCAATAATCTTTTTATTCATCCTGAGGGAGGAACGACCGAAGGATCTTTCTCATCTAGTATCAGGAAAGATTCTTCGATTTCGTCTCAGAATGACAGAGCCAAGATTCTCATACCGTGCAGTTTTAGAAAACAAATAGTTGTCGGGTAGGTTATTATACATGCGTAAGAATTGGCGATTATGGTTTTTCCCCTTAATAACATTGCTGCTGTTGATAGGGATCTATTTTCAAAACCAGGGTTCCCTTAATGATCGGGATTCGATTACCTATACCTATTTAAGCAATGCCATACAGGGCAGCATCGGCTATGGGGCTGTAGGGTATTACGGCAATATGATCGATTTATCGGATCTGGAGCCAGGTGATATCATCCTGGGTGGTTATCCACAATGTGCCTATGGCAGGTTTTCTCATGCCGGTTTATATATTGGAGATGGACAGGTTATTGAAGGGTATGTTGATCTAGGCATTACCCAACAGTCGGTGGAACATTTTTGGAGCTACAGCGAAATCGGTCTGCTACGAGTCAAAGCCTCATCCGAGCAAAAACAAGCAGCAGTGGATTATGCCAAGAGTCACTTGGGGGAACTGTTTTATCCGGTAGCCTTTAAGTCGGGAGAACGGATCTGGAATTGTACTAAAATATTGTGGGAAGCCTATCGGCAGCAGGGCATTGATTTGGAGACTGAGGGAGATATCTGGATCTCCCCCGATGAGTTTTATTACAGTCCTTGGGTAGAGGTAATACGGGAGAAAAGTATGCCATGACTAGAATTATCTTGCGCCTATACTCCATCCACATTTTTGCCTGGTTGGCTATTTGGCTGGCTATGTTCTGGCCAGGAGTGGATTTGATATTGTCAATAATATATTTAGTGATCGTTGCGGCTGAATTTCGCTCTTGGGGCAGACACTCTAAGGGCCTGGGCTGGGGGTCATTTTTTATTTGGCAGGCACCCGGTTTTGTTTTTGCTCTGGCAAGTTTGACTCCCTGGTCATGGTGGGGGTTGAAAGAATATGCCTTTTTCCTGCTGGAATTCTGGTATACTCCGGTGGTGCCGCTTTTGTCGCTGCTGAATTGGGCCATAGCTGGCTATCCTCTCTATTATTATGCTTTGCTGGCTACGCCGCTATTGTTCGCTATCTTTTTTATGGTTATCGTACTTAGTAAAAAGTCAGCCCCCCGCTCCAGCAGAATTCGCTATACCTGATGAGATCAGAAGCGAAAACCTTCGCGGGGGACTAACTAATACTGGAAATAACTAATTAATAAGTGAAACCAGTGATACATAACCCGATAGGGCGGTTAGAAAAAAACTTAAGATTTATCCTTCTGTTGAAGGGACTTAGGTTTTTAGTAAAACCTGCTGTATCACTGGTTTCTAATTGTAGTATGGTTGCCATCGGCTTTTGTTATTCTGGAAAATGTCGGTAATTTTATTTTGTGTTAGGAGGAAGAGGTTTGAACAGCCAAAACATTCTGGGAACACCGCTGCAATTGGGGAACAAGACCATCAAGAACCGAATCGTTATGCCAGCTATGGGGACTGGCTTAGCATCAGCCCAGGGAGAAGTGACTCCGGCACAACTGCGCTATTACGAAGAACGAGCCCGCGGGGGAGCTGGAGCCATAATTGTAGAGATAGCCTGTGTAGACAGCCCGGAAGGGAAAGCCAGTCTAACCCAGCTGTGCATCGATCGTCTTGAGCTGTTGGCTGGTCTAGCCGAGCTGGCAGAAACTATCCAAGCCTACAACTGTCTGGCTATGGTACAACTCCATCATGCTGGCCGGCAGACTGCTCCGGCTGTGACGGGACTTCAACCGGTAGCACCTTCACCCAAAGCCTGCCGTTTCATGCGTGCTGAACCACGTCAATTGAGCCGCGAGGAAATAGGCTGGATACGCAAGCGCTTTATCAAGGCGGCGGTCATAGCAGAACGAGCAGGATTTGATGGGGTAGAGCTTCATGCTGCCCATGGCTATCTGTTAAGCCAGTTTTTATCACCCTATACCAATTTGCGGGATGATGAGTATGGAGGCAGTTTGGAAAATCGGCTGCGCCTCTTAAGGGAGATCATGGAGGGCATAAAAACTCGCACTTCTGATTTGATCTTGGGGGTTCGTTTCAACCTCTCCGACTTTGTCCCCGGTGGACTAAATCTAGAAGAGGGGCTGCAGATAGCCCAGCTGATTGAGCAATATGGAGCGGATCTTTTGGACGCTTCCTGTGGCATCTATGAATCTGGCCAGACCTCCATAGAGACTTCTTCATTCCAGGAAGGCTGGAGAATGGAAATGATCAAACAGGTCAAACCTCGGGTGAGTATTCCAGTAGTTGGGGGAGGAGTTGTCCGCCGACCGGAAATGGCTGCCCAGTTGATTGCCGATGGAGATATCGATTTGGTTTGGATCGGCCGCGGTATGCTGGCTGACCCTGATTGGGCCAACCAAGCCATCAAGGGACATCCTGAAAAAATTCGACCCTGCATCACCTGCAATACCTGCTTTGAAACTATCAATAAAGGACATCATATCCGCTGTGCAGTCAACCCTAAAACCGGACGAGAAGAACGACTGCTTCGTCCCTTGGCTGCGCTGAACAATACGGTTTTAGTGGCGGGAGGAGGCCCGGCTGGTCTGCAGGCTGCATTGAGCTTTGCTCTGCTAGGGAGTCGAGTGGTTCTGGCTGAAGCCAGAGAACAGTTAGGTGGCCAGATGCTGGTCGCCCAAAAACCACCTGGTAAATCACCAATAGCCAGGCTTCAGCAATATTTGATCGATGAAGTTGAGAATTCATCGGTGGAAGTCCGCTTAAACACCAGCTTAAACAGCGAGTTGCTGACGGAAGTGCGGCCGGATGTGCTAGTGGTAGCTACCGGTTCCGAACCTATAATACCTGATCACTCTGGCATAAAGAGTTTTTATAGTGCGGCTGACGTATTGGCCAGAGAGGTCAAATGGAAAGAACAGCGCATCATCATAGTAGGAGGCGGCAGTACCGGTTGTGAGGTAGCTGACTACCTGTCAGAAGATAATCAAGTCACTGTGATAGAACAGGGGAGAGCCTTCGCTGCTGATATGGAGAATATGTCACGCTTAGAGACCTTAGCCCGACTCAAACATAGGAAAGTGCAACTGTGCAAAATGACCATACTGGAATCTGCTGATAATGAGACCGTTACTCTGCGCCATTTGGATACCGATGAGACCAGTTCATCTTCATATGATCAGGTGGTATGGGCGGTGGGTAACCGTTCTGTGGTTCCAGATCTAGATCCTGAGACTTTACCTGATCACGTATTTGTGATCGGTGATGCCCAACAAGCACGCGGCTTCAGCCAGGCCCTTTACGAAGCACAAATGCTTCCTTATCGGTTGCTCTAAAGCCAAACCCACTGATTAAGTAGTAACCCCCAGATCATAGAGCATAGACTCGAATTCTTGTACAATGCGGCTGTCCAATTGGCCTTGGGCAGCCTCTTCTCTCATTATGCATAAGGCTTCCTCTGGCGATAGAGCCTTCCGGTAGGAGCGTTCCGTGGTCAGAGCGTCAAAAACATCCACCACAGCCACTATGCGTGCGTTTTGCGATATCTCCTCATCCCGTAGACCATCGGGATATCCGGAACCATCCAGTCTTTCATGATGGTGACGAATGATATCGCCAACTTCTTGGAGAGCTTTTAAGGGAGAACAGATCTGTTGGCCGAGAGCGGGATGAAGCTTGATCTCTTCAAACTCTTCCTCTGTCAGATGTCCCGGCTTGTTCAGTATACTTAAATCGATGCCGATCTTGCCCAGATCATGGATCAGTGCACCGATTCGCAGTGTTTCGAGTTTACGTTCAGTAAGTCCCAGTCTCTCTCCCAGAAAGACTGCATACTGGCTCACTCTTTCCGTGTGGCCTTCCGTGTACTTATCTTTGGCATCAATGGTACGTGCTAGGGAAATAACCACATCTTCTATATTTTCGGTTTGAGCAGCCAACTCCTGGCGAGCTTCTTCTATTTTTTGATTCATAAAGTACATGGATTGAAGGTAGGCATTATCCAGACCCAACAAGCCCATGGTCAAAACAAAAAGCAGCAGGCTCACGGTGATAGTCAGTTGCCAAAAGGGGCTGGAGAGCCCTGATCTAAATATGATGTCACCAAGATAACCGATAGACAATAAGCACAGAGATAAGGCGGCCAACTTGAACAGTCCATCCTGTATGGTGAACGCTGCTTTAGTCAGTAAAATGGCGTTGCCAATGAAAACCAGACCCACCGCCAGAGAAGCGACTATACTCCATAGGGGCGCTCTCCCTGCAAAGAGGAATAATTCACTCAAAACAATGATCGACAGGATCGCTAGAATAATGAACACTACACGGTTGTTTTCTAAGGTCGGTATGACTTTCGTACTGGCATAAATGGTGCTCCAGGTGATGCCAAAAACCATTAACAGTAGCGCTGACCATTCCCATAGCGGCAAAATAGTCCTACTGCCCCCTACCAGGGATATCAAGACCCAAAAAGAAATAGTTATACCGAGAATAATAATATAAATATGTTCTGCTCTGTTATCAAGGCGAGTGAAGCGCATTAGTAAGCGCAGGACAGCTAAACCAGCTATACTCACTCCTGTCACACAGGTAAGTAACGCAAAGAAATCATGCACTGATGCAATTGTCAGCATAATCATACCTTCACCTTCACGTGGTTATATAATAGCTTAACAGGAATATCCAAGATTTTCTACCACTTAAAACTACAGCAATATAAAAAGGATCGATCAGCAGTATAAATAAGTACTATACGGATTAATAGGAAAAGACAGAAAATTAATATAAAATGGTAACAACAGATAGATCATATTTGTTTCTATAAATGATATAATTTTATTCTGTTAAATAATTCAAAACGAAGCTTAAATTCTGTTAGTGGTTATGCAATTATATAAGTGTTTCCTAATGGAATCACACTTTGAAAATTGTAAAAGTGTTCAACTTGTGTTGTCAGATAACGAAAACTCGGGTATTATGAGCAAGGAGGAAAATGTCGAATCTTCCGAATATACAGGTTATTTGTGGCAGCCTCGCATAATCCTGGGCTGCCGTTATCATAAATTATTCCGTTTCAGGAAAGGGGCTCAGTATCGTGGAAAAAGCTGTGAAGCTAATTCCTGCCTGCGCAGAGGATAAGGATCTAATCAGCAGGCTGGAAGCGGATGCCGGAACCAATGTGAACCTTTGCTATCAATGTGGCAAGTGTTCGGCAGGATGCCCGGCTGCCTTTGCAATGGATTATCCACCCCGGCAGATAATTAGACTGCTACAGTTAGGTATGGTCAAACCGGCCTTACAAGCAGAGAGTATTTGGATATGCGCTACTTGTGAAACCTGTTCGACTCGCTGCCCGAGAGGTGTGGACATTGCTTCGCTTATGGATGCCCTGCGTCGTGAAGCCTTACGTCAGGGCCAGACCGACAAGAAAGTAGCGGCCTTTAACCAAGCCTTTTTAAGTTGTGTCAAATTGTTTGGCCGTACCTACGAAGCCGGTATATTACTGCAGCATAATCTTAAAACCGGACAACCATTTAAGGATGCTCAGTATGGACTGCCCATGATGAAACGTGGCAAGGTAAGCGTTCTTCCCACTAGAATCAACAACCGCGACGAGATCAAGAAGATTTTTGAACGAGCGCAAGAGCTGGGAGGTGAATAAATATGAAACTGGCATATTATCCGGGGTGCTCTTTAGAAGGAAGCGGCATTGAATATGGTATGTCCATGGAACGCACTGCAGAAATCCTGGGAATTGAACTTATAGAATTAGATGATTGGAACTGCTGCGGAGCTACCTCTGGTCATAGTACTGACAAACTTCTTTCCCTGGCATTGCCGGCTCGCAACCTGGCTATTGCTGAAGAGATAGGGTTACCCATGCTGGCTCCCTGTGCAGCCTGTTACAGCCGTCACAGAGCTACGGAACACACGGTGAAGCACGATGAAAAAATGCGGGAGACTATCGCTCATGTTATAGATAAGGATATTAAGGGTACTTCGGAGACTCTTTCTATACTAGATGTTTTAGCCAATCATATCGGAGTAGATAAGATCGCCGAAAAAGTTACCAAGCCTTTACTGGGTATGAAAGCTGTTTGTTATTATGGGTGCCTATTGGTGCGTCCGGAAGAATACACTGGTTTTGATGATCCTGAAGATCCGCAGACCATGGATGTGGTATTAAAAGCTCTGGGAGCAGAAGCCCTGGATTGGGCATATAAGACCGAATGCTGCGGTGCTTCTTTGCTTACCTCCCGACCTGAGGTAGGAAATACCATGCTTTATGAGGTTCTTCGCAATGCTCGGGAAGTTGGGGCAGAGTGTATTGTCACCGCTTGCCCCCTATGCGGGATGAATCTGGATATGCGCCAAGGAGCAGCGGAGAAAGTTGGTAATACCAAGTTCGGATTGCCGGTTTATTACATCACTGAACTATTGGCACTGGCCGCTGGAGAATCCCGACAAGCCGTGGGCATAGACCGGCATTTTGTAGAAGCGGGCAGCTATCTGGATGACGTGGAAAAGCGGGCTGCAGAAATCAAAGCCGAATTGGAAGCCAAAGCTCAGGCTAAAGAAGCGGCAGCCTCGGTAGAAAAAGACATCGATCCAGAAGCACGCCAGAAAAAAGTCGATGCCATGATCAAAGCTTTCGAGAAAAACCCTGACAAAATGGCCAAGAGACTTATTGATGATGAAGAACGAGCTGCGGTTCTGCTGGAAATAATCAGTGGGGACAGCAAAAAGGCCGTTCGTTTAGCAGAGCTGATGGTCGACAACTCTGAAAAGGCTTCTAAGGCTGCCGATGCTTTTGTAACGGCAGAGCTAAAGAAGAGAGATAAATAGATCATACTGGTTGAAAAGATCCACAAGGAGGGAGACGGAGATGAAAAAACGGGTAGGCGTTTTTGTGTGTGATTGCGGAACCAATATTGCATCCGTGGTCGACACCGAAAGAGTAGCCGAATCAGCCAAACAGCTCCCCGGAGTCGTTTACTCAACGACCTACAAATATATGTGTTCTGACCCGGGACAGGAACTGGTAAGAAACGCCATCCAGGAACAGGGATTGGAGCAGGTTGTGATTGCATCCTGTTCACCCCGTATGCATGAAAAAACTTTCCGGCGGGCGGTGGAAGCCGGTGGCATAAACCCATATCTGTTCGAGATGATAAATATCCGTGAACAGGATTCTTGGGTGCATCCTGATCGTGAAGAGGCCACCCAGAAGGCTATGGATCTGGTTCGTATGGGAGTAAACAAGGTTTTGAAGAATGTGCCCTTGCAGGTGTCGACTATTCCCATTACCAAGAAAGCTATGGTAATTGGTGGCGGTATAGCCGGGATGCAAGCAGCTTTGGATATTGCCGAAGCCGGGCATAAGGTAATACTGGTGGAAAAAGAAGCCAGCATTGGCGGTAAGATGACTCAGCTGGACAAAACCTTCCCCACCATGGACTGCGCCGCTTGAATAGGCACCCCCAAGATGGTTGCTGTGGCGCAGCATCCTAACATTGAACTAGTAACCTTAGCCCAAGTAGTCAAAGTGAATGGCTATATTGGAAACTTTACGGTAACTGTAAAGGAAAAGGCTAAATATGTTGACTGGGATCTGTGTACTGGCTGTGGTACCTGCTGGGAAAAGTGTCCCACCAAGAAGATCAAAGATGAGTTCGAGCTGGGCATGGGGTTAAGAACTTCCATCCATAAGGTGTTCCCCCAGGCAGTTCCCGGCAAACCCATTATTGAAGCCGAAACCTGTACCAAGCTCACCAGCGGTAAGTGTGGAGTCTGTGAAAAAGTTTGTCCTACCAATGCCATACGCTTCGGTGATCAGGATAGATTAGTAGATCATGAAGTGGGCGCCATTGTTATGGCTACTGGCTATGATCTGTTCGCCTGGGAAGAAACCTATGGTGAATATGGATATGGTAAGTATCCGGATGTTATTACCAGCCTACATTTTGAGCGGTTGGCGAGTTCCGGAGGACCCACTGGTGGAAACATTCGGCGGCCTTCCGATGGCAAAGTGCCGGACAGCGTAGCTTTTATCAAGTGTGTTGGTTCCCGAGATGACACCAAGGGCAAGAGTTACTGCTCACGGGCTTGCTGTATGTATACGGCCAAACATGCTTATCAGGTAAAAGACAAATTGCCGGATAGTGAAGCTTATGTATTCTATATGGATGTTCGTACGGCCGGCAAGAACTATGAAGAGTTCTATCAGCGATCCCTGGATGCCGGAGCCAAATATATTCGCGGACGGGTCAGCAAGATCTACCCGCGGGGTGATAAATTAGTCCTGAAAAGTGAAGATACTCTCCTGGGGATGCCTCTGGAAGTGGAAGTGGATATGGTAGTATTAGCTACGGCTATGGTACCGGCTGAAGGAGCCCGGGAGTTAGCCAAAACCATAGGTTTCTCCACGGATAAAGATGGTTTCTTCCAGGAAGCTCATCCCAAACTTCAACCGGTAGAGACTTTCTCAGCCGGGGTCTATCTGGCAGGAACCTGTCAGGGGCCCAAGGATATTCCTGATACAGTAGCTCAGGCTAGTGCTGCTGCTGTAAAGGTTTGCGGATTATTCTCCAAGACTGAAATGGCTACTGAACCGATGATCACCGAAGTTGATATCAGCAAATGTTCGGGTTGTGGCTTCTGTGTACCGATCTGTCCCTATCATGCTTTGTCACTGACAGATATTAAGGAGCGTGGTCATCATGGGCCATTTACTCGTCAGGTAGTCCAGGTGAACGCGAGCCTGTGCCAGGGATGTGGAGCCTGCTTGCCGGCTTGCCGGACAGTAGCTTTGAACCTGAAGGGATTTACTAATGAACAACTGGTAGCGGAGGTGGATGCACTGTGTCTATAGATCAGGAAAAGGCGTGGAAACCCAAAGTCATAGTATTCGCCTGTAACTGGTGCACGTATGCCGCAGCGGATTTGGCGGGATCGAATCATTTGCATTATCCTGCTGATGTTCGCATTATTCGTACTCCCTGTTCCGGGCGCATGGACCCTTTATTGGTTTTAAGGGCCTTTAACCGGGGGGCCGATGGCGTACTCTTGTCGGGATGACACCCGGGTGAATGCCACTATGGTAGTGGCAATTACTATCAACGGCGCCGTCATACCGTCATGAAGAGCCTGATGGAATATATCGGCATTGAACCGGAAAGATATCAGACTGCATGGATCTCCGGTGCAGAAGCGACCAAGTTTCAGGAGACCATGCAAAAGCTGGTGGATGATGTTAATAGCCTTGGTCCCAACCATAAGCTGAAGGGGGCAAAATAGATGAACTATACCAAAGAGATTCGTGAAATTGCCACCAGGCTATTGGAGAATGAGCAGGTCGATATGGTAATGGCCTGGGAAAAGGGCGATCTAGAGTATCAAACTGTCCCATTCATCGCTCGGACTGTGGATGAGGTCAGTCGTATAGTGTGTGATGAGTACTCTATACACAACTTGTCCAACAGCCTGCTCCGTTTTCGAGATGGGCAAGAAAAAATAGCTATTGTAGTCAAAGGCTGTGATTCCAGGGGAGTGGTCAGGCTCTTGGAAGATAATCAGTTCCCAAGGGAAAGGCTTTATATTATCGGAGTGGCTTGCCCTGGCGTTAAAGATCCGCTCCTGGCCATGAAGCAGAATTCTGGTTTTGAAAAAGTTCAAGATCAGGATGAAGGACTGGCTAGCAAATGTCGGTATTGTTTACAACCCAATCCAGTTATCTATGATGAGCTGGTAGGAGAGGAACAACCTCTGGCTGAGCTACAGGAACGCTTTGCTCGTATTGAGGAAATTGAACAGATGTCTGCTGATGAGCGCTATAAGTTCTTTGAAGACATGATTTCCACATGTATTCGCTGCTATGCTTGCCGTCAGGTCTGTGTGGCATGCAACTGCCGCACCTGTATTTTTGATGAGACTCGTCCCCAATGGGTGGGAAGAGAGACTAAAATCGGCGACAATATGATGTATCACCTGATACGTGCTTCCCACATGGCAGGAAGATGTGTTGAATGTGGAGAATGTGAACGAGTATGTCCGGTGAATATTCCCTTAATGCTGATCAATCGTAAGCTGATTAAAGATGTGAATGGATTTTTTGGCCCTTATGAAGCGGGCATGGAGTATGTTGAGGGAAGAAAACCGCCATTAAGCGTTTATAAGGAAAACGATCCGGATGATTTCCTGTAAGGGGTGAGAATATGAAGGTGTTGAAAACTAGTAAAATAGAACAGGTTCTCGATCGCCTGGCTCAGCAGGCTGATGTGTATGCACCTATGTTGCGAGGGCAGCAGTCGGGGTTTTTCTCCTGGAGATCTTATGATGAAGATTATGATGACCTTATGTTCGATATTCTGAACGTCTATCAGCCTCCCAAGGATATAGTTCTACCTCAGACTGAAAAGATGTATAGTATCCACCAGGATGGCCAGGACGTTACTATCGAGCCGATAGTAGCCGAGGTTGAACCCAAGATCATTATGGGGGTTCGTTCCTGTGATGTGCGGGGAATCGATTATTTAGACGAAGTCTTTTTGACCAAAGGATATGTGGATGATGCTTATAAAGCTCGGCGCGATAAGCTCACTATTATAGCGAGTGCCTGTTATAACCCGGGAACCAACTGCTTTTGCGATTCCATGGGAGTAAGTCCCACTGATCCGGAATCAGCTGATGTTATCATGCGCGAAGTAACCGGCGGCTATGTTTGGGATGTGAAAACCGAAAAAGGGGAAGCGGTGACCAAACAGATTGAAGATCTGTTGGAAGAACAAGAGGTGGAACTGTTTCCCTTGAAGTCATTCTTGCGTAAGGTGGATTATTCAGGAGTAGCCGAAAAACTCAAAGATATGTTTGAGGATCCCATGTGGGAAAAATATTCTGAACCCTGCCAGACCTGTGGGATATGTACCTATCTGTGCCCCACTTGCTACTGCTTCGATATTCAGGTGAAGAACTGGGGAGATGAAGGCTATCGTTTTCGCTGCTGGGACTCCTGTATGTATCGGGAATACACGCAAATGGCAGGTGGTCATAATCCTCGTGAAGCTGCTACGGAAAGATTCCGTAACCGTTTCCTGCATAAGCTGCAGTTCTTCCCGGAAAGATATGGAAGACCACTTTGCACCGGATGCGGACGCTGCATAGTAACCTGCCCGGCGGGGGTAAATATTATCAAGATCATCGATACAGTAAAGGAGGCGGAAACCGGTGCATGATTGTAGCTGTGAAAAACCATTAGTACCGGGAATCGTCGAGGTAATTGACATCATAGATGAGACCCCTGATATAAAGAACTTTTACGTGCGTAGCGAAAATGGCGTGCCTTTTGATGTTATGCCAGGCCAACTGGCTATGGTTTCTCTGCTTCCAGTAGGAGAAGGTATGTTCTCGGTTTCCTGGCAAGAAGAGAATGATCATTTGGAATTTGCCATCAAACGAACCGGCCTGATGACCGATGAGCTTCATCGGATCGAGGTTGGTCAAAAGCTGGGAGTACGCGGTCCTTATGGCAATGGTTTCCCGGTAGAAGAGTGCAAGGGCAAGGATATGCTGTTCATAGCGGGTGGTATTGGACTGGCGCCTTTACGTTCTTTTATCAAATATTGCTTCAAACATCGTGAAGACTACGGCAAGATCACCATTTTATACGGAAGCCGGAGTTCAGCGGACTTGTGCTTCAAAGACGAACTATTTGAAAAGTGGCCTCAGGAAAAGGACACTGAGGTTTATGTAACCATTGACAATCCTGAAGAGGGTTGGGATGGTCATGTTGGATTTGTTCCGGCTTATTTAGAGGAACTGAATCCCAGCCCAGAAGGCACTATTGCGGTAATCTGTGGCCCGCCCATTATGATAAAGTTTGCTTTGCAGTCTTTAGAGAAAATGGGATACAGTGATGAACAGGTCATCACCACTCTGGAAATGCGCATGAAATGTGGTATCGGTAAATGTGGTCGCTGCAACATCGGTAGCGAGTATATATGTTTGGACGGCCCGGTATTCAACCTGGCCCAATTAAGGCAATTACCGCCCGAATGGTAGAGAAAGCAAGTGAGTCAGGGAGTATCTCCCGACTCACTTTTTTTATGCATTTACCTTTTACGTTAGAAGACGTTCCCGCCAAACAAATAGCCTAGGTAAAACACCGCACCTATCACTACTATGTGAAATATCCACCAGCCTGTTTTCAAAAAATGAAAAGTACCAATATCATAACCATCTTCGGTTCTCAACTCATCGTTACCCACCTTTTCCACCTCCTTATAGTATTTAAATAATTCCCTGGTTAGGTGCAATTATGTATCGTCAAGCAGCGGATCAGAAGTTGATAGCAGAAGTTGCCTGCATATTGTTGTGGAAATAGGTGTGTTGCATTGACAAGTGGGCAATAATCACTAAAATGTTTATAGTTCGGCGAGTTGCACAAGAATGTGCACAAGCAAGGAGGATAATATAATGCAGGAACTTCGCCAAGATCTTTTGAATCCTACCGTAGCGAAGATGTTACGAACTTTTCATCTTGATAAGAACTATGTATCTGGTCAAGGCAGCTATTTGTTTGATGAAAAGGGCAACCGCTATCTTGATTTTATTGCTCAATACGGGGCGGTGCCATTTGGCTATAATCCGCCTGTGATCTGGGAGGCTTTGGAGCGGGTCAGGTCTCAGCAAATTCCCAGTTTAGTGCAACCATCTTTACCAGGTGAAGCCCTGCGTCTGGCCAATAAACTGGCCCAAATCACACCAGGGGATCTCTGTTATTGCACTTTTTGCCAGAGTGGAACCGAAGCTGTTGAAGCAGCTATCAAATTAGCTCGTTCTGCTACCGGAAAGCTGACCATCGTATCTACCGAGCGCAGTTTTCATGGTAAGACTCTGGGAGCTTTATCAGCCACTGGCAGAGATGTTTATCAAACACCTTTCGGTGCACCGGTACCTGGTTTCACTCGAATTCCCTACAATGATGCCGCTGCATTGGCTGAAGTTTTGGAAAACAATTCCGATGTGGCCGCTTTCATAGTGGAACCAGTGCAGGGCGAAGGGGGAATCATACCGGCTCAGCCTGGTTACCTGGCCCAAGTGCAGCGATTATGCCGTCAGCACGGGGTAGTGTTCATTGTCGATGAAATTCAAACTGGTTTGGGTCGTACCGGTAAAATGTTTGCCTGCGACCATGCAGGTATTGAACCGGATGTATTGCTTTTAGCCAAAGCTCTAGGGGGCGGATTGATCCCCCTGGGAGTATGTATAAGTTCACCCCGGGTCTACAATGATGATTTTGGAGCTTTGCACAGCTCCACCTTTGCCAATAATAACTTAGCCTGTGCAGTAGGTTCTGCCGTCCTGGAGGAATTGCTCAAAGATGACCAGCAGCTGATCAAAGATGTGGCTGAAAAAGGTGAATATTTATTGAAACGAGCCCATCAGCTGGGAGAATCCTACCCGGACATCATTAAGAAGGTTCGGGGGCAAGGGTTGATGGCAGGAATTGAGTTTCACGATCTGGACGACTGTGGGTCATATGATATGACTTATCTCTGTGACCGGGGGGGATTTACAGCCCTACTGGCTGGATTCCTGCTCAATGTGTTTCAAATTCGCCTGGTGCCCTTCCTAAACAACCCTATGACTGTACGTTTGGAACCGACTCTCACCATCACGGTAGAGGAGATCGACCAGATGATGGATGCCCTGGATACCGTTTGTCAAATCCTATCTCACCAGGATTATGCTCTCTTATACCGTTTCCTGATAGGGGACAATTCCCGACCGAAAAAAATAGCTGATTATCGACTTTCCCGTCGCAGTATCAAGGCATCAGTTTTAGAGGAAGGAGAAACACCCACCCAAAAATTTGCTTTTATAATACACTATCCTGGGCCAGAGGATGTTATTGCCAATAATCCTTCCTTTGTGCGTTTTTCCCGCCCTGAATTGTATGAGCTTTTGGATTGGCAGTGTCAGACCGGCGAAGCGGGAATGGTGTGCCATATGCCGGCCATTCGCTCCCGGAGCGGCAATGTAGCCGAAGGTTGGCTGATCGGGGTTCCCTATGGTGCCCGCCAGATCATGTCTTTACCCCGGGAAGAAGTTGTGAAAGTAATAGGTGAGGCAGTAGATATGGGACGCGACCTGGGAGCCGGCATAGTAGGCCTGGGTGCTTTGACCTCAGTAGTGACCCGGGGAGGACGCTCAGTCACAGATCGAAACGTAGCGGTCACCAGCGGCAATAGTTTCACGGTACTCATGGCCATGGAAGCTCTCTACCGCGGAGCGGAAAAGATGCACATCGATGTAGCTCAAGCCCAGGGAGCAGTGGTAGGCGCTACCGGGTCTATTGGTAGAGCCTGTTCCTTACTGCTGTCTGAGCAGGTGGCTAATATAATACTACTGGGTAATGACCAACATCCCACCAGCAGTCGCAACCGTCTGCGGTCGCTCCATAGAGATCTCTTTGCCTATGCTCAGCAGAGGTTGGCAAGGGGGGAGGAAAGCGGTCTGGCTGGTTGGCTGAAAGATGCCGTGGAAGGCCTATCAAGCCTTAATGATCTTCGGTCCCGGCAACTGTTGGAAACTTATCACCAGGGCCAGTTTTCTGGGGAGTGGGTGCAAGCAGTGGCGGAGTGCTTAAATCTGGATGTCCCCGTGGAAACCAGTCTCAGCTTGACGGAGTCTTTACCGCTCTGTGATCTAATAGTGGCCACCAGTAATGCTCCCGATTATTTAATCCACCCTTACCATCTGAATCCGGGTTGTGTAGTATGTGATGTGGCACGGCCCGCCGATGTATCACCGGAAGTATACCAGCAAAGAGATGATGTTCTGGTTCTAGAGGGTGGTCTGGTACAGTATCCGGACAATATCTCTTTCGGGCCCAACTTCGGTTACCGGGAGGGTGTTAGTCTAGCCTGTTTGTCGGAAACTGTTCTGCTGGCCATGGAAGGAGATTACCAGCACTTCAGCATTGGTGCCAAACTGCCTTTGGAAACAGTAGCCTATCTGCGGCAGCTAGGCGAGAAACATGGTTTTAGTTTAGCGGGACTGGTCATGAATGGCCGGGAAATCACTGATGAAGATATCGAGCAGATCTATAATCGTTCCCGGCAGCTAAAGGCAGCACAAAACCTGTAATACAAGATCAAGCAAGTGGGTCAGGTCTGAAGATTTTTACTTACTGACACAAGAGGGAGTTCAGCTTTCCCAAGTAAGTAAATATTTTCAGAGGCTGGCCCCTTTTCATGCTATTAATAAGCAGGAGAATTTGCATCGATTGCCAAACCTTAATAGAATAAAGGGAAGGAAGGAGGCCAGAGCTCATTGAATGAAATAGTGATACGTAGAGATGGCAAATGGTATTATAACAATGCGGAAATGTTTCGCCGCAATATAGTCAACTTACTGGCGGTTAATATAGATAAACAAGAAGATGGCAATTATATCATAGCTATGGGTAATGAGGTTTCTGGAATCGATGTGGAAGACGTTCCATTCTATGCAACCGGAATACAGGAAACGGAAAAGGGGGGCTTAAAACTAATCTTTCATGACCTGCAGGAATATGAGCTAACTGAGGAACTGCGCTTGTATTTTAAGGGAGACGTACCTTACATCTCCTACCGTTGGCCCGCTGATACCCGACTCAGCCGGGGCATTTACTGGAAGCTCAGTGATTACTTTAGCTTCCGGGGTGACGAGGTGTATATTGTTCCCCCTGGATCCAAATAATTGTGGTGCTGTTAGGAGGCCAATTTTATGCCGATTAGAATTGTAACAGATACCTCATGCGATCTTCCTGATGAAATCCTGATCAAACATCAGATCGATATGATCCCCTTAAAGGTCACCTTTGCAGATGGAGAGACTTATCTTGATCGCTTAGAGCTTTCCCCGGAGTTATTCGTACAAAAAATGGCTGCTTCTCGTCATCTTCCCCAAACGGCTGCACCTGATCCCAGTACTTTTGTAGAGCATTTTGAGAGGGGATTGCGTGAGGCTGGCGATGTCCTATTCATTAGTTTATCATCTGGCCTTAGCGGCACTTTCCAGATAGCTCAACTGGCCCAGAGGATGCTAGGCAATACCAAGGTAAAAGTCTTTGATAGTTTATCAGCTTCCCTGGGAACTGGAATCATGGCTGTACGGGCAGCTCAAATGGCGGCAGCTGGTTGGGGCATAGATGAAGTTATTAAGGGACTGAGCAGTACTCTGCAGACCAAACAAACTATTTTCACCCTCAACACCCTGGAGAATGTGGTCAAAGGCGGGAGGTTAAAACGAATAGAAGGCTTGGCAGGGGATTTACTACATATTAAGCCTGTTTTCCTAGGCAATAATGATACTGGCAAACCGGAATTATATGAAAAAGTTAGAGGACGACACAAAGCTATAAAGCTTATGGTAGATATGCTGGGACAACTAGTGGGCAGTTTAGAGGATAGAATAGTGGGCATCACCCATGTGCACTGCCTAGCTGATGCCCAGCATCTTGAGCACCTGATTGCCGAGCGCTACAGCCCTGAGGCCATCTGGATCAGCGATATGAGTGCCACCATTGGAACCTATGCTGGTGAAGGGGGTTTAATGGTCAATGTATAAAAAAAAGGGGGCTTTATTGCCGATCAAGCCCCCACACAATGGTAATACACACCCCTATGTGTATTGTCCCCCCAGTTATTTACTCTTGCAATTTATATGCCAATAATTTTAAGATGCCTAGATAAATAGAAATTGGCATCAGTCCACTTGGACAAAACCGAGATGTCTCGATTAGACAACAAAAAGTGTACACATCAAGAGACACCATTATCCAGAAAGAGACACCTAGAGGCGACTGATTTCTGGCGGCCGAAATCGCTTTTCATCTATCTGCAGAGCGTGGTCGATACTCGCTAGCATATCCTCCCGGTCAGCCGGGATCATTCCCTGGACATCCCAGTAATTAGAAACATGGTCACTCAGAACCATACTGTTTTCACACTCCAGGTGTTCCACCAAGAGCCTGATCTCTTGCAGGGCCTGGTGAGCAGACAATAACTTGAATTTCCCCTGGTGGTAATCTTCGTATAGAGGGGTGTTGGGAACGGGAACAAAGGTGCGCAAACGAATAAAATCGGGGCTGAACTGACTTAAAACCCGAGCACTCTCCAGTGCATGTTCACGAGTTCTCTCCAGACCGCCGATCCCTACCAGATAGTATTCACTGGTCTGCAAACCAGCTTGCTTTAGCTTGAGTCCGGCTTCCACTATCTGAGTTGAGGTTACTCCTTTATTGATTCTTTCCAGGGTAACATCATCGCCGCTTTCCATGCCGGTATGGATTCTGGTCAATCCGGCAGCCTTGAGTCGCTGGAGGTCTGCCAGGCTCTTTTTGTTTATATACCGGGCTGATCCATAAACGGTAATACGCTGTAATCTGGGAAATAGCTCCTTTGCATACAGGAATATTTCCTCTAATTGATCGGTTTTCATTATTATTGTGTTGCCATCGGGAAAGAAGATGGAATAGATACCATCTCCATAATAATCTCTAGCCATGGCTAGATCTTCTTTGATCTCATGAACCGGCCGCAGGCGGAAACGAGTACCCTTATACATTTGACAGAAAGTGCATTTGTTGTGGGGACACCCAATAGTAGCTTGGATCAGCAGGCTGTTAGCCTCACTGGGTGGCCTGTAAACGGTTCCTTCATAACGCAATATATCTACCTCCTTGCATCTTAGCCTAGCAGATTTTATGATAAGGTAAAAGTCGCATATTAGATGTAAATTATGGGCAGTTAGCGGGATTTACTTGTCATATAACCCCAAAGAATATATAGTTAAATAAGAATATAGCACACCATACTGTAAAGGTTGGGGATTAATGTCGGTTAGGGTTTTGATCGTAGATGACGATGAACGGGAACGGATCGTACTTCGTTATGTATTCGACCAAATCAAAGATGTCGACTTAGTGGGTGAGGCAGTCCACGGCCTAGAGGCTTTGCTGTTTTGCCAGGAAAAGAAGATCGACCTGGTCTTTCTGGATATAGCTATGCCGGAGATGGGTGGCTTGGAGACTGCCCGCAAGCTGTTGGAAATGAAAGAGCCGCCCCTATTTGCCTTTGTCACTGCCCGCCGGGAAATGGCTGTAGATGCCTTTGAACTGGGAGCACTGGATTTCATCGTCAAGCCTATCGATAAGCAGCGCGTGGAGAAAACCATCGAAAGAGCCAAAGAACGCATAGCTCATAAAACATTTGTTGAGGAAATGGTGCGTGACCGCTTAAAAGAACGCATTGATTTCATGCTGCAGCGCTATAAAAATTACGAGATTTTTTCCAGTAAACTGCCCGTTCGAGAGAAAGGCAAGATCACTCTGCTCAATCAAGACGATATAGTATACTGCGAGAGTCAGGGTAAGAAGGTCTATATATGCACCCGGGAAGGGAATGGTTATCTCAGTAATTACACCCTGGCGGAGTTGGAAAAACGTCTTGATAATACCAGTTTTTTTCGCGCCCATCAGGCTTTCATAGTAAATCTGGATTACATCAAAGAGATCGTCAATTTTGGCGAGGGTTCCTACATTCTGCATCTCACCGATGGTAGTAAGAATATCATTCTCAGTCGTTCCCGTGCCAAACAACTCCGCGATAAGATGGGCATATAGAAAAACCGAACAGGACACAAAAAAGACTATTTATCCCCATAATACCGCTTAACATTCCGAATAAAACCAACCTGGCAAGATAAAGAATTCATAAGAGAGCAACTGCGAAATGGAGAAGGGAAGGCCTTTTGGACTGGGCTCTCCCTTTGTATATAGGGACTTTTTATGCCTGCCATAAATTTGCACCATAAGTCACAAGCTAGGGCAAATTATCCAATGAAAACAACCAACTTCAGCCCTTATAGAGAAAAATATCACATAATAGTTTATAGTTTAATTAGTGAATAAGGACGGTGAAATAGAAAGAAAGGAGGGCTATTCAAGAACTTTTTTCCGGCTTTATAAATGGACGGATTTTTTAGCCGGGAAAATAAACATGATACTCACCCAAAGAGATGGAGAGTTGGACGGAAACGGATTTACCTTTTTGCATGAGGGGAGTGATAATCTATGATACCTTTTGCTAAGCTAGAGCGATACGCAGGAAATGAGTCGCTGTTTGAACTGGTTTTGATGTCGGCTGTATCCACACTGGTAGGTGAACCGCTGCATATACATGCGGAAGGCTTACGAGGAACCGGAAAAACTACTATAATGCGTGCGGTGCGGGGCATTCTTCCCGATATCACCAGAGTCAAGGGGTGTGTTTACAACTGTGACCCCCAACAACCCCATTGTCCTGAGCACAAACACATGACCTCCCAAGAACTGGCTGCTATCGGTACCGAAGAAATACCTATGCCTTTCCTGGAGATTTCCCACTCTGCTAAAGTAGGCACTGTAGCAGGCAGTATCGATCTAAGTCGTTTGACAGATCAAGAGACACCGGAAGCCCGCCTGTTACCAGGGATGATACCGCAAGCTCACCGGGGCATTCTATTTATAGACGAGATCAACCGATTGGCTGATACATCCCCAGAGATCACCGATATCCTGCTGGATGTCATGGGGAACAAGCCAGGGCACATCCAAATTGAGGAAGCGGGTCTGCCGGTGGTAGAGATACCAGTTAATGTTTCGGTTTGGGCAGCCTCCAATCCTGACGAGGATCCTGGCCCTCTGGAAGAAATTAGACGTCAATTGTCGGATCGCTTTGATATGGTCTGTTATATGGGCCGTCCCGATTCGGTCGATATTCTGGCCCAGATGTTGAAAGAGAATTCCCATGTCTATAAGAATAGAAGAAATAATAATGATGAAGATGATCAAGGTAATGAAGTGTATCGCAAGAACATAGTTAAGTGGGCGGGCTTGTTTGAACAAGCAGATCTTCCTGACTTTTTACGGAATTTTATTGCCCGTCTTTATATCAAACATAATCTGGAGAGTATACGCGCTATCGAGGCGATGCAGCAGGGAGCTGTTCTGCACAGTATAATCAGGGGCCGCGACAAGGTCTTGATCAATGATGTTACAGACATGATACCGCTGGTATTGAAACATAGAGTAGATGGAGACACCTTGATCAGAATGATAAATGATGTGGATGCCAAATCCAACAAGGATGGGATCCTATCCTTCAGAGGACGCAAGAATAAGTCGAAGCAAGACAATGAACAACCAGACTATTTCCCCCAAAATGCTCGTCCGCTTAAAGATATGAGCCGGGGAGAACTTATCAATACAGAGAAGACCTTAACACCTTCTGACTACTAGGCAGTCTCGGTTGAGGGGGGAATTACTATGATGGGGGAAAAGACCAACATAGATAAGGCTGCCGCAGTTGGTAATTATCTGAGCTTATACTTTGGACAGAACCAGGGCGTGCGCCTGGGCGAGAGTACGGTAGTCAGCCGTAAAGCCCACGGTCGTTTGCCAGAAAAAAGGATCAAAGGTCAGATAAAGATCCTTCTGAACCGTGACGCGGGTAAGACCTACCTGGATTACGTGGATGCTGACCAAGTTGTTCATATTGATACTTATCATAAACCAGGTGAAATTGACCCGCGCGATATAGCACGGGCAATTTTTTATGCCCTGGAAGCTCATTTTCTGCAGCAGAACCCTCAACTACAGTATGCGGAAGACGAACGCTTTCGCATGGTGACTGGCTATGCCAACAAGCTATTTATAACTACCAATGGGGGTAAAGGCACAGTTTATGACCTATTTCAAGGTGTAGTACGTCCTTTCATCGAGGGTGAAGAAGGCCATGACCATGTCCATATTTTAGCTCGCCTGAGTCGGGAAGAGTATTATCTGGTCTATGTGATTGCCGAAGCGGTAGAAGAGGTAATACTTCAGTCCGAACTCAGATTATCTAAAGTGCGCAATATAACTCATGGGAATCAAAAACAAGCCGAAGAAAGTTTTGCGGAATATATCAAATTGCCCTGGAAAAGGTTCAAGGGTCAGAATGCCCGGCAGTTACCTGCCAAAGAGAATGTCAATCAACTGGTTCTCAAACTGGCAGAGAAGTTTGGAGGAGTAGATGAAATCGAGGATTTTCTAGAGAACTACTCCACCAACGTCTTTAAACGTAAAGGTATCGATCAGCAGAAGAAAAAGTGGGGAGATATTGAACATTATGTGGAGCAACTCGAAGAGCTGGGGCTGATCAAGGATACCCTCATGGGCAAGGTTTTGACCAGGAAAGGATTGGAACTAAAAGAATTCGTTATCAATCATAAATGTGAATTAGAGACGGAAATAAGGAGAAATATTCGCCGGGCTCCCTCCGGAGGTACTAGCCGTTTTCGCAAGCTGGGCAAGGTGGACAAGAAATCGAGCCAGGTGGAATTCACTAATCGCAATAAGACTGTGAATGATCCTGAAAAAAACTGGTCCGGGGATTTGGCGGTTCCGGAAACCATTATCCAGGCTAAAAAGAACTCATTTCTGCGCGGTGATACCAGCCTAAAGATAAAAAAGAGCGACTTGCATTATTATGAGAAGAAAACCTATATTCCCATCGATGTATGTCTGCTGATAGACGCCAGTGGAAGTATGGCAGGTGATAAACGCCAAGCGGCCTGCTTTTTGGCCGAACATTTGCTGTTAACGGGCAAAGAAAAGGTGGCGGTGGTTACTTTTCAAGAGCGCAGCAGTAAAGTGGTAGTACCATTTACCCGTAATGAGAGCCTCCTTCGCAAGGGATTGTCGACTATCAACCCGGCTGGATTGACACCTCTGGCCGACGGCATTATGACAGCTCTTAATTTGATCAACAATACCCGGGTGCGCAATCCCCTGCTGGTCTTGATCACCGATGGTATTCCCAACACTCCTTTATGGACCATGGATGCCAAAGCTGATGGCCTGGAGGCTGCTGGCCGAATTGCTAACAGCAACATCAGGTTCATATGTATAGGGGTGGAATCAAACCGCTATTACCTGGAGAAAGTGGCTGAGCAAGGTGAGGGAGTGCTCTATCTAGTGGACGATTTGAATAAGGATAACCTCATCAATATCGTAAAAGCGGAAAAGAAAACCATGCTGGATTCCAGACGCGGACTGGCCTAAGCTGGGCGAAAATGGTTTTGACATACGGAAATTTGACATTTTTCTCTAAAGTCCGGTACAATTAGGATTAGTTAATGTTTTCACTAAAGTAGGAATGCAAACCCGTAGTTTGCTTTAATAACTCCTCCTTCGTACACGAGCACCATTTTGGTGCTCGCTTTTTTTTGGCATAAAATGGTGGCTGGTCTCGTATGATGTACAAGCAACCGTAAGGGAGGCCGAAAACATGCCCCAGCGTTTTATTGTCATTATAACCGTTCTCGTCCTGGCGATCTGTTTGCTCAGCGGAGGATGTCAGTCCTCCAATGAACAATCTTCCATAAAAAGCTGGCGGGACTTGGTCGATCTATTGCCTGAACCCCAGGATCCGAGCCAGACGGAACTACAGGATGAGGTGCCTGCTGTTGAACAACTGCCCAGTGCAATGGATGATCAGGAAACCATTGAAGTGATGCTTTATTTTGGAGGACAGGATGGCCTGTCACTGGTGCAAGAAAGCCGCGTTATAATTAAAGAGGAAGGAATTGCTCGTAGCACATTAAATGAATTGATAAAAGGACCGGGCACACCGGAGTATTTGAGCGTTTTTCCTCCAGGCACCAGATTGCTGGATATCAATGTGAAACCAGATGGGTTGTGCATCGTCGATCTTAGCAGGGAAGCTTGCCAGGTAGCTAATCAGCAACAAGAAGAAATGATGGTCATGGCCATTGTTAACACTTTAGGCCAATTTGCTACGGTAAAAGAGGTGAGCTTTATGATCAACGGTGAATTGGTTCAAGAAATCGGAGGCTTTGTTGACTTAAGCCAACCCCTTAAAACCGCCAATTGAATATTTAAGTCCACTGGGGGAGACGGGTGGCCCGTTTCCCTTTTCTTTTTGGGAACAGCAATGGAATTAATGACCTAAAAGTGATACATTAATTAATGTATGTTGGGGAAGGGTAGAATAGGCTACCAATCCCATCTAATGAGGTGTTTGCTTGAAGAATAAACAACCCATAGGAGTGCTGGATTCCGGTGTAGGCGGGCTCACCGTTGTAAAAACTATGCTGACTGAGCTGCCTGACGAGGATTTTGTTTATTTTGGAGATACTGCTCACCTGCCCTATGGCAGTAAGACACCTGAAGAGCTCATTACTTACGCCCGGAATATAATCCAATTTTTTAATACCTTTCCGGTAAAGGCTGTGGTAATAGCTTGTGGGACACACTCTTCGGTGACCCTGCAGCATATCATAAACGATTATCCGCTGCCTCTCATAGGGGTAGTAAAAGCTGCCGCTCGCAGTGCTGCGGCTGCTACCACCAACCATCGTGTGGGTGTCTTGGCTACTCATGCTACTGTGATGAGCGGTACTTTCACCCGTGAAATACGGTCCTTGCAGCCGGAATGCAAGGTCATGGAAGTTGCCTGTGCCAAGTTTGTGCCACTGGTGGAATCTGGCAAACTGGATGATGATGATACTCGACAGGCTGTGGAGGAGTATATTGGCCCTTTAGTCGATCAGGGGATAGACACTCTGGTCTTGGGTTGTACCCATTATCCTTTTCTTGCTCCCCTGATCAGGGAGTATGTGGGAGAACAGGTAAACCTGGTGGATCCCGCTTATGAAACGGTAGACGAACTAAAGCGGCTCTTAGAGAGTCAAAATCTAGCCCAAGGATCGAATCCCCATCCTCAAAGGCAGTTCTATGTCAGCGGTCACCATGAGTCTTTTTATACGGTAGGTAAGCTGTTGATAGGAGATGTGATACAGAAAGTAGAGCAGGTTTCTTTAGACTAGGGTTCAGTATTCAAGGAGTTGTAATTATGGGGAGAGTTGGATTTACCACCACCATACCGGTAGAAGTTCTGCTGGCGGCAGGCCAAGAACCGGTTGATCTAAATAATCTTTTTATCGGCGCAAACCACCCGCAGCAAATGGCTGACCAGGCTGAAGAAGCCGGCTATCCGCGTACCACCTGCGGCTGGATAAAGGGACTGTATACGGCCGCCTTGACTACTGAAATAGATTCAGTCATAGCGGTAATGCATGGGGACTGCAGCAATACCCAGGCTCTGATGGAGACTCTGGAATTGCAGGGAATGGATATGATCCCTTTTGCCTTTCCCTATGATCGTGATCCTCAGGGTCTGCGAGCCAGCCTT
>MTKW01000773.1_pt1 | contig 80418 bp, 71 predicted proteins | sample 1042761 | NCBI WGS metagenome assembly MTKW01 (sample SAMN06205366, study PRJNA360243) | anaerobic digester metagenome | biome: Wastewater treatment plant; feature: Anaerobic digester sludge; material: sludge; isolation source: anaerobic digester fed with sludge from wastewater treatment plant ... | reverse complement strand
GTCGACATCAGCCTGAGCAAAAAGTCCGGCTGCATTAGCTGCATTGACCGATCCGCCGTAGAGAATCCTAATTTCATCCGCCGCCTTCGCATCATATAAATCTGCCAGTTCCCGCCGGATAAAGGCACAAACCTCCTGCGCCTGTTCATCAGTCGCCGTGCGACCGGTGCCGATGGCCCAAATAGGCTCATAAGCTACCACTAGGCGGAAAAAATCTTGCGCCTCTATGCCCGCAAAGCATTCGCGGATCTGAGTTCGGATAAAATCGAAAGTCTCATTTCTTTCACGCTGAGCCAATGATTCGCCAACACAAATAATCGGAAATACTCCCCAAGTCAGAGCAGCTTTAATTTTAGCATTAATGTCAGCATTGCTTTCCTGGAAATACTCTCGCCGTTCGGAATGGCCAACAATCACATAGGAAACATTCATATCTGCCAGCATCTTCATGGAAATTTCACCGGTATAGGCGCCGCTATCAACCGGATGGCCGTTCTGAGCCGCAACCGTGACAGCTGTTCCCGACACGAGATCCAGTGCTATAGACAAGACAGTAAAAGGAACACCCAGCACCACTTCCGCTTTCGCTTCTGTCACCAGTGGCAGCAACTGTTCGATCAGCTTCCGGCATTCCGCCGGTGTGCCTTTGTTCATCTTCCAATTACCGGCCGCCAACAATTGTCTGCTGTCCCGGTTCGAGAGAGCTGCCAGTCCGGGCAAAACTTTGCCTTCCAATAGTTCAAGTGAGGCGCCGCCTCCGGTAGAAATATGGGTTACTTTTTCAGCATATCCCAGCTGTTCGAGGGCTGAAGCTGAGTCGCCCCCGCCAATAATTGAAGTTGCGCCTGATTCAGCAACAGCAGCAGCAATTTTTCTGGTTCCCTCGGCAAAAACCGGAAATTCGAAGACGCCCATGGGTCCGTTCCAGATGACGGTCCTGGAATTCTTGATAACAGAAGCAAAGTTGGCAACTGTTTGCGGTCCGATATCCATGCCCATCCAAGCCGGATCAAACTGATTGGCAGGCACGATCTTGGAGGCCGCCCCAGGAGCAAAATCATCAGACACGACATTATCTTGCGGAAGGATCAGATTTACACCCTTTGCTTTCGCTTTCTCCAAAATACTGAGAGCTACTTCCTGCTTATCGGCTTCGATCGGTGAGGTACCCGTCTCCCAGCCTTGAGCAGCGTAGAAGGTATAGGCCATTGCGCCACCAATCAGCAGATTATCTACCTTGTCCAAAAGATTTTCCAATACGCCTATTTTGTCTGATACCTTCGCTCCGCCGATAATGGCTGTGAACGGACGTTCAGGCGCTGCCAAAGCAGCAACCATAACATCCAGCTCTTTCTGAACTAAGAAGCCGGCTGCAGATGGCAAAAACTTGGCCAGACCGAATGTAGAGGCATGGGCGCGATGCGAAGTGCCGAAAGCATCATTGACATATACCTCTGCTAAAGAGGCCAGTTCTTTGGCAAAGCTGCGGTCATTGGCAGTTTCTTCCTTATGATATCTGACATTTTCCAACATCAGAATTTCGCCTTCCTTAAGTAGAGCCGCCTTGCCCTTGGCATCTTCGCCAATGACATCCTTAGCCAGAATTATTTCCTTCCCCAGAAGCTCTCCCAGGCGTTTGGCCGCCGGAGCCATCGACTGAGCCGGGTCAAATCCTTTCGGGCGGCCCAGATGTGATACCAGAATCAGCTTGGCACCGTGCTCCAGAAGATATTGGATAGAGGGCAGGGCTGCCTTAATACGGGTATCATCAGTAATCGTACCGGTATCCTTGTCTAGCGGGACATTAAAGTCTACTCGCATAATCACTTTTTTACCCTGGACATTTAGATCAGAGAGAGATTTTTTCTGTAATAAAGACATCCGTTTGCTCCTTTGCAGCGCTAGCGCTGTCTAAAATTTTGATCAATAAAGATTCTTAGCATATATAATAACTAATAATCTCATTCTAGTATGACGCAAATGTTTTTACAATTATGCTGTGTTAGAATAGATTTATATTTGCACTGTCGGAGGTTTAGTGTGCAACTATCTTTGGTAATCCCTTTCTACAACGAAGAAAAGCAGATCCCGCAGACTCTTGACGTGTGCATACCGATTCTGGAAAAGACAGGACGCAGTTGGGAGATTATAGCTATTGATGATGGCTCAACTGATGGAAGCTGGCAAAAACTGACTGCAGCTGCGGAAGATCAAAGAATTCGTGCTTTTCATTTTTCCCGCAACTTCGGCAAGGAAGCTGCTATTTGTGCCGGATTGGATCTGGCCTGCGGAGATGTGATTATCCTGATGGACGGAGATTTGCAGCACCCGCCCGCATATATACCCGAAATGCTCGCCTTATGGGATCAGGGCTATGAAGTCGTAGAGGGCAAAAAAGCTAAAAGAGGCAAGGAATCTCTCTGGTCCAGGCTTAATGCCGGAATTTTTTATGGCAGCTTCCGCAAACTGTCCGGTTATGATCTGACTAATGCCTCAGATTTCAAGCTATTGGATCGCCGTGTTGTAGACGCCTGGCGCACCTTGCCCGAGCAAAATACATTCTTCAGAGCTCTCTCTCTTTGGCTGGGCTTCAAGCGTACCAGTTTTAGTTTTGAGGTAGCTGAGCGAACAAGCGGCAAGAGCAAGTGGAAGATCCGTGATTTGATCAGGCTATCGCTGGATGCGATGACCGGTTTTTCGGCAAGGCCATTGTATCTGATTTCTTTCCTCGGTCTGATTTTGTTTATAATCTTCTTTATCCTCAGTATCCAAACACTGGCTAATTATTTCCTAGGCCGCGCAGCTTCCGGTTTTACTACGGTAATTTTACTCCAGCTGCTGATTGGGAGCTCGACTCTGACCAGTCTTGGCCTGATCGGTATTTATATCAGCAAAGTTTTTACTGAAATCAAGGCCAGACCACGTTATATCATCTCCGAAGCTGTCAATATGATCCCTCCTGCAGAGCCACAGCACTGCAGCGGCAGTATTGTGGTCGCGGATTAATGTTTGGCACTGTCCTACTGGTCTGTTTTGCTGCTGCCGGGATACTATTTGTTAACGCCCGGCTAAAAAGGCCTGCCGCCTATAGAAAGTGTCAGATGGCAACTGGGGGCATCGTCATTTTTGTTGGACTGGCGGGAAGTTGGCTAGGTCTGATCTTTTTTTCTACTCTGACTTTCTGGCTAACTTGGTTGCTTAGATTTTTGGACGCAGACGAATTGTTTTATCTTGGGCCTGAGAAAATCTCCGGCTGGATGACCTTAGGCCTATCCGTCAGTTATATAATCCTACAACTGAGGCAGAAGATCAGGCACAGAAAAAAAGAAAAAACAGATCACAACTCCAAGACGACGATGAGCCGTTCTCTGCTCACTACAGAGAACAGTTTGCTGGATAGCCTTGCTTCTACTCCGATTATATACGTACTCATTTTAGCGCTGATAGCCGCCATTTTTTCTTATTGGTTGTTGCAGACCTCCTTTCACGAGTCGGACGGCTATCTTAGAGCAGGCGCCTCAGTTTTTTCAGACCTATCCCCGCACACTGCCCTGACTTCATCCTTTGCCCAAGGGGCGAATATCCCGCCGGATTATCCGCATTTTGCTGCGGACGGCATACGTTATCATTTTTTCTTTTTTCACCTGGCGGGAATGCTGGTCGCCGGAGGCTTGCCAATCTGCCTCGCTTTGAATCTGCTGACCTGGTTCGGTATGGTCAGTTTTCTTATACTTCTGGGTTTGCTGGCCTGGCGCCTGACTGGGAAGCGGGGTACAATACTGCTCGCTCCTTTTCTGGCAATTTTCCGCAGTTCTCTAGCCTTTTTCTCCTTCCTGGCCAGCAGTATCAGGGATTCCTTGCAGGACCAAATACCGGTCTGGGAAAAATTACTCAGTCACAGTCATTTTATAGGCGATACGCCAAAGGAAGACTGGGGACTTTGGTCCATAAATGTCTATGCCAATCAGAGACATCTCCCTACAGCACTGGCAGTACTGATGATCATTTTGCTGTTGCAGAGCGACAATATCCGTTCAATCCGAACAGAAAGCAACTCCGGATTTAAGTCTTGGCTAACCGGTTGGCTGAAACGGGAAAATTGGTTGACTGGCGCTTCAGAACAAAAAGGACAGCAGTTGATACTGGTTCTGCTTCTCATCTTGCTGCCCTATTGGCACGGTTCAGTATTCCTGTCTGCTCTGATGCTGTTGTTTTTCCTGGCTATGATCGCAAATAATAGACTCTATTTACTGCTTGGTGCTGTAATTGGTACAGTGTCCTCCCTGCTGCAAAATCAGATTTTTAGCAGCGATCCCTCCTTGCCTAGTCAGATTTATAAGCCCGGCTTTATCAGTGAGAGCAAAAGCCTGCCGGGCATTTTGTACTATCTGCTGGAACTAACCGGAATTTTGCTTCTGCTAATCATAATCGCCTTTGCAATACTAAAACGGCTGCGTTTCTGGATCATCCTCAGTTCGTGCCCTCTGGTATTCGCTTTTCTCTTCTCTCTCACACCCGATGTCACAGTAAATCATAAACTGATCATGATCACCATTATTCTCTGGAGCATTCCTTTATCCGGTTTCTTACTATATCTGCCTGCTCTGGCAAAACAGCGCTCAGGCAAGATTTTGTTGGCAATTGCCGCCTGGATTTTAATTTTCATTCTAACAATATCGGGACTATATGAGTGCCTGGTCTTCCACAATCTCAGCCAAATCAAACTCTCAATACCGCTCCGGAGCGAATTGACGGATTGGATTGAGCATAATACCGCTCCTGATGCCGTGTTTCTTACTGCGCCGGCAGCATACCACCAATTCTTTCTGACCGGACGCAGAGCCTGGTACGGCCATCCCTATTATGCCTGGTCGGCCGGACATAATACGGAAGCCCGTCTCCATGAACTGGATCAACTAGCGGTCTTGACAACGGCAGCCGCCTATCAGGATTATCTGGAGCAAAGCGGGATTGATGCTATCCTGATTGATGATGAGGCGCGCAACCATCCCGATATCAGTATTGATGAAGAATTAGTGGCGTTGCTTTATCCGTTATCCGCTTCATTTCCGAACCAGAATAACAGCAAAATCTATGTGATTAACCCTGAGATCTTCAGACAATCGCCACTGCACCGCTGATCGTAATCTCTGCAGAAGCAATGACTTGGCTTGGTATCCCCCGCTGTTGGCTAGGGTCCTGTCGTCGTTCCTGTCGGCGCTTCTGTTGCAGGCTGCGTGGGAGCTTCTGTCGTTGCTTCTGCAGAAGTCGGTTCCGGCCCCGTAGTCTCTATCGTTGTCTCTTCCGGCTCGGTAGCGCCCGGGAAACCGGCAGGAATAAATCCTTTGGCTACTCTGTAGGTCTCAGGTCTCGGATTATAACGACTGCGCCAAAGTTTTTCTTTCCTGACGAATTTGCCATCCTGATAAAAATTCAGATAAGTTTGCCAGGTAGTACCCGAGCTTGCTTTATTCTCTCTCACTATCTTGCCCGGACTCAAAGTCTCGTCCTCGATATATACCGTATCACCCGGAGGAACTACTTTGCCAATCTGTTCAGCAGATAATTTGATAGTAACATTCTTTGGCTTGGTGTTGCCATAAATACGCACCGTAACAGCTTTGGTCGTAACTTTCATGATTATTGCCACCGGTTGCTTGGAATCATTTCTGAATTTAAGATCCTGCGCCGTAGAGACCATGGCATCCATGCCTGGCTTAAAATACTGACCGACCAGACCATGATTTCTTCTGTCAATAATAGTCAGGCCGGCTGTCGCCGCAGCCTGGAATAAAGTTGTGCTGGGCTGACAAAGGCCGCCGCCAATACCATCAATATATTCGCCCCCGATTAGAACAGAAGCGTTTTCAAAGCCATTTGCGACAGTAATCGGGCCTAGAGCGGACATATAGGAATAAACTTCTCCCGGTTGCAGAATCTGTCCCGAAACTCTCTTAGCGGCAATATACATATTGTTCATCCGACCCTCATGTTGGGAATAAACATTCGTCTTAGCCTCAGAAAGCAGATGAACCTGCTTATCCAGATCAACTGCCTTAATTTCCGGATATGCCACTACCGTTTCAATTTCAATGCGATTGCCGGACTCTCTGTTATCCAGATGCGCAATGATTGCCTCTGTAGCAGCTTTAAAGTCAACCGATTTGCCGACTACTTCCGGAGTTATCTTGAACCTCAGACTGGATTCATCAAATGACGTAGCTTTCGCCGATATCGGTTCTTGGATAATATCTGACAAAATTGTCTTTAGATTGGCTTGGATCTGTGTTTCGCTGTATTGGTATTTGAGCTCAACCACGACTGGATTTTTCTCCAGATTCAGAATTTCCTCATAGCGCGCCATAACCTGCAGGTCCGGATCCTCAGCAGTAGCATTTCTGCCGTAGGACCAAATTTCAGATAATAACTCTCTCTCTGCGAGCTTTATTCCTAATTCACTGTATTTGACATACTTATTTACTTCCCCCAGATTAAGAACAACGGAGTTATTCTGCGACCAGTCCGCGCTAAACTGCTTAAGCTTGGCCTGCAACTCTTCGCGAGACAGATTCGCCAAGTTGATATCTCCTAAGAAAACTCCCGGATAAACAATATCTTTTTCAGTCATGCTCAGCGCCAATTGGAATTCTTCCGAAGATGTATCAATCAGTGTCGGATCAATTATCACTGACGGCACAAAACTCTCGGAACCGGCTTCCTGATCAGTACCGGAGTTCGCCCCGGGAAAAATCCCTGCCACTTTACCGGCCAAATAAACAAGCGGTACTAAAATCACAATAGAGAGCAAAGTTATTAGCAATGTGGAATTAAATTTCTTTTTGCTCTGAGTTCCGGCAGGCTTATCACCCTTACTTGAAGCGGAAGTATTTGTCCTGGTTGCAGCCGGTTTAGAGCGGGCGCCGCTCGTTCTTGTTGAGGCCGCCCGCCCGGGTGACGCCATAAAAGACGGAGCCTTATTAGGTTGTCCGCCACCGGTCGCGGGAGCTTTTGACCGTATCTGTTGATCTGCATGGCGGACACTCCTACCTGCCGGAGGAGCTGTCGTACGATTTTTCGCAGATATTGATGACTGGGTCTGCCTGATAGTCGTCGGCGGTACCGGAATGCTGGGCGGTCTCACAGTTCTTTTCTGTCCGACCTTGTTTCCGCCATTAGTAGAACTATTAGATCCAGGCCTAGTCTGCCCGTGTACACCGGCCGCAGTACGACCTGTGTCCAAATCACTCCAGGAGATGTCAACGCCGGCACGCTGCGGACGCGAATATTCTATTGACTCCTGATCTTTCAGGTCGTTATTGATCCTGGATTTTCTGACGCCAGGCTTTTTAAACTCATTATTATTTTTCATTCTCATCCTTAGTATACATCAGTTGTATATGTTCAGATAAAGCGAATCCGAAGGTATTCTCACAGCTTGCCCTCGGATCCGCAGTCCAAATCTATTTGCCGGGAAACCTGTCAGTTGATAATGCGCCCAACTTTTAACAGCGGTTTTGACCGGTTGGCAAAGCCTTCAATCCTGACCACTGCCCCGGGTCTAGGTGCGTGGATCATTTTACCATTACCGACATATATACCTACATGGCTATACCTTGAGGAAGAGTAGCCGAAGAAGAGCAAGTCTCCTAAACGCAGGTTGGAATAATCACTGTGTGAAAACGGTATTGATTTCACATGCGACTGACCCTGAGTGTTCGAGCTATGCGGCAGATTAACGCCAATCGAGGCATAGGCCCACATAACTAAACCGGAACAGTCAAAACCATTCATGCTCGAACCGCCAAACACATATCTAACCCCTAAAGCGCTCATGGCTTTATCTACAACCTGGCGTCTCTTAGCAGCATTGGCATCCGTTTCAGGATCTTCCGATTCAGGCTCGATTTCCGGCTTCTGGATCTCTTTGGTCGAAATCAGGGAATTAATCATATAGCCTTTTTTACCGTCTTCAGTCTCAATATATGACCAAGTGCCATTACTGCTGATTCTGGTAAAGCTGTCCGCATAACCCAGCTTGGTTACAATAGAGGACACAGTATTCGGTTCTTTTCTGACATTAGCACTGTAAACACTTACCCAGGCCTTTTTGTTAATCTCTTTAAAGGCGGCTTCCGCCGGTTGTTCAGTCTGAGTCTCTTCTGAACCGGGTGCCGTGGTTGAGATAATGCCATTACTGATATATGCCACCAGGCCATTGCTCTTCTTAATCTTTGACCAGCTGCCATTGGTGGAGAGCTGTGTCAGCTTTTCGTCCAGAACGGCAGATCCCACAACTGAACTATCAGTGCTGTCACTCTCACGCAGATTGGCATAAGAAACCGTTACATAGACGTTGACATTGGTATCGCGATATTGCGTTGCCGGGGCAGGTTCAGCAGTCGGCTCCTCCTGCGGCGGAATTTCCGGCTTAACCGCAGTCAAGAGATCATTGCGCAGATAACCGGTATTGCCATTGGCAAGCTTGACTTTGGACCAGATGCCGTCAGTAGATATCTGGTACACCTTTTCATTAAGGCGGACATCGCCGATGGCTTCGGACTCAGTTGATGGTTCCGCCCGCAAATATCCGTAGCTGACCGTTACCCAGTTATCTTTGCCCATATTAATATTGTTTTCGGTCTTAGCAATTTTTTGTTTCTGGAACAGATTAGTCATCATATAACCGGTCAGACCGGATTCTGTCTTGATCTCAGCCCATTCGCCATCTACTTTGATCAGGCTGATAACGGTGCCGCGCTGGGCAAAGCCCACCCGCACGGAATCAGCATTGGGCTCAGTGCGGATATTCGCCATATCTACATTGACATAACGGATCAAAGACTCGGGAGGCGGCTCAGTAGTGATAATATTCGGATCAGATGTGGGTTCCGGAACCTTAGCGGTAGTTTCCGAGGCTGTAGTCTTCTTCGTCTTGGCTTTTGTAGGAGCAGGCTCATTTGCTTTGACTTTGGGCGCCGGTTTGCTATCTTGCAGATATTGTGATTTTACATAACCTTCGACACCCTGATAAGTCCTGACATAAGACCATCCTTCATCTTTTGCCAGTTCGGTTACCGCTTCACCATACATCAGCTGTCCCAAAACAGCTCCATTGGTACCAGGGGAGGCACGGAAGTTCAGAACTGCATTGGCATATACCTTTTTAGGTTTTGAAGTCGGCAACGGATCCGTCTGTTCAGCCTTCGTCGGTTCCACCTTCGTCACTTCCGGCTTAGCCGGCAGCCCAGATTCTCCGTACGCTTCATCTGTTATTTCTATTTCTTTTACTTCAGAAAGAATATCAGCTTCTATTTCCTGATCAAGCTGGATAAGTTCACCCGGGTTCAGCTCACGCCCTAAATTTTGCTCAGGCAGAATATCTACTTCTATGGAACTTCTTTCGGGGCGCTCAAAACTGATATCCGTCTGCTGTCCCCTGGCAATCTGAATCTGGACAACCAGAACAGCCACAACCAGAATAGCTGCTATCGTGGGCAAGCCCAGAAACAACACCCGCCTGCCCAGGCCGACAGGAGCGTTATTACGGTAACGCTGAAGCAGGCGCAAGGTCTTGCGCTTTGGTTTCCTCATGCCTGTGGAGCGTATTGGCGAGGAAGTAATATCGGAGAGACTAATGTCTTTCTTTTTCATAAATTTTTTCTCTTTTTAATTTTGCCGGACCGCTGCTATCTATATCCTTCTCCAGCTGACCGGCAATAATCCCAATTAGAATTCAATATTATTCTATCTTGATTCAAACTGCCTATCAAGTAATTACAAGATTAAAATACAGATAGATTGTGGCATTGATGTGAACTTTCACTACATTTTGCCTCAGCCGAATCAAAAAATATGACTATAGGATTATAGCTGAACCCGAGTATTAAAATGAAGTTTCGTATTTTTTCTCCAAAAAACTGAAGAGAAAAGACAGCAGTGTGCCTAAAATAAATGCCAATATGCAAAGACCAATCGCGACTAAAAGAGATAGACCCATCTGATCCAGCCCGGACGGTTGCAATGCCGGCCAAACAATAGTCGGCACAATTCCTACGCAGGAGCCCAGCACCAGTCCGAAGAGGATATGATAAACTATTGAGTAATGTGTCTTAAACATCCAAGTGGCCGCTTTGGCCAATAGAATTACCGTCATCACCACACCGGCCATAATGGGGATAACCACCATCGGTTCCAGATCTTTGACTCCCTGAGCCATCTTATCGTAAAGTCCCAGATACATCAGAAAATTCGAAGTTGACAAACCGGGTACAATCACGCCCAGACCGATAAGAAAACCGGCTCCGATCCAGACCGGAAAGCTAGGAGCGATCCGGGGCAGATAACTACCGCCCAGCAACATAAGTGTTACGATGGCGCCCAGAGCCAAAATAAGGCTTATCATCTCTTTCCCGCCTCTGCCTTCTGCTCCGGCTTTTCGGAAAATTGTCGGCAGAGTGCCTGCTACAAAGCCCAGAAAGAGACAGACAAAGATTGGCTCATAGGAGCCGAAAGCATATGTTACCGCTATTGAAAAAACCAGCAGACCGATAATCCCGCCGATGGCGATGGGCAAAAAATACTTCAGACGCTTGAGGAAATTCTCGGTTGGACTGCTAAGGAAAACCATCATATGGTCATAAACACCGAAAATGACTGCCAAAACCCCTCCGGAGAGTCCGGGCAAAATAGCTCCGATCCCGATCAAGACACCTTTCAGCAATCTGATTAACCAGCTGGCAAGGCCCTTTTCTTCCGGGATAGTAATTTCTTTATGTTCGCTTTGCTTTGGTTTTGTTTTCAGCATATCCTGTAAATTCTAGTCAAGCGCTTTGATCTTAGCAAGTATAATCTTCTCTCTCAGATTGCAGAATATCCGCCAACTGATCCAGTAGATATATATTTTCAGCTTTGCGCTTTAATCCAATTCGATAATAACTTTCGTCCAGACCGTAATAATTAGCACAGGAACGGATCAGAATTCCTCTGGACAACAAGGGTTCAAGAAGTGCTGTTCGGGAATTGAACAGAAGATAGTTGGCATCACTGGGGAAAACGGTTAAACCGAGTTCGGACAATGCTGAGGCTACTCTGCTTCGTTCGGAAGCTACCAGAGCTACTGTGTCCTCAATCCAATCCGGAATGTCCAGTGCCGCCAGGGCAGCAATCTGCGCTACGGTTGAAACTGCCCAGGGTTGAGTGATTAGGCGTAATCTATTGATCAGTTCCAAATTGGAACACATAACATAACCGAGGCGCAGTCCCGCCATGGCAAAGATCTTGGTAAAGGCGCGGAAAATAATCAAATTGTCAAATTCAGCTATTTGATCCTGCAATGAGCGCCCCGATGTGAAAGGCATGAAGCATTCATCCACTGCCAGCACTGTTCCCTGAGCCGCACAATGGCGGATTATCTCCAGCATCAGCTCAGATTCAGCCAAGAGGCCGTTCGGATTGTTGGGATTGCAGAGGAAAACCAAATCGGTCTCGGCCGTAATTTGCGCCAAAATCTCGGATCCAAGTCTGAATCCCTCCTCAGGCTTAAGATAGAATCTCACGATTTCACAGCCCACCAGGACAGCCGCTTCCTCATATTCTGAAAAAGTAGGTGCCAGAATCAACAGTCTTCGCGGCCTCAGGACAAAGAACAGACGAAAAATCAAATCCGCCGCGCCATTGCCGAAACATAGCCAGGAGGGATCAAGCTGCCAGAGCTCGGCAACACGAATTGCCAGCTTGCGGCAATAGGGGTCGGGATAGACATCATAGCGATCGATATTGGCAATAATCGCTTCTTGGATTGGCAAAGGCATACCGGCCGGATGGAGATTAACCGAAAAGTCAAGATCAACGCCTTGTATGCCGTAAATGTCACCGCCGTGCTGATACTCAGGAAAAATCATCTTAAAACCACCACCATCCCACACGTTGTTTTTATATTTTACTTGCCAGCAATAGGATCAACAAAGCTCGATAGACTAGAACGAGTACTAATGTAAGAACAGTTGTCCGCCACATGATCGTTTGCGCCCGTTTAATATCTTCAATTTCAGCTGTCCGCAAAGGATCTCCCAAAACCGGCTTTTCAATCAGGACTCCTCCATATCTGGAGGCGCCGCCCAAGGCTATACCCAGGGCACCCGCCATAACTGCTTCAGGCTGTCCCGCGTTCGGACTCTTATGTTTACGCCGGTCACGGCGCCAGATTTTCCAGGCGCCTGATGCAGAAAAACCGCTTACCGCACATGCTGATAGCATGATCAGGGCGGAAAGACGCGCCGGCAGATAATTGGCAGCGTCATCCAGCAAAGCCGCCCGGCGGCCAAATTCCCGATACTTATCATTTTTATAACCGAGCATAGAGTCCATGGTATTGATCGCTTTATAAATAATAGCCGCCGGAACACCGCCTAACATAAAATAAAATAAGGGGGCTACTATACCGTCAGCGGTATTCTCAGCAATTGTTTCCACGGTAGCCCTTACTACATCCCGTTCTTCAAGGGCAGATGTGTCCCGACCCACGATCATCGCCAATTTCCGCCGGCTGGCAGGCAAGTCCTGATTCTGCAAGGCATAGTAAACCTGCTTGCTCTCCTCGGCCAGACTGCGAGCGGCCAGAATCTGCCAACACAGCAGAGATGTCACAACAAGATAAAGCCAGGGAGACAGCAGCCAAGCAGTCGCCAGAATGGCTAGCGAAACAGCAGCCGAGATAAAAAGAACAGCTGTTACCAATATAGTACCGGCTTGTCTCTTGCGGTCTGAATCGTACAAAGCTTTTTCCAAAGCAGAAATCAATGCGCCCAGCAATCGTACCAGATGCGGCCAGCCCTGGGGATCACCTATGATCAGATCAAGTAAAAAACCGATAATGATTGCCAGTGTCGAATATATCAGCATATCACTTAGGCTCTATCTCGCAGAGCTGTACGCCATCCCAGCGACAAGCCAGAAAGCCTCCACATTCGAGCATAGTATCAAAAAATGAGCGGGGAGGATATCCTAGTGCTGACATCAAGGCCATAATCGTCCCGCCATGCACAATCAGCGCCGCTAAATAACCCTCCGATCCGCAACTCTCATTTTCTCTTTGATTGCGCTCTATTTCTATGACCCTGTTACGGAATGAACCGGTGCAGCGTTCGACAAAATCGGACATGGATTCGCCGCCGGGAATCTGACCACTGCCACCCGAATCCAGCCATTCCTCATAAAGCGGATCACCCGCCATTTCCGCGGCAGTCTTGCCTTCGAAATACCCGAAAGCAAGTTCCCTGAAGCCAGGCACAATACTCACTGTCCGGCCTGGAAAAATCACTTCCGCCGTCTGTAGACAGCGCAGGGCGGGGCTGGCATAAAGATAGCGGCAACAGGGCGACTGCGGCCATTTGGCTTTGAGCCGGGCAATCCCTGCCTCCGTCAGCGGCAGATCGGCTTTCCCAATATATCTCTTCTCGGCATTCCAGGCGGTCATGCCATGCCGGATCAATAATAGATCAAAGTTCCCGATGTCTCTCTTAGCACCTCTCATCTCAAATCTGCCTCAGCACTATTTCTGCCGCAGCGACAGCCAGCAGAAGCGAACCGTAAATTATTTCTACCGCAAAACCCGATGTGTCGCCGGTCACACCGCCGAAATGCTTACGGACCAAGCGACCATAAATAAGGCAGGCAAGCCAGCCGCCAGTGACAGCGGCCAAGCCTTGAATTACAGAAAAGGCTATCATCAGAGCGGAAATCAGGAGAGAAAGCGCCAGCATTGCGATAGTCAGGCGCTGTTTAGACAGATGGGCGGTCATGTCGTGCATCATGCCGTCCTTTCTGGCCTGAGGCAGCATACCGGCTGCTAAAACAGCTAATGAGCGGGCAAGAATCTGGCCGCAGCCAACCGTAGCTAAGACCCTGCCGGAGCTGCCGGCCAGCACCTGCCACAATCCCAGTTCCAGAAACAGAAGAGATATTAATGAGATCAGGGCAAAAGAGCCGACCCGGGAATCTCTCATAATCTCTAATTTGCGCTCGGGGCTTTGACGCGAGGCCAGAGCATCGCAGGTGTCCATCAGTCCATCCAGATGAATACCTCCTGAGACCAGAATCGGGATCAAGGTGGCCAGAACCGCAAACAATAGTGAATATGGTATATACAGCAGGCATAGTCTATGCCAGCCCCAGAGCAAAAAGCCGCTGACACAACCGACAAGAGGCATATATGCTATGGCTGAGCGTATATTCTGCCTGTTCCAGTCAGCCTGAGGCATAGGCAAAATACTATAAGTTGAGAACGCAATCTTCAAGGGATTCAGATTCATACACTATCCTTATCCATGTCATCCGAAGGCATAAGCCAAGGTAGCCTGCTATAAGGCGGTTGTTATTAATATCCAAAAGTGCCTGCCAAATAACGGCGGCCTTTTCGACCTGCTAAAAATGCCATCTTGAGGCAATAGGCCCTGCAGTCTCCGAATTTTAGCCGTCCCGCTGCATCTGTTCACCGCGCTTTTTCAGCCAATAGGCTTTGCCGGCTCTGAGCTCCACCACCTCTTCCGCCAGATCACACAGTCTGTCATTCAAGGAATTCAAGGTTGAGATAAATTGCCGGGTTTCATCATTGTTGCCTTCGTCAAGTCTGCAACAGAGGCTGACAAGGATCACTTCCGCGCCATTATCCGCCAGTTGTTTCAGCTCTCTGACAGCTTGTTTCATAGCTGCCTCCGGAGCCATTTTCTCTGTGAACAGCATATTTGCCAGAAAATTCGAGACATCCTCTACCAGAACCAGATCTGCCGGGCCAAAGTTCAGTGCCGCCAGACTGCCGTACTCTTCATGTGTGATATAGCCGTCTGCCGCCCGCTGGGCACGGTGGCGTCGAATTATTTCTTCCCCCTCAGGTCCACTAGGCTGCATAGTGGCCAGGTAGTGCCGTTTTCGCGGCGACAGTCTGGCTCTTTGCTCCGCCCACCGGCTTTTGCCGCTGAGCCTGGCTCCCAAGATCAAAATCATAGTAACATTATCCCTTATCTTTCCTCACCCAATGTCCGACAATAGAACAAGATGCCAGCGGCAATTCGCGCTGTCAATCAGCCCCGTCACACTGTTGGCTCAGGAATCAAATATCTGCTTCCCTTCATATTCATCCAGATAGCTATCATCAATCAGGCCTTCGGCCATAGTGGCCATCTGATTAGTCACTGCGCAAGCAGCTGCCAGAATTTCGATCGCAATCGTACAACCACTGCCCTCGCCCAGGCGCATCTGCAGATTCAGCCACGGTTCCAGACCTATCTCGCGCATTGCCAGCAGATAACCTCTCTCCGTGGACTGATGCGAAGGAAAGAGATAATCCTTGACCCCCGGTACCAGACGGAAGGCGGCCAGCGCCGCCACCGCTGAGATAAAGCCATCTATAACCACCGGTATACCGGCTGCGGCTGCACCGATAAAGGCGCCGACCATACCGCAGATATCGAATCCGCCGACCTTCGCCAGCACATCAATCACATCCCGTGAATCCGGCTGCAAACGACTGATGGCTCCCTCGATGATTGCGATCTTTCTCTCGAAGCCCTCATCCGACAGACCCGCGCCGCGACCAACGACCTCCGCCGCGGGAACTCCGGTCAAAGCACAACAGACAGCGGCGGAAGTAGTGGTATTGGCAATACCGACTTCACCGACCCCCACGACTTGATAACCGGCTTGTGCCAAATCCCGGACAGTTTCAATGCCTGTCAGGACAGCTGTCAGCGCCTGCTCTCTTGTCATAGCTGCTTCCAGCGCGATGTTGGCGGTGCCGCGGCCAAGAGAGCTGTTCTGAATCGCAGCACATTCATAAGGATCATAGATGCCCATATCGACCACATGTACTTTCTGGCCGAAATGTTTGGCCAGCGCCCCCATACCGGTCTTATAATGTGTCATATTGACAGCCTGCAGCATCGTGACATTGCGGGGCGTGATTGAAACCCCCTCGGTCTGCACGCCATTATCAGCGGCAAAGACCAGGATCACCTTCTTGCTAATCTCATTATGAATCCGTCCTGTGATACCAGCCATTTGAATCGACATGGCCTCCAGCTTACCCAAACTGCCCGGAGGCTTGGCCAAACTGACCTGATAGTCTTTCGCCTCCTGCATCATCTCTTGATTAAGGGGTTTGATCTTCGTCAGCCAGTCCTGCAGCATTTGCTCTTTAATCATATTGTCCCTCGTTTTCACCAGCCAGCAGCATTTCATTTGGAAATAGTCTGCTTATATTACTGATCCCGGCTTGTTCTATTGATCTCATCATATCATCCGGCAGAAAGATCTGCGCAAAATTTGCGGCTAGAAAAATCCCTGCTTCCGCAGCCAGCTGATCGAAGCTTCAGGATCGGGAACTTCTAAAGTGAGAGAAATCTCCGGGCAGAGCGCGAACAAATGGTTTAAAACCGCGGTCAGATCAATCGTGCCCCGCCCCAGATCCAGATGCAAATCATCCGTACCGTCATTGTCATGCAAATGAATATGCGACAACCACGGCGCCAGCACAGAAATCCACTCCTGTAGCGTCTGCTCGGAAGCAATGGCATTGGCATGGCCCAGATCCAGACAAGCCCGAAAGCAAGGGTGATTAACTCCCTGACAGATCTCCAACTGGAGCAAAGGATCTTTTTCCAGCACATTCTCCAATAGGATTTCTACCCCCTCAGGCAACTGCTGCAGGAGCTCCCGCCAGAACAAAACAGAGCGCTCAATCATCCAGCTCCGATAATAAATCAGCGGCGTATAGCCCGTATGAAAGACGATCCTGGAGATCCCGAGTTCGCCGGCAATCCGACACGCCTGCAGATACCTCTCCCGGGTCAAGCGCAGGAGGGCCGGATCAACGGCCGCCGGGGACAGCTCCATATAAGCCGCATGCAAGACCGAATCCCGGCCCAGCTTGGCCACAAGCCTTTGATAGTACCCAATCCTGTCCGTAAGATCCGTCTCCAGGATAGCAGATACGGCAAAGTCCGCAATTTCAAGCCCCAAGTTGTGCGCCAAAGCGGTTTCGACCGCTGTCTTGGCTATAGTTGAGATCAACCACTGCATCTGATTCGCCTTTCCTTATCAATCCTGCCGCATGCCAGCCGGCAAAATTATGACCCTGTTCGGCTTTCTGCTGTCTATTCTACAGATAAACCTATTTGAGATTATACATATTTTCCCGGGAGCTGATCTAATTTCCGACAGCATTTATTGAGACGCTGCAATTGCAGGTCAAAACATTATGCCTCCGGACGGCATCCTTTCTTGCCAGGAAAATGCCGCTGCTCTAAGATAAAAGCAACGACGTCGCTTTCGTTTCTTTTGACGAAGGCGCCTGCTGGCCGTCCCGTCCACACCTACAGTGGCGCGAAGAAAGCTGAGACCGTACTGCAGCGAAAGGGGAATCGTATGACAGAAAAGCTGGCACAGATCCTGGCAGCAAGGGAGCAAAGAATGCTCCGCATCCGGCAGGCTTTGCTCGACTATCCCGATACCTTTCTGGTTTCAGTCAAGCTTAATATCCCCGGACCTGAAAAAGTATCTGAACTCACGCCGCAACTCCTGCAGATAGCAACTACCTGCCTGGAGCAGCGGCTAAATCTGGCGAAAATTGACATCATCCACTCGGATAAGAAAACTACAACCGCCGGTGAAGAAGCGCTCTACATACTGGCGCCTAAGAATGAGGCAGAGGACCCGTTTCGTAGGCGCCTTCGACAAAAAATTAAACTCATGCTGATAGAAATCGAGGATAGCGATCCCCTGGGCAGACTATTTGATCTCGATCTCTGGCAGGGCCATTCCCAGGTCAAACGCTCTGAACTGGGACTGCCCCCACGCCGTTGCTTACTCTGTGAGGAGGCTGCTGTCATCTGCGCCCGGGAGCAAAGGCATACGCTGTCAGAGCTGAAACAGAGCATCAATCTGCTGCTGCAAAGCGACCCACGGATATGTCATACGAATATGCCATGCTCGGGAGAGCTGCAAGGCAGCGAATGAGAAGCCGGCAGAAAGCCGCTATGCCTGTTGAAGTATATCGGCAATTTTTTTGCACGCATCTCCGCTCCCGAATACACTTGAAGCGCGGCACATTTGTTGATATTCGCCGGGGTCGGTGAGCTTCTTAAATTCTTCGTATATCTTATCTTCGTCAGTGCCGACAAGCTTCAGTATGCCCGCTTCTACGCCCTCAGGGCGCTCGGTGACATCGCGCAGTACAAGCGTCGGTTTTCCAAGTGATGCGGCTTCCTCCTGTATGCCGCCGCTGTCCGTCAGTACAAGCCAGCTGCGCGCGAGTATATTATGAAATTCGAGAACGTCCATGGGATCCGTCAGGAGGATGCTTTTGTCACCATCGAAGATCTCCTCAGCTATAGTGCGTATAACGGGATTGAGATGTATAGGATAAACGACTCTGCAGTCGGGGAAATCGCTCACTATCTTTTTGACAGCCCGGAAGGCGGAGCGCATGGGCTCGCCTATGCTTTCGCGCCTGTGCATAGTAAAAGTGATCAGCCGGTGATTTCCCGCCCAACGCAGAACGGCGTTATCGAAGTCGTCTCTTACTGTCGTTTTGAGCGCGTCCACAATTGTGTTGCCCGTTACGAAGATCGTTTCCGGATCCTTGTTTTCCCTTAACAGATTGTCCTTAGCCCATTGCGTGGGCGCGAAACTGAACCGGGATACGAGATCTATGGCCTGCCTGTTATATTCCTCGGGATAGGGCAGATATATGTTATTGGTACGCAGTCCCGCCTCGACATGCCCCACCTTGACCTGCATATAAAAGCACGCGAGCGATGTCGCAAAAGCGGTGGACGTATCGCCGTGAACGAGTACAATGTCCGGGGCGGCCGCAGTTATGATATCCGGCATGCGTAAGAGCACACTTTGTGTGATATCGAAAAGATTTTGCCGGTCTTTCATTATCGAGAGGTCGCAATCCGGAGTAACATCGAATATATCAAGCACCTGATCGAGCATGCGGCGGTGCTGGCCAGTGACACAGACGATGGTTCTGAAAGCGGAACGGCTTTTAAGTTCGTTTACGAGCGGACACATTTTGATAGCTTCAGGTCGCGTCCCGAATACCAGCATAACAGTTTTACGGTTCTGAGCCTTCATTCTGAACACCTCCGCACGATATTCCGCACGCTATAACAGAATATTGTTCACATAATATATGCTCTTTACTTTATATTTTTATGGTCGAAACAAATAATGTCAAGCTTTAGTAATATGCCTGTTAAGCGCACGGCAACGGCAAGAAAAATAGCATCTATTGTAATAAAATATTAAGACAGGAAAATAAATTTGTAAATATATGAAAAAACTGTTAATGGCGGCGGGCAACAAATGACAGGGATGGTTGAAACTCTGTTGCCGGATTGATAGGCTATGATATTATGCCGGAGGTCAGGTGATAAATGGTAGGGATGATTGAGCTTCTTTTGCTAGCTCTGGGACTCTCCGTAGATGCCATGGTAGCGGCTACCACGATCGGACTGTGCAAAGTTGATCTGGGGCTTCGGGACGGACTCAGAGTCGGTATCTATTTTGGCGGTTTCCAGGCCTTGATGCCGTTGCTCGGTTATCTGCTCGGCTCACAATTCAAGCGCTATGTACAGCCCTTTGACCACTGGCTGATTCTGGGGCTGCTGCTGTTCATAGGCGGCAAAATGATTCGTGAAGCAAGGCAGTTTTCCGACGAGGATAGCCTTCCCGACTCCTGCTCACATTGGAGGCTCTTCGTCTTGGCTATCGCTACTTCGCTCGACGCCCTGGCCGCCGGTATCTCACTCTCACTCAGTCAGGCTCCTATGTTGCGCTCTGTTCTGCTTATCGGTCTGGTAACTTTCCTGCTCTCTTTCGGCGGAGCCATGTGGGGACGCCTGCTGGGCAGGCGCTTTCGCAGCCTGGCCTCGATCGCGGGCGGTATCATCTTGATTCTGATCGGGCTCAAGGTCGTGGCAGAGCATCTGTTACAAGGAATTTAGGGACGACGAATTTTTGTCCGATAACTGAAGAATAGCTCGAAGCTACATAGGGGGCGGATTTAGAACAGCGTTCTTTTGCGTAAAGACAAAAAAACGATAGGTCCCGGTGTTACTTACCGAGACCTACCCGTATTGATAGGATTATAAAAATTTAAGAAGCATGAATACTTCTCATCCTGCTTTGTTAAGGTGTCTAATTCTCATTCAGCTTTTTCAGATTGGATACGGTCCGCTCAGCCAGAGGGATCAGTATCTGTTTATCGCTATTTTCATTGATGGCCAGAGCGATCATAAAGGGACCGTAGGTATCGTCATTTACCAGGACACAAAGCTGCGGATAGCCGCCATAATCTGATGTACACCAGTAAGCGTCATCGCCAAGATTAGGGATATCTTCCACAAAACTGTCCGCTTTCCTGCCCCGATCAAATATATCCTGGGAACCTGAGGCATACCGATTTTCACGAGTCAACTCATCCTTGGCATAGAATATATTGAACCGCAGTTCCACTCTCTTCAGAGAGTCGGGACTTCCCTCAGGGTCGGCATGGAGTATATAGTTCACTTGAGACATACGATCTTCGACAAAAGGGTTAATTTCTCCCACATTGTGAAGGCCTGTGATCTCCTCAATCTCATCTATATTGAGATAGTTTTCAGGGGAAAGCCGCGGCGCGGCGGCAAATACTTCCTTAAATTTTGCTTCCGGCACTTGGACCTCTTTAGCAGTGCCGCTATCGCGTTTTAATTCAAAAATCATTTCCACGGGAGCATGCTCCGTGTCAAACATTTGATTAACAAAGAAGCTAATCTCTTTCCAGTCTTCCGGGATTATCATGCCCGTATGGACTTGCTCGCTTTGTCCTTTAGCTACGTCTGTGTCCAGGGTGGGCATTTCTCTGCCGCTATAGGAATAGAGTGCATCCAAACTGCGTCTATATTCTTCGCCGTCCACTGTAGCAACACAGGAAGACTGTGAGGCAAAGCTAATGCCCAGATCATCATCCCTCTCATTTTTAAGAGTGAGAACGGGGTACATAAAGATATGGCCTTCCGGTGGAGGATCAAAGAGTCCTTTCTCATCATCAAAGAGCACATAATCGAAGGTGATGCGAATACCATCGCGCTCAAGCTCTTGCTGCAAAGAAACTTTGCCTTTTCTCCCGTCAAATATCATTCCTTCAGCAGCGGTGAAGGCTTTTTCGCCAGAGTCATCCTTCGCCGGCTCTTCGTCAGAATCAACACCTTCCTGCTCAGTTATTTCTGTTGTGAGTTGATCGCCTTGCTCTTTTTGCTCGTTGTCTTTTCCCTTGTCACTACACGAGGTGAGAAAGAGAAAAAGGATAAGTAAAATCGCCAATAGCTTTTTCATAGAGCACCTCCTATGAATTTTTAGATAATGCGCGATAAGTCGCGCGTATTTCCGGAGGAACAGGATCCTCCCTTACTTGCTCAATTGCTTTAAAAGAAAGCCAAGCAGCCGGAAAGCACTATGTCTGTAAAAATTATACAACTAAATAAAGATCTAACAAAGAAAAGCTTTTTTATTATGACATGTAGGGAAATCAAAAAATTTCAGTTATTAAGGAGAAGGCGAGATAGGTGACGGCTAAGAGATCGGCAGCGCCACCCGGGCTCAGATTTCTGGCCTGAAAATCGACATCGAGCAGGCGCAGCGCTTCTTCCCAGCAGTCATCTTGAGCGTGACAATTCAAGTAGTTGGCGGCGGCTGACTGAGCGTATCGCAGTCCTGCCAAGCCGCCCCGCTTGATCAAAGTGGTGTCTTCTACACGGGCAATCAGAGTCATTAGATAGTCAAGGGTCAACTTGCGGTCAGACATCAGCACCTTGCCGCCGGCATCAATTACAGACTGGCCCAGCGCATGAGACTTCAGCATTAGCAGACCGTATTTTGTTATTGAAGGAAAGCCCGAGCTGACCTCAGCTCTGATGCCGCCGATCCCATAGCGGCGGAAGCTCTCGGCACCGGCCGTAGTCTGGTATTCTCCGGCCGGGTCGTTTAGATCCGTCGCAATCAGGTCGCCGCAGATCCGTGGCACAAAAGACAGAAGCTCGGCAACCAGCTCAATGCGCTGCAGTTCTGCTCTCACCGCGGCATTTCCCGGTAGCTGCGCTTTGGCAACCGTAGTCAAATGTTGCGGATCTGCTTCCTGCGCAGTAGTATCCGTCAGGCATCCCTTATCATCCGTCTGTTCATTGTCGCTTAGCGGTTCCTTGTTCTCCGTTCGCGCTTTATCGTCTTCTGACCTCTCCTCTTCATTAGCTCTTTTTGAGGGCCAGTCCGCCTGATGATACAGATATCCGGCCGTCGCCAACACCAAACCAAGACAGAAATGGGCGCCCTTATGAGTATTGCGGCCACCGGTGGCGGCAAACATCTCAGCCTCAGCTTCCAGACCCAGGGAACGCAAAGCAGGAAAAATCGCCGGCAGGGGTTTGTCGGCACCGATCTGCCAGTATTGGCTAAAGTAGGGTTCCAGAGCTTTGGCGCTGCGGTAGAACAGCTCTCCGGTCAGATCGGGATGAGAGCCGTTATTTTCGGTATCGACCAATCCGGGCTTCGGTGTGAGATCGACCTCAAACAGCAGAGCTGACCTGGCCAGAGCACCGGTAATGACGGCCGGCTTGCCGTCTGCCTGATTTTGCGAACCCTGTAAAGGATTGTCAGCCATCTGCCTCCTCGTTCCTCTTGCTAAACTCCTCAGACAGATAGGACTATTCATTCTCCGCGATATTAGCTGAGGAAATAGCCAATCGGTGTTTGCGCAGGTACTCCAGAGTGGCTGGCGGCACCAGACTATCCAGCTCTTGCCAGGCCTCCTCCCGATATGCCTTGCGCACGCGTGTGGCGGAGACCGGCCGCCCGTCTCCTGTCTCTATCCTCGGTACAATGGCCAGCTCCGGCTCACCGCCAAACACTTCACGCAGCATCCGATTGTAGAGCTCTGTAGTGTGGCTAAGAGGCTCGGTGCCCAGATATCTGCGCTTGATACGAAGCGCCGGCGCAATCCGATGCTTGAAAATTTTGGCATCGAGGGTCGCCTGAAGAACCGTAGTATCTTCATCAGCGGACAGGAAATAGGACGGGAAAGTGGCAGCCGAAACTAAATAAGGGCCTGTCGGATGTACAATCAGATTGGTCAGATGCCTTGTCGCCTCTTTAACCAGAAGCAAGCGGTCGATAGCCGGAAAGTCCTGACTTTCCTCCGACAGGACAAAGACATGAACCAGACTTGACTCTCTGGCCGCCAGCTCAGTCAGATAGAGATGACCGAGAGTAAAGGGATTGGCGTGCATAACAATCGCCGAGACTACTCCGACCGGATCGCGGGGGGGTTTGACTTTCAGCAGGTTATCATATTCAGCGGCTGTAGGTTGATCCGAGTCAGCGGCAGATGCCGGATCGAGCCGTGAGAGATATTCATTGGCTGCGGGTTGATCTGAAACCGGATCCGCCCGGCGCAAATAACTGACGCTGCGATGCCGGATGAAATCCAGATAGGCTTTAAGACCCCCGCTTTTCCCGGCTTTCTCCATCAAAACCAATTTATTGTCAACGAATTCCAAAATCTCAAAGCCCAGCCAGCTGAATGCTTGCGCGCTTGCTGCCTTAGTGTAGACAAAGACGCTGTCCCAGCCGGGCGCCAGCAATATCTCCGCTCGCTCGTCGTAATCAGATCCCGACCAAGACAAGACATCTGCTTCCCGGCTGATCTGATCAGCTTTGACCACTTGCAATAACCTGGCAGTGATCAGGTCAAAGGCTTTGCCGCCCTGGTATTCGGGAGCAACTGCTAAACATTTCAGGATATTGTCTGTCCGGGAACCGACTGCCACCAGCTGATTATTCTCATATAAGCCCCAGGTTTCCGCCGCTGTTTCCGGGCGCAGGCCGGCCTCGGCAAGTATCTGTTCCCAATCCCGGCGCACAGAGTCTGAATTCAGATCAAGTCGGTGAAGATCCATTGCCTAGTTTACCTGTCTGATTGTATCGATGACGGTGCCGTCCCGGTAGAGCACCTCGGCAATAACACGGTTCTCATTTTTCAGCGTCTTCGGCACACCGCAAATCTTCTCAGCCAGATGCTTGAGCTCTTCGATCGGCATTACTTTCAGGCCTGCATCGCGAAGGCGGGCTGACAATTCCGCCCGCAGCGGGTTCACGGCGATACCGTACTGTGTAACGAGCAGATCCACCGTCCGCCCCGGTGTCGAGATTGTCTGCACGCGGTCAACAATCAGCGGCAATCTGGCCCGCATCAGGGGAGCGATAATGATCGCCAGCCTGGCGCCGGCGGCGGTGTCGCTATGCCCGCCGGAACCGCCCATGATCAGGCCCTGCGAATTGGTATGGACATTGACATTAAAATCGGGATCGATCTCGGTAGCGCCCAGAATCACAGTGTCGAGGCTGTCAACAACCGCACCGGCGGCCAGCGGGCTGGCATATTGACTGGCGGAGATTTCCCGGTGGGCCGGATTCTCGCGCAGCGAGCGCACAGCCTCAAGATCAAAGCATTGGACATCGAGCAGAGATTCAAAACAGCCTTTGTTCAGCATCTCCACCAGCTTGCCCGTGATGCCGCCGGAAGCAAAACTGCCGTGTATGCCCTCAGCCAACATAATTTTCTCTACGGCATAGGCCACCGCCAATGAGGCGCCGCCGGCCCCGGTCTGGAAAGAGAAGCCATCGAGCAATAGACCGGAGGCTTTGATCACCTCGGCTGCCATATCTGCCATCAGGAGACCTATAGGTTCGCGAGTCACCCTGGTTGTCCCCGAAACAATACCTGCCGGATCGCCAATTCGCTCGACCGCAACAACATAATCGACTTCCGTCTCAGAAAATGAGAAGTCAGTCAGAGGATAGGACACCAGATTATCCGTCACCGCCACTACCCGATCAGCATATTGCACGTCGGAAAAGGCATAGCCCAGCGAACCGCAGGCCGATCTGCCGTATTTGCCGCTGATATTGCCTCGGCTGTCCGCTGTTGGCGCCGCGACGAAGGCGACATCGATCCGTGCGCTGCCCCTGGCCAAGTCCGCCGGGCGACCGCCGTGACTGCGAAAAATTACCGGCTTTGCTAATAGCCCTGAGGATAGCGCTTTACCGACCAAAGCGCCGCAGTAATTGCATTCCAGCCCGGTCACAGTACCGTCCCGAATCAGATCCAGGAGGGGCAGATGGCAGTCAAAGATGGCACTGGCATTAATAGTCAGATCCTTGAGTCCTAGTTTCTGAGCCGCCGCCAGTACCAGATTCAGCACATAGTCACCATTTCTCAGATGGTGATGGAAGGACAAAGTCATTCCGTCTTTCACTCCGGTGAGACGGAGAGCTTCCGTAATCGAAGGGAGTACTTTATCTTTCATCAGCTTATACCAAATTATCGCTCCGGCAGGAGCCCCAACTTTTCGGCGGCAGTCAACACTTGCTCGGCTCGGGCAGCGATCGGAGCATCAATCATCTTGCCGTCCAAAGCAACGACTCCTTTGCCCTCGCGCTTACCTTGTTCAAGTGCTGCCATCACAGCCAGCGCATAACGTATCGCTTCCGGTCGGGGGCTAAATACCTGATTAATAGCTGACAGATGGCGGGGCGAAATCGCCGCCTTGCCGGAGAAACCCAGACTGCGAGCCAGCTCGGCATCAGCAATGATCCCCTCATCATCTTGAACATCCGTAAAGGGAGTATCAATCGCATCAATGCCGGCAGCTCTGGCAGCCAGCACCAATCTGCTTCTGCTGTAGAAGATCTCAGTGCCTTCCTTAGTGCGCTCGCACCTTAGATCGGCCGCCAGATCTTCAGCGCCTAAGAATAGGGCGCTAACCCGCTCAGAGGCTGTAGCAATCTCATAGGCCTGCTCTACTCCCAATGCAGTTTCAATCAGAGCGATAATTCCGATCGCGCCCGGCGTTACCTGATTGGCCCGCTCCAACTCCGTCAACAGTTCCGCTGTCTGCTTGACTGCCTCGACACTGCTCTTAGTCGTCATTACAGCGCCGGGCCGGCAAGGTACAAGAGCTGTCAAATCCTGCTGCCAATGACCGCTGTCCGACGCATTAATCCGGATAATGATTTCCTGACTGTAGTCAAGTGTGCGCAAGGCCGATGTCACCAGCAATCTGGCGGCATCTTTCTGATCAGGCGCCACCGCGTCCTCAAGATCCATGATCAGCGCATCCGCCGGCATAACCGCGCCGTTTTGCAGCATAACCGGGCTATTGCCGGGCAAAAACAGCAATGACCTTCTCATCTCAGACCTCCTGCTCAGCACCGCGCCTGACCGCTGTTTCCAGCCGGGCTCTGATGGTACAGTCCAGAGCACCCTGATCCTGGAGAGTGATCAGGCCTGCCTTTACTCCCAGATCAGTCAAAACCGTCCGGACTGTCTCTTCTATCTGTTCCCCGTATTGCGCCAGCACCGGGGATTCCAGCTCCAACTTAAGAATATCCGCCGGCTGTACAGTCACCAGAATATCACTTGATTCCAATGTCCCGGCACTGGCTGTTTTGATTATTTTCATCTTATACCTCAACTGCCGGCAGACAATTTAGTCCGGCAGAGTAAGCTGGTTTAGTTCACTTAGTTTGAATTCATGATCTACGGCAACAAGTCCGACCATCAAATATCTGCCGGTCAAAGCATCACGGAGAAATTCATGATAAAGCTGAAAATTTTCGATTTCACCGGTAGATTCGACATGCATGCGAGGACCGGTACAAAAATGCCTCTGATCGCCGATCAGAATATGCTTGTCATCCAGATAGGAGATCGGGAGATCCGCGGCAATCATCTCTTTGACCCGCTCTTCCAGCTCGCGCAGATCGATTTCCGGCTTTTCATCAAAGATGAGGATAAAACCATGCCGCACCTCGGCATGTTCGTAGCGATGCACTCGATAATCTGCCAGCGAATAAGAGACAAGATCTTCAGCAGTATGGGTCATGCGGCGGTAAGGAATTGATTTGTAAACAATCTTCTTCAGATGGTCAGGCTCGGGACCGAAGATATTGGGACGCGTCACGATAATCTCTTCACCAAGACCCAAAAGCAGATGAGCATTGCGACCCAGATAGGGATAAATCAGGTCGAAATGCTCGACAATGACCCGCTTTTTGCGTTTCACCGCTTCATTGATAGCACCGGCCAGCTCGTGCATTTGATAAAAAGCGGACTCAAAACGGATATCCAGGTGATAAGTATGGGGACTGAAAAAACCGGTATCGTCCAGGTTCATGATCGGCAACGGTCTGACATTGACGCCCTCATCATCATTGGTCAGCTCCAGACCAGGGAACATGCCTTTGATCAGGATGCTCTTGCCGGAGCCGCTGTCTCCGATCAGGCCGATCAGCAGATCAAAGGGACTTAGATACTGCTGAGCGATCTGCATGCCCTGATCCGCCAGGCGCGGCATCCCGCGCGGAGACAGTAAAACACTGTAGAGATGGTTTTGTTGCATACGTGCGGAATATGACATGATTTAATCTCCCCCTCATCTTTGATAACAATATTTTAGCATAGAGCCTCAGCGGACTCCCGACTCACGGAGCGCAATGATCCTTTGCATTTCGTTATAGACAATCATGATCCCCTCATCAACTCCCATGCCGGGCTTAGCCAGAATCTGGTCAGCCTGGACCGCCATAGCGACCTGCACGCAGATCATGGCTGAGCGATCCGTCTCATTGCAGGTGCCGCCCTGATAGGCTCCGATGCCCTTTTCCTTGCAGTAGAGTATAGCCTCGATCGTATGATTCAGCCCGCCCAGATCCGGCGTTTTGACTTGGATCATATGCCCTGCCCTGGCATCGGTGAAAGCGCGAACATCTTCCACGGTATTACACCATTCGTCAGCCACCAGCTCCACACCAAGACCTCTGCTGTCTACTTCGGCGGTAAGCTCGGCCAGACATTTGATCTGAGTGTCGCGGTCGCCGGCATCCATCGGACCCTCGATCCGCAACTTGAATGGCTTGACGGTTTCTTCCAGCACTTCCAGATAGTCCGCCATGCCACTGATATTGTGTGTTCCGAAGGCTTGACCGATCGTACCGTAGACATCAATTTGGATAACCGGCTGATAAGATGCTTCCGGTCTGAGCTGCCTGATGCGCTTGACCAGCCATTGCAGATAATCCACCAGCAACTCGCCTTTTTTGCCTAATTTTGTCTCAACATTATTGATCAGAGCATGCGGCAAGACAGGAACGCCCTTGATAATCATCTTGTCCGCATTGTTGTAGCGGTCATCACCCGACTGAGCGAAAATCGGAATCATTTTATTGGTCACGGTCAGACCATATTCCTCAGCAATGACATCACACATCAGCTTATTATTCTTGAGGCCGACCGCATGCAGCAGAACCTGGCTGACCCCGTAGCGGATAGCGGTATGGAGCTTCTTGCCGTTTACTCTGATCTCGTCCAGCTCTTCCACCATTTCACGGAAAGTAGTGATTTCTCTGCCCTCGTAGTGCGGAGCAACATGTTCATAGATAATCGGTATATAATCAGCAGCCAGGAACAGCGGGTCTCTGCCGCCGGCGCCGGAATATTGTACTGCGCAACAATCTGCCCAGGCGATCTGATTATCCTCTAACTGCAACATGACAGCGATCGATTCGCCGGGTTGGCGCACCGTTGTAAAACCAGGTGTCATAGGCTGACCGATATAGTTGGCTCCGTCAGCTACAGCGCCACGTTTAATTGCCAGCTGATCGTCGAAGAAAAATCCGGTTAAACCTGGGGAACAGACCATTTTTTTAATTTTCATTTGTGTTCTCCTTATATTCTCGCTTTTATTTTTTCAGTTATTTCATCAGCGCGGACGTCCGACCAGACGCCCTTTACTGATGGCATAGACATCATCAATAACCATCTGAAACGATGCTTTTCTATTCTCATAATGAGCCCGCTCTTCTATCTTCTGCTGATGGAAATCAAGCAGTTCAGGCGGTAAAGGCACATTCCCGGGATGAAAGAGACGGATACAGCCATCATTGTCCCGGGCAGGCAGCATTTTGCCGGCATTAAAACGGCTGGGCGCAAAAGGAATATCCAGAACACCGGCCTCAAAGGCACGGATGGCCCCCCTTGCTACATCGCCCTCGCCCAGTTCCAGCACCCGGTCTACAACTGCTCTTGTTTCCGCGGCTATGATTACTTTCTCATCTTTGAGGCTATAGGTATTGAGACTTTGCTCACCCAACATGGAAATCAATTGCCGTGTGGTCCTGAGACCGGCGGCATTAGCCTCTTTGGTGGGAACGCCCATAGCCTCATGCGGTGTTTTAACAATAACTTTAGTGGCATGGGACAGAGCCGCTACCGCACTGCCCCAGGCAATCACCGCATAAGCTTTGGCCTCATCCTGCGGGAAGCCTCCCATCCATTGATGGAGCACAGTGGTAACCTGTACATTGCCATAGCCGAAGCGGTGCAGATATTCGTCAGTCAATGACTGCAGAGTCTGAATAGCAGCGACATCCTGCACCAGATTGCCGCATTGTCCATAGCCCACGGTAATATTGCGGACACCCTGCTCGGCCGCCAGAATGCTCTCTATTATCGCCACGGCATGGGAAATAAACGGCGGTACCAAAGTTCCCGTCAAAGGTCCGTACGGCTCACGGTTGATCGGGCAACCGGCTTCTTCATACAGCCCCGTCAGCCGGTCAACATATTGCCAGTCCCTGATCGTAGTTTCCAGAGGCACCGACTTGGCATAGGGAATATTGTAGGAAATGCCTCCGCCTTCATAACTGGTAAAACCGCCGGCGTATGCAATTTCCGTCAGGAGTCTGGCATCAGGCGTGCCATGTCTGATCTGAACCGGAATATCGAGATTGTCGATAATTTGCCGGCAGCCGAAGACGCCATGATTGACTGCCGGAAAACCGTTCAGCATCGACTTGTTCTCGCGGACAGATTCTTCGATCCCGATTTCTGCCTCTTTGTATCGATTTTGGCGTGTATAGCTGTCAATCGTCGTTGGCAGCAGGTCCGCTTCACCCTCATCCTGCAGATATGTAAGCAATTTAACATGCTGCGGGATTAGCGCAACTCCGGCACGTGGTTGAATCAAAGTGGTGCCGTCTGTTTTCGCCTGGTTCAGTTTCCGACTGAAAATTTTGTTCGCCGGCAGTGACTGATGGTATGCTACTGCTTCGGCAAAATCCACATCCCGTCCGGTAGGCCATTGGGTTAGGATTTCAGCTTGAATGGCGGTAAATTCGTCCATACTAAGCTTTTTGGCTGTGAGATCACTCATCGGTAAGCTCCTTTTTCATGATTCTTAATGCGGTATCCGGATCCTTTTCTGACAGTACTCCCATCGCTGAGAGCAGGTATTTGCGATCGACAAGAAAGCTCGCCCGTTCCGGTCTGAGCGAGCCCGGTTCCTGCGGATCATATAAGGCAAAGTTCAGTATTTCTTTAAGTCTAGGCGCATAGATCAAAGAGCCGCCGGTCGCTACAATCGTGCGGACATTTCTCAGATCCTTGCCTGTCTGGGCGTAAGCCGCACCCATAGGTGTATAGAATTCTTCCAACTTGCCTGCGTGTCTCCCGGTAGCTATCTTGACGGCCATGCCGGCCAGGGCAAAATCAAATGCCTGGACTTGCTGTTGCAGCGGCAAGAGGGAAGGATCATCATGGCAAGCCCGGCACCAGTATTCAAACTGCGCTCTGTCCAATTGCGAGAGTTCCAACAAACGGCTGATGCCAATTTCATCAACAATACCGGAGAGTCCATATCTCATGCCGATATCCCCCTCTACCGTCCGCTTGGCATAAGGTTCGGGCAAACCTTTGATAACGGTACTGCCGGAAACCGGAGAACCATCAGCTATGGAATAGATATCGGTAGTGGCGCCGCCCAGATCGATGGCCATCAGATCGCCGATACCTGTCTCGCGCTCCGTACCGGTGGCCAGAAGCGTCATAGCCTTGAGCATAGCCTGAGGCGTCGGCATCATGATGCCGGAAATCAGTTGCTCAATTTTGGACAGACCCTTAGCTTGCACTATCCTGTCTAAAAACAGCTTACGGATCTGTTCCTGGACAGGTGCGATATTCAGCTCGCCTAATCTGGGCATCACATTGGGACAGATAATAAGATCCTGATAGCGCAGCAGATCTGCCGCCTCATCAGCCGCCGCCCTGTTGCCGGCATAGATGATGGGACATTTCAAACCGGAAGCAGCCAAGCGCCCGGCATTGTAAAGAATTACTTTCCGGTTGCCTCCATCCGTACCTCCGGTCAGCAGGAAAATCTCCGGATCAATGGTTAGAATCTCCGCCAAATCGCTATTTGTCAGTTCATGGGAATAAAGCTTTACGACTTTAGCGCCGGCTCCCAGGGCAGCACTGCGGGCTGCTTCCGCTGTCAGTTCCGGCACCAGACCGGACACTGCCATCCGCAGGCCGCCCGCCGCTGAAGAGCAGGCCAACTGCTCTTCATAGACGATTTCCCCGGTAATAGCCTCCAGCCTCTCCCTGGCTATCGTAAGACCGTCATTCAGATCCGTGTTAACTGTGGTATGCGCGGCCGAACTGCCCAGCACCACGACCCGCTCAAGATTCACTGCGGTCAACTTAGTATAGGTACTGCCAAAATCGATCAGGAGCACATTGCTCATATCTGTTCTTCTCTCCCGGTATTTTCCGCTTCCGGCTGCCGGCCTGTCTCAGTCTCAGCCGCATCCAGGAGGCCGAGATCTTTCTTGAGATAATAAATATCTGTTTCAGGTGGTGTGCCGGGAGCAAAAACACGGTCAAAGCCCATTTTCTTAAAGCGTTTCTCAACTTCGGCGAAGGGCTGTTTACCGACTACGATATTGCCGCCCACATACATTAAGATATCTTCCAGACCAGCTTCATCGGCTTTCTCCCGCATGCCTCTGACATCGAGCTCACCGTGTCCATATAGTGATGAAACCAAGATTGCGTCAGCATCCGTTTCAATGGCCGCTGCAATAAACTCCTCCTGCGATACCATTACGCCCAGATTAGTCACCTCAAAGCCGGCTTCGCGAAAAGCAAATTCGAGGATACGTATGCCCACGGCATGTACATCCGCTCCAATTACGCCAATTACCAAGTGTTTCTTATCCATCCGGAATCCCCTACCTGCGGTTAAGTTTTTGTTTGGCAGCCTTATATGCCGCTGCCACGGCATCTGATATATACAGCCACGAACCGCGATCAACGCGCAGATCATAGCGCAACATTCTAACTTGACCTTTGAGCGCAGCTCTCAGCTCTTGTTCTTCTTTGCGCGAAATAAAATCGGTGCAATGCGGAGGCACCAGGATCAGATCCTGTCTCAAGAGAAAATCGGAAAAATCAGTAGCGTCCCCGCCGAACAAATATACTTCCGCCTCCGTCTCCAGGCTGACATAATGGGAAAAATCGGCTAGCATTTTGTCCAGGAAAGTATGGCTGAGACTGAGAATCCCTACCCTGGCAGCTTTCGGTATACCGCTGAATTCTTTAATCGTGGCCGGGCATAAAGTCAATGCCAATTGCATCACAGGCACTTTATTTTTAGTTAGCTGCTCCAATTCGGCCGTATTCTTCTCTTCACAGACAATCAGATCAAAGTCCGCTTCCAGCCTGAAAGGCTGGTCCCTGATATCAGCCAGCAGGAAGCGGACATAGTCGGCATTGGGAATAGTGGACAGACCGTTCAGAATCACAGACCGCAGTTCAGGCGATTCACCGACTACTGCAACACGCACATTTCTGAATCGCTCTTCCATCTGCCTCATTCGCAGTTCCAGGAAAATCTGGATATCCCTGAGCGAGAAATCCAGTTGAGAGAGCTGGGCCAACATCTGATCTATCGCTTCCAGCGCTTGTTCTTTCCTGCTTTTATTATCCTCGGTATCATTCGCGGCTACATAGGAACCGCTGCCTTGAATCATCACAATCAGGCCTGTTTCGGCCAGATATTGATATGCGTGCTTAGCGGTGCCGACTGAAACTTGTTTGTCGCCGGCAAGTTGGCGAATGGTGGGCAATCGGGTTCCCGCAGGCAGCTCCCCCGAAATAATCTGTTCAGACAGCTCCCGTGCTAAACTGCGATAAAGCGGGCCATCTGCTTTGCGCTCTATCATTTAGCTTCTCCCGCCTTTGGCAATATTTTGCTCTCTCTGCCGCAGATAGGCGGCCGGACCCTCCCGATAGAGATCTCTGCCTGTAGAATCTATCGCTACCACCAGCGGGAAATCCCGGACTTCTAATCTGCGCAAAGCCTCAGCGCCCAGATCTTCATAGGCGATCACTTCCGCTGCGGTAATCCGTTCCGCCAATAGAGCTCCGGCACCGCCGACGGCGGCAAAATACACAGCGCCATGCTCTTTCATTGCCTCAATTACTTCCCGGCTGCGGAAGCCCTTGCCGATCATGCCTCTCAGGCCATGAGCGAGTAACAAAGGAGTATAGGGATCCATGCGATAGGAAGTAGTAGGCCCTGCAGACCCGATCACTTCTCCCGGTCTGGCCGGTGTCGGTCCGACATAAAAGATGACCGCATCCCGTAACAAAAGAGGCAATTTCCCGCCTCCGGAAATAGTTTCTGCCAAACGCTTATGGCCGGCATCGCGCGCAGTAAAAATCGTCCCTGTCAGCAGTACTCTATCTCCCGCCTTCAGCGAACGTGCAATCTCTTCGGTCAGAGGAGCCTGAATTCTTCTTATCATTACAGCACCTCTTCCAGATGCCTGGTAGCGTGGCAGCTGATATTGACAGCCACAGGCAAACCAGCGATATGGGTGGGCAAAGTCTCAATCGCTACGCCAAGGGCTGTGCTCCGTCCTCCCAGACCCATCGGACCCAATCCCAGCTCATTGATTTGCCTCAGCATCTCAATCTCCAGCTCCGCATAGTACGGATCCGGATGACGATGAGCCAGAGGCCTTAACAGAGCAAGCTTAGCGAGATAGGCAACTTTATCGAAATTGCCGCCAATGCCTACTCCCACTACTATGGGCGGACAGGGATTGGGACCAGCATCTCTCACAGTCCGCAGCACAAATTCGATCACACCCTCAACACCATCTGCCGGTCGCAGCATGGCCAAGCGGCTCATATTCTCACTGCCAAAACCTTTGACGGACAGACTGACCTGCACCTGATCCCCCGGTATCAGCTCCGTATAAATCATGGCAGGTGTATTATCGCCTGTGTTGATCCGGCGCAAAGGGTCAGCAACTATTGATTTGCGCAGATAGTTTTCGGTATAGGCTTGTCTTACCCCCTCCTGGATTGCTGCATAGGGATCACCCTGAAAATGCACTTCCCGTCCGATTCGCAAATGAATCTGCACCATTCCCGTGTCCTGACAGATAGGGACTGACTTCTCTTGCGCCAAGGCGGCATTCTCCAACAGATCATCCAGGATCGAGCGGGCCGTAATACCATCCTCGCCAGCTCTTGCCAGTTTTAATTGCGCGTGGATATCCAACGGCAAAATAATACAGCTTTCGTACGCCATGCGGCGGACTGCTGCCGTCAATAATTTAACATCAAATTCTCGCATATTTGCCCCAAAAAGCACTTTGTACTATTACAATACCTGAGATTGTACTACTTTTCAACTATAACATTAGGATATTCGGAGTTAGTTTGGCTGCTAGAGACACAATAAAGCCATCCGGCATGACAGTCTCAGAAACAAAGGATAGAATATCTATGTCCGGTAAAAAACAGGGAGGATGCAAATGGCCGACTCAGCCAGACAAAATGATGGCAAGAGATTACTGATAAAAATCCTGGTGCTGATACTGGCACTGGTACTGTTCGGCATCTTCGTCTGGCGCTTCAATCTGGATGTTCTGAAAGTTACCACTGTCAAGCTATCCGATCCGAGAATCAAAAACAAGATTACTCTGGTCCAGATCTCAGATCTGCATGGCAAAACTTTCGGCAAGGATAATCAGCGTCTGCTGAAGAAGATCCGACAGCAGTCTGCCGATGCGATTATGGTCACCGGCGATCTGTTCTCTCGTCGAGATCGAAAGGGATACGAAGTTGCTTTCAATCTGATGCAAGCTCTGGCTGCAGATCCCACACCGGTATTTTATGTCACCGGCGAGCACGACTATAATAAAACTTTCCATGCCCAGTTAACTGACCTGGGAGTAAAGGTACTGGCCTTCAGTGGCGAACGGCTACAAATTGAGAATACAGTACTTGAAATCTATGGTATTAATTCCGTATATTTCTGGGACAGTTATAATCTGGCTAATGAAGTCATTGCTGACCCCGAGCATTACAGCATACTCCTGGCCCATATACCTAACTGGCATCGATATCGGGATGCCGGCTTCGATCTGGTCTTGTCCGGAGATACGCATGGCGGGCAGATCCGACTGCCCTTTGTCGGTGCTCTCCGGCTGGATGGCTGGTTCCCCGAACTGCAACAGGAAGAAACTTATATCAAGGGCCTCTACTCTGATGGCAGCAAGCATCTGTATGTAAACAGCGGTCTGGGAACAGTCGAGCCCCATTTCCGCTTGTGGAACCGCCCGGAAATAACTGTGATCGAGCTGACGCCTTCGCAATAAAAAAGAGGCTGCCTCAAGGAACCAGCCTCTGTACTTAAATTCAAAAAGTTACATGGTCAGCGCAGCCAGATATAGACGCAGAACAAGATAAAAAGTACTAAGCCGATCATATAGATCGCTCCGATCAGTAAACCGGCCAGAACCGAATTGCGTGTGAACTGTCTGATCTCCTGTTTCGAAAATTCTTGCAAGGGTGAAACAAGACCTTTCTCTTCCCTGGCCAGCCGCTGCTCGCGCATTCTTCTGATGTCTTCGCGCGCAAATCTACCGGCGGCTGACTGAAAAAGCGACGGCTTGGTCCAGGGCATGCCCTCAACATCCATATTGGCTATGACACGTCCATCATCAAGTTCATCTATCTTTCTGGCCATTATTCCATCACCCTCTTCTTGCTTTTTGCTCAGAAACTCAACTCGCTTGCAGCATTGAATCTGTTCCGTCCCATCGGATCTGAACTGTCACTGAAACACAGCCGGAGCAGGCAGCTCCTGCGGTCTTTCGTAGTCTGACTCCGATCTGGTTTCATAATCTGCCAGCTTGTTGCCCCAATAGAGATGACAGATCGTGAAATGACCCGTTTCCGGTTCATAAGTCAGTGGCGGTACTTTCCGGCAAATATCCATAACTTTGGGACAGCGTGTATGAAATTTACAGCCCTCCGGGGGATTGACCGGTGAAGGAATTGTGCCGGCCAAAGGAATTTTGTCCGCCTGATAGTCCGGATCAGGTATCGGTATGGCGCTGAACAATGCTTGTGTATACGGATGCAAAGGATTGCTGAAGATGTCTTCTTTCCGGCCTGTCTCAACCAACTCGCCCAGATACATAACACTGATGACGGTCGATATATGTTCGACAACTGAGAGATCATGTGAGATGAACAGATAGGATAGGCCGCGCGATTCTTGCAAATCCATCATCAGATTGATGATCTGGGCCTGAACTGAAACATCAAGAGCTGAAACCGGCTCATCCGCCACCACAAAGTCGGGTTTCAAAGCTATCGCTCTGGCAATGCAAATACGCTGGCGCTGTCCGCCTGAGAATTCATGCGGATAGCGGTTGCGGTGATACGGCTGCAAGCCGCAATCAATCATGACCTGATCAATATAGTCATCATACTCTTCCGGGGGAACCAGTTTATGCTCCCGCACCGCTTCGCCGATAATCTCGCCGACCGGCAATCTGGGAGACAGGCTGGAGAAAGGATCCTGAAAGATAATCTGCATCTGGGGTCTTATCTGGCGCAATTCCTCGCGGCTTAAGCCATAGACATCAATACCCTTGAAGAAGACAGAGCCTCCTGTCTTGGGCACCAGGCGCAGGATGGAGCGACCCACAGTCGTCTTGCCGCAGCCGGATTCACCTACCAGGCCAAGGGTTTCACCCAGTTTGAGATCGAAGGAAACTCCGTCTACAGCCTTGACATGTCCTACTACCCGCTGGAAAATACCATCCTTAACCGGGAAATATGTTTGCAGGTCGCGTACGGTGAGCAAATTATCCTCAGCAGGCGCAAAGTCTGCCGAAGCTGGTACCGCAATACCGTTATCAGTCTGCTTGTTATCAGCTACCAACATTAGTCCTGCCCTCCTTTCCATTCTTCATATCCGCTATTGTAGCAAGCTGTAAAATGAGTAGGAGACAGCTGAATCAAGGGTGGATATGTGCCCCGGCACACCGGCAGCGGACGGTCACAGCGATCCAGAAAATAACAGTGATCCGGCAGATCAATCGGATTTGGCACTCTACCCGGAATAGAATACAGACGCTCGACTTTGCGATTGATCACCGGCTTGGATGCCATCAAGCCGATCGTATAGGGATGGGCCGGTGTATGAAAGATCTCCCTGACTGTACCGCGCTCGACAATGCGGCCGGCATACATGACAACGACATAGTCCGCCATCTCGGCAACCACACCCAGGTCATGCGTGATCAGCATGATAGAGCTGTTAATCTGGTCTTTCAGACTGCGCAAAATATCCAGAATCTGAGCCTGAATCGTAACATCCAGTGCTGTCGTCGGTTCATCGGCGATGATTAAGGCCGGATCGCAGGCGAGAGCCATGGCAATCATAGCGCGCTGCCGCATGCCGCCTGACAATTCATGCGGATACATATTGTAAACACCTTCGCTATTGGCAATCTTAACCAAATTAAACATATCAATCGTGCGGCCTTTAATCTGCTTCTTGGTCATCTGCGGATTATGCAGTTCAACTACTTCATCTACTTGCTCGCCGACTCTAAAGACCGGATTCAGACTGGTCATCGGCTCCTGGAAAATCATGGAGACCGTATTGCCGCGAATCATCCGCATCGTATCCGTCGGCATCTTTACCACATCGTAGACTTTTTCGCCGGAAACGCGCAGTCTGATCTCACCCTCAACTATTTGCCCTGTCGGCCTGGGAATCAATTGCATGACGGACAGGCTGGTAACCGATTTGCCACAGCCCGATTCACCGACGACGCCAACTGTTTTTCCGATCGGGACATCAAAGCTGACACCGTCAACTGCTTTGACCGTACCGGTGTCTGTAAAGAAATAGGTGTGCAGATTCTCAATTTCCAGTACATTATCCGGATTTTTCATAGCAGACAGATATTCCGCTTCGGGAATATTTTCTCTGGAGCGAAGGCGTTCAAATCTGTTCATCACCTCGCGATTATGTTTGGCAATAACCCTTTGTTCTTTGGCGGAGAGATATTGACCTTTTTGTACTTTCTTTTTCGTAACAGTTTTTGTTTCTTGATTATTTGCCATCTCTCTTACCTACCTTTTCATTCTCGGGTCGAAGGCATCGCGCAGACCGTCACCGACAAAGTTAAAGGCCAGAACGGTGATTACAATGCAGAAGCCGGCAGGCATCCAGAGCCAGGGGAAATTATTCATATCATAGGAAGTGCTTACCGCATTAATGATATTGCCCCAGGTAGCTGTCGGGTACTTTACACCCAGACCCAGAAAGCTCAGGGTGGACTCCGTAATAATAGTAGAGCCCAGACTCATCGTGGCGGTAACAATCAATAGAGGGATAACATTGGGAATCAGATGCCTATAGATTCTGCGATTAACGGAAAGCCCGGTCGCTTCAGCGGCAACCATGAATTCCTGTTCTCGCAAAGACAGGATTTGACCCCTGACCATGCGGGCAATACCGGCCCAACTGAGTACACCCAGCACAACCATCATATATATTAATCTGGAACTGCCGCCCAGTTTCAGCTCATCCATAATAGCTCCTAAAATAATCAGGATAGGCAGAGTCGGAATACAGAAAAATATCTCCACCAGGCGCATAATCACCATATCGACAACACCACCGAAATAGCCTGCAAGTCCACCCAGAATAACTCCTATGAACATAGCGATGAAGACAACCACAAAGCCAACCAGCAACGATACCCGGCCACCGTACATCAAGCGGGTAAACATATCCATGCCGGTAGCATCCGTCCCCAGCCAATGCTCCTTTGAAGGAGCGGAACGGATATTATACACAGTCACCGAATCCATCTCCCGGATTACCCATCTCTCATATCTGATCTCTAAGACAAATTCGCGCTCCTCGCCATTCAGTGTGTAAGTAAAGGTATTGCTCTTATTTTCGATCGCATTGAGAGTCTCGGCCACAAAACCGATCGGCAGATGGAGATTCTGATTGAGAGCATTTACCATATGGGACGATAAAGTGGCATAGAGAGTATTGTCCAGTCTGATCTCCGCCTGACCTTCCTCATCTACTTCAACTTCATAGTTCTTGCCCTCTGCTTCAACCATATATTTGCCGGCGCCGGCCAGAACAGCTTGTTCAATGGCAAGCTGAAAATCAAAGCTGTTTTTAGATTCAGGGTTGTCGAAATTTACTACATTGTAACTGCCCAAGGCAATCGGCAAAGTGGAATATATTGTATATTCCCTGCCGGAAGATTCAATCGCATAGATCTGACCCGCCAAATCAATTTCGCTTTGTCCCTGGCCAATGGCTTTTATTGCAGCTTCTTCCAACCCGGCAGGCACCTCCTCATGGGCTGTAAACATGAGTTTTTTGCCTAATTGCATAACGGAAGCAACTTCTGATGCGGAATGAATCAGATAAACGCGATCAGACAAAGACTCAATTTCATAGACTTTGCCGCTATATTCATAAGATCTTTTGCCTTCGCCGATTGCCTTGAGCAAATAGGCTCTGGCTCCTGAGGAATACTCGGCATTTTCTCTAATCAGGAAGCGTAAATCTTCATTTTTTTGAATGCCGCCAAAATCCTGCAGGCGTTCCTCCGTTGTGTAGAATAACTCCTGATAGCCGTAGGGAGATAATTCAGCGCCCAGGAAAGAAAACAGGAACATAAACAGCAAGATCACTACACCCACGATCGCCAAACGGTTACGGATAAAACGGCGGAAGACCAAAGCACTGGGAGATAGAACCTTGATTCTGCGCTCATCATCCAGAGCCAGTTCATCATCGGTGACCTGTGTAACCGCCTCCGCTGCTTGCTTTAGTTCTTCCCGCTCCCGATCGGAAGTCTCTTTGCCCAGCAAGTCCGGACTATCTTTTTTCTTGTCTAGATTACTCATCTGCCTCCTCCTAACTGATACGCACTCGCGGATCTACCACAGCGTAGAGAATATCCTGGATCAGCAGTCCGACCAAAGTCAGCACAGACATAAAAGCCAGATAAAACATCGTAAAGGGCACATCGCCCTGTGTCATGCATTGATAGGATGTATAACCGATTCCCTCGATCTGAAACAAAGTCTCAGTGATCATGGCTCCGGAAAACAGGGAAGGAAGTGATCCCCCCAGAATTGTCACTACAGGAATCAAGGTATTGCGGAAAGCATGGTAATTGATCACCTTATTCTCAGCAACCCCTTTGGCACGGGCTGTACGAATATAGTCCGAGCTCAGAACCTCCAGCATATTGGTTCTGGTATAACGAACCAGACCGCCAATACTTAAAAAAACCAAAACTACAACAGGCAGTATATAGTGATATCCGACATCCAGCGTCTGGCCAAAAGGCGAATAAAACTCATGATTTCTCGAAATCATGCCGTAAAGAGGAAACCAGCCCAATTTAGTCGAAAATACATATTTCATGATCTCAGCCAGGAAGAAGGTAGGGAATGAGATCGTGATCATGGAGAGAAAGGTTATCATATAATCCGTGCGCGAATACTGCTTCACCGCCGCTTTGATCCCCAAGGGGATCGCAATCGCGATATGCAAAATAAACTGGATAATATTGAGAACCACTGAATACCAGATCTTTTCCCTGAAGACCGTAGTTACCGGTCGCTTAAAATGCCAACTTTCCCCGAAATTCCCCTTCACAGCTTCTCCGGCCCAGTTGACATAACCTTCAAGATAGCCATCTTTCATATGGTATATCTCTTCCAACTCATCCAGCCAGACCTGATAACTTTTAGTTTTGTCCGTTGCTGCTCTTTGTCTGGCAATACTTGAAACATAACTGGTAGGAAGATTGCGCATCAGAATATAAATCATCAGTGTCACACATATCAGAATAAAGACACTGATCAATAGGCGCTTGACAATATATTTCCGCATATTCTCAACCCTTCATAGCATCTAAGTACATGCTCTTGCCTAACAAGCAGGTGAGCCCGCCGCTAGCGGCGGGCCCACGCGACTTGGCAGTAAAAACTGTCTCTCTTGTAAAGACTTGGCACAGCCGAAGCTATGCCAAGTATCAAGAATTACTTTTTATTGCATTTCCAGCTTATAGAGCTCAGACATCCAACCATAGAACGGTGTCAAATCGGTAGGCAGAGTATCAACTTTGATACGCTCCGTGCTGAAGATAACGCCGTCTTTCCTCTGATAGTTAGGAATCTCGACTGCCCAGTCGATAATCCTATCGAGGCAGGTCTTGTAGATTTGCTTGCGGAAAGCTGTGTCGGCACTGCTTCTGGCGTCCAGTATCCACTGATCGAGCTCTGCGTCTGCGATATGGTAGTGGTTACTGTCCGTGCCGCCTTTGCCGACGATATTGGAGCTGTGATAGACCTGGTACATATCCGGATCAATCGTAGCACCCCAGGCAGCGGTCCACAGCTCCTGCTCACCGGAATCGAGTTTATTCCAGAGAACATTGGAATCTGCAGGATCATTAATATCCAGGGTAATGCCTATTGTTTCAAGTTGTTCTTTAGCAGCTGTGGCAATGCCGTAAGCCGGGTGGTTACCGATACCGTCAGCGGGGATGATGATCTCATATTGCAGCTTGGCACCGGCCGGAGCTGCGGTAAATTTGCCGCTTGCTTCGTCGTAGGTCAAACCGGCAGCCTTGAAGAAGCCTTTGGCAGCTTCGACTGCCGCAGCTATCTCTTCTTCATTGGACATGCCTTCGGTGTAGATCGGATTGCCCTCGACATCGACTGAGAACGCTCTCTGATAGCCCTCGTCTGCAGGACGCGGGGCGGCCCAGGAGGTATTGGAGATCGGATACTCAATAGTCGAAGCACGGTCGCCGTAGTAAGACTCATTGGTTACATTCCGGAACTGAGCCAGGACAGTAGCAAAGCCGCGGCGCAGATTCTTGGATTCCTCAGAGGAGGGATCGTTGCCTACCAGCACTGTATCAGCATTGATACCGAGATAACCATAGCCCAGGAAGTCGTAGAGCATAGTGGTGATTTTTTCGCCGACCAGCTCACCATTGGGATTGGATTCACTGATTTCCTGTACGGTAGCAGCATTGAATGAGGGTGTAATAGCATCAATGGTACCACTGACTATACCCTGCACTGCGTCAGAACTTTTGGTTTCACGGAACTGAACATTCTTGATCTTCGGCGCGCCAAGATAATAATCTTCATTGGCTTCGAAGAAGACGGTCTTGTTCTCATATTTAACATACTTGTAGGCGCCGGCGCCAAGCGGGAAATCGGTCTTGGCAGTGATCGTATCCTGATTGCCGAACTCGAGGCCGAATTTGTTGTTGTCGTAATCGTAGAGAGCAGGATCTCCATAGTAGTGCAGCGGAGTAACATAGATGCCGAGCTTGTAAACAGCAGAGGCATCATAGCCGGCAACAGTTACTTCAAACTCAGTGTCGCTGAGTTTCTTGATGCCGGAAATATTGGGAACGCCGCCCTCTGTAGCGTCCGCATCCTTAGAGCCCCACTCGAGGGTGAAGTTCTGTCCGAGTTCAAAGACATTGGGACGCAGATCGGAACCGATCTCTCTGGCTGCCGCAGCATAAGGATTATTGCCGTATGAAGCCATCAGAAGCTCATACCAGTCATCAGCGGTCGGATACTGTTCGGATTTGAAATCCCATTCTTTCTCCAAAACAACCTCATCGTCCACAGTTACTGTCGATTTCAGACCGGTGATCTCATCATCAACTTCAATCGGATCACCGAAGCCCCACATGAGCATAGCCCAAGCAGTGCGCAGGCCCTCGTTCGCTTTCAGAGTGTCAGGATCGCTACCGATGAAGGCGGCATAGTTTACGCCGTATTTGTTGTAAATAAATTCAACCAAAGGCGCTATCTGATCTTTAAGCAGTGTCTGGTCGACATATTCCTTGACCCAAGCTAATTGCTCAGCAGTAAAGCTATCGCCCTCTTTCCATTCATAATCCCAGCCGAGGCCTTCGGCAGGCTCTGCCGGATTGAGTTTGGCCATCATGTCCTGGAAAATACCGGCATACTTTTGACCCAATTCGGTTGATGTCTGAGTGCGGTATTCATTCATGCCCAGGATCGGCACGGAGTACAGGGTGGAAGAACCGGTGTACATCGGATCAGAATAGGCATAGTAAGTGAAGATCACGTCATCAACGGTTAGGGGTTCGCCATCGCTGAATCTGATATCATCGCGGATCTTGAAATTATAGACGGTCTCCTCAATTGTGCCGTCATCGTCTTCATCCTTAGTGGTGATCTCGAGATTGGAAATAGCGTAATAGGTATAAGGTACACCATTATACTCAGAAACCTGTCCCGCAGGTGTTCCGGCCTGGAGCATCAGCTCACCCGCGCGGTCATTGGTAATCAGACTGACCTGGGTCATAGCGGCGACATCATTGTCATAAGAAGTGTCTGCATAATAGGGACTAAACTTTTGCGAAAAAGCGTTGTAACCTACTACCAGAGGTGTATCGCTAGCCGGTTCCACGACATCCGGAGCTTCTGTCTCGTCCGGTGCCTCTGTTTCTTCCGGTGCTTTTGTTTCTTCCGGCGCTTCTGTCTTCTCGGCAGGGGCTTCAGTTTTCTCGGTCTCTTTGGATCCGCAAGCGGCAAACAGACCAACCACCATTACCAAGGCCAGAAGAATAGCGAACAACTTAGTTGTTTTCTTCATTTTTTCCTCCTAATAATTTATTAACTTAAGGTGAATATTCTACTGCACCCCGAACCGGCTACGCCTGTGTAAAATAAGGCACAGCTGGCCAAGATACAATATATAGTATGTCATTATATCACGCCTCAATGGTGTATTGCAATTAGGCTGCCTTTATTAATCCCCTATTAATCCCCCGGGTCTAACAAGGCTAATTATTGCAATTCTGTGTCATTTCTCGTCTATTGTTCACAATTTGTTACCGTCTTTCAGCTTGTACATCAGGTTAAAATTTCCTATCATTAAAGAAGTATATGATTATGGAGGAACGCCATGATCGGCAAATATATCGAAGCTTTTCTCTATGAGGATCCTTCCGAGCTGATGCTCGAAGCCAGCTCAGTAGCAACAATCAGAACTGAAAATACACTTTTACACGCGCTGATGGTATTATCGTCAGTTGGATACAGCTCCATACCGGTGCTGGACAACAAAGGCCATCTCAAAGGCATTCTGTCCCTGGCCCTCATTATCAATGGTATTAAAAGTACAGAAAATTACGACTGGGATCAGTTAGCCGAGCGGCAGGTACACGAGATTATGGAAACAAAGCCGCCCCGGGTTTTACCCTCTGCTGACCTGGAGGATGTGCTCCATCTGTTGGTTGATCATAATTATCTTTGCTGCGTTGATACCAAGGGAAACTTCTTAGGGATTATTACCAGAAAATCAATGTTCAAGCGTATCAATCATCTGGCCCATGAATTCGAGATTGCCCATGATGTCAGACCACGCTTGAACACTGAAAATGAAAAAGCAGTTGAGAAATCCGGAACTGATGAGGTCAGATCTGCACCGGTAGTTTTCCGCAGCATTTGGTAGCAGCAGACAGTAGCCGGCGGACAGGACTGTTTTCTCTCTTTGCTGAAAAGCGCCGGCATCGCTACTCTGATCTGGAAGTGGCGGGCCGGGACAGGCGTCTTCGTCAAAAAAGCCTATACTTTACCCTCCGCGGCAGCCAAAAAGTTCTCAAAAGGCAGGTCTCCCAGAAGTTCAGCGCCATTGGAAAATACGATTTTGGGCACAGCGGAGACATCATATTCGGTGGAGAGCTCAGGAAAAGCTTGAGCCTCGACCATTTCTGCCGTGATATTGGGATTGAGCATAGCCAGTTTATGTGCTTTGAGAACAGCGCCCGGACAGTGTGGACACTGGAGTGTAACGAAGACTTTGATATCCAGAGGACCGGGTATGGCGGCAATTCTTGTTACCAATTCTTCCGGGATTTGCGGGCCGGCATTGCCCAATTCGAGCAGGGCGGCGATTAAGGAATTGATCTCGTGCCCGGCGGGAATGCCAGAAAAACGGACTCCGAGATCCTGTTTATCCGCCCGGGTCAGATTGAGCCCGGGAATACGCACTATTTCCAATTCCCGGGCTCGCTCGCTGTCAGGCTCATAGTATTCGAAAACTATTTGATCCGAAATTGAGCTCAGTTCTTTGATGAAATTAACCATGTCCGTGTCTTCGCTATCGTCATAGGCTTCTATATGCACGGGCTCCGTAATATGAGCGAAAATTTCGCCGATTTGATTTTTGATTTCCGTACTGAAAATTGACATCTTAATTCTCCTGTTTGTTGTATTGATTCCGCCGGGTGGACGGATATTGATTCAGGTATTCATTGATTGCCAGCCCGGCATTTGCTCCGGCCCCCGCGGCAATGATTATTTGCTTTTGCCGCACCGAGGTAACATCGCCGGCGGCAAAAATCCCCGGCACACTGGTCGCTTGGTTCGAATCAACTACTATTTCATGCCATTCATTGCAGTCAACCAGATCTCGGAAAGGAGCGCTGGCCGGATTCTTGCCTATCTCTATCACCACGCCGGCAGTGGGCAAAGTCTCAAGCCGGTTACTCTCAAGATGACGGACGACAGTTGCAGTGACTTTCTTATCTCCCTTGATCTCTTCAACTACATAGCCCAATTTGATTTCGACATTATCGAGCTGAGCCAGACGGTGTTGCAAGATCTTTTCGGCGCGGAAGACAGAACGATGAACTAATGTAATTTTTCGCACAAAGCGCGCGAGATCTATGGCAGATTCGACAGCGGCATTGCCTCCGCCCACCACGATGATATCTTGTCCGGAAAACAGCGGGCCATCACAGATCGCACAGTAGGTGACACCCTTATGCCGGAACTCCTGCTCGCCGGGAACTCCCAGTTGACGAGGACCGGCGCCTGTGGCGATCAGGACGGTACGACTTTTAAAGTGGCTTTGGTCATCCAGATCCAAGACAAAGACCTCCCCTTCACGCCTGATTGCGGTGACTGTCCGTTCTCTGAGCAAAGGCACATTACAGGCTTGGAGATGGTTCTGAAATTTTGTCGTCAGCTCTGTACCGGTTATGCTTTCCATCCCAAGGTAGTTTTTTATTATACTGGTATCCTTTACCTGGCCGCCGACAGTGCGCCCTATAATTGCTGTTGTCAGACCCTTGCGTCTGGCATAGATAGCCGCAGTAATTCCGGCCGGGCCGGCACCGATCACTAACAAATCATATAGAATTTGCGTATCAGGCCGGTTGTCAGCCAGCTCCAGTACACTCAGGTCCAAACTGAAAGACAGTCCGGGCAGAGTGGTATTCGCCTGAACTGTGTTCTGCTGTTTATCAATCGAAATCATATCTATCGTTAAAATACTCCTTTTCTGCTCAGTCCAATGCTTATTTATCATAACCGGTAGGAGCTCTTTTGTAGCTGTTTTAAACTGTCACTGATACCTGAGTTACATTATGCTGTCTTTCGCGCTCACTTTTCGCATTTTCTTCATATTTTTTAGTTCTTGTTGTTTTATTCTATTTGGGATAGAACAGGCAGGTAACAAAAAACGATCGTTATCACTGAGGATGGAGTCAAGATCAAAACAGTGCAGACAATATATGCGGACAATATATAATGATAGGAAAAAGAAATGGGGCAAATAATGGCTGAACAGCAGGACAATAAAGGCTTGGGAATCATGGGTGGTAACAGAAGAGATGAAACCGCCGCTGAAATGACAGCCAGAAGACGGAAGAAAAACAAGCGCCGACGGATCGGTCTTGTCATCGCTGCTCTGGCAGTAGCGGGGCTATTGATCTTTCTGCTGCGACGCGAACAAAAGGCTTTGCCAAAAGTCATGACTGAAGCCGTCAAACGCGGCACAGTCACAGAAACGATCGGTCTGTCTCCCCTTCTGAAACCTGAGCGAATTCAGATCGTCTCCGGCACTGATGTTAAGATCAAAGAACTATATGTTGAGATTGGCGATCATGTAAAGCAGAGAGACCCTTTGCTCCGCTTTGACACATCGGAGTTAGAGGCTGAACTGGAGAAGACACAGGATCTGATCGCCAAGACCAAAGACAGCATAGCCGAAGCTGCGGCAGAAGCCGAGAAGCTGGGATCACAGCTGGGAGCGCTCGGCGGATTGGATCTTGACCGGCAGATTGCCCGGATTTCCCGCACTTTAAGTGGCAGTCTGAGCGGATTGGCTGCCCAAATGGTGGATATTCAAGCTCCTTTTCTGGAACTGGGAAAAGCGCTCGGCACAATTGATACAACGGTCATCAATCAATGGCTGAAGGATATGCAGGAGATTGCCTCGGAGCTGCGCCAAGCTCTCGATAAGCTTGAACAATCAGGATTTGTTGATGATTTGTTAACTTCGATACAGAATCTGCAGCAAATTGAAAAACAGCTGCAAAAGCTGCTGAAGGAGCTGGAAGGCAATCCTTCACCGGACTTCACCTGGCCCAACTTTACCCTGCCCGGCGGCACTATGCCGTCTCTCTCTCAGTCGGATGCGACCGGCAATCAGACTGAAACCACTTCCACACCAACATCCGATTCCAATACCGAATCTAACGCAAAAACAAACGGCACCGGTGAGACAACGAAAACCGATGGCTCCGGCGGTGCCGGTACGCCTGATCTCTCCTCTCTTTCTCCAGAGATGATGCAACAACTGCAACAGTTGCTGGGCGGAACGAGCAATCTATCCCTGCTGTCGGACAGTCTGACACAAGGACAAGATCTGCTGGAACAGCTGGAAGAAGCTGAGCGGAGCCAGCAGGAAATCATCCATCGCTTGAATAAAGATGTAATAGCCGATTTTGATGGCATCGTAGTCAAAGTTGATGCTGCCGCCGGAGACAAAGTCGCCTCCGGACGGGATATCATCAGAGTCTATGACAATATTAATCTCAAAACAGTGACCTCTGTCGGACACAATGACGCCCGCCGTTTGGCAAAAGGACAAAAGGTTCGCTATACCCTGGAAAATATGACCTTTGAAGGTGAAATCACTTTCATTGACCCTGTTGCCTACGAAGGGACGGATAGTAGCCTGGGATACGATCTTTCGACGCAAATGGGCGGAGATATCCTGGGTTTCGGCTCGCTCATGGGAACGAGTTCATTAAGCGGTATTGACCTCGGCACCGAACCGCAGGTCAGAGTTGAAATGAGCATCGAGGGTACAGATTTGCCTGAACTGATCATTGGATTCGCCATAAACGCAGAGGTTGAAACCGAAGTCAGAGAAAATGTGCTGACTGTTTCGGCCTTCTCCCTACTCAAAGAAAAAGGCAGTTATTATCTCTTCGTCGTCGGAGATGATCAAATTCTGGAACGCCGTGAAGTAGAGGTCGGACTGGAGTCCTCATTGTCGGTAGAAATTCTCTCAGGAATTAAAGAGAACGAACTGGTCGTACTCAGTCCCGGCGCCAATCTTGAAGCCGGGATGACAGTTGAAGCCTCAGTTTATAAAGACAACCCTAATAAGCAGTAGGATTGCAGTGCAAACGATGTTCAGGACGCAACAGCTAAACAAGGATATTCCGATCCCTGACGGAGCCGAAATACAGACAACGATCAAAATGCGGCAGGTAAATAAGATCTACCGCACCGGCAAGATTGCCTTTCATGCCTTGAAAGATGTCAATTTCACAGTGGCACAGGGTGACTTTGTCGCAATCATGGGACCTTCGGGATCCGGCAAGTCCACATTGATGAATATTGTCGGCCTGCTGGATGAATTAACATCCGGCAGCTATGAGTTGAACGGCCACAATGTGGGAGATTTAAGTGACGATGACCGCGCTTTCCTGAGGAACCAGGAGATCGGCTTTGTCTTTCAGTCTTTCAATCTGCTGCCTCAACTTACTTTGCTTGAGAATGTTGAATTACCTCTGGTCTATGCCGCCGTGCCGCAGCGCGAACGCAAAGAAAGAGCTCTCGCAGCTCTGACTGAAGTTGGCCTTGACCGCTGGCAGGGACATAGGCCGGTTGAAGTCTCCGGCGGACAGATGCAAAGAACCGCCATTGCCAGAGCACTGGTCACCAGGCCGGCGCTGCTGCTGGCTGACGAACCCACCGGCAATATCGACTCCCAAGCGACACTGGAGATTATGAATCTGATCTGCGGCTTTAATCAGAGAGGTACAACCGTAGTTTTGATTACACATGAAAAGGATATCGCCAATTATGCTAATCGCTTAATCATGATCCGTGACGGCAGATTGACTGAAGACACCCTATACAAGCCCGTTGTTGCCAATTCATCGCCTGCCATGACTCCTGCCGCTCCTAACGTTTACACCGAAGTCAACCATATTCGAGATCAAGCCAACTCCAAGTCATCTCTTAGCGCGACTCCAGCCGCCCCTGCCGAGGTTAGCCATGTTTAGAGAAAGTATGCGGATGGCCTGGGCTTCGCTGCTCGCTAATAAGATGCGTTCACTCCTGACTATGCTGGGCATTATCGTCGGTATCGGCGCTGTCATTGCCATTGTCGGAGTTGGTGACGGCGCGAAAGCTCTGATCATGGGAGAATTCGAAGGCATCGGCGCCAGTTCTATCATCATCAGCGCCAGCTCCAGCGATGCTCAAGACCAGGATATGATCACCGCGCGCGATATTGAAGATATTAGAAATCTCGACGATGTCCGATTAGTCTCGCCCTCCGTATACGGTTTTGGCTACGTCCGCTATTATGCCAGGGAGAGGCAAGTTGCTTTCTACGGCATGGACCAGGACTATGCCCCGCTGGCTTCTCTAAAAGTTCTGAGCGGACGTTCCCTGACCCATACGGAATTAGCCTCCAGACAACCGGTGGCTCTGATCGAAAAGAATTCCGCCGTCCAGTTATTCGGCAACTCCGATCCGATCGGAGAAACAGTCGAGATTATCAGCCGCGGCAAACAGCAGACATTTACCATCCTGGGGGTGATCGAGACCAGCACCTCAACTTTCATGGGCATGGCGCCCAGCGAAGCCGAGCAGGAAATGCCTTTGACTTTATATCTTCCGCTCCGGGTCGCTCAGGAGCTGGGGCGCCGGAGGGATACATTCTATATGATGATGGTGATGGCAGATGATCCGAATTTATTGGAGCAAACCGGCAATCAGGTCTTGCGCCTGTTAGAAACCAATCACAACAACAGCGACAAAAAAGTCTACCAAAAACAAAATGTAACTGAGCTGCTGGAACAGGCAAATCGCATCATCGGCATCGTCACTACTGCCATTTCCGCGATAGCCGCCTTATCCTTATTGGTTGGCGGTATCGGCGTGATGAATATTATGCTGGTATCGGTAACAGAGCGCACCCGCGAGATCGGCATCCGCAAAGCACTGGGAGCCACGATCGGAGACATTATGTTTCAGTTTATGACCGAGTCCGTGATCCTGACTTTTGTCGGCGGCATTATCGGCATCACCTTCGGTCTGGGCGCTTCCTTTATTATAGGTAAGATCTTGGGTTTCAAAACCAGCATCAGTCTTGTAGCCATTGTCGTCGCTTTGATCTTTTCCAGCGGAGTAGGTCTGTTCTTCGGCATTTATCCTGCCCGCAAAGCCTCCATGCTAAATCCCATCGACGCTCTCCGCAACGAATAAAACCCGCCAAAAGAGGGGTTGTCCGCCGGGAACAACCCCTCTTTGAGTAAACTAAGCTCAGCAGATTTGAACCGCGTGTCGTTACAAACCCTCTGATATGCGAACAAATCTCGGGCAAACTCCGGCTCAATTAACAACAGCTTACTTAATTTCGACCTCGGCGCCTGCTTCAGTCAGTTTGGCAGCGGCAGCATCGGCTTCTTCCTTACTGACATTCTCTTTAACAGGCTTGGGTGCTTCATCAACGACTGCCTTAGCCTCTTTGAGACCAAGACCTGTCAATTCGCGCACAACCTTAATGACCGGGATTTTGCTGGAACCGGCACTCTTGAGAACAACTGTGAATTCAGTCTGCTCCTCCTCTTCAGCGGCACCGACCGGGCCACCGGCGGCTGGCGCTGCGGCAACCATTGCAGCTGCGGATACGCCAAACTCTTCTTCCAGAGCTTTTACGAGTTCATTCAATTCAAGGACTGTCAGTGCTTTAACCTCGTCCATAATCTTTGTAATTTTCTCACTTGCCATGATAGTAGAACCTCCAATTAGATCGCCTTGCGGCAAATATTATATTTAACGGGCACTACGCCCTGAGAGTGCAATCCTCTCTACTTTCGGCACAATCGCCTTACTCATGTACACTTGATCCCGAAAGCTTATTGCTTCCTGTCGGCATCTATGATTTCTCAGTCTCGGCAGCTGACTCGGCAGCAGCTTCAGAAACAGCTTTCGCCTTAGGCTTTTTCGGAGCAGCTTCCGCAACCGGCTCAGCCGCAGGAACCGTCTCAGGCTCGGCAGCAGGGTCTGCTTCAGCCGCAGGAGCCGCCTCAGGCTCGGCAGCAGGCTCTGCTTCAGCCGCGGGAGCCGCAGCCCCGGCACCGGCACCCTCTCCCGTCGCCAACTCGGCCACCGTCGAAGCGCCTGCTTCTTCCGCTTTCTGCGCCAATAGATTCAGCGTAATCGCCAACGACGAAATCGGGAACATCAAAGTAGATACCAGTCTGCCACGCAAAACGGGCAGCGACGGAATCTTCGAGAGCTCGTCAATCAACTCAAGCGAGATAATCTCGCCGTCCATCACGCCGCCCTTGATCGTGAACTTCTTATACTGGTCGCGATACTTGGCTACCAGACGCGGAGCCAGAATCGGATCCTCAGCGCTGTAAGCCACCGCCGTCGGTCCGGCCAGAATCGGCTTCAGCTCTTCCAGACCCAGCTCATCAAACACGCGTGTAGTAATCGTGTTCTTGATAACCCGATATTGCAGACCTTCCTTGCGGAATTCAGCGCGCATCTCGGTATCCTGAGCCACATTCAAGCCCATGTAGTCCGCAAAGACCATAGACTTGGCGTCTTTCAGCTGATCACGAAGCTCCCTGACCGCTTTTTTCTTCTGTTCAAGAATCTTGACACTGGGCATGTCTATTCCTCCTCTATATATTTGAAAACCCCTCGCGCACAGACGGAGGGGTTCAAACCTAAATTTGACTCTCCGCCTCGGCAGGACATCTGCTGTTTATGTCCCGTAGGACTCCTGCTGTCTTTGGCATCGAATGGATTATTCAGTTATTTAACGAAGGCGCTATCCGGTACGTACGGCTTGTTAGGACCGGCCGGCCCTTGCCGCACTCCGCGCCTTAATCTACGCGCCCGGTAGTGCGAACACCCGGTCCCATAGTTGCCGCCAGAGTACAACGTCTGACATACTGCCCCTTGGCAGCAGCGGGCTTAGCCTTAATGATCGCGCCCATCAGAGTATTGTAATTATCCAGCAGCTTCTCGACCGGAAAAGACACTTTGCCGATCGGGCAGTGAATAATATTCTGTTTATCCAGGCGATATTCAACCTTGCCGCCTTTGGAGTCAGTAACAGCCTGGCCGACATCCATCGTAACTGTACCGGACTTAGGATTCGGCATCAGCCCTTTTGGACCCAGCAACCGCCCCAGGCGGCCAACTACTGCCATCATATCCGGCGTAGCAATCACCACATCAAAATCAAACCAGTTTTCTTTCTGGATCTTCTCGACCAGATCATCATCGCCGACATAATCGGCGCCGGCTGTTCTGGCCTCTTCAGCCTTCGGCCCCTTGGCAAAAACCAGAACACGTCTGGTACGTCCGGTACCATGAGGAAGCACTACCGCGCCGCGCACCTGCTGATCAGCATGACGGGAGTCAACCCCGAGGCGCACATGCAATTCCACAGTCTCATCAAATTTAGCTGTCGCTGTCTTGCGCACCAATTCCAGAGCCTCAGCCGGCTCATAGATCTTGGAGCGGTCCACCAGCTTAGCGACTTCGCGATATTTTTTACCTTTTTTCATATTGCGACCCCCCTTACTTGCTCTTATCCACGGTAATGCCCATACTTCTGGCAGTGCCTGCCACCATTCGGGCACAGGCCTCCAGAGAAGACGCATTGGTGTCTACCATCTTGATCTCTGCGATCCGCAGACACTCCGACCAGGGAATGGTCGCCACTTTCTTCGTATGCGGCTCGCCTGAGCCGGACTCGATATTTGCCGCTTTCTTCAGCAACACGGGCACCGGTGGGGTCTTAGTAATGAAAGAGAACGTGCGATCGGCATAGACCGTGATCACAACCGGGATCACAAGTCCGACATCCTTAGCTGTCTGTTCATTAAATTCCTTGACAAACTGGGCAATATTAAGTCCATGTTGTCCCAGGGCTGGTCCTACCGGTGGCGCTGGCGTCGCTTGACCTGCGGGAACCTGCAATTTGATATATGCAGCAACTTTTTTCTTAGCCATAAGGCCACCTCCCAAATATATTTAACGCCATTAAGCGTTATGAGCAATTTCAGTCCGAGCTGTCCTCAGCTCTCTTCAAGCGCCCGATATTCCCGGGCAAAAGTCCTGTATCAGATCCTTAAGATCTGTGTCCATTCCAGTTCAACCGGCGTCTCACGGCCAAACATCGAAACCAGAACGGTAACTTTCTTTTTCTCCAGATTGATCTCCTGGACAGTGCCGATAAAACTCTCCAGTGGCCCATTGATCACCTTGACCGAATCACCGACATCGTAGTCAATGATCGGCTCCCAATTAGACTCAAGACCCATCAACATCAATTCTTCATCGGTCAGCGGCACCGGATTGGTACTGCTGGGGCCGACAAAACCGGTCACCCCGCGCGTATTGCGAACGATGAACCAGAGCTCATCACTTAGGATCATTTTTACCAAAACATAACCTGGATAAAGTTTGCGCTGGACTGTACGTCTTTTCCCGTCTTTGATCTCTACTACTTCTTCCGTCGGCACCAAAACTTCCTGGATATAATCCTGAATACCACGGTTCTCAATCACCTGATCCAGCGTAGATTTCACCTTATTCTCATAGCCGGAATAAGTATGAACTACATACCAAAGGGCTTCTTCCTGATTATTTGCATCATTGGCATTAGGCATTATCAGCTTCCTCGGTAACGGTTGTCTCCGACGGCAGATCGTCCTCAGCCGTCTCAACAGGCTCGACCGTCTCCGCCGGCTCTTCCACAGTCTCGGTCACTGCCTTTTCTTTGGCCGAGTAGAAACCGGTCGTGGTAAAGATGCCGCGGATCGCTACATCAACAATATAGATAAGAACCATGAACATCAGAATAATCGCCAACACAGTGGCAGTACTCTGTTTCAACTTTTTCTTGTCCGGCCAGACCACCCGCTTCAGCTCGCCCCGGATATCACTCATGCCGCGGCCAATGCGCTGGAAAAGAGTCCTCTTCTTAGTACCCTTGGCAGATGTTTTCTCTTCTTTGCCTTTTTTCCTAGCCATATCTCAATTTCACTCCATCGGTTCGATCAGAATCGGCCTCTACTTGGTTTCCGTATGCAAAGTATGCTTACGGCAGAAACGGCAATACTTGTTCAGTTCAAGCTTGCCGGGTGTATGGAGCTTGTTTTTCTTCGTATTATAATTGCGCTGTTTGCACACGCTGCAAGCCAGTATCAGCTTATCTCTAGCACCCGGTTTGGCCATGGGTCACCTCCAAAAATCACCTGTCTCTGAGCTTGTCTCCGGACAGATACCTACCTGCCTGGGCAGCAAAAAAAAGCTGCGCGAAGGCAAGCTCTAGTATTTTACACAAATACCTCTCCCCTGTCAATTTTAGTTTTTCTGCTTTTCAGGAAATTACTTCTGCAAAAGGGTGTTTCAGATGTCAATTAAACTTAACTTTTATCTCTTACGATAAAGAGAAAATCCCCATTGCTAAGATTCGCGGCATTCCCTTCATCAAGATCAAGATGAGCAAGATCTACCGGCCCCGGATATAATTTAATGCCCACATTATTAAATACTATGCTCCGATCACCTTCAGACACCAAGCTAATTTTATCGCCGGGTTTAACGCCCAAGGTTGCCGCTGTTTCAGAAAGCAAATGAACATGGCGTTGAGCAATGATACCGCAGTTCAAGGTTATCTCACCCTTCGGACCGATTAAAGTCAACGGAACCGCTGCTTCAAGGTCTCCTGACATTGCGACGGGAGGATCAATTTGCAACTTGTAGCAATCGGACTTAAGAAGTTCAACCTGAGTGTAATTTCTAAGCGGGCCGAGTACCCTAAGATTATTGATCCTGCCATGATTAGTGGCAATGTCTATCGTCTCTTCGGCTGCGAATTCACCGCCGCCTAGATCCCTCTGAAGACGGAGCTCATAGCCGCTGCCAAACAATACTTCCAATGCAGCTGGCGTCAAATGCGCATGACGGTTTGATAGCATTACAACAATTCTGTTCATTGTGGCCTTCCCTCATATATATTTGCTTTTTCCAGATGGTTTAATACCCGGTAGACGCCGGAAGCCAAAGCAAATTCTTCAAAAGAGCCCGCTTTGACAATTATTTCCCCCAAAAACGATATTCTGCGCATAAGATCATCCACCAAAATTTCCGATTTTGCCATACCGCCTGTCAGAATTATCCCATCTACTTGACCATATAATACAGTAGCAAGCTCTCCGACATCTTTTGCTACTTGGAATATCATGCCCTCGAAATAAAATTTTGCCTCAGCGTCACCATCATTAATCCTGTCCTCAACCTCCTTTAGGCTGTTAGTTCCTAAATACGCTGTTAAGCCTCCTTGCGACATAACCGACGCTAAAATTTCTTCCAGACTCTTTTGCCCACTGTAGCAATATCTGATTAGCGGTATTGTCGGTAATGTATTCGCCCTATCAGGGGTATACGCATTATATACAGAGTCGACAATCCTGCCTTTTTTGTGCGCGCTCACCGATATTCCGCCACCCAAATGAACTACGATAAAATTAAAATCCTCATATTTGCCCCCCATCTCCTGCGCGCAAATCCGGGATACAGCTTTTGAATTCAGAACATGGCCACTGGGATTTATTGGCAACTCAGGTAATCCCGATAGTCTGGCGTGGTCATAAAACTCATCTACGCCCTCCGCGTCATAAATGTAAGCCGGTATGCCGGATTCTTTAGATAGCTCAAATGCAATCGCCGCGCCAAGATTGGAGGCATGAGGTATCATGGCGTTCAAAAACATTTCAACCAAAGCCTCGGTAACTAAATATGCTCCGGCTCTCAAATTGCCATCGCAGCCCCCTCTGGCAGCGATAGCTCTAAATCCATTGCTCAAGTCATATCCCTTCTCTGTCATAAAACGCTCAACTACTTGTTTGCGAAACTCGAGTTGCTCATTAACAGAAGCAAAGGATCTGATCTGATCCTCATCGTGATCTATACTTTCAGCTGCTAAAAGTTTGTCATCCTTATATACCGCAACTTTTGTAGAAGTCGATCCGGGATTAATTACCAACACACACATGCTCTGGCACCTAACTAATAATTCAAAATAATAATTATTATCTCACTTTAATAATTTCCTTTTGAAGTATAGGCCGACACCTGAGGAAATGCAACAGCATCTGAGATGAACATTTTAAGCAACGGTTTTATAATCATACTTTTATGATGATAAGAGATAAAACAAAACATCGGCAGAGCCTTTAATATGACAATAAGGAGCGGTATCATGTCCCTGCAGGGAGATATGTTGCTTGTCATTTAGAAAGAAAGAAAACAAATTGTTTTGCTCAAAATCACATGAAAAATGCAGCATAAATTTTTACTAGATTTTTCTACACACCTCCTCATTCCGAGCATAATGATCTCATCAATCTGGTGATTATATTTTTGAGTATAAACCTATTTTTCTTATTGAAAATCTATTTCATCTGGGGGGATATAATCCCTCGAAAATCTGTCTACTCCTCTGAACTCTGGAACAATATTTGTACCCTCTCTTTTCACAGTAGATACAATGGTTTTAAACAAAATTTTAATATCAAGAAAAAAATTTAGTGTTTTAACATACTCCACATCGTATTTGATGCGTTCCGTCCAATCAATATTGTTTCGTCCATTAACTTGTGCTAACCCTGTAACTCCAGGCTTAACCTCAAATCTTAGTTTTTCTTCGCCAATACATCTATCTATTTGGTATGCTAGCATTGGCCTAGGGCCAACAAAACTCATGGTACCATTAAGAATATTTAAAAGCTGCGGAGTTTCATCAAGACTAGTTTTGCGCAATAGTTTTCCTACTTTAGTGATACGATCTTCAGGCATTATTTCAATACCATCTTCATCATATTGTTCCAATATCATCGTTCTAAACTTATACATTGTAAACGGCTTGGCGTTCTTCCCTATTCTGACTTGCTTAAACAATGCTGGCCCTTTAGAGGTTAGGCGAATAATTAGCGGAACAATGATAAAAACCAATGAAATTGTTAACAAAATGATGCCTGCTAGACTGGCAACAATATCAAACAACCGCTTAAAAAACAAATATAATTTTTTCATATTATCACCGGATTTATCATAAACAGCTTCTGATCTCGAATACAATCCATTCTATTTGTTCTGGTGTCAAAGCATCCCCACTTGGTAAACACCGAGAGTGATCAAAAATCACTTCGCTAATGCTATCGTCTGATCCAATAGCATCTTTACCTATGAAAAATACATCTCCTTGGGTAACATATGTAGTATTGCTAAACAGCGGTTGCATATGCATTGGTTTCCATGAAGGACGTGATTCAATCTTAGCTCTTTTAAGGGATGCAACAATATGCTCGGGACTTATTGATTTATCTCTAATACACAATATATTTAACCAGTGATTACTTCCACCCTCTGGATCATCCTTTATATATAAGGGTAAACCTTTAATAGCTTTCTGGTATGCCTTATGAATTGCTAAACGTCTATGTAATTTTTGGGGAAGAATTTCTAATTGCCCCCGTCCGATTGCTGCGCAAATATTGCTCATTCGATAGTTATAACCAACTTCCTTATGTTCATACCATGCAACCGATTCGCGTGCCTGAGTCGACCAAAACTGCATCTTTGCTATCGCAGCCTTGTTGCTTGAAAGCACCATGCCCCCGCCTGATGTAGTTATTATCTTATTGCCATTGAAACTGAGTATTGAAATATCCCCAAATGAACCGCATTTCTTTCCTTTGTAAACTGAGCCCATTGCTTCTGCGGCATCTTCGATAACAGGTACTTCATATTGCCTGCAAATTGGAAGCAACTTATCCCAGTCAGCCGGTTCACCGTAAATATCGCAGATAATAACCGCTTTGGGCATAATGCCGTTCTTTTTTGCCCAGACAAAGGCATTTTCTAAAGCTAATGGACTCATATTCCAGGTATCTTCTTCAGAATCAATAAATACAGGGATAGCTTTTTCGTAAAGGATGGGGTTGCAAGTACCAATAAATGTAAAATCCTGACAAAAAACATAATCGCCGGCTTGTACTCCAAGATACCTAAGAGCAAGATGAATCGCAGCTGTCCCCGATACAAGTGCAAGCGAAGAATTAACGTCAATATAAGTAGCTACTTCTTTTTCGAAGGCTTTAATATGAGGTCCCTGAGGAGCAATCCAATTGGTATCGAAAGCATCTTTGACATAATTTCGTTCATTACCAGCCATATATGGAGGTGAAAGATAGATATCGTATGACATAATTATTTTCCTTTATAAATCTACACTGGCAACTCTTGGTTCTACAGAACAGCACGGGCATAAACTCACTATCCTTACACCGCTCGCACGTTGAGGACCAACACGTAAGAATGTAGCCAAAACTGATACATCCCCACCTAAACCCAAAGTTCCGATATGAGACTCATTAACATCATTGGTTATTTGCCTCTCAAAGCTACTTTGAATATCATATCTTCCATACACTTGGGCTTCCATCATCAAAAATGCAGCTTCATAATGTGACCTGCCTATCCCTATAGCAAGAGTACATGGTGTACAGCCTAAAAGTTTAACAGCTTCATTTGACCATGTCACTATTTCATTCCTAATTGTTTCTAAGCTATGTTTATGATAAATCCTATATGTTTTGCCACGGATAGCAGGACCACCTCCTAAAAGAAGGATATGCAACCTGATTATGTCCTCATCGACAAGTCGGATCATAAGTGGTGCAGCCATTACTGATGCAGGATCAGGATCTAGTCCACCCGACTGATCAATCTTCTGCATGTCATTGCCAAGGATATTCATTGGTCTGCCAGGCAAGATTCTTAGTCCTTGCTCAACGCCAAGATAAATAGAGTCCAACATTTCCCCAGTCAATGCGCGTTTTCTACCGATCTCAATAAATAAGTGAGGGATTCCGGTATCATCACACAGAGGACTCTTATTCTTTTCCGCTACTTCAGCATTTTCCAGAATCGCTTTTAACGCCCACCTGGCATTTTCATTAGTTTCATTTGCAATTGCCTCTCGAAATATTTGTTTTTTCCCTTCGCTGAATGTTGATCCTGCGGTGATTAATGTCTCACGTACTATTTCCGTTATCCTACTCATAAGCTACTCCTTGTAGNNCTTTGTAAAAGTGCTGTTACTGGCGGAATTATTGCAAATATAGACTTGCACTTTTGCAGTGCTTCTATCGTCGTCTGAGAAATCATCCCTTTCCCAAGATGAATCTTAGTGCCTGCTTCAGATAATGGCGCAATACTACTTTCAATTTCATATTTATTGCTGGAAGTTGCACCGATACCAGCGGTACTCACTGCTGTATGGAATATAAGACTCCCCGACAAATCAATGCCATTATCTTCAAGCCTTTTTTCTTGATATAGCTTTACAATTTTGGGTAAAACTGCATCACGTCCACAGTAAATAAAACCGGAAAATGAGATGATATCACCAACTTTTAGACTTAGGATATCGTTGTCTGTAATAGGATTAGTAAGATAGATGCACTCTTTCATATACGTCTAATCATTCCCTGTAGAAAATAACTCCATGTAGCTGTGCTCATTCTTAATAACTCCAAAAGCTTTTGCTCTCATATATACATTTTTAGCCCAACTTGAGTGAGGATTAACCTCATTCATTTTATTTGACTTGGTACTCTTAATAACTCCATCTTTGGTGTCCAATATCTGACAAGCATCATCGTACTCCTCTTTTGTTACTGCCATAAGGGCATTTACGTAAATTACATGAGTAGGATGGATAACTGTTCTACCAATAAAACCGTTTGCTCTATCTAACAGTACTTCTCTTATCAAACCGTCAATTTCATTATTAAAAATAAGCGGATATTTAAAAAGAAAATCATCTTTACCATGAATCTGAACTTCTTCGAACATCATATTTTTAGACTGGCGGAAATACTCCCATACCGGACCTGAAACAACATACTCATTACTACGAGAAAAAACATTTAAGATATCCGAAAGACATTCCGCAACCGGCAGGACATCATAGATGGTATTATACACACCCCTTCGGACGCCAAAACAAGAGGAAAAATCTGTTGCACCAACACGAACTTGCAAAATGTATTCCTTATGACTGTCGAGAATGGTTTTGATAGCAATCAGCTCTTTAATTCTGGTTTCTTTAAAGGCAACCCTGGAATCCTCAATAATGGGCATGCCATATAGGATTTCTCCTATATCCTGATTAACGATCCTTAGATGTTCAAGATACTCAACGCCATTTAGAGAGTTAAACTTAGGGAAATTGAATCCTGTTAACACCTTTGCCATCGCTGGAGTCAGCCTTGGCGAGAAATTTTTGAACTGGGAAAGAGAGCGAACACGAATAAAGATTAACGGAACGCTTTCATATGTTAATTTGCCACTTTCAATAGCATTGCTGACGGTATCTAGTAACTGCAATACATTTTCTTCAGCTGCGGGAACGTCTTGTTCCGGACAGGCATCCTCAAGACAAAGAACTAATGTAGTTAGACCTAGTACAGATTTTTCAAGAATCTTGGGACTAAAATTTCTTGTTCCTGGCATGTACATAACAGCACCCGGGCAATACTGTAGAAATTCTTTATCAGAGTATTTATTAAATTCCACAGGATTATACACAAAAGGAAAGTCAGGACAATGATAATGATGTTTCATTTAATAAATCCTTTCTTTACTTGCTCAAGCATCTAATTTGAATCCTATCACAAAAAGTTTCTAATTTTTTAGAGGAGACTGCCTTTTGGTGACCAGACTGCCTCCGGATAGTATTCATCAATCATCCTCTTGACCAAACTACATTGTTTGGCACGCTTTCTTGCATCATCCTCAGTACTTTCCCAGCTATGAGTTGCTGCAACAGATCCACCGGTTTTAAGATATATGGGTGCCGCCACACGAATCATTTCCGGAACTTCATAATGGCGGATAAAACCACCTGTAGATTTCGGATTCTCCGTATGCACATCTAACGGACAGTCAACTGCTTTTCTCATTGCGCTGAGCATTTGAAGCTGAATATCACGAATCGGATTAATTGAATCAGCTCCAATCAACTCTAATAGTCTTGCTGAGCATGGATTTCCATGACCCATATGCGCCGATATTTTGAAGCGACAATCTGAAGAAATCTCGCCAGCTTTTCTCATTTCATTCAGCAACCAAAGCAGGCCTTCATCGTATACTAAAAACCCGCGGCAGCCTAATCTATCAGCCCTTTTTACATCTTCAACCGCCCTTACAATTTGTTCTTGACCTCGCAAGCGGTAACCCATTCTGATACCCTCTTCAGTATGCACCGATGCTGATGTGTCTGTTGTGGCACGTGGCCCAATCGCTAGTATTAAATCAGTTCCCCAGATGGATGCCAACTCAACCATGGAATAAATCTCAACATCTGTTAATTGCATAATCCCCTTTGTCTGTGTAACACGATGCAAGTAAAGTCCATGGCTATCCATTGCCTCTAGTAATGCTTTCATAACTTTTGGGCCTTGAATCCCAGGTACTTCAAAGCGATACTGTCCACCATCTACAAAACGTTTATTAGAGTCAGGAAGATCATATGCATCTCCTTCAGGAAGTCCAATTGCAATCAGAAACTTTCTTGTTTTATCCATGCTATTCATTTACTAGCCATCCTTTCAGTAGTCGGGTTAAGCTCTGCAATCAAGCTATCGATAGCTTCCCGGTGAGAAAAATCAAGCGGTGGCAGAGGTCTTTTTAATCCTCTGTGAATTCTGATATCAATAAATGAAGCTTGATCATAATTTCCTAATATTCTTAAAGAACTAATTAATAATTCTTTATTGCACACTGGCTTACCAACAGTTTTATAACCACAGGCCTCAGCAATTTGCGTAAAATCTACTGAATGTCCTGTCGATGGCTGCCCTCCAACAGATTCATGTGCACCGTTATTCAATAGCACATGAATAAAGTTAGGACAATGGTTTTTACTTACTAAAGTTAATGCACCCATGTGCATAATTGCAGCTGCATCTCCATCAAGACACACAACCTGACGATTTTTCTTTTCAAGCGCAATTGCTAAAGCTATCGAAGATGCATGCCCCATAGAACCGACATTGAGAAAGTCACATTGTTTACTTTCGTTTCTTTTTTCGCGTAAGTAGAATAGTTCTCTGGTTGCTCGACCTGTTGTTGCTAAGTAGATTGTATTTTTAGGTAAGCAATCTAAAATTATTTCAATCGCCTCTTCTCTACTCATAGGATAACTATCGTCCTTACAATTAACCTTTTCCCCAGCAAGCAATTTCTTAGGCACCAGCAGAGCATATGGTGCTCTATTAGCACGTGCTGTATCAACAGCTTCACTGACAACTGTTCCAATATTATCATTGTCATCTTTGAGAACCGAGTAGGGAATACGCATGATATCGAGAAGCTTAGGTGTTATTTCCCCTTGAAGTTCATGTTGTGGCCAGTCCACTGTTCCCGGTTGTCCACGCCAGCCAATAAGCAAAATCATCGGAATTCCATATACCTCAGCGTTAGTTAAAGAAACCAGCGGGTTTATAGCATTACCCATGCCGGAATTCTGCATATATACTAATGGAATTTCTTTTGAAGCTAAGTAATGCCCAGTAGCAATCCCTATTGCGTTTCCTTCATTTGCAGCAATAATATTTCTATCCGCTAGATTTGCCAATATGTAGTTGCAAAAGTTATCTAAATAAGAGTCGGGAACACCGGTAAAAAATGTAATACCATTCTTTTCTAGTTCCTCAAAAACAAGTCCTAAGTTTAACATGTCCTCTCCTTTTGCTCAGGAATAAATTAACTCACACCCTGACCATAAAACCTGAAATAATCGGGACTATCAGCTTTGCAAATTTTCCACGCTCTTTCAAAAACGTCCAGTACTTCCTCCTGCAAGGAACCTGACTTTATAGACTCCAGATTTTCTTTCAAATGGCTAAGCTTCGATGCTCCGATTAATATTGCATCCCCTCTTTCATTTTCAAGCATAGAATGATATGCCAACCAACGGTAAGTTGCTTCAATAATACTAATATCGAATTTTGTGCATACTTCTTTTATTAGATCTACTGCATCAAAAAAAGATTGTTTCCAATAACGCTTTTGGTAGTTTGGACGATTTATAAACCGTCCGTCAGAAGGACCATCTTCAAAGCAGCTATATCTACCTGTTAAAATCCCACCTGCCATTGGATTATAGGCGTAATAACGCAAACCAAAATAATTAAGTGCACTATTCAGTTCAAATTCTGCTTTCCTTGACAGGGGATTGTATACTCCTTCATAAACCGTCGGTAAAACCCAGCCTTTTGATTTACATCTATGGTACACATCTGCAACCAACCATGCAGGGAAGTTACTTAAGCCAAGCTCTTTGAATTTACCTTCAGCATGAAGGTCCGCACATGCAGAAAGAACTGAGTCTAATGGAGTTTTCGGATCCGGAAAGTGAAGGAAAAAAACTTTAACATAATCCAATCCTAATCGCTCTAAGGATGAATTCAACTGTTTAAACGCAGCTTCGCGATCTAATCTGCCAGAAATCCTGGGATTGACTTTAGTAGAAACTTGAACATTTTGTCTGCCAAGGGTTTTTAACGCTTCCCCAATAATAATCTCGCTTTGTCCATTGTTATACACATATGCCGTATCAAGCTCTTTATAGCCTGCTTCTAAAAAAGCCTTTATCATAGCTGTAGCATCTGCACCAAAAACAGATTCGCCAAATGTCATTGTGCCAAGAATCATATCCATATTAATTCTTCCTAACTTTGAAGCTAGTAGTTCATTTTGAGCATACATCTACTGCCTGAGCAATGCTTGTAATGGCTTGATATCATTCTCGATGTCAAAAACAGCCTCAACAATCTTACTTGCCTCTTCTTTAGTCTTGCCACCATACTGTGCCAGACCGAGAAATTTTTCTATTACTTCTGTGAGAGAAAGAGGGTTTTCCGGTTCACCCTTCGGTAATTCACTTATGCCTTTTAGTATTTCACCATCTGCACAAGTCATTTCAACCGTTGCATATGTTTTCTCTGGGAATGCAGCTGTCATTTCGTCGTTTTCTAAAACAATTATCTTCCGGGTTAACTCTTTTATCTCAACATTATCCAAATACTCTGGGGTAAAAGCATTTAATCCTGTTTCTCCTGATAGATACGCAACTGCAAAATTATATGGTATGCTCATTTTCCCTGAGGCAGCACCTTTGATATCAGTGTGGTCATGATTCTTAACAGCAAGCGAATATGTCTTAATTACAACCTCACTTATTTGGTTCGTCTGTAACAGCCTTTTTTTTCTTAGGTCTTTAGCAATATCAATCGATGGATGCGTATATCTACAGGCAGCATATGGTTTAATATATGCTTTTTCCATAGCATAGGTTCCGTTTAATAATGGTGGTACAAATTCTACTTCATCTGAACCATACATTTGGCCAAGAAATCCGTTAAAACCCGATAGTGGATCATTTGGTGTGTCAAATCCAGCAATAGCCATCTGGATAGCTATCAAGCCTAATAAAGCGGTCTTTGCAACATTGTACGGTTTAAGCTCTGAGCTATCTTCCAACACTTTAAGTGTGCCTGTAGCAGATACAGCTGCAGTCGAAAAAGCATTTTTGAGCTTAACTGAACAAAAATCTAAAGCTATAGCTGATGCCATGGCAATACCTAGCAATCCACAGGTTCCAGTAGCATGATATCCGCGTAGTTTATGGGTCGGCTGTATGGATCGCGCCATCATAAAAGATGTCTCATATCCAATCACCGCCGCCTCAAGAAGTTTTCGGCCATTAATCGGATACTTCTGAGCAAGCGGCAATAATACGGAAAAAATCGGCGATCCCAAATGAATAATCCCTGCATTGGTTCCATCATCAAAGTCCAATGCATGACCGTTAAGGCCATTCAAAAAAACTGCGTTGTTTATGCTCAGAGGTACAGCAATACCTATTGGAAACACGTCCCCGCCTCTAGGCCCAAAATTCTCAACCAAACAATCAACTTTAGTTTGCTGTTCTTTATACCCTGCCAGAGTAACTCCCAAGTAATCAAGCAAAGCAATTTTAGCCCGTTCAATCACAGATATAGGAATTTCTTTTTTTCTTACACTGTCTATGCTGGACAAAAATTCTTGCATTTTATTCATTTAGATCCTCATTTCTTCAAAAGATATAGATTGTTTTGTATGCTCTCTTAATACAATTAAACAAAATTAATTATTAACCTTGTATTCTAAATTAATTATTTTTCTCTTTCAAATTTGCCATCTTTTTTATGCTTGGATCTTTTTTATGCTTGGAACAAGTGTTTTCTCGTCTGCAAGATACATTGACACCAATCCTCAAATAATAAGTACAATGGAGTATAATAATGAAACTTTAAAAACACTATTGACATAAGTTAAGACATTACCCCAAGTTCCGGTAACAGCCAGAAGGACAATAAAGCTAACGAATACCCCTCCATATATGGGACGTTTGAGCAATAAAAACCAGAGAATAATTACCGTGAACATGCTTGCCAAGTATATCATTGCAATTGGCATAATAAACATTTCCTTTCTTCATCTTCAAAAATGGTCAAGTTAAAATATAAAACAAAATCTGCACTAATAGGGGACGAATCTAATAATATCGTGCCTGATTAAATCTTTTCCGGTATCTGATATTGCCTTCACCGTTTGTCCTGCAATTATTTGTAATCGTTCCAATTCTTCAAGATTCCTGGCTTCTATCGAAAAATACGCTAGTCTATCACCACTACTACTAATAGAACCGAATTCATATCCTTTAAATTTATATTGCTCATAATGATCAATCACACCACTATGTGATAATTCATCTAGTCCTATTACATGGTTCAATACTCCGGGATAGCAATATAAAAATTCATCTATAATATAGCCATCATAGTGGTTAATTTTTAGAGATGGCTTATGCCCAAGGGTTAAGTCGAGAACTGCTTTAACCACATCAAACCCTGAAACTTTTGGAATTAAACGATATTTTATTCCACCCCCAGTACGAGCTGAAAATTCAACAACACTAATATCGTCACCATCAACCAATAATTGAATGAGCATAGGAGTATTCTTTAAATGAAAGGCTTCAGCGATTTTTTGTGCGGTATTTTGGATTTTCTCCACAATAACGTCTGTAAGTTTCGCCGGATATCTTCCTCTATTAATTACAAATCCGTTTGTACCAGGTATTTTGTCTAAAGATCTTATACACAAAATATTGATTTTACCTTCCTCAACATATATATCGACACTGACTTCATCACCCTTTGTAAACTCTTCAATTATTGCCGTGCCTGTCCTACTAATTTTTAGTGCATTTAATAATGCCTTTTCTAATCCTTCAAGATTATATACTTTTATTACTCCCTTTGAACTATAGGTATCAACCGGTTTCACTACTAAAGGATAACTCAGATTCTTAATCAATTTCGGATCGAAGCTAGAGCATACACAATAATTAGCAGTAGGAATCCCATTTTCAGCAAATATACGTTTCATATGTTCTTTATTAGAAACATTTTTTGCCGTCTTGTAATCAATATAACAAGGAAGGCCTAGTTCTTGACAGACTTGTGCTGCAACTAACAACATTTGATCGGCACACACAGAAATTACAAAATCCACCTGCTCAGTTATAGCAAGATGCCTTATGCTACTAACGTCAAGAGCCGAAATAGGGAAAAACTTGTCTGCAAATTCCACAGCAGGGGCATTCTTATTTCGGTCAGCAAGCAAAGATGAAATACCTCTGCGCTTCAGCTCTCTGACTAAATGGGCCTGTGGCATACCGCCAGTAAGGACAAGAGCTTTCATTTGTCATTCTCTCCAGTGACATTGTTTTTAAAAACAAGAATAAATATGGTTGCAGTTTCACAATAACTATACCTGAATTCATACTGCATTTCACTTAATATTCTATGTGAAGTAGTATTGTCATTACTACACTTTTATCTGTTATTATATGCTAGCATTGCGACAGGAAGACTGGCGATCATCGGATGGACAGAATATCTAGTATCGCGTCACTATAAACTAATATAGATGAATAAATTGATAATCAGTTACCAAGCATTCTATCTGCTATTCGTATTGACTTAAGATGCCATTAATGATAGCTTAATTTCAGAATACCGTTTAATAAAATTGTTTTTTGCAACAATTAAAAGCAATGCCCGAGGGGTGATCTATGAAAAAATTTTCGATAACAAAACTATCTGAGATTATAAAGGAAAAGCGAATTAATAAGCAATTATCTCAAGCACAGTTGTCACTAAAAACAGGCGTTAATCGAACCTTAATAGGACGTATTGAGAATAAAAAACATGTACCTTCAATTAAACAGCTTCAGATATTGGCGGATGTCCTGGATTTTGAAATCACGGATATTTTTACTGAACAAAAATCGCATGAGAATAGACCTGCTATTACTAAAATCCGCTACAATATTGTAGTAGTCGGAACAGGTTATGTTGGATTATCTATTGCGACACTATTATCACAGAATCACCATGTAACTGCCATCGACATTGTTTCGGACAGAGTAACAATGATTAATAACCGGAAATCTCCCATTAGAGATGATGACATTGAGAGATACTTTGTCGAAAAAAACTTAGATTTAACAGCGACTATTGATACTTATGATGCTTACAAAAACGCCGACTTTGTTGTAATTGCAACACCGACAAATTACGATAGTAAGAATAACTTTTTTGATACCTCTTCTGTAGAAGCTACCATTGAGACGGTGTTAGGAATTAATCCTTATGCAATTATTGTAATAAAATCTACTATTCCAGTTGGCTATACAGCATCAATGAGAAAAAAATTCAACACAGAAAACATTATATTTAGTCCCGAATTTCTACGTGAATCAAAGGCATTATTTGATAATCTATATCCGTCTCGCATTATTGTATCCACAGATTCAAATAATGATAGGATCGTTGAAGCTTCTCAAGTATTTGCTACACTTCTTCAAGAAGGTGCAATCAAAAAAAATATAGACACTTTATTCATGGGTTCTACAGAAGCAGAAGCCGTAAAGCTTTTTGCAAATACTTATTTAGCGCTACGAGTGTCATACTTTAATGAGCTTGATACATATGCTGAGATAAAGAAGTTAAATACGATAGATATTATTAATGGTGTCTGTCTTGATCCTCGCATTGGCATGCACTATAATAATCCAAGCTTTGGCTATGGCGGTTATTGCTTGCCAAAAGATACCAAACAACTCCTGGCAAACTATGAAGATGTGCCGCAAAATATGATCACTGCAATTGTAGAAAGTAATAGAACAAGAAAAGATTTTATTGCAGACCGAGTACTTGGGCTAACTGGTTTATTTGAAACTAATGAGCAGTGGGATTCTGCAAGAGATAATAATGTGATTATAGGAGTTTTCCGTCTAACGATGAAAACCGATTCTGATAATTTTCGTCATTCCTCAATACAAGGTGTTATGAAACGAATAAAGGCGAAAGGAATTAATTTAATAATTTACGAGCCTCAGTTAAAGAGCGGAACTACCTTTTTTGGCAGTAAAATTGTAAATAATCTGTCGAAATTTAAGAGAATAAGCACAATTATCATTGCCAACCGATATGATCGTTGTTTGGATGACGTCAAAGAAAAAGTATACACACGTGATCTTTTCTATAGGGATTGATGGAAATTATAATGCAGCGAATATCTTTGCGAAAAAAAACTATATTTGTAACTGGTTCAGCGGGATTCATTGGAAGCAAACTTGTATTAGCACTTCTTTCTACGCAGTCACCAATTAAGATTATTGGTTTGGATAATATGAACGACTATTATGATGTTCGTATTAAGAAGTGGAGATTAGCTGAGATTGAAAAGATTGCAAGCAAACAGATTCATTCATCCTATTCCTTTGTTATAGGGGATCTTGCAAATAAATGCCTTGTAGACCAAATTTTTGCAGAATATAAACCTGATATTGTCGTGAACCTTGCTGCACAAGCAGGTGTTCGTCATTCAATTACCAATCCCGATGAATACATCACGTCAAATGTAATCGGCTTTTATAATATTCTAGAAGCTTGTCGACACTCTTTTGATAATGGCAAGAAGGGAGTCGAACATTTGGTATATGCTTCATCTTCTTCTGTATACGGATCTAACAAGAAGATTCCATACAGCACTGAGGATAATGTAGATAATCCCATATCCCTTTATGCAGCTACAAAAAAATGTAATGAGTTATTTGCCCACTCCTATTCTAAACTATACAATTTGCCTACTACGGGATTACGTTTTTTTACTGTGTATGGGCCGGCGGGTAGGCCTGATATGGCGTATTTTTCTTTCACTGATAAATTACTGAAAGGTGAAGACATTCATATTTTCAACTATGGAAACTGCATGCGTGATTTTACCTATATTGACGATGTTATTGAAGGTATAATTCGTGTAATGCAGGGAGCGCAAAAAAAAGAAATCGGAGATGATGGACTCCCGATCCCTCCATATGCCGTATATAACATTGGAAAGGGCGCTCCAGTGAATTTACTAAATTTTATTGAGATATTACAGCAAGAATTAGTTCGCTCCGAAGTCCTGCCATCCAGTTTTGATTTTGATTCTCATAAGAAATTAGTTGCTATGCAACCCGGCGATGTACCCATAACCTATGCTGATACTACAGCTCTGGAAAATGATTATAATTATAGACCAAGTACAGATCTGCGTGTTGGACTTCGAAAATTTGCCGAATGGTATAAAGAGTTCTATGGCAACCAGACACCTGCAAATTCTGAAAGTCAAATTCCCCTTAGTAATAAAATAGGAACATGTGTGGATTAATGGATCCTATATTATGAATAACCTGTCCCTGAAAACTCAAGCCTCACACTACGCTTGAAGAGATCTCAGCCATTTGCACAACAATGTCCATCTATCTCCAACTTAGCACGCCATATCTACGCAGAGCGAAGTTTTAAAGACTAGATACTTTTGCTTCTATAATTAACTAGTGTGATAAATATGCGAAAGATTCTTGACAGAATTTATTAATATACATATTATTGCTCTAGCCTATATGCCGTCTTTAAATCAAATTAGTGCGTCCCGAAATACTGTGCGAAAGATGCAATGTAGGAGGAATCGTCGATTATGAAGAGGCAGTTCAATAAACTCATAAAATTAATAAGACATCCCAATTTATTAATTGATTCTTTATTAGCTAGAGGTGCTTTGAATTTTGTGCCAGACAAGCTATTTTTACAGATCCATTTTTTTAGAAAAATGAAAAAGCGGCTTAGTTTAAGTCACCCTGTAACATTTAATGAAAAGTTGCAATGGCTAAAGCTTTATGATCGAAACCCTAAATACACTATGCTGGTAGATAAATACAAAGTTCGAAAGCATATAGAACAAACAATAGGAAATAAATACTTAATTCCATTGATTGGCGTTTGGGATAGAGCAGAGAAAATTGACTTTGACAAGCTACCTGATCAATTTGTATTAAAGTGTAACCACAATAGCGGACTGGGTATGTGTATCTGCAGGAATAAAACACTGATAGACAGAAAAGCTGTAATAAAAAAACTAAACCGAGGTCTCAAACAAAATTATTATTTAAAATACAGGGAATGGCCTTACAAGAACGTGCCGCGAAGAATTATTGCGGAAAAATATATGACTGATCATGTAGGCACGCTTTCCCTCACAGATTACAAGTTCTTTTGCTTTGACGGAATCGTAGACTGTGTCATGATTGCTACCGAGCGACATACAGGTAATCCCAAATTTTATTTTTTTAATCATAAATGGGAGTTATTACGGTATAATGTGCGTGGGAAAGAAGCACCAATTGGTTTTTCTTTGCCAAAGCCTAAGTGCATAGATGAAATGTTTAAAATAGCAGAAATTTTATCACAAGATATGCCGTTTGTTAGAGTTGATATATATGAAAGCGATGAAAGGGTATTTTTTGGAGAATTGACCCTCTATCCACAAAGTGGATTTGACAATAATATCCTCTCAGAAATTGATACCTATTGGGGTCAATTGATTAAATTACCGGAGGGAACACGATAAAAGCAAAGATATTATTTGTGATCCTAAGACCGGTGATGCTGATTATTTATGTGATTTGAGTAATCAAACCGTATTTGATGGCCCCATGCCGTTCAAAATCGAGATATTATAGAATCCTACCTATTTTTTGACGGAATATTGAGAGAATTAAGATAGTGTCTGACTTTTTTTCTTTCCTGAAACAAATGCTACAACTTTTTTGATAATTGGAAGTGCCAATATTTCTGTTCTAATACTTCTAAAGCACATTAAAATTACAATGTAGAACGTAGCACATATAAAAATTGTAATAATTCTCCATATGGTATTAAAACTTATCATTTGTAGTCCGTAGCTCAATACACCCATAAGCAGAGCTGAAACAACTGCAGGATAAACATTTTTAATAATGGACCAGGTCGAAATCCTAAATATTACCCACATTATTACTAGTCCGGTCATAATCAATTGAATCCTCGCAAGTGACCTTCCAATATACAATATTTTAAATCCTAAAGGTGCAACAACTAACAGAACAGCAATCAAAAACACCAAGTGAATAATCTGAGCCAGAAGGGAGAGTTTTGGCTTCCCTTTGCTCCTATAAGCCTCACTGTTGTAATGACCAAAAATTATGGTAATACTGCTTGTTAGCGCCCATAAACCTATAAATCCTGATGCTTCTGTCCACTGCGAGCCAAGCAATATATATGTCACTAAGTCCCTGTATAAAAAAAGTCCTATGCCCATTGGCATAATAAGAACAGATACAAGTCGCTGAAATTTAAAAAAGGTCATACGAAACTCTGTGTCATTGCTTTGACAACGAGATAATGCAGAAAAAAGAACAGGTGTGGTTGCTGCGGTTATTATCCTCATATATCCGTTAACTACTGTCATGGATGTTTTATATAAGCCGAGATAATAGTCATTCAGCATTTTCCCTACAATAAAAATATCAAGATTCCCTGTAAGCCATATAGATATTTGCTCAAACATCGACCATAAACTAAATGACAACATTTCCCTTAGCTTTTCAAGGCTGTATGTAAATGTCGGTTTCCATTGAGACATTGCCGATAGGACTATTGCATTTACTAACTCACTTACCAGCGTACCAATAATCAATGCCCAGTGGTTTTTTAGCGCTATGGCCAAAGGTATTGTAACGAGAATTGGGGTTACTGAGGTAACAAGTCTAGCAAAAAAAAGAGATCTAAAATCAAAGCTTCGTCTAAATCTGGCCATTTGTATGCTGGAAAAAGCTACAATTGGTATTGCCATACATGCAACAATAATTGATTTCCCCTCACCTTCGCTACCTACCAAAGTCGATATGGGATTAGCAAAAACAGCGATAACAGTATAAATAAATAATGAAAAAAACAAATTGGTCCAAAAAGCAACATTGGTACTTATATCTAAATCAACATCATCTTCAAACTCATGTTGTACTATATATTTTTGAAATCCTGCATCAGTAAAAACCTCAGCAAATGTTACAACCATTGTCACAGTAGCAACTAAACCGAAAGCATCAGGTGTTAATAGCCTGGCTAAAACTATGTTTGTTATCGGAGCAATCAACCTTGAAGTTATCTCTGAGATCGTTGACCATTGTAGCGCTTTACTTATTTTATTGCTTCCTATTTTATTTGACACTTTAAACCTTCAATTAATAATTCTTTATGCGCTTCACATTCTATATAGTTTTGTATTGCCATTAAATCAGCTTGGGAAAATCTGTGTTTAATATACCATTTACAATATCTATATCCGCTTATCCTATTAATTACTCGAAATATAAAGCTTCGTCTTTTCCCACTTAACCTTAGCAAATAATTATGTATCATAGATTTAGAAAAATCAGAATATTTCTCTTTAACAAATCCGTCAATAAGGATTTCATTACTCCTTTGCATAAACTGCAACATTATTTCCTTCGCTTTTTCCTTATTGGCAAGACGCACCGCATTTCCATGTTTCACAAGAGGAATATATGAAATTTCGAAATTATTATCAATACTAATCAGTAGGCTAGTTTGCCAATAATCACTCTCTGAAGCATCAAACAAAAAGTTGCCTTGTCCATAAACAATTGTGCCATCCAAATATTTTTCTTCACAACCAATACAGTGTGTATGTTGACATACAACCAAATCTGCTCCGTTTTCAACACACTTACGACAAACTTTTTGTAGATAAGGTGAAGGGTATCGATAGTGTTCTTTTCCTCCGTGATAAAGGACAATAACATAATCAACCGCTTCTTTTAGGTCATTTATATGACTAAAGCTCTCAAGAGGGTCAAAGGGGTTAGCTCCTGCTGTTACATCTGTCGCAATAGAAAACTCATGCTCAGCACAGCAATAAATACCAATCTTCTTTTCGTCAATTTGGAATATATATGGCTTCGAAGCTTTTTTTAAGTTGGCCGCGCCCCCTGCAAAGCTAATATCATTTTTTGAAAGAATATCAATCGTTGAATATAAGCCTTGCTCGTTTTGATCAAGTATGTGATTATTGGACAGCGTAAAAAAATCCACACCAATAGCTTTAATTCCTTCTATGGTTGATGTAGACGCTATCAAGTTAGGTCCCTGCTTTGCAATAGGCGTTGCAACATTTGTTAAGGGTACCTCAAGATTAAAAATGCAGTAATTTGCTTCTGATAAAATCTTTTTTAAATCTTTTCCAATAAGGGCATCTACATCAGCATTGTCAAACAACTCTTTATTACTTTCAGTAGGTACTAAATCTGCACCGATAATTATTCTCATTTTTTACTCCTAATTATTCCATGCATTAAAAACAAAAACAGCATACTGGGTTGCAACAAAGAAAAGGAAGTCTAGGAACTAGTAGGCCAAGATATCCAATCAAAGAATATTCTATTAATTATTCTCATTGCCCACAATCACTTGCAATGCTTTTGTTCACATAAATATGAAGACAATATTTCTATTTTTCTCTCTTCACGAATCTCAGTCAACGATATAGTCTTTAACCAATACAAATAAAGGAACAAATATCTTCCTTTGTCATAATATGAAACTGCACCATAGTCAACGATCAGATTAATCAGCAAGAGGACCAGGCATATGTCAAACTCTTTATCTCTATATTTTCTGTACTTCCATAAGAAGAATAATATATATAAGTGGATTGAATAATACAGGAAAAATCCTATTAAACCTCCACATGCTAATAATTCGACATAATTGTTATGCAGATAGTGATTATTACCAAAAAGAATTTGGGTATAAAGGTTTGCATTACCTATTCCAATGCCTATTAACGGAGATTGCCTGAATAATTGTAAACCTAAATCATTGTAGGCAAATCTTAACCAAGCGGTATTTGTTTCCCTAGTTCCTTTTCCAGAGATCATATCAAGAATATCTGCAAACCTACTCATTATTTCCGCCATAAATGAGAGTCTAGATATGAATATTAATAATACAGAGATGATTATTGCTCCAATCAAAAATTTTGTTATTGAAATTCGAAAATTTCTTTTTGAGAAATGCTTAAGAAAGTAAATCCCAATAATGCCGACTATAACAATTATTACAGCTTTGCGGCTTTGTGAAACAATAAGTACGATCCCAGTTGGGAACACAAGAATATCTCTTAATTTCAGTCCATAATATATTACAAAATATATATTAATTACCAGAGAATATGCAGCACACATTCCAATAGTGTTTGCATTAATCAAATCATTCGAAATTCGCGTATTGCTAGTAATTAAATGTACTACTCCACTCCAACCATATCTAATAATAATATATACTGCAATAGCATGCCCTCCATACATTATTACTTCAAGTACAGGATCAAAACTTGAACCATCACCATAAGATAAATTAATAATAAACATAGCAATAAAGATAAAAAGCAAAGCAAATATTTTGCTAACTGTGAGTGATGGATCTTTTGCCCATATCATAGACAATGCACAATATATCAGAAATGAAAAAATATATAATAAATAACCGTTATATCTTCTTTGTTTGGGAATTTTTGTACCATAACGTATATAAAGTGACACGAGCATCATACCCAAGGCAAATACAATCATTGTTTTACCGTAAGGAATCGTATCAGAAACATAAATACCAACAAAATACAAAAGAGTGGAAGAAAAGATAATATGATTATGTGTAATTTTCTTCATCATTTTCCTTTTTGCAATACTATTTTTGTGTACATACAGTATCATCTTGTATCAAAGATAGTAAAACAATCTTAAAGATCCAAAAAGCACAATATAGATATTTCACAATATACCACTCTTGTTTAACCAGCAAATATACTGATCAATTATTGTTTGAAATAGAATCGGAAGATAAGTAAATTGGAATCTACATGCTATCTATCCACAATTGGGCAATTCTATCAACATTATATTTTTCACGAACCTTTATAGCATTTCCAGATAATTTTTCACAAAGTCTTGGGTCATCAATCAATCTTTTCATTTGCATATAAAGAGCATCTACATCTCCAACATTAACTAATATCCCGTTAACTTCATGCTCAATTAGTAATCTTGATCCACCAACAGGACAATCAGTTGAAATAACCGGGATTCCAAGTCCAAGTGCTTCCAAAACGGAATTTGATATACCCTCATAGTCTGAGGAACATACATAAATTGAGCTGTCAATAATATCATTATATAAATTTTTGGAAAATCCTTTAAAAGATACATTGTCAGCAATATCAAGATCTTTGACAAGACTCTTCAAATTTTCTTCCTCTTCTCCACGTCCATAAATCTCTAATTCGTATTCTGGATAATCTGTAACCAATTTAAAGAATGCCTTGATAAGCATAGTTAAATTTTTTTGCTTATTTAGGCGACCTGCAGTTACAATCACAGGGCGACGAGTGGGGCATTTTTTTATAGGAGGCAACATCCTGCTGATAGGATTCGGAATGACAATCCCCTTTTTATGTATTTTCTTCTCATAATATTTCTGAACATAATCTGTTTGCAGTATCAATACATCGGCCTGTTTAAATGCCTGATTTCTAATAAACTGTTTAATTTTTCCACGAGGACGCTTATCCGGGTCATTCCTGTCAGAAATTACGATTCTATTATTAACAAAAGGAGCGCAAGCACCTATGACAAAGTTTGTCATTACAGATAAAGAAACAGCAGTAGCAGCCGGTCTATCATTAAGCAATCTTAAGTAGCTCCTGAATAGCTTATAATAAATAGAAAATGCATTGTTTTTTACACTAATCTCAATAAATTCAATTTTGTCCGACCAACTATAATCAGATAACCCAGCGTCAATCTTTTTGTTATAAACAATTAAAATTTTATGGCCTTTTCTAATCCATGACTCTGTGAGTTCTGACAACACACGTTGAATCCCACAATTACCCATCCCGTCAGTAAAAATAATTATGTCTCTTTTTTCTGTTTCCATCCTCATACTAAGATTAATACTTTCAAGATTTTATAAATTATTTACCTTATTGAGTATTTGTGTTTTAAACTCATCCCACAAATATTTCAACAATTAACACAATAATCTCTAACACTTAGGAACTATTTCAAGGGGAAATACATAATTAATCCTTATTATTGCTTAGGTACTATTTCCAGCACTCCCAATATATCTTTATCAAGCATTCGCCCGACCTGATACTCTTTTAAACACTTATCAATATCATCAGTGCTAGTCCATAACAGAATTAAGCCACTAGCTCGACTTAATGCATCAATAGCTATAGCCTCATTACTAATATCTCCTATCGTATTTAGTTCAATAAAGTTTTCCCCTAAGACAAAGTTATTTAACTGTTCTTCTAAACTGTTAATGAGATTAGACTTCAAAATACTCCCAGCTGTATCCGGGACTGCTAAAGTAACTCTTTCATGAGAGTAAGTGGACTGCTCTATCTGACTAAATTTACCGAGCAAATAATGAGCCGCGTAATTCAAATTTTGGATCCGTTTGGAATTATCGAATTCCATATCAAACAATCTAATAATTATTTTATCAATTCGTGTACCAGGCAATACTCTGCTATTTTTTTGATCATCGCTCAAACACTCAACCATTCCAATATATGGTATTTGTATAGATCCAGCTAATAATGAAATGTCAAATGTATTGATTCTGCGCCAATTTCTAACAATTGAAATGACTAAACTAATCAGTAAGCCAATAAATAATCCTATAAAAAGGTACACTATGTAAGATGCAAAGGCTGATTTTGATGATTTAATATTTATGCTCGCTGTTGACTTTAGATAATCCTCAAAAATAAGTTCTAAGTCATTGCTCAAAGAATCAATTTTTGATTTTTTAGATTCAATCATTTCTTGTAGCTCTTGTTTTAGCAATACTATTCTATTGTCCTTTATTATTTCACTACTCTCGTCTTCAAAAAAAAGTAAGTGCGCTTCTATAATATCTAAAGACGGATGTACTACTTTTTCAAAATAGTCTTTGCTATTTTGAATTAACTGATCAACAATAAACTCTGAAGGCCCAGTTACCTCAACTCTTATATTCCCATCTCTATTAATATTCGTTTTTATGAGATTAATAATATTTTCTGCATTAAGTCTCAGCATTCCTTTAGAAGAAATATATTTGAAATATTCTTCATTTGACATATATTTTAAGTACTGCAAGCTTAACGTCTGACTTGTTCTAGTGATTGCTTCCTCATCAATAGCACTAATATTAATATAGTTAAAGTCAAGTACAAAACTTTTTATAATTCGGTTATTGGGATCAATTTTTAAGTAATAATCATTTTCCAACAATGCATCTATTTCATCGATGTCATTTTTTTCCAAATCAATTTTAGCAAGTATTCTCTTAGCCTCAGGATTGTTTGCTCCAAAGTCTTTTTCAAGTTCTTCAAGCTCCTTATCGCTAATATCAGTAGTTATTCCATTCGATTCAGTGTCAATATATCGTTTTCTGAAAAAAGAATAGCCAAATACTAATGAAACGCTAAGAATTACACATACAATAATCATGCGCCATGATATTAAATAGTAGAAGAACATATTCTTTAAATCAAATTCTTTATAATGTTCCATTTGTTACTTCCAACCATGATATTATCGTTTTAGAACTTCGTTAATTATCACACAAGAGCTTTTAATAGTAAAGAATTGAGATTGCCATGTCAGCAAGGACGATATAGATTACTCTCGTCCTTGCTGACATCGTTTTAGCTTTGCTTTTCGCTTTAGTTTGATTTTTAACTACAGTGATAAAGTTAGTTTTGTGTTAAAAGCTTTGTTTATGGAACCCAGGTAAAGGTGGCGGTAACATTGGCGGTAACGTCGAGGGTACCGGCGCTGATTGGGGTTGAGTATTCGGCGTCTTCGGCAACTGCCATATCTTTCATATTTCGCGCATAGATAGGCTCTGCAGTGTAGCTTACTTCTACGACTTGGGTAAGTTTGAGGGTGCCGGTGATATCGGCGGCTTTGGTCATGGTTTCGGCTTTGAGCTTGGCATCTTTGACGGCGGCGTCTAGGGCATTCTGGTATACTTTGCCGCGGTCAGCGACATCAAACTGTACGCTGGAAACCAGATTGGCTCCGGCTTGGACAGATTTGTCGAGAATGGTCGCGGTTTTCTTGAGATCTTTGATAGTGATTTGGATATAGTGTGTGACCTGATAGCCTTCAAAGTTGCGTTTATCGCCGTAATAGTTATATATAGGGTAGATATCATAGTTGGCAGTCTTAATGTCTTCCTCTTTGATATTTTCAGCTTTGATGGCTTTGATGATGGCATCCATCTTGGCGGCATTTTCGCTTGATGCTTTGGCGGCATCTTTGTCCTTACATTCATAGCCCAAGGTCAGATAGGCAATATCCGGCTCGACAGATACTTTGCCAATACCGGACGCTGTTACTGTGTTACTTTCTGAGTTATCCGTTCCTGTCGGTGCAGCCTGTGTCTGCTTCGGTGCATTCAGTACGGTGATTCCCCAGACCAGACCGAAAATTAGGGTCAGGCTCACAAGGCCTAGAAGAATGGTTTGTAGTTTCTTGTTCATAAAATAATCCTCGCTTTGATTATTTGCGCTCCAGTGAGCGTATTCTTTTGTAAAATCCATCTCTGTTGAGATTCAACAATTAGACGATCCTATTTGGAACTTGGTTCCCAATAATAATTGCCTCAGAAAAGTAGTTAATACCTTTCTGAGGCAAATCCTAATGATCAAAGTAGTTACATTAATCCTATTTTGACAAAAAATCTAACTTACAATTTAAATACTTCGTTTGCAACAAATTATTTCTTTGTCTGCGTATAGGTCAAGACCTTGTTGACCGTTTCCGCTCCGCGAGTAAAGGTTACTGTATAGCGGCCAATATACGTCGTCCCGTCCGCCTGTACGGCAGGTGCGGCCGTCTCCACTACTGTAGGTATGACGATACCTGTTACACCGTTTGTTTCAATATATCTTGTCACATGCCTATTTACCTGACCTAAGGCGCCACCAATATACGGTGAGTTCACATACTCTCCGGCCAGGTTTGCCAGACCATCGATCAATGCCTGAAGCGTGGCCATCTTCTTTGTCTGCGTATAGGTCAAGACCTTGTTGACCGTCTCCGCTCCGCGAGTAAAGGTTACTGTATAGCGGCCAATATA
>MTKW01000880.1_pt1 | contig 80840 bp, 72 predicted proteins | sample 1042761 | NCBI WGS metagenome assembly MTKW01 (sample SAMN06205366, study PRJNA360243) | anaerobic digester metagenome | biome: Wastewater treatment plant; feature: Anaerobic digester sludge; material: sludge; isolation source: anaerobic digester fed with sludge from wastewater treatment plant ... | reverse complement strand
CTCCCTAGAAAGGAGGTGATCCAGCCGCACCTTCCGGTACGGCTACCTTGTTACGACTTCACCCCCCTTACCAGGCACACCTTAGACGGCTCCGCCCCGGCACTCAACAAGAAAGAACCTCCACTCCTTACAGCACTACCGTGCCTTTAAAAAAGAGGACGTTCTCCCCAGTTGAGTGCCGGGTTCGGCCACCGGCTTCGGGTGCACCCAACTCGGGTGGTGTGACGGGCGGTGTGTACAAGGCCCGGGAACGTATTCACCGCGGCTTGGCTGATCCACGATTACTAGCGATTCCGACTTCATGCAGTCGAGTTGCAGACTGCAATCCGAACTGGGACCGGCTTTGGGGGATCCGCTAAGAGTCACCCCTTCGCTTCCCGTTGTGCCGGCCATTGTAGCACGTGTGTCGCCCTGGGCATAAGGGCCATGATGACTTGACGTCATCCCCACCCTCCTCCGGCTTGTCGCCGGCAGTCCATCCAGAGTGCCCGGCCGTACCGATGGCAACTGAATGCAGGGGTTGCGCTCGTTGCGGGACTTAACCCAACATCTCACGACACGAGCTGACGACAGCCATGCAGCACCTGTGTACGCTCCCCATCCGAAAATAGGGTCAAGACACTTTCATGCCCCTAATACGTACATGTCAAACCCAGGTAAGGTTCTTCGGTTTGCATCGAATTAAACCACGTGCTCCACCGCTTGTGCGGGCCCCCGTCAATTCCTTTGAGTTTCAATCTTGCGACCGTACTCCCCAGGCGGAATGCTTAACGCGTTAACTGCGGCACGGATGCCCTGCGGCAACCACACCTAGCATTCATCGTTTACGGCTGGGACTACCCGGGTATCTAATCCGGTTCGCTACCCCAGCTCTCGCGCATGAGCGTCAGTTACTGGCCAGAAAGCCGCCTTCGCCACCGGTGTTCCTCCCGATATCTACGCATTTCACCGCTACACCGGGAATTCCACTTCCCTCTCCAGTACTCAAGCCATGCAGTATCCGCCGCAAGACACCGGTTGAGCCGATGCTTTTCACAGCAGACTTACATNNTCCCTCACGCGGCGTCGCTGGGTCAGGGTCTCCCCCATTGCCCAATATTCCCCACTGCTGCCTCCCGTAGGAGTCTGGACCGTGTCTCAGTTCCAGTGTGGCCGGCCATCCTCTCAGACCGGCTACCCGTCTTCGCCTTGGTAGGCCGTTACCCCACCAACCAGCTGATAGGACGCGAACCCATCCATCGGCGGCCACCAATAGGCAGCCTCTCACCTCGCGGCTTACGCGGTATTAGCCCGCCTTTCGACGGGTTGTCCCCCTCCAATGGGTAGATGTTCACGCGTTACTCACCCGTCCGCCACTATCCTTGCACCAACAAGCAAGCTTGAAGGTACAAGAACCGTCCGACTTGCATGTGTCAGGCACGCCGCCAGCGTTCGTCCTGAGCCAGGATCAAACTCTCAAAAAAATACTACCAAGATCCCGCACGCTTCCTGTCCTGCCTATATACCCTTGTCAAGGTGCATGAAACTTGCCCGTTTTTAGGGGCAAGGGTTATTGTACAATGGCCTGGAGAAACTGTCAATGATTAACCTACTGTTATAACACTCGGCCGTTACGTGGTAATTTAGCTGAATTTCCGATGTTGAGCTACTTTTCTTCTTCTTCCAAGGTGAGGTTGAGGACGCCCTCTTCTATTTCCAGTTCGGCCTTTTCGAGCAGGTCCGTTTCCTCGGGCTCCTCTTCCGCGATGGGGAAAGCCATCCCCTCCGTGGCCTTGGCCTTGACAGCGGCTATGATCTCTTCCATCAGGTCCTGGTGTTCCATGAGATAGTTCCCCACGCTCTCCTTGCCTTGGCCGAGGCTTTCCCCCTTGTAGGCTATCCAGGAGCCTTTTCTCTTGAGAATATCGTAATCGAGAGCCATGTCCAGGACCGATATCTCGGCGGGGATCCCCTTGCCATAGATCAAGGAAGCGTGAGCGGTCCTGAAGGGCGGGGCCTGCTTGTTCTTGACGACCTTGATCCAGAGTTCATGACCCAGGTTTTCATCGCCCCTGGAGATGGACTTGCCCCTCTTGACTTCGATCCTTACGGAACTGTAGAACTTTAGGGCCCGCCCGCCGGTGGTTGTTTCCTGCGGTCCACCATAACCCATGGTGGAGATCTTGGCCCTGAGCTGGTTGATGAATATGACCACGCAGTTGCTCCTGGAGATGGCCGAAGTGAGCCTCCTCAGTGCGTAGGACATGAGCCTTGCCTGGAGGCCGACCTGGCTGTCGCCGATCTTGCCGTCGATCTCTGCCTGGGGCGTCAGGGCGGCGACGGAATCGACTACGATCACATCGACGGCCCCGCTCCTGACCAGGGTTTCCAGTATATAGAGGGCCTGCTCGCCGCTGTCGGGCTGGGCCACGTAAAGATCCTCGATCCTGACTCCGAGGGAAAAGGCCAAACGGGGGTCCAGGGCATGCTCAGCATCGATGAAAGCGGCTATACCCCCAGCTTTCTGGGCCTCCGCGAGGGCATGAAGCGCCAGTGTCGTTTTGCCTCCACCTTCAGGTCCGAAGATCTCCACTATCCTTCCCCTGGGGTATCCTCCTATGCCAAGGGCGATGTCTAGGGGGAGCACTCCCGTGGAGATCACTTCTGCAGGTGCCCCGGAGCTTTCCCCCAGGCACATGATCGCCCCTTCCCCGAATTTACTCCGTATTTCGCTCAATGCCTGATCAAGCACGTCTTCTCTGGTCATGGAGCTCTTCCGTTTCCCCATGGTCACTGCACCTCCAGGTCATTTGAGAATTCAAAAACCGCAATGGGAGAGTACCTGGGTCCTTCCGGCAAAAGATCGCTCCTCATCAGGGTCAGGGAAGACACAGTCCATTCACCCCAGGACTCGCTGCTGCTATTCATCTCTCTCAAGGCCCCCACGGGAAGATCCGCTCCCGGGGGTATCCTGGCCAAGGTGACATGAGGGTGAAAGGGCCTCTTTTCTCTTTCGATACCAGCGGCGACGGCAGCCCTTTCGGCGACGGCTGCCAACCTCTGCACCAGGTAGTCCTCGCCCCCGATCCCGGCCCAAAGGACCCTGGGTTGACGAAAACCGGGGAAGGCGCCGACTCCTGCCAGTTCCAGGGGGAAGGGCCTTGTCTTTTTAAGCGACAAGCCGTGTTCCAGGGCATTTTCAAGCTTGTAAAGAAGAGTATAAGGTATCTCCCCGCAGAATTTGAGCGTTATATGGTAGGCATCTTCTTTGACCCACCGCAGTTCCGGCATCATTTTCCTGAAGGGGGAAACCCACCTGGACAGCTTTTCCTTGACCGCACCGCCTAGTTGGACGCAGACGAAACACCTAACAAGGTCACCCGGCATGACCGACACCTCTCGCACGCTTCAATGCCGCGACCATTTCTGTGAGAGCAAAGACGACGGCCATTTCACGGATCGCTCTCCTGTTTCCCTTGAAGAATTCAGCGAAGGTCTTTCCACCTGAGCGCGAAACCAGGGCGAACCAGACCAGCCCGACGGGTTTCCCCGGTGTCGCCCCTCCCGGACCCGCGATCCCCGTAACCGAACAGGCGACGTCGGATTCGAAAAGATCCATAGCCCCGCGGGCCATCGCCAGGGCGCACTCTTCGCTGACGGCCCCGTGTTCTCGGATCAACTCCTTCGGGACCTTCAGGACCATGGACTTGGAACGGTTCGAATAGCTGATGACCCCTCCAGCGAAGACGTCAGAGGAACCTGCGATATCGGTGATGGCCCCCGCCAGGAGACCACCGGTGCATGATTCGGCGCAGGAGATGGTCAACCCGCCGGCTCTCGCTTCAGCGAGCACCTTGCGTGAAAGGTCATCAACGAGGTTGGCCTTTTCTTTTTTTTCTTTCATGATCGGGTCAGCACCCGCAAACCCCCGCCCAGGAAAAGCCATGATATCCCCCTGAGGATGAGGTTGGCCATGAGGCCGGCAAGGACGTCATCGGCCATTATGCCGAATCCCGCGGGCAGTTTTTCTACGTTCCTGACCGGAAAGGGTTTGATGATATCTAGGATCCTGAAAAGCCCCAGGGCTGGCAGGAAAAACCGGGGACCAAACCCGTACAGGGATACCCACATCCCCACTACTTCGTCGATCACGACTTCCGATGGGTCCTTCACGCCTATCCGCTTCGAGTAGGCCCAGGATGAGACCCCCCCAAGGACTGAAAACAGGATTATCAAAGCCGCGTTGATGGGGAAGAGCATTGCCGCCGCCACGGCGGCAAAGGACGCCACCGTCCCAGGCATCCCGGTGAGGAACCCCAGTCCAAGGCACGTGCTCACCAGTCCGTCCAGGCGCCATTGTCTCACGGTGCCACAACCTCCCCGACCAGGTCGTGCTCCAGGGCTTCAAGGACTTTGACCTTCACGAACTCGCCGGGCCTGACCGCCGTCTTCAGGCTCGCCTCGACCACCCCGTCGACCTCCGGGGCTTCCCGGAAGGAACGACCCTCGAGGTACCCCTCCCCCGGATGGCATTCATCGACCAGGACCTTGAGAACTTCGCCCTCGAAGGTCCTCTGCCTCTCGTAGGAAATCCTCTCCTGGAGTGAGAAAAGCCGTTCCATGCGTTCCATCTTTACTTCCTCAACGACCTGGCCTTCCATTTCCGCGGCCGGCGTCCCTTCTTCCGGGTAAAAGGGGAAGACGCCGACCCTGTCAATGAGCGCCGTCTGGAGGAACTCCAGTAGTATTTCAAAGTCTTCATCGGTCTCACCAGGGAAACCCACCATCAGGGTGGTCCTCAGGGCGAACCGCGGGTCCAGCGAACGGGCGAAGGAAAAAAGCCCGAGGGCCCTGTCACCCTCGCTCCCCCCTCGGTTCATGGCCTCCAGGACCCGGTTTGAGGCGTGTTGAACGGGCAGGTCCATATAATTCAGGAAAAGGTCGCTCGAAGCCACTCTTTCGATGAGACCCCTGCCTACTCTACCCGGGTGAAGGTAAAGGAGCCTGAACCATAGGTCCTCCCCCCGGAATCGGTCCTCGAACCCGTCGATAAGTACGCCGAGGTCGACCCTGTCCCCCAGGTCCCGCCCGTAGGCTGAGAGGTCCTGGGCAACAAGGCAGATCTCCTTGGCACCTTCCGAGACCAGCCTTGCCGCCTCCCGGTATACTTCCTCCGGCGGGACACTGGCGAGGCGACCCCTGATGCCCGGAATGGTACAGTAACTGCAACGGTTGTCGCATCCCTCGCTGATCTTAAGGTACCTGGTCCAGGCGGGTGAGCCAGGGAGCAGAACCCGGTCCTGGCACAGGCTCCCGCCGTTCATCGCTTTAGCTATCGTCTCGAGGTCCCCCACCCTTGCGAAAAGGTCAGCCGAAGGGATTTCCGACCTGAGATCCTTCTCGTACCTGTTGACGAGGCACCCAACGATCCCCAGAAACTTCAGCTTCCCCGATCGACGGAGGATCTCGAGGTCCAGGATGGCATCGATGCTTTCCTCCACCGCTGGGGCGATGAAGCCGCAGGTATTCACGATCGCCCCATCGGCTTCATCGGTGGAGGACACCATCCGATGACCTCCCCTTTCAAGGATCCCCGCAATAACCTCGCTGTCAACCTGGTTTTTTGAACAGCCTAGGCTGAGAAGGAATAGTTTCATCGGTGGGGTTAGAGCCTTTTCATGGACCCGTCGGGGAGTAATTCGATCGTGACGACCTCGCCCATCCTGCCGATGGGTTCGACTTCCCGACCGCCCCAGGTCAACGACACCGCCCCGGCGCTCCCAAACCTAATGGTCGTCCGGGAATCGATGCTGGTCTCGTAGGAATCACCGGCGTAAAGGGTCTTCTGGACCTTTCCCCCATCCCCTCGGTTAACCCCGATCCAGCAGGGCCCCTTGGCCCTGATCGTCAGCATGCCAACGGTCGCGGGCTTCTCCGCCGGTGTTTCATTCTCGTGCCCGGGGAGCCAGGACGTGTCTTCCCGCCCCAGCTCCTGCGTGTCCTCCCGAAGAGCGCCGGCGTCTGGCGCGGGGTGGTTTTCAACGGCGATATCAGTAGCAATATCGGGCAAGACCTCACCCGACGAAACCGCCACGTCGCCCGGGATGACCTCTTCCGCAGGAAGAGTGGGGGGCTTTACGCTCATGAGGTCCTTTTGCTGCCATATCAAGTAAAGGGAGATGCCGATCGCCAAAAAGAGAAAAAGGAACATCCACGCTTTTGAAACCTTCTGAAAACCCTTTTGGGGCGGCATGTACTGTACCAGCGACTCGGTGAGACCCTCCTTCTTCGGGAGGGATCGGAAAACCTGTTCGTACTCGGACCAGAGGTCCAGGGAGTCGATCGCCTCAAGGTAGGCTTTGACGAATCCCCTGGCATAGATACTCTGGGGCAGCTCCTGGAGAGAGCCTTCCTCAATGGCCTCCAGGAAGGGCAAGCGAATCTTTGTCCTTTCGGATATTTCCGAAAGCTTCAGGCCCTTTTTCCGGCGGCGCCCGCCGGCTTCCTCACCCAGCTGTACGGCGTTCCTTGTCTCTTCTTCAGTCACGGAGCACTCCTTCCAGGGCCCTTGCCCTGATCTTCCTCACGGCTTCATGTGGCTCGGGAGTGTTGAAGATGGCACTGCCAGCTACGAGCACATCGCACCCCCCCGCGACGACCCGGGCCGCGTTATCGGGCCCTATACCCCCGTCGATCTCAACGAGGTAATCGCAGCCGAGGGCTTCCCTCCAGCAACACAATAGCCTTGCCTTTTCCAGCGACCCGGGTATGAAGGCCTGCCCCCCAAAACCAGGGTTGACCGACATCACCAGGACAAGATCGACGAGCCCCAGGACAGCCCTCAGGGTCTCAACCGGGGTCCCTGGATTCAAAGTAACACCGGGAGAGCAACCCAGGTCCCTGATCTCCTGAAGCACGCGATGAAGGTGAGGGGTCGTTTCCTGATGGACCGTCAGGACCGTCGACCCAGCCTTGGCGAAGGCCTCCAGAAAGTACCCGGGCTTTTCTACCATGAGGTGGACATCGATAACCGTATCGGGCCAGCGCCTACGGCAGGCCTCGACCAACGCCGGGCCGTAGGATAGGTTGGGGACGAAATGCCCGTCCATGACGTCGAGGTGCAACCAGTCAAATCCTTCTCGAAGAGAGTCAACAGAACCCCCAATGTCCAGGGGGTCCGCCGAGAGCAGAGAGGGGGCTATGATCGGCCTCTCCTTCCCCCTTACTGATAGCGGTCCTGCCACACGAATTCCCCCCCAAGGTAAATGGTCACCGACGATTGCCCTACGTAGGGGGCGTCCAGGGATATATACTCTCCTGCCGAGGCCTGCCGGTCGAGAAGGACCCTGGTTCCGTTCCCATCCACGATCTCGATCCTCACCGGCATGGACCGGGCGAGGGGTGGGACCTGGTACCGGATCCTCGCGATCTTGTCACCCGGGGAAGGCGCCGGAGCTGGAGGAGCTGTCGGCTTCTCCTGGCTCACGGCCGGCCCTGGGACCGGTGGAGAGGCAGGAGCGACCTCCGTGGGGAAGGTGACCGTCTCTCGCTCCTCTTCCGCAGGAGATGAAGCTTGCGGGGCAGGCTCCTCAGGCTTCTTTCCCGTGGCCACCACAAGGTTGACCACCCCGTCGGGAGCAAGGGTCTTTCCGGGCTTGGGATCCATATTCATGACCATCCCCGCCGGCGTCATGTAGGTGTACTCGTACTTGACGGACCCGACTTTCAGCCCGCTCTGGACGATGATCTGCCTGGCGATCTTCTCGCTCCTCTCGAGGACATCAGGCACGACGACCTTCCCCCCAGTCCTGGGGGGGCCAAGGCTGACCAGGAGGTCGATCCTCCTGCCGGGCGGTACCATCACCGGCGACGCCGGGCTCTGCGCGACGATAACACCCGCCGGTCTGCTGTCGCTGTGGACCTTGACCACGTCACCTACGTCGAATCCCGATTCCTGGAGCCTGGTGACGGCCTGACCGTACTCCATTCCCCTCACATCGGGTAGAGGCTGCCGGTCGCCCCCTTTGCTCACTTTAAGGATCACGATCTTGCCTTTATGGATCCTCGAGCCGGGTTCAGGCCACTGGGAAACCACCTCTCCGGCGGGCTGAACGGAATCAACCTTGTCTATCCTGACCAGCAAACCCATCTTCTCCGTCAAGCTGACGGCATCGACGACGGGGGAACCCGTGAGGCCGGGAACGGCTACATCTCTCCCGCCGAAAAAGATGGTGTAAAAGGCGAAAACCCCGGAGCCAGCAATTACGAGGATCAGTACCAGGAGGGTGATCTTGAACAGTCTTCGCATCTTGCGATCCTCCTATGCCCTTTTGGTCAGTACCGCGATGAAGAAACCGTCCAACCACGGCAGTAGCGGAAGGATGTAATTTCCCCACGGTCTTCCCCGGATGAGACAATGATAGGTGTTGTGGGGCGGCATTTCAACAATCCCGGGCCTATCTTCCATTGTTTTCGCCACCACCTGCTCATTCTCCTCCCTGAACAGGCTGCATGTTGAGTACAGGACGGCGCCGCCAGGGGGAGATAGGTCAATCGCTCTGGTCAGCAGTTTTGACTGGAGGGAGGCCAGTTCCTTCAACTTATCGGGGGAGAACCTCAACTTTCCGTCGGGATGCCTGGCCCAGGTCCCGCTCCCTGAACAGGGTGCATCCAGGATCACCAGTCGCGGCGGAGTAAGGGGCTCCATTTCCAGCGCATCCCCCGAGCGAAGGATGAAACGGTCACGGGATATGCCGAGCCTGGCCGCCTCCTTTTGGGCGGCGCCTATCCTAGAGGCGGACAGGTCCCACCCTTCCAGGTGACCCCCAGGTCCTTTCTCGAGGAACTGGAAGGCTTTGACACCCCTCCCCGTGCACATATCGAGGACGGGACCACCCGAATAGACCGAGGAAGCCACAAGCCCGACGATCATCGAGGATTCCGTCTGGGGTGTGATGCATCCCTCCTGGTAGCCCGGGATCGAAGGCGGGTGTCCGCTGGAGGCCATCCTCAAGCTTCCTTCGATAAGGGGCGACGCCCAAGCAGGCTGGCCGGCTTTTTCCAGGGAGGCTATTACCGACGGTGGGTCGCACCGGGGGGATACCCTCAGAGAAAGGTAGGCCTTCATTGACGCGAGCCTCACGATCTCCTTCGCCAATTCCCGCCCCCACGATGCCGCCCAGAGAGCGCCAACCCTACCCGGTATCCCGGAATAGAGGCAGGCATCCCTGAAAAGCCGGCTTGATCTCAGCCTGGCCACATGATCGGGGCTCTCCCTGGCCGCCCTGCGAAGGACGGCATTCACCATCCCCGGCTCCCGGCCTTCCCCCTTTTCCTTGACCCATTCCACCAGGGCATTGACCAGGACCCTGGGCGAGAAATGCTTCAGCTCGCAGACGCCGGCTATACCTAGAACAAGAGCATCCCCGGCCGCCCGGCTCATCGCTCCAAGGGGTCTTCCGGTCAGTTCCCGAGCCATGAGCTTCCAGAGAGCGGCCCTCCTGAGGGCCGCGAAAACCAGCGACGCCGCGAGGGTTCTTTCCGTTTCGGGAAGGGTTTCCGTCCTCTTCCTGAGAGCTTCGCTGGCGAAGTCTCCCGCGGCGACATCTCTCCAGGCCAGGAGCGAAGCTTCTATGCCCCTGCCTTTCAAGGCCTGACCACCTCAGCCAGGATGGGCCCAGTGGCGGACCTGGTGCTGACGAAGACTTCGGCGGGCAGCATCGCGGTACCTCCGAAAAAGCGGACCGGCCGGAGCCTCGCTTCGGCCCCGGTAATAACGAGGTCCCCCACGTCGCTGTCGGTAGTCAAGTGACGCTGGACCAAGGGGCTGGCCCAGTTGCCGATGACCCAGGCTGCCGCCAGGGAGAGCAGGACCGTCCCAAAGGAAAACCGCCCGGCGACCACCAGCAGGAGGATGAATATCACCGAGGAGGAGAGGTTCACCAGCACCATTGTCGTGCCGCACCTGCGGTGTATGGCCAGTCAGGTTTCACCGGCTGCGAGCCTTTCCCTGGCCAGTTCCGCCGTTTCCAGTATCAACTGGGGGTTCGGCAAACCGCTCAGCCCGAAGCCATCCTCCCGGGCCCTGCCGGTCAGGCCTGGAAGCCCGTACTGCTGTTCAAGAATATTGATCGTTCCATGCTCCAGGGCATGGTTTTTCCTCACTCTCCTGTCCGAAAGGACCTTGTAAAGCTCCCTGGGGCCGATCACGAGCCAGGCGAGGGACCTCGCCGCGAACCCCAGGGGAACCAGCAGGAAGAGGAACAGGGTAATAGCGAGGATGAGGAATCCCAGCCAAGGTACGAAAAACAGGAAGAAAAGCAACAGAAGAACCAGGGGCATGGGGCAGATCGATCTCCTCTCAGCCATCCTAGGCCCTGACCGGGAGCGTCAAAGCGAATAGGGGGGGCCTCAGCCCCCCCTATGATACCTCAAACCGCAAAAGCCAAAGATCGGGGCGATGCCTAGCGGTTCCTCATCCCCCTTAGAAGGAAAAGCCTCACCAGTTGGAGGGCGGACATTAGGGTGGCAGCCACGTAAGTAAGGGCGGCAGCGTTCAGGACGGCTTTCGCACCGCCGATCTCGTCCGTGGCGAGGAGCCCGGAACTGGAGAGTATGGAAAGAGCCCTCCTGCTCGCGTCGATCTCCACCGGGAGGGTAACAAGGTGGAAAAGGAGGACCGCCACGAAGAAGAGTATCCCCACGTTCATCATCGTAGGGTTGGAAAAGAGAAACCCGATGAAGAAGAGGGGAAGGGCTAAGGATGAACCCAGACCCGCGACCGCGACAAAGGAGTTCCTCAGCCTCAAGGGGGCATACCCTCGGGCATCCTGGATGGCGTGTCCGGCCTCATGGGCGGCAACGCCTATGGCGGCTATGCTCGGGCTTCCGTAAACGTTGTCGGAAAGCCGGAGTACTTTTTTCCTCGGGTCGTAATGATCGGTCAGTGCCCCCTGCACCCTTTCGACGGGCACATCCGAAAGCCCGTTGGAATCCAGTATGGCCCTTGCAGCGTCCCGGGCGGTAACGCCCCGCCGGGCACGGACTTCACTGTACCTTCCGAAGGCGCTCCTTATGCGGGCCTGTGCCCAGATGGAGAGCACCAGGGCCGGAATAAGCACCATGAAGGTCGGGTCAAAGATAAAAGGGAACATCCATCATCACCTCCGTCTTCCCTCAAGGCGGGAAGACTTCTTCGATATGTCTTCGGCCTCAATTTTACCCCATCAGCGGCGGTAAAATCAAGAATGGTCAGACTTCTGTCGGCGGTAAAAATCCGAGATGGCCTGGACTACCCGTTCCTGTTCCCCGGGCTCGAGTTCGGGAAAGATCGGCAGCGCGAGGACTTCTTCTGTGAGGTTTTCAGAAACGGGCATATCGCCCCTGCCGTAGCCAAGATAAGAAAAGCAGGGTTGGAGGTGGAGCGATAAGGGGTAGTAGACGCGGGTAGTGATCCCCCTCCTGGCGAGGTCTTCCTTCAAAAGATCCCTGGAGCGGCATCTTATGACGTACTGGTGGTAAATATGCCGATTGCCCTTTTCTTCAAGGGGGGGGGTCACCCATTCGCCAAGGTCTTGCTCGGCGAAGAGTATCCTGTATCTTTCCGCCACAAGCCTCCGTTCCTCATTCCAGGTCTCGAGGTGACGGAGCCTCACCCGGAGAATGGCGGCCTGCAGTTCATCGAGCCTGCTGTTGAGCCCGACCTCGTCATGGAAGTACTGTTCGCCCGAACCGTGGGCCCTCAGGCTTCTAAGCCGCCTGTCCAGCCTTTCCGACGATACTGAGATCAGGCCGCCGTCGCCGAAGCACCCCAGGTTCTTCGTCGGGAAGAAGGAGAAGCAGCCGAGTTCGCCCACTGCCCCGGCCCTTAGGGTCTTCCCATCCACGGACCTGGTAGACCCAATGGCCTGGGCGCAGTCCTCGACGATGCTGATCCCCTTCTCCGCGAGCCGAGGGGCGAATTCCTCCACCCTGGACATCTGGCCGAAAAGGTGAACGGGGATCACGGCCTTCGTCCTCGGCGAGATCTTCCGTAGCACTTCTTTTGGGTCGATATTGTAGGAATCGGGCATGACATCGGCAAAAATGGGGGTGGCTCCCAACCTGGTGACACAGCTAGCGGTGGCGAAGAAGCTGAAAGGCGTCGTAATGACCTCGTCACCGGGGCCCAGGTCGAGGGCCATGAGGGCGAGAAGGAGCGCGTCGGTCCCCGAGGCGCATCCTACCGTATGGGCCGTTCCCAGGTAGGCCGCGAGGTCCTTCTCCAGGGCTTCCACCTCGGGGCCCAGTATAAAATGCTGGCTATCGAGTACGACGTTGATGGCGGCCAGGGTTTCATCCCTGACGCGCTCCCAGTTCCTGGTGAGATCGAAGGACGGCAGCGGCGTCTCCCTCATCTAACGCTCCCCTTTCAAGATCCTTTTCTTCTCCAAGTACCCGGTGGCACTTTTCACACTTACTATTTTCACGTTGTCGGGGGAGCGAGTGGCAGCTTGCCCGGGTGCGCCCTATTGGCGGGAAGGCCTGTTCAGACCGCAAAGAGAGAACTCCAGGTGTTCCCTCATGAGCTCCACGGCCTTTTCCCGGTCCTTTTCCCTGAGGGCCTTGGCTATATCCCTGTGTTGGGCGATACCCGGGTTCTCCTCCATGTCATAAAAGGGTTCGTAGAAGACCACGTAGGCGTTGGTCCTCGCCAGAATGTTCTCGACGAACTCGGCCAACACCCTGTTACCGCTCGATTCGGCGATTATGCGGTGGAAATTTTCGTTTATCTCGAGGAAAAGTTCAAGGTTCTTCTCCTGGAAGGCCTTCTCTTCCTCGAGGATCGCGTCCTCGAGTCGCCTGAGGTTCCTTTCGCTGATCCGTGTCGCCGCTATCGCCACGGAGATGCTCTCAAGCTGCTCCCGTACGGCAAAGGTGTCCTCCATCTCCCTTTGCGTGGGTGACGCGAGCCTGGCGCCGCTATTAGGGATTATGAGAACAAGACCCTCAGATGCCAGCCTGCGAAGGGCCTCTCTCACCGGGGTGCGGCTCACCGCCAGCTGTACGGCGATGTTGACCTCCGGAAGCCTTTGTCCGGGCTTGAGCTGCTTCGTGATGATCCTGTGTCTGAGCTCCTGGTATACATAATCGGCTGAAGTTGTATATAGCCTGGGCTCCATGATCATGCGGATCTCCTCCCTCGAAGGCGTAAAAAGTATTACATGAATACATGCATACTATCACAATTTTTACGGACCGACAATTTTTCAGGTTATAATCAGCTTCGACCCGGCGATAGGAGTGTTGCCCATGCGGCTGGTCGTCCTCTTGCTGTCCCTTGGAACGTTGGTCCTTTATGGGAGGGCTATCGCGGCCCTTTGGAGTTTCATGGTCGGCCACCCCAGGCCGGGCATGTTATTCCTCGGGCTCTTCGGGGGGACTATCACCGCAGTCTCGGCGGTGCTTCTGTGGAAAAAAAGGTTAAGGGAACTGGACTGGGTAAAAGAAGACGAAGAGGGTCAACAACGTTAAAGGTCGCCATCTATTCCCGGAGCGCCTCCAGGGCCACGGCCAGCATTCGCCGACAAGCTTCCCGAAGCTGGGGATATTCATGACGATGGGACCTGGCGCAATCCTTGGCCGGTCGCCCGCAGAGGAAACACTTTCTCTCGCCCCCGGTCAGGCCGACCCGGTGGAGAGCCCCCGTTGGGGTAAGGACATCCACGTCGACTATGGGGCCCCAGGGCAGGTCCTCGATCTCCATGGCGAGTTTTTTCACCGCCACCGGGTCGACCCCCTTCGCGCCCAGGATCCCGGCATAACCGGCCCCGTTATCGAGGGAAAAAAGGAGTACAGGCCCGCCGCCCAGGGCTTGTATTTCCCGCCGTATCAACCCAATGACGCGGGAGATCACTTCCCGGTCGCCTGCCATCCTTTTGGGGAGCCCCGGTATATTCAGGGAGACCTGGGTGATCACTTCCGACCTCAGGAGGACATGGGCCTGGAGGGAGGCCCTTTCCTCCCTCCCGGCGAGAAGCCGCTCCAGGTCCGTCATGACTGCTTTTCCCAGGCTGAGACGAATCGATCGACCGCTTCCTGGATCATCACCGTCGACAACCGGCTGACCGACAGCCTGACGGCCTCGATGTCCTCACCCGCGTAACTGAACAAACGGCCCGGTACTACCCCAACACCCACTTTTTTCGCCGTCCCGGCGGCAAGGGTCCCCGACCTTCCCGGCGTTCTCAGCCAGAGGTAGATCCCTCCCTGGGGTGTCTCGAAGGGTAGCCCTGGCAACGAAGCTCCGAGGCAGTTGCAAAGGGTCCTCATCCTTGAAGCCATGCTATTCCTGGCCAGATCCAGGGAAACCTCAAGGCTGCGGTCTTCAATGAAGGCGTTCACCAGGTGCTGCACCAGCGAGGATGTCGAACCGGAGGTCCTCTCCAGGACCGACAGGAACTCCTTCCTGGTCTCCTCGGGCATAAGGACATATCCGATGCGCATGCCGGGGAAAAGGAGCTGACTGAAGGAACCCAGGTACAGCACCCGGCTCTCCTGGTCGATGGACTTGAGAGCCGGCACGCTGGATTCACCGAACCGGAGTTCCCCGTAAGCGTCGTCTTCGATCACCCAGAAACCTATCCTTGAAGCCGCCTCCAGGACATTCTTTCTCTGCTCGTGCGAAAGGGTTCTGCCCGTGGGATTATGGAAACTGGGGATCAGGTAGAGCAATTCCCCGGGGCCTATCTTTGCAAGGGACGCCTGGAACGCTTCGGGTTCAACAGGGACGGTCGCGATCTCCAGGCCAGCTCCCTGGGCCATGAGCCTGACCTCGGGATAGGTCAACTCCTCGATCCAGAGCCTCCTCACCCCCTTCAAAGCCATGGCGTGGATATAGACAGAGAGGGCATGGCGAGCCCCACTGGTGACGACAGCCTCGTCCCTTTTCGCCGGGATCCCTCTCGTGGCCGCGTGCTTGACCAAGGTGTTTCGCAATGTCATGAGACCTTCGGGCGGGGTGTCGTAGAGAGCTCCGGGCCCGCTGGACAGGAGGGCGTCCCTGGCCAGAGCGGCCAGGCGCCCCGAGGGGACCAGGTCGAAGGAAGGCAGGCCCGAAGCCATGTCCCATCTCGGGCCGTCTTCTTCAATATCACCGCTATCGTGAAGCCCTTTCCAAGAGATGAAGGCCCCCCGGCGCCCTCTCTGTTCGATAAAACCTTCGTCCTCGAGAAGGTCGTAGGCGAGTACCACAGTGTTCCTGCTCAAACCGAGGCTTGACGACAGGTCGCGGCTGCCGGGCAAGCGGTCCCCGGGGGCGAGGGTGCCGTTCTGGACCATCTTCATGAGATGCGTGGCGATCTGGCGGTAGAGCGGGGCCCGCCCAGCCGGGTCAAGGGGGATCTCTATCAAGGGCTCATCCCCTTTCTCCCTATCACTGGGTCAATGATACACCAGCGGCTCAACGCTTACGGGGGCTAGGCGGCTGCTGTCCCTCTCCTGCGCGGGGCCGGGGCGATAGACAGCGTCAGTGCCTCCCTCGGGACCCGCGGAGATGCTCGATGACCTTTTTGCCCTTTTCAGAATGGAGGTAATCCCAGGTGCAGTCCGGGACCATTTTCCTGAGGGCCTCCCAGTCTTCACTTTTCAGCAAGGACCGAACCGTTGAGGCCGACACCACCAGCCCCTCGTCGGTCTCCAACCGGCGGATCTCCCGGAGCTCGATCCCCCGAGGTGGAAGGATCTCCTTCATGGCCTCATTGTAGGCGTTTGTAACAGGGCAGTAGGGTTCGGTCCCGACGAACCGTACGTTGATCCCCAGCCCCGGGGCGAAAAGGTTCGCGAAAAGGGTTACGTCCAGTCGGGCCTGGATCGAAGCGATGTCCATCATCGAGGCGTCCTTGAGGAAATAGGAGGGGAAGGTGGCCGGGGAGACGGCGTATTCTCCGCTTTTAACGACGGTGACGTTTCCAAGGTGGGACGTCCCGCACCGGACGAGTTCAAACCGGTCCCTGAAGGGGAAGGATGAGAGGTCAGCCTCGACGACGATGACATAGAGGTGGTCCGAAAGGGATGCAGCCTTCTCGATCAGGAACTGGTGCCCCAGGGTAAAGGGGTTGCAGTTGACCACGATCCCGCCGGTCCTCCCGGCGGTCCCGACCTCTCGACGGCATGAAGAAAGGTAAGCCTTGAACTGGTCAATTCCAGGGCTGCCCATTTCGAGCAGCGCCGCGTGGGGTTCGTACCTGGCTATTTCTCTGAAGCCGAAGCGAGCGAAGGTATCGGCGGTATCGGGTTTGGTGAAGACAAAAAAGTGGGTCATGCCGCGGGCACGCCCCCACTCCACCAGCCTGGACACTATGGTCCCGGAAAGGCCGTATTCCTGCCATCCGGGATCGACGGCCATCATCTTGATCACGTTCCCTCTCAGGCTGCCCGTTCCGACGAGCCTGCCGCCCTCATCCTCGAGGAAGACAGCGACATCGGGGCACCCCTCGAAGGCCAGCCCGAACCGTTCGAGAAAACCTTCCAGCAGTTTTTTTTCTTCTTGGGAGGGCCTTTCAACGACCCTTATCGAAACATCGAACAATACCGATCTCCCCCGAAGGCGCGAAAACCCAGGGCTTCAGTATCAGTTTTTGCGGAGTTCCCTTTTGAGAATCTTGCCTATGCTGGACCTCGGCATCTCGTCGATGAACTCCACGATCCTCGGGATCTTGTAATGGGCCAGGTGCTCCTTCGAGAAGGAGATAACATCCCGAGCTGTTACCTTAGGTTCTCCGGAGGGCGTGATGTAAGCCTTCACTATCTCGCCGCTGACAGGGTGTTCCACCCCCACAACGGCGCATTCCCTGACACCCGGCATCTGCTGCAGGACGCCCTCGATCTCGGTGGGGTATACGTTGAAACCACCCACTATAATTATATCGGTCACCCTGTCCAGGATGGTCAGGTACCCCTCCTCATCTATCTTGACCACATCCCCGGTGTTGAACCAGTCGCCTTTGATCTTTTCCCTGGTCAACTCCGGCGCTTTGAAATAGCCTTTGAAAACGGAGGGGCCCTTCACCCAGAGGGTGCCTTCCGCGCCAAGGGGGAGCAACTCGCCCTCGGTGTCCCTTACCTCGACATCGTAACCCTCCAGGACGGTCCCTACGGTGCCCAGTTTCCTCCTGGCCACGCTCTCGTTGATGGAGACCACCGGCGATGTCTCGGTAAGGCCATAACCTTCAAGAACTGAAACCCCAAGCAGCTGCTTCGTCCTCGCGTCCAGCCTCGCGGGGAACCGGTCGCCGCCGGTCACCAGGAGTCTCAGCGAGGAGGGTGGCATCACACCCCTGGCGATGGCGCCGAGCATGAGGGCGACCATGGTCGGTACGGCGATCATCACCGTGACCTCAGCCGCCTTGATGCACTCGATGGCACTCTCGGGAGGCATGAAGGTGGGCATGATGGCCTGGGGGTACCCCCCGAGCAGAGGCAGGAGCCCGCTGGTGGTGAAACCCAGGGTGTGGAAGTTGGGAAGTACGTTGATGAAAATATCGTCGCTTTCCAGGTCCTTAAAATGGAAGATTGACTTTGTCACGTTGTCGTATAGGTTGGAATGGGTTATGGGCACTCCCTTGGGTGACCCCGTTGTGCCGGAGGTATAGAAGAGAACGGCTATCTCGGGGTCCGATCGTTCGCAGGTCCGGGACTGGAAGGAAGGCAGGGGGCCGTCCAAGACCACCGCAACGGCCGGGAGGCCGGAAGCGGCAAGTCCCTGGGTGATCTGGTCCATACCCTGGGGGACGAAAACGGCAGATACATCGGAGTGAACGAGGGTCTCCATCGTCGGCGCCAACCCGGCCTGCAGGTTCAGCGGGGTCATGGTCCCCCCGGCTTTCCAGACGGCGATCATCAAGGCAAGAAAAGCCGGGCAGTTCGGCATCAGCACCGCTACCCTGTTGCCCTCCTTAAACCCGCTCTCCCTCAACCTCGTCTCGTACTGGGCGGCGAGATCGGCCAGGACTTTACGGGACCACCAAGCTCCCCGCCACCAGACGGCGCGCTCGCCGTTGGACCTGTTGCACTGGGAAAGGATCTTTTCCTCGAGCCTCACGTTCACGCCATTGTCCCTCCGAGAAAAGAAATGTATGGGACCTCACCGGCACCATCCCGTTGCGCAAGACCATCGTCTTCCCGCCGCAGGTCCCCCAAAAACGGAATATATGCTAGTGTATCATACTGTCATCTATTCCGAACACGCGAGGAAATGGAGGAGGTCTTCCCATGGCAGTTCCCTGGGTCTACATCGGCGATCTTCCCGCTCACGAGGGCGAGGAGGTACAGCTCAAATGCTGGATGTACAACAAGCGGAGTTCCGGCAAGATCCACTTCCTGCAGCTTCGCGACGGCACGGGATTCATCCAGGGGGTGGTTGTCAAGGGCGAGGTACCGGAGGAACAGTTCCTTTCGACCCGCAACCTGTGGCTCGAGGCTTCCCTCGAGGTGACGGGCAGGGTGCGAAGGGATGAAAGAGCCCCCTCCGGCTTCGAGCTTAATGTCACCGGGGTGAAGATCCTGCAAAACCCCACCGATGAATACCCCATCGGAAAGAAGGATCACGGGATAGACTTCCTCCTGGACAACCGTCACCTGTGGCTGCGGAGCGCCAGTCAACGAGCGGTGATGAGGATCCGGGAAAGGGTGATCTGGTCGGCGAGGGAGTACCTCCATGACAACGGCTTCCTTCTCATCGACAGCCCTATCCTGACCGGGGCCATCGGCGAGGGCGCATCGAGCCTTTTCGAAGTGCCCTACTTCGACCTGGGGAAAGCCTACCTGGCCCAGACGGGTCAACTTTACGCCGAGGCGGCGGCGGCGGCCTTCGGCAAGGTTTATACCTTCGGCCCCACCTTCCGTGCCGAGAAATCCAAGACCAGGAGGCATCTCACCGAGTTCTGGATGATAGAGCCCGAGGTGGCCTTTTACGATCACGTCGACAACATGACCCTCCAGGAGAACCTCGTCTCTTATATCGTGGAAAAGGTCCTGGAACATTGCCGGGCGGAGCTGACCCTGATAGGGAGGGACACGGCCCCTCTCGAGCTGGTGAAGCCGCCCTTTCACCACATCAGCTACGACGACGCCGTCATTATGCTCCAAAAGCTCGGTTGCCCGATGCAGTACGGTGCTGACTTCGGAGGCGAGGATGAAACCATTCTCACCCGGCAGTTCGACAGACCCCTCTTCGTGGAGTGCTACCCAAAAAAGGTCAAAGCTTTCTACATGAAACAGCACCCCGAAAGGGAGGACCTGGTCCTCTGCGACGACCTCCTAGCACCGGAGGGCTACGGTGAGATCATAGGCGGCTCCCAGAGGGAGGATTCCCTGGACTTTCTGCTCGCACGCATAAGGGAAGAGAAGCTCCCCGAGGATTCCTACGACTGGTACCTGGACCTGAGGAAGTACGGCACCTTCGTCCACAGCGGTTTTGGCATGGGTATCGAAAGGGTAGTGGCATGGGTATGCGGCCTTCCCCACATAAGGGAGACCATACCATTCCCGAGGACCATATATCGTTTGAACCCGTGAAGGTGAAAAAACCGGGGCCGCCTTAAAAGGCGGCCCCGGCCGGTCATTGACGATTCGGCGGCTAAAAAGACGTCGACTAGAGGAATATCCCGCGGAGCCTTGCCGCTTCGGCTACCCGTGCGATGGCGGCCATGAAGGCGGCACGGCGCATCTTCACGTGGCGTTCCTGGCTGAAGTCCCATACCCGCTTGAAGTTACCCTTCATGATATGGAGAAGCCTCGAGTTGTACTCCTCCCGGGTCCAGAAAAATCCGCCGAGGTTCTGCGCCCACTCGAAGTAGGACCCTATGACCCCGCCGGAATTAGCCAGGAAATCGGGAACGATCAGTACTCCCTTGGCATCGAGGATCGCGTCGGCATCAGGGGTGATGGGGCCGTTGGCGGCTTCGACGATGTACTTGACCTTGACCTTGTCGGCGTTGTCCTTGTTGACCACGCCCTCGAGGGCCGCGGGGATGAGGATGTCGGCTTCGAGCAAGAGGAGTTCTTCAGCGGGGATCTTTTCGAGTCCGGGCTGCTCGAAACCCTCGAGAAGCTTTTTGGGGTGGGCGGAGGCATGCTGCTGGGCTTTCTTGATGTCAATGCCCTTGGGGCAATAGTAAGCTCCGGTGATATCGCTGATGCCGACCACCGTCGCGCCGGCGTTGACAAGCGTCAGGGCGGCGTGGGTTCCGACGTTGCCAAACCCCTGGATGACGAAGGTCGTACCCTTGGGGTCCTTTTTGATGGCCTTGAGGAACTCAAGAGCGCAGGTGGCAACACCCAGGCCGGTCGCCTCGACGCGGCCCTCGGAACCCCACAGTCCCACCGGTTTCCCGGTGAAGAGGGCGGGTTCGACCTTGCCCCTTATCTTGCTGATCGTGTCCATGAACCATATCATCTCCTGGCCGCCGGTGTTCACATCCGGGCCGGGAGCGTCGATCCAAGTTCCGATCAGCGGCTCTATCCTGGCGGCGTAGGTCCTCGAGAGACGTTCCTTTTCACCCTTTGACATCTGGAGCGGGTCGCACTCTACCCCACCCTTACCTCCCCCATAGGGTATGCCGGCGAGGGAACACTTCCAGGTCATGAGCATGCCCAGGGCTTCGCATTCATCAAGGTTCACATCGGGGTGGAATCTGGTGCCGCCCTTGGCCGGCCCGATAGCCGTGGAATGCTGGATACGGTAGCCGTTAAAGACCTTGGTGGTTCCGTCGTCCATCACGACGGGGACCGAAACGGACAATTTCCGCTCGGAGTTGCCGAGTATCTCGACCAGGCTGTCTTCGAGACCCAGTTCCTCTGCCGCGCCATAGAAGTTTTTCAAAGCGATATTAAGGAGCACGTTCTCTGAAGTCCTCTTACCCATTCAAACAGCACCTCCGCATTCATCTGATGACCCGGGCACCCCAGGCCTTCAAAACCGGGAACTGCATACATGCCGTGAAGCTGTGTCGGCCCTTTCTGGAGCCGCTTTCCAATAATCTAATATATGTGAAAGAAATCCCTTGTCAAGGGGCCGGTATTATGTATACTCCATAATATTCCATCCACTTCACTCCTTCGCTGGATAAAAAAACAGGGCTTGGGGAAACCCCTTGCCCTGTGACACGGAACTAAATTTCATGGATGGCCGTCCTAAAATACGGGGGCTTCGGCCGGGAGTTCACCTTTGGTCTTCAGCAGGATCCCCTTTGAATGCCAAGGACGGTCATCACTTCGATATTCGTGGACCATAGGAACCCGGTCTGCTCGACCCTGACCAGGTCATCGGCAAATCTCATCTCTTCCGGGACCCATAGAGTGATACCATCCCCGGAAAGCATGGTGTAGCCGTTATCCACGGAGGGTTTTCCGCTCTCGACGAGAGCCGCGTAACGCGCCGATCACCCTCCACCGAGGCGTCTTACGATGACGTAACCCTCGTTGCCCATCGATCCCAGTTTAGCCTTGGCCTTGTCGCTGATCTCTAGTTTCAGCTTCCCCTCAGTCATACCCATTCCCCCCATAGAGGTTTTTCTCCTGAACAACGTGGTCATTATACCCCACGGTTGTATAAACGCCAACCCCTACTAGAAAGGATCCCCATAAAGTCGGGAGGGGGAAGGGCTAAAAACTTTTTCCCAGAAAGGTGACCAAGGGGGGCGGACAGGTCCCTGAACTCCAGGCTCCTGGAGTGGAGCATCGGCCTATGAACGCCTAGGAGACGCCATTCGGCGTTCACCTTACGGTCACCGTACTTGATGTCGCCTACCAGGGGGTGCCCTATGGAGGCGAGGTGGACCCTCGCCTGGTGAGGCCGCCCGGTAAGAAGCTCCACCTGCAGCAGGGAAACCACCGAGTCCCCCGTTACCTTCCTGAACCTTGTAAGGGCCGTCCTTCCCCTGGCGGCGTCAATGCCCACAATGTTGTCTTCTCCGGTCTTCAATAGGGGCGAATCGATCTCAAGCTCATTTGGGGCTTCACCGACAACCAGGGCGAGGTAGGTCTTCAGGACGTTTCCCTTCCGCCAAGCCTCATGAAGCACTCTGAGAGCCACGCCGTTAAGGGCAAGAGCCATAGCCCCCGAGGTATTCCTGTCGAGCCTGTGCACCGGTGTGGGAAAGAAGGAGGGGTCCTTCCAGCCTAGGGTCGCCGTTGTCCTGGAGATGACACTCTCGCCGCCGTCACGATCGGGTTGTGAAAGCAGGTTCCAAGGTTTATTGATCAGACAGACATCGTTGTCAGCATAAATGATCTCTATTGAAGGGCTGGGTGCTCCAGGGCCCGAAAAGGAGGGCTTCCTGGCCTCAGCTTCGGCATCATCCCAGGGGACAGCCACCGCGCTTCCAGCGGCGACCCTGGAGGAACATTCGACCCGGCGGCCGTCCACCTTGACCAAACCTTTCCTGAAGGCTCGCATAACTGCCGCCAGGGGAAGATCGGGCCACTTCTTCCGTATTACCTTGTCCACCCTTCTCCCATCGTCATGGGCTGAAACCTTGAAAACCTGTCCCATCCCGTTCAGTCCTCCACCTTTCGTGTGTCCGGCCTCCAGAACCTCCTGCCGGCGGAGGGGAGGAAGTCCGAGATGGAGACCTCCCCGTTGCCGCTTTCGGGAAAGGATCCCCAGCAGTACATGAGGAAGTCCAGTTCGTCGGCCGATGAAACTACCATGGCCTCGGGGGTCGCCGGAAGCACAGGCGAACCATACTCCTTGCGCCCATGGTGGCTCACCAGGATATGCCCCAGGGCGGTCTCTAGAGCCTCATCGAGGCTGTGTTCACCGGCCAGGAGGGAGAAGCGGCTGAAACCCAGCGCGATATGGTCGATGACCGTCCCCGGTAGGGTCATCGAAGGAAAGGGGTCAAGCCTGTAGGAATCGATCTTGCCGATGTCGTGCAAAAGCCCCCCTGCGGTCACGACATCCAGGTCCATGTCGATGCCCGAATCGATATAGGTTTGGGCAAGGGCGCGGGCGCCCTTCGTCACTGACAGGGTATGCTCGATCAGCCCATGGACGTAGGCGTGATGCATGGTCACGGCCGCCGGAGCCTCCCGGAACTTCCTCCATGTATCACCCCTGAAGACCTTTTCTAGAAAATCCCTGACCGCGGGGCGGCAACCGGCGACCAGGGCCCTGAACTCCTCCTCCATTTGCTCGATGGGGATCGGTGAGGACTGGATGAAACCACTTATGGGGTATTTCTCGGGGTCCAGGAGGAACAGTTCCGAAAACTGGTACTGCTGCTTCCCCTTGAATTCCGACACGGTGCCGATGGCCCCGATGGGCGCGTTGAGGAAAACGCCGGGCATCTCCGGTGAACCGGGTTCAACGGGCGATCTTTCACCCGACCGGGCGTCCCACCATTTTCCATCGGACCAGACTTTCGCCTCGATGGTCCCCTCGGAATCCACCAGGGCGACTTCCCAGAAGGGCCTTTTATTCCTGTCAAACCTCTGCTTGACCTGTTGGAGCACGCCGAGGATCTTGAATCGATCGCCGGAAGCCAGGCCCCTCAGCTGGGATGTAGTTGAGTTCATCATGTCGGACAAGGAGATCCCTCCGTTTCAAATCTTCACTTATGCCACCGCTGGAGCGACGACGCTCCTTTCGGCCCACCTTCGTGACCGGAAGTACCTGGAAGGGGTCAAGCCCCGTATTTGGAAAGCCTTCGGGCATGGGCCAGCATCAACCCCATGAGCTTATAGGCCGGCATGATCCCAAGGCTTCCTCTGGCGCAACTTCTCTCGCCGAAGGAGGGCGACCCGTCGGACCTCACAAAGGGGCTCGCCAGGAGAAAGGGCGAGGGGTGCCATGAGTGGGAAGCCATGACGCTCGGGGTGCTGTGGTCGCCGGTCACGACGAGGACATCGGGTTCCAGCTCAAGCACCTCCGGCACGAGGCTGTCGACTTTTTCGATGACCTCACGTTTCGCGTCGAAGTCACCGTCCTCGCCGCGGCTGTCGGCGTATTTTACATGAACGTAAAAGAAATCGAAAGCCGCCCAGTTCGTCCCTAAGGCCTGGAAGAGGCCTTCCACCGTCTTGCCCACCGGCAAGACCTCCATCCCCACTATCCTGGCCAGGCCTTTGTACATGGGGTAGGTGGCTATCGCTGCGGGGCGGAACCGGTAGAGGTCAGGCATGAGGGGGATGTCCGGCGCTCCGGATATGCCCCTTAGAAGGCAGCCGTTGGCTTTCGGCTCATCGGAAAGGACCTCCCGGACCTTTCGGATGAGATCGTTGACCAGGCGGGACGTCCTTTCGGCGGAAGGGTCCAGGGGTTCGCTCCAGATCATGGGCCGGCCTTCGACCTGGGGATCCGCGTCGGTCACCTTGTCGCTCAACCCCTCCCCCGAGAAGACCACGGCGAAACGGTGCTCGACACCGGGGTAGAATCTAACACCGAATCCATCGATCGCTTTTATCCTTTCGGCCAGTTTCCCGATGATCCCGGCGCTCGAACCGGTGTTGATCCGACCGGCCCTCCGATCGAGGACCAGGTCCTTCTCACCCCAGGTGCAAAGGTTCCCCCTGGCACAGAGCTCCCCGGCCTGGACATGGGCCCCCGTGCCCAGGGCCTCCAGTATCCCCCTGCCGATCTGGAACCTCAGAGGATCGTAGCCGAAAAGGCCGAGGTGCCCTGGCCCGCTTCCCGGGGTGACGCCCGTATCGACCATTTCGAGAAGTCCCAACTCCGAACGGGAAGCCAGGGCATCGAGGTTGGGCGTGAAGGCAGCCTCCAGTTCCGTTTGACCCCCGGTCCCCGGCAACCCCCCCAGGCCATCCATCACGAGAAGTACTATTTTTGTTCTGTTTTCGACCGACAGTTCCTTGAGGATCTCCAGCCTGTCGAGCAAAAGGCATTCCTCCTCCCCTATAGAAGCGCCGCCCTGCGCGGAGCTTCTCTTGCCTTTTTTCCCGCCTTGCCCGGATAATATAATAAGCCATTTGACCCTTTATTTTCTCCGCCCTCATGTCCCATAATGCCGCCAGGCAAATCGAAGGGAGGCGGGCTCCTTGATCAGGAAGATCACAGGTTCCATCCTGGTCCTCTTTTTATTGGCGACGTACCCAATGACGGGTGGGGCTGCGATCGACCCCGGCTCCGTCGACAGGGTCTGGCGCGACCTGACCTCCGCGGCGTCCCTCGCGGAGGCGGGCCCCGTGAGCATCGAGGGCAAGGATGAACCCAACGCGTGGGTTTCCTTCACGATGAGCAAATATTCGGTTCACGCCACGACGGGGCTCCTGGCTACGCTCCGTTCCACGGACGAACTGGCCGGGGTACTGGCCCACGAGATAAGTCACATCAAACTGGGCCACTACAATGAAACCGTAAAAAGGAATCTCCTTTGGGGCCTGCTCTACATGGCCTTGGGGGAAAGGAAGATCGGCGGCTTCGATGTGGTCGGAACCGGGGTCGTCCTCGCCGAAGCGGGTTTCAGCAGGGAACAGGAGATCGCCGCCGACGACTACGGGGTGGCACTGGCTGCGAAGGCCGGTTACGACCCCTGGGGCCTTTACAACGCCCTCCAAGGCATGGCTAAGTCAGGATTCAAAACGACCCCGAGCGGTTTCAATTCACACCCCCCTACCGAGCGGCGTCTGGCCCACATCAGGGAGACCACGGAAAGGATAAGCAAGGGAAACTGATGATCCTAGGATAATGATATAGAATAAAGACGGACTCCCCATGCTGGGGGTCGTCACCCTCGCCTGGACGGAGGTGCGAATAAAACGGAGGTTTTTCTCGACGGCCTTTTCAGCACAGCGGCAAAGAAAATCAAACCCTCCCCTCTCCTGGAGCTGCTGGACCTCGGCAAAAAACCGGGGGTGATCTCCTTCGCGGTGGGTATGCCCGACCCCGACATCTTCCCCATTGAGCAGTTGCAAAAAGCCGCTTCCGTCATCTCAAGAGAGGGCAAGGATATTCTGCAGTACGGCGCGGCGGGGGGTTACCCGCCGCTCAAGGGTTTCCTGGCCGAATGGACCGCCCCGAGGATGGGACGGAAACTGTCAACCAGCGAACTGCTGATCACCGCCGGCTCCGCCCAGGTGATTGACCTGCTTTGCTGGGCCCTGCTGGACAGGGGCGACTGGGTGATCTGCGAGGAACCCACCTTCCAGGGTGCGACGGGCACCATGTTCAACCACGGCGCCAGGTTCCTGACTGTCCCTTGCGACGGTGAGGGGATGAAGGTGGAACTGCTCCCGGAGCGGATCGAAAGAATCCGGGCCGCCGGTGAACCCATCAAGTTCATCTATACCATCGTCAACTTCCACAACCCGCTGGGCTGTGACCTCTCACTCCAGAGAAGGGCAAGGTTGCTGGAGATCGCCAGGACCTACGGGATCCTGATCCTTGAGGATGACCCCTACGGCTGGGTCCGCTTCGAGGGTGAGGATATCCCCTCGCTGTTCTCCATGGACGACAGCGGCCTGGTGGTATTCTCATCGACCTTCTCCAAGATCCTGGCCCCCGGCACCCGCGTCGCATGGTGCGCGGGGAGGGACGAGATCATCAGGAAAATGACGGTGCTTAAGGAAAATGTCGATACCTGCACCAGTGTCCTGGCCCAGGCCATAGTATGGGAGTACTGCCGGTTGGGCTACCTCGACGCCTTTCTCCCCCGCATAATCGATCACTACAGGAAAAAGAGGGACGGCATGGAAACCGCCCTGAAAAAGCACCTGTCCCCGGACAGGGTGTCCTGGCAAAAACCCGGAGGCGGCTTCTTTTACTGGTTGACGGTCCCGGAGATACCGGCCGTGCAACTCCTGGAAAAAGCCCTGGAGAAAAAGGTCGCCTTCGTCCCGGGGAACGCCTTTTACCCCACCGGGTCGGGGGGACTCAACAATTTCAGGATGTGCTTTACCTTCGCCTCCACCGAAATGACGGACCTCGGTGTCCGATACATCGGTGAAGCCATCCGCGAGTTCGAGCAAGAGCCTGGCCATAAGAAGAGCTGAGACATCTGATCCATATTGGAGGAGATCGAATTGGACAAGTTCTGGGGATCGAATTTCAGCAACAAGGCGCTTAAGGTTCGTCCCTCGCCGATACGGGAGATGTTGAGCGTAGTGAACCAACCGGGAATGATATCCTTCGCGGGCGGGATGCCTGCACCCGATGTCTTCCCGGTGAAGGAGTTTCACGAGGGGACCGAGGTCTTCCTGCGGGACGGTCCGAGTCTCCTCCAGTACGGCACCACCGAGGGTTTCACTCCCTTGAAAGAGTACCTCTCGGAGTGGACGGCGCCCAGGATGGGCAGAAAGGCCGCCCTGGACGAAATGCTCCTCACCTCGGGTTCGCAGCAGGTGCTCGACCTGATGGGTTGGGCCATGATCGACCCCGGTGACTACGTCATCACCGAGGATCCTTCCTACCTGGCGGCCCTCACGGCTTTCCACAACCACGGCTCCCGTTTCATCGGCATCCCCACCGACGCCGAGGGGATGGTCGTGGATATGCTCCCGGAGAAAATCGAGAAGGCCCGCTCCGAGGGCAAGAAGGTCAAGTTCATTTATACGATCGTCAACTTCCAGAACCCCGCGGGATGCACCCTGTCCCTTGAGAGAAGAAAAAAACTGGTGGAGATCTCCAACAAGTACGGGGTCCCCATCTTTGAGGATGACCCTTACGGTTACGTCCGTTTTGACGGTGACCACCTTCCTTCCATTTTCTCCCTTGACCAGGAGGGGGGCGTCATCTACGCCGGCTCCTTCTCGAAGATCCTTGCCCCGGGGACCAGGATCGGGTGGTGCACCGGCAGCCGTGACATAATAAGGAAACTGACCGTCTTCAAGCAGTCCACGGACCTCTGCTCGAGCCCCATCTCCCAGGCGCTGATCTACGAGTACTGCAAGAAAGGCTACCTGGACGCTCACCTTCCGAAGATCGTCGCCGATTACAGGGCCAAAAGAGACGCCATGGAGGACAGTTTCAAGAAGTACCTGCCCCTCGATGAGGTCTCCTGGGTCAAACCGGAAGGTGGTTTCTTCTACTGGATCCACATGCCCCACATCGATGCCGAGGACCTTTTCAAGAAGGCCATCGAGAAGAAGGTCGCCTTCGTCATCGGCGCCCCCTTCTTCGCCAACGGCGGCGGGGAGCACAACGCGAGGATCAACTACACCTACTCCACGCCAGATACCATTGAAGAGGGGGTCAAACGCCTCGGGGAAGCCATGAGGGAAATGCTCGGGAAAGCCTGACCATGGGCGAGGGGTCCTGTTCCTTGCGGAAGGATATCATCGCCGCTATTTCCACCGCCTGGGGCGAGTCCGGCATAGCCATCGTGCGCCTTTCAGGCAGTGGCTCCAGGGACCTCGTAGATCCGATCTTCAGGGGCGGGGAGGGGCTGGGTCCCTCCCCGCCCCGCTTAATGAAGCATGGCTTCATTCTCGACGCCGACGGCGAGCCCGTCGACGAAGTGTTGGCGGTCTGGTTCAAGGGACCCTACAGCTACACCGGTGAGGAAGCGGCCGAAATACACTGCCACGGAGGGACGGTGGCAGCGAGGAAATGTCTTGAACTCTGCCTTCGCGGGGGCGCCAGGATGGCCCGCCCGGGGGAGTTCACCAGGAGAGCCTTCCTGAACGGCAGGATCGACCTGGCCGAGGCCGAATCAGTGCTAGGTGTGATAAGAGCCCGCTCCGACGGGGCCCTGAAAGCCGCGGCCAAGTGCCTCCAGGGTCGGCTTTCCGACCGGCTCAGGAGCATCCTCGAAGAACTGACCGACCTCTCCGCGGCGGCCGAGGCCTCCATGGACCATCCTGATGAGAACATACCCGAGGTAAGCACCCAGATCTATCTTCAGAGACTCTCAGAGGTGGCTCGGAGGATGAGGGATTTACTCTCGGCGGCACGGTCCGGCCGTTTCTTGAGGGAGGGGATCGGGGTCGCGATCTCCGGCCGCCCCAACGTGGGGAAATCCTCCCTCATGAACGCCTTCCTCGAGGAGTCCCGTTCTATCGTCACCTCCATGCCCGGGACGACCAGGGATGTGATTGAAGAGGTGATCTCCCATAAGGGGGTGCCCCTCAGGCTGACGGACACGGCCGGGATAAGGGACCCCAGGGACCTGGCCGAGGAGGAGGGGGTAAGACGTTCCCTGGAAGCCATGAAGGAAGCCGACATCAGGATCTGGGTGATCGACGGCAGCGAACCCATCACCGCCGACGACAGGAGGATAGCAGCTTCACTCCAGGATAGTTGCTGTGTCATCGCCGTCAACAAGTCGGACCTGCCCCTGTCGGTCGACCCGGGGGAGGCCAAGGAGCTCCTTCCGGGCCGCGAGGTCAGGGTCGTCTCGGCCGTCACCGGCCAGGGGCTGGATGAGCTCAAGGACCTGATCGTCCTTTCCGTCTCCGGGAGCACCACCGTCGATGAGGACGTCAACTCCACCGAACGGCAGCTGGAGGAAATAAGGGAAGCCCTGGCCCTGCTGGAAGAAGCCGAAGGAGCGTTCGCCTCCGGCGTCGGCCTTGACGCGGCCCTGGACTTGCTGGCCGGTTCCCGGGGATGCCTCTCCAGGATACTGGGCCTATCGGCTGATGAAGACCTCCTGGACAGAATATTCTCAAATTTCTGCATAGGAAAGTAAAATGGGGGACAAACCGTAAAAGGGGGTGAAACCATGCCGATAGTCCAGGTACACCTGCTCGAGGGCCGGTCAAGCGAACAGAAAAAGAAGCTGGTCGCCGAGATGACGGCGTCGATCTGCTCGGCCCTCGGGGTCAAGCCCGAACAGGTCAGGATAATCCTCTCGGAGATGGCCCGGGGCGACTTCGCCGTCGGGGGGGTACTCTCTTCCGAAAAGAACCATTAAGCCCCGACAGCTCGATCAGCTCGATCAGTCGCGCCAGCGCCGGTGCATCCATAGCCATTGCTCCGGCGCTTTCCTTATCAACCCTTCGATCCACCGGTTCGCCTCCCTTGTCATGGCCACTACCCTGGTCTCCCTGCTCCCCTCCGGCGGTTGCTCGATGGGGGGGCCGATGTCGATCCTGTATTTGAAGGGGCCAAGCCTGGTGGCCGCCACGGGCACCAGGGGCACTCCGGCCATGATGGCGAAAGACGCCGGCCCGCCGGCGGTGCCGCACTCCTTGCCGAAAAAGGGGAGGCGCAAAGCCCCCTTCCCCCCCCAGTTCTGGTCACCGGCGAGAACCACCATCGCCCCCTCGCGGAGGCGCCTGACGGGTTCCGTCAGCATGGACCGTTTGGGGATGGGTTTCCCACCGATGTTCCTGCGGTACTTTTCTATAAGTTCGGCGAGGTCAATATCTTCCGGCTCCTGTATGACCCCGTAAAGATCGAACCCCCGCCTGCCCAACCAGGCGGCCATGAGCTCCCAGCTACCGAAGTGGGCCATGAGCAGGACGGCGCCTTTCCCCACGGAGGCCTGCCCCGATAACCATTCGAGACCGCTCGAAGCGACGAACCAGCCATCGACCAGGGCCGGGTCGTTCTGGACGACCAGGTATTCCGTCAGGGAAGCGGCGAAATGGCGGTAAACCCTTGAAAGGTTTTTCTTCCTCCAGGCGGGGGTGGACCCGGGGAAAGCGATCGCCATGTTCGAGAGAGCCATCCGCCTTCGTGGCGCCAGGAGTCGGAGAGCCCCGTAAAGCACACCGGTGAGCAGGCCGGCTCTCCAGCCGGGGCGAACCCATTTCCTTGCAGCCTCGAGGAGCCCGGACTGTAGCGACATCCTTCCGGCTTATCCCTTGCTGGCGACGAAAAAGCGTTTCTTGCCCAACCGGAAAAAAAGGTGCTTCCCCTCTATCAGGTCTTGCCGATCTACCTCGTCGGCGGGGTTCAGCCGCCTTCCATTGAGGTAGACCCCTCCTCCCTGGATGAGCCTCCTGGCTTCGCTCTTGCTCGCGCAGGCCCCGGACGCCGCGAGTACGTCCACCGGCGATGGGGCGGCATCACCGGGGAATACGCCCCCCGGCACCTCCGACATGAGTATCTTGATCATCCCCGGTGTGAGTTCCGACGGTTCAAAGCTGTCCCCGAAAAGGATGGTGCTGGCCCGCTCGGCCATCTTGAAAGGCTCCTCGCCGTGGAGCCGTGCGGTCACCTCCCTGGCCAGCCTTTTCTGGGCATCCCTTCGTTCGGGCCTCGCCCTATGGGAATCCATTATGTCTTCGATCTCTTCGAGGGGCAGGAAGGTGAAAAGTTTGAGCAGCTTCTCCACGTCCCTGTCATCGGAGTTGATCCAGAACTGGTAGAACCGATAGGGCGATGTCCTTTCGGCGGAAAGCCAAACGGTCCCGCCCTCGGTCTTCCCGAACTTGCCACCGGAGGCATTCAAGAGGAGCGGGTAGGTGATGCCGTAAGCCTGACCGCCTACCTTTTTCCTGATCAGGTCTATCCCGGCGATGATGTTCCCCTGCTGGTCGTTACCGCCCATCTGGAGTTTGCAGCTGAAGTTCTCGAAGAGGTGGCAGAAATCGAAGGCCTGGAGCAACATATAGGAGAACTCGGTGTAGGAGATGGACTTTTCAGGGTCATCGAGGCGGCTTTTCACATATTCCCGCCCTATCATGTAGTTCACGGTGAAGTATTTCCCGGTATCCCTCAAAAACCCGAGCAGGGTTTGCTTCCCGAGCCAGTCATGGTTGTTCACGATGAGAGCGGAGTTGGGTCCGCAATCGAAGTCCAGAAACTGGCCCAGTTGTTCCTTGACGGTCACCAGGTTTTTCTCGACCTGTTCCAGGGTGAGGAGGTTCCTCTCCTTGCTCTTGCCCGACGGATCCCCGATAAGGCCCGTCCCCATTCCGGCGATAGCGATGGGCCTGTGACCACACCGCTGCATCCAGGCCAGCCCCATCATCGGGATCAAGTGACCCACATGAAGACTGTCCGCCGTCGGGTCAAACCCGATATAGCCGGTGACCATCTCGCTGTCGAAAAGGGAGGACAGTTCCTCCGGGTGGCTGCACCACTCGACGCAACCCCGCTCCAACATTATGGCCATGGGATTCCCCTGCATGGCTACCCCTCCTTGATCTGTTCCCTCCGCTTTTCCCTTCGTCACCCTCACTCCGCTGCAGGGGCTGTCGCCTTCCAGCCGCCCCTCCCGGAACCCAGGTCATGGATCACCAGGGTCACCTGCCCAAGGGACCGAAGTTGACCGACCAGCCTGGCCAGCTCCTGCGCGTCAGGCGCTTCATCTACACCGAAATGCTCCACCAGGCCTGCCATACGGGAAAGGTTCTCCAAGGCGTCGGCGGCCTTCGGCAAGTCGGCGTAAAACCAGAGGATGGATCTCTCCCCACCCATGGGGATGATCTTGTTGACAGGGGTCATACTACCCAGTGAAGGTTCGTTGATCAGGCCCGCGAAGGCCATCTCCTCATTGGCGGCCGCCATGATAGTAAAGGGCAACGTGAGCTTGCCTCCCGCCGGGAAGCCTGGGAGAGGCTGGGGAGAGAAGGCGAACCGGGCCCACTTGTTACCCCACAATCCCCGGATCCAACGGACCCCTTCGGCGCCCCTCGAAGGGAGCTGGAGGATGACCCCGGGGAGGTTGAAAAGGAGCAGCCTGCTCTGTCCTCCGATGACGCCGACCAGGGGCCCTTCGATCAGGCCGGCCAGGGAGGCCCGATCAAAACCGGCTTCCTCCATCCATTCAGGGATCGACAACTCATTTTCTAACAGGCTTCCGAATCCTTCGGGCACCGAAACGCCAAAGGCGGAGATAAGGGGTTCCGGTAAAAAGGCCGGGCCGTCCCAGGTCATGGGGGTTATTTTCTCGCGCGTCTCCGTTGGAAACCATTCTTCGAGCCCTTCGATCTTCCAAGCCGCTTCACCGCTTCCCGGCCGGCTGTTCCAGGCCAGTTCAAGCGTGATGGCCTTGTCCGGGGCGGTAAACCCTCTCAATGAGGCCGCCTGGGCGATCAACTTACCGTCAAAGACTTCAATATGGGCGGGCCAGGTCGGTTCCACGTTGAAGAGGGGCCGGAACCTCTCGATCGAACCATCGAGGGCTTTCCTCATTTTTCCCAGCCCTTCCAGGGAATGGGAGACCAGGAGGAACTCCCCGTCGGCACGCAGGAAGAGGGTTACCTCGCCCTTGGCCAAGGTAAGGCGAAGTATGCCTTCACTTTCGGAGGGACCCAAGGCCAGGCCGGAAGCTCGCTCAAGCCAGAGAGCGGGCAATTTCCCCTCCTGCAGTTCCTTCATTTGCGAGGGTTCCAAGAGGAAAGCCCCATAGAGAGCGGGTTCGTTGGCATCCCATGCCCCGAGGACCGACGACCTCTCCGCCATGTCGACCAGGGGCGACAGGTCCGACAAGGCCAGGATCACGGAACGGACATGGTCATCAACCTTTTCCGGCGTTTCATAAGGGTAACCCGGCCCCAACTGCCCCGACAGGGTTTCGAGGTAAAACCGTGGGGAATCCGGGTCCACCGATGGAATGGCTTCTGCCGGAACGGGGACTCTTTCCGGCACGGGGACCCTCCCGAAGAAATAGACCGCCCCGGCGATGACGCCAACAGCGACGAATATGGAGAACCAGAAGGATAAAACCCTACGCATTTTCATCCCTCCCCTGGAATCGGTTCTTGATGTCCCAAATGACCTTGTAGACGGGAGGTATGAGGAACAGGGCCATGGTACCTCCCGCCAGCAGGCCCCCTATCAGCACGATGGCCAGGGGGGCCCTGTACTGCCCACCCTCACCGAGGCCCAGGGCGAGGGGGATCATGGCGATCAGGGTAGTGACGTCGGCCATGATGATGGGCCGGAAGCGCACCCTGCAGGCTTCTATCATAGCGCCGGCCGCTTCATGCCCCTTCTTACGGACCACCTCGGCATAGTCCACGATCACTATGGCGTTGTTGACCACTAGACCCACGATCATCACCAGGCCGAGGAGACCGTACATCGAAAGGGACGTTCCCGTCAAAAGAAGCGTCGGGATGACACCGATCACCGACAGGGGGATCGTAAGCATGATCGCCAGGGAGAACAGGTATGACTCCAGTATGCCGGCGATCATGAGGAATGTCAGCACGACGGCCATCGCGAAGGCGATGACCATCCTTCGGAAGTTTTCCTGGATGTTCTGGATCTCCCCCCCGATAATGAATCTGTACCCTGTCGGCAGTTGGATCTCGTCCATTCGCGGCGTGATGTCCCTGAAGACCTCCCCGACGGTGCGACCTGCTACATCGGCCTGGACGCTTATTTTGCGCTGCCGGTCCAGCCGGTAGATGGCCGTGGGGGAAGGCTCGTAGACGACGGCGGCCAACTCGTTGACCGGGACGAACCCATGGGGTGTCCACATGGGAAGCAGGGGAACCGCCTCGGGGGAGTCGACCCACCGTGACGCCAGTTTGACCAGGATGTCGTATTCATAGCCCTGTTCCCGGTAGACCCCGGCTTTAATACCGCTCAGGTAACCCCTGAGTTCATCGGAAACATCGGAAAGGGTCACCCCCATGGAGGTGAGTTTGAGGTCTTCAGGAATAAGGTTAAGGTCGAACCTCCCCACCTTCCAGTCCGTATCCAGGTCGGCCAGCCCCGGGATGTCCCGGATCTTCTCCATGAGTTCCACCGCTATGCCGTTGAGTACATCGAGGTCGGGCCCGCTTATGGTTATCTGTACGGGTTTTCTGCTTCCGCCGCCTTGACCGGAAGCGACATTGATCGTCACGTTCGTGTCGGGAAGACCGGCAAATTTTTTCCTCAGGTCCGAGGCGATGGCGAAGGCGCTCTTCCTTTCATCGGCATCGACCAGGTAGACCCTTAGGACCCCGCTGTTGACGCTGGAAAGCCTCCTGCCTCCCACGGTGGAGCTCATGGACTTCACATAGGGTTGCTCACGTAAAAAGGCCTCCACTTTCCTTACCTGCTCATCGGTAGCCTCCAGCGATGCCGTGCTCGATAGTTCCAGGTTGATCCTGATGACCCCTTCATCGACCCTGGGGAAGAGTTCAAACCCCACCCTGGGTATCAAGAGGAGCGATCCGGCGAAGAGCAGGCCGAAGAAACCGATGGTCACCCAGGGATGCCTCATGGCTTTACCGACGTACACCTCCTGGAAAACCTCGAGTTCACGGTAGATCCAATACCACCAGGCGGTGACCTTTTTGGCGAAGGGAGAAACGTGTACCGAGCCGCCCAGCCTGGCGGCGGCCATCGGGGTGACCGTGAAGGCCCCCCAGAGAGAGAAGAGTGTCGAGAAGACCACCGTCAGGGCAAATTGGTTGAAGAACTGGCCCACGATCCCGCCCATAAAGGCTATGGGTATGAAAACGCCCAGGTTGGTGGCCGTGGTCGAGAGAACCGCCAGGGATATCTCCCTGGTCCCCTCCTCCGCCGCGGTGAGAGGGTCCATGCCCAGCTCACGGTACCGGTAGATGTTCTCCAGGACGAGGATGGCGTTGTTGACCAGGACCCCTACCGAGATGGCCAACCCCATGGTACTCATGACATTCAGGGTGTACTTGTAGAAGTACATGGGGATGAAGGTGGCGATTATTGAGGTGGGCATGGCGATCGCCACGGCAAGGGTCGATCCGAACTGCCTCAGGAAGAGGTACAGGAAGAGGGCCGTCAGGAGAGTCCCTATTATCATGTCCCTGATGACGTTCCTGACCGACTTCTCCACGAATTCGCTGGAATCGTAGACGACTTCCAGTTCCAGGCTTTTGCCCAGGGTAGGTGCGATCTTATCAAGCTCCGCCCTGACTTCGCCGGAGACCTTGACGATATTGGCGTTGGGCCTGGCGATCAGTTCCAGCAGTATGGAATCCCTGCCGTCAAACCTGGCGCGGTTCCTCTCATCGGCGAGGGCATCGACGACGGTCACAACGTTCCCCAGCTTTATGACCCTGCCGTCGCCCACGGGGATGCCCAGGTCCTCGAACTTGCTCGACTGGTCCGGCTCACCGACGATGCGGACCGAGGTCTCCTTCCCCCCAAGGGTGATGTTCCCTGAGGGAGAGTTGAAGTTCGAAGCCTTGACCAGCGATGCCAGTCTCCTGAGACTCAGGTTGTGCGCGATAAGGCTGGAGGGGTCGGCGTCGAGGTGGATCTCCCTCACCCTCCCGCCGCTGATGTCTACGCTTGCCATACCGATGATCTGGGTCAGCCTCTTGGCGACCTGGTCCTCCACGATATCCCTGGCCTGGTATGAAGGGAGGGCTGTTTTGGCGACCACCATCATGAAGGGCTGGGCATTGATGTCCATCTTGTCCACCACGGGTTCGTCGGCCTCATCAGGCAGGTCGGAGGTGATGGCCTTCACCCTGGTCGAGATGTCGAGAGTTGCCTGGGTGACGTCGACTTCGTACTCCAGGATGGCCACCACGAAGCCCATGCCCTCGAGGGCGTAACCGTTTATCTCCTTGACTCCCTCGACTGAGGCTATGGCGTCTTCCACGGGCTGAACGATAAGCCTCTCTATCTCCATTGGCCCCGCGCCCTTGTAGGGCACCCTCACAAGTACGACGGGGATGTCCATCTTGGGCAGGAGAGCCATACCGAGCTGGTGAAAGGAGTAAAAACCCAGAAGGACCAGTATCGTCATGATGACCGTCGTCAGGACCGGTCTTCTGACGGAGTTGCCGATAAGGTTCATTACTTATCCTCCTGCACCCAGACCCTGGCGTTGGGGAACATCCTGTCGGAGCCCTTGACAACGACCCTTTCGCCCGGCTCAACCCCCGAGAGGACCCGGACCGCTCCACCGTAGGAACCGCCGGTGATCACATCCCTCTCCTCAGCGACTCCCTCCGCCACGACGTAGACTACGGTCCTTTCTCCCCCGATCTGCTTGAGTGCTTCATAGGGGATCACGATGGCGTCGGCAATGTCCTCATCCTGGACCTGGGCTTCCAGTGCCTGCCCCGGGCTCAGTCCGGAACCGGCAGGTACGGAAAGCACCACGGAAAAAAGCCCTGTCAACGGGTCCGCCGTGGGCTCAATCCTCTTGATCGCTGCCTTGACCCAGCCGTTCGGGGTCTGGACCCTGGCCGGCATACCCTTGACCATCTTGAAGATATCCTTGGGGGAGACATCGAGGACGGCTTCGATCGCGTCCAGGTCCGAGACGGTGAAAAGGATCCGCCCCGGCGAAACCAAGTCGCCCGTCTCGACGAAACGTCCCGTGACCACTCCGCCGAGCGGGGCTGTGATGGTCATTCGCGACAGGGACATCTGGGCGTCCGTCAGGGCCGCCAGGGCGGATTCCGCGTCGGAGAGGGCCGCTTCCACCTCCTGCGCGCTGGCTCCCCCGGCCGCTTGCAGTGCCAGGAGCCGCCTGTACCTGCCCTGTTTTTCGGTGACCGAGGCCTTCTGCGCCGCCAGTCTCTGTCTGGCGACGCGCGTGTCCAGCGTCGCTAGGGCCTGCCCCGTTTTCACGGAGTCACCCACGTCGACAGCAACGGAAGAGACATATTCCTGGCGCTCGGCAGCTACCTGGGCCTCGGAGACCGCCTTGGTCTTGCCGAAGAAGGTGATCCAGTGCTCCCATCGGGAGGGGGCGACGTCATGCACCGTAACCGGGACGCCCTCCCGGGAACGGATCTCCGCAACGCTCACCGGCGGCTGGGAGGCGGGTCTGAAGAAGATCCTCCAGGTACCGAGAGCGACGAGCAATATGAGGAGCAGCCACCAGATCCACCGATAAGAACGTTTTTCCCTGTCCACTTCTATTCCTCCATTGGCAGCTTCCCCTCGGCGGAAGCAAGGGCCGCTTCCGCGACGAGGAGTCCCCGCCTTGCGTCGATGAGTGTCGCCTGGGAGCCAGCGAAACGGGTCTGCGCGTCAAGGACCTCGATCTGGTTCGCCAGTCCCTCTCTGTAACGGAGGAGGACGATCTCCCTTTCCCTTGACACCGTATCGAACCTGGCCCTCTCGGCTTCGTATCCCTCCATGGCGGCGCTGTAATCCTCCCAGGCCGACATGAGGTCCATCATTACTTCGGCGGTGGCGGATCCAACAGCCGCCTCGGTCGAGGCGAGGGCGGCCCTTGCCCTCTCCGCGGACCAACGGGCGTACCCGCCGTCCACCACGGGTATCGTCAGGGTGGCCCTCCACCACCATTCATCCTCGTTATACTGGAGTGACGCCGCACCGTCGGTGACGAGGGTCATCGTCGCTGACAACCCCAGGGTTGGTTGGGATGCCATACCGGCCACCTTGAGGAGGTGTTCGGCCCTCCGGACGGCCCACTTTGCCTTGAGGACCGAGGGGTGATCGCGTGCGACGGACTCGAAGTCCGGCCGCTCACGCCCCGCCCCAACGGAGGAACCCGTGTCGAAAAGGCCCTCGACGGGTTGAATATCCATCCAGCCCGCCAGGCCTTTCAGCATAGCTTCGTACCCCGACCTGGAGGCCTGCCGCAAGGCCAGAGAATGGCGGGATTCCGCCAGGGCGCTCTCGGCCCTCATTACATCCAGCTCCGGGACCATGCCCTGGTCGTATCGGAGCCGGGCATCTCTTAGGAAGGCTTCCCTCTTGAGGATCTCCTCCTCGGCCGCCTTGACCGAAGCCTCACCCGCGGCGGCGCCCCAAAAGGCCAGGGCGGAATTCCTGTACAACTTCAGGACAGCGGCCCTGTAGGCGATCTCGGCCTCTCTGAGCCCCGCCGTTTCAGCCTCAATGGTTTCCTTCTCCCTGCCCTGGAGTCCGGTGTTGAAGGAGAGGGTGAGACCTGCGCTTGAAGACGATTCCACCCCTTCATACTTCGTAGTCGTCCCTGAAAGGCCCGCGGTGACCTTCGTCGGGACAGCCGCCAGCTTCAATGCGGCATGGGCCGCGGATATGCTCTGTCTGGCCGCCTTCAGCCCGGGGTTGTTCTCCAGTATGAGTCCCCAGGCCTGTTCCCAGGTCACCGGCCCCGCCAGGGCCTTGCCGGGGGATGAAAATAAAAGAAAGGCAATGCCCGCCGCGAAAAGGATCGAGGCGGGGGTTCTTCTCATCCGTAAAAGGGAGGTCATCCTTGTCATCACCGCCAGTCTTCCAAAAAAGGACCCACAGAATTCTAGCACAGCGAGCGGCTGGGTGCGCCTTTGAGATGGTCCCGGGAAGGGACTAGTCATCCGCTCCTCTTCGCTTTAACGTCTTCAGCAATGTCCTGGCGGAGAGGGCGAGGTTGAGGGCCTCCTCCTGAGGTACGGATGACCCGTCCTCCTTCAATTCCGCGGCGAGGGTGACGATATCGCCAAGTACGGCATCGATGGCACGCCCCGTTTGGACTTCCCGGGGAACGGAGGAGGCCTGGATTCCCGATATCGAGGGGAGGGCGGTCTCCTTTTTCCCGACCAGGCTGTATTCTCCCCCCTCCTCCGGAATGAAAGACCTTATGCCGTTCTCCTCAAAGGTCTTCGCGAGAGCCAGGGAAGATCCCTGTTCACCATGGGTGATGAAAAACAGTGGATCGGTCCTGAACTGCCTGGCCCAAGCCAGAAGGTCACGGCGGTCGGCGTGGGCCGAGAATCCGTTGATGGTGTGTATCTTGGCCTTTACGGCCACCTCCTCCCCGGCGACCCTGACGTACTTCTCACCCTCTACGAGCCGCCTGCCGAGGGTACTCCTGGCCTGGTAACCGACGAAAACCACGTCGGTGGTCTCCAGGAAAAGGCTGTTCTTGAGGTGATGGACGATCCTCCCGCCGTTGCACATACCGCTGCCGGCGAGGACTACCGCTTCTTTTACCTCGTTAATCCTTTTGGATTCCTCTGCATTGGAGACGATCCTCAAGTTTTCCGGTGAGAAAGGGTCATTGCCCGATCTGATCTGCTCCTGGATCTCCGATGACAAAAGCGACAGGTGCTTGTTGTAGACCTCCGTGGCCTTTTCCCCCATGGGGGAGTCAAAGTAGATCGGGATGCCGGGGGGGAGAATCCCGTCTTTCTGCATGAGCATGATCTCGTAGAGTACCCTTTGGGCCCTGTCCACTACGAAGGTGGGGATCAGGACCTTGCCGTGGTCCTGGATCATGACCTTCATGGCTTCCCTGAACTCCTCGCGGCTTTCCTCGTTGGTCCTGTGCTCCCTGTCACCGTAGGTCGACTCGATGACCACGTAATCGGCGTCCTCGATAACAGAGGGGGTCCTCTCCATCACGGTCTGCTGGGGGCCAAGGTCGCCCGAAAAAACTATCTTGACCTCACCATCCCCGTCATCGACCCAAACTTCGATGTTGGCGCTGCCCAGGATGTGCCCCGCATCCCTGAACCGGACCCTGAAACCCGGGACCGGCTCCAGCATGTCATCGTACGCCACGGGGAGGAGCAGGTCAGAAGCCTTCTCAACGTCCTCCTCGGTGTAGAGGGGTTCTTCGGGGTCCAGCCCTTTCCTCCGGTTCTTGCGGGTCTTCCACTCGGCGTCCTCCTTTTGGATCTTGGCGGCGTCCCTCCAGAGAACTTCCGTCAGGTCCACCGTCGGCGCCGTGGCAATGACCTTCCCCTTGAAACCCATCTTAACCAGCTGGGGGACCCTGCCTGTATGATCCAGGTGTGCATGGGTCAGGAGTACGGCGTCGATGGTGGAAGGGTCGAAGGCGAAGGGTTCGCGGTTTTTATCCTCGTCCCCCCCCTGGTGGAGCCCGCAGTCGACCATGAGCCTGGTGCTTCCCGACTCAAGGATGTAGTTCGAACCGGTCACTTCCCCGGCGGCACCCAGTACGCGTAGTCTTATCGGCATGTCCCGGTGTTCTCCCCTTTCGGATCTTCTTTCAATTCACCTCATTTTATACTAGAATCCCAAGGCGGGCCCGTTCCGACCGTTACGATCACCATGCCCCTCAGGAGGTAACCCCATGGATCTTATGGGCGCATTGTTCATATTCGGCGCACGTTTACTGGATGTTCCGCTGGGCACTTTCAGAATACTGCTTCTCGTCAGGGGGAAAAAACTCCAGGCGGCTTCGACGGCCTTCTTCGAGTCCGGCATCTACCTTATCGCCCTGGGCTACGTCCTTCAGCAGGGCGTCAGGGGGTGGTTGCAGATCGTCGCCTACGCGGGCGGGTACGCCGTGGGCAACTTCCTGGGCGCTACCCTTGAGGAAAAGATCCTGAGCGGTTTCGTCCTCGTCGAGGCGGTGGGTCCAGTCACGGATGAGATGCTTGAAACGGTCGACAGGTTGAGGGACGAGGGTTTCGGCACGACCGTCGTCACGGGTTCCGGCAAAACCGGCGAACGGATGATCCTCAAGATAATTTGCCGGCGCCATGACATAGGGCACGTCGCCCAGGTGATCGGCAATCGGGGCTTTGTTTTCGCCTCCGACGTCAGGGCCGTATGGGGAGGTTACTTCAGGCAGAAGAGGAAGTGAACCTCCAGGCGCACCTCACCAGGGTTCCCGTGCCGGGCAGCCTGATGACCTTCAGCCTTCCCCCGATGAGCGACATCCTCTCGGACATATTGGCCAGGCCGCGATGTCCCTTTACCCGGAGTTCCTCGAAATCCTCCGGCGGGTCGAAACCCGCCCCGTCATCGGTCACCTCGAGAAGGACTTCCTCCCCGACCCTCTGGAACCTGACGTTCACGGCGGTCGCACCCCCATGGCGGACGGAATTGTGGACCGACTCCTGGACCACCCTGAAAAAGGCAAGGGTGACCTCCGGGGGGAGCTCCTCCTCGATGCCGGCCTCCACGGTGATCTTAACCCCCAATTGCCTCGAAAGCCGCTCCGCCAGCTCGTCCAGTGCCTGGGACAGGCCTAGATCGAGCCAGGGGGGTGAAAGTTCATCGCAGAGTGCCCTCATGTCATTAACGGCGTGACGGGCGCCCTCCTCGGCGTTTTCCAGCCGCCTGGAAGCCTCCCCAAGCTCTCTCTCCTCCATTTTAGCCAGCCTGATCTGGTGGATCAGGGCGGTGACATCCTGGAGTGGACCGTCATGAAGCTCCCTGGCTATGCGCGATCGTTCTTCCTCCTGGACCCTGACTATGTCGCCGACATATCGTTTCATCAGTTCCGCCCTCTCGACGGCACCCCTGGCCAGCTGCTGCAGCACCACTCTCAACCTCCTGATCTCGTGGACAGCCCCGGGGTCATCGCCCTCGGGGATATCTCTCCCAAGGTGAAGGGTTGACACTTCCGTGCCGAGGGCCCTCAAGGGCGCCACCAGCCATTTCCAAAGGGCGAGGACCGATAAGAGGCCCAGGAGCCCGACGAGTCCGACCAACAGGGGCCAACGGTTGAAGCGGAGCATGGGCCCGAGGAGCTTATCCCAGGATACGGCGGCCACAACGTACCACCCGGTTTCCCCGGCAGGGTAAACGGCAAGGGTGAACTTCTCGCCCTCCCGGCTTTGGACTTCCAGGGCTGAACCGATCGGTAACCCTCTGTCCCAGAGGAGAGGAAGGGCGTCGGAGTCACCGGTGGACAAAAGAATGTTCCCCTGCCTGTCCACTACCGCCACCCAGCCTGGCATAGAAAGGCCCCAGGTGAGCTGCCTGAGCCTCATGAACCTCTCACGATCACCGAAGGGGGAAGGCCTTGTCCTGTTCCAGCTCAGATCCAGTCTCGAGGCAAAACTCTCGGCAATGTCGACCACGTAGGACCTGGCGACCCTCTCCATGGCCCTCTCGTGCTGGATGAGACCGGCGCCCCCTAAGAGGAGCGCCGAAAAGGAGGGTATCATGATGGCCACTGTGAGAAGGATGAGCAGGTGTCTCCTCATTCGATCAGCTCCTCCAGGGCTACGATGCCGTACTTAAGCGCCAGCAGCATGGCTTCGGTCTTGTTCCTGGCCCCGAGCTTGTCGTATATTGAAGCAAGGTGGGTCTGGACCGTCCTCTCGCTGATGATGAGAACGCCCGCGATCTCCTTGCTGGACAGCCCCCTGGCTGCGTAGAGGAGGACCTCCCTCTCCCTTGCCGACAGAGCCTCGTAGGCGAATTCCCCATCCTCCATGCTGCGGGCCACTTCCCCATCCAGGTAAAGCCCCCCCCGGGCCACCACCCTGATGGCGCGGGCGAGCTCCTCGGGCGTAACGGTCTTGAGGACGTAACCCCTGGCCCCAGCCCTGAGCGAGGCCATGACGTACTGCTGGGCGTCGAAGGATGTGAGCATCACCGGCTTGACCGGGAGAGAGGATCCCTTGATCCTCCTGGCCAGAGCGACGCCGTTCTCGCCGGGCATCCTGATGTCCAGAAGGGCCACATCAGGCTTTTCCTTTTCAATGACCCTCCAAGCCTCAAGGCCGTCACCGGCCTCCCCCACCAGCTCCAGGTCCTTCTCCTTTGCTATGTAATCCCTCAACCCGGCGCGGGTGAGGGGGTGATCATCGGCGAGGAAAACTCTTATCTTCATGGAATGCACCTCCCGGGACCTAAAAGGCGGCCCCTACCCGGCAAGTATGCCTTAAATGGACCAGGCGTTGCATCCGCAGCCTTACCGATAATCGGCCGGGTTGGAGCGGTTTCAGCGGAGGTCGGAGAAGGACGCGAATCCGAAAGCCGACCTCGCGTGGAGTACCGCGTTCCTGGCGGCTTCTTCGAGGGCCGAGGCGGCCAGCCACCCCACGAGGACCGTCGAGGAACTGGTCTCGCCCGTGGCGGCACAGAAGACCGTATCACCGTCAAAGGGGGTGTTGAAAGGGAAAAGGGCTCCGGCGAGTCCAGCCTGCCCCATGATGGCGACCCTCCTGCAGGCGGCTTTGTCCAACCTCGCGTTAGTTACGATGGCGGCGAGGGTGGTGTTCCTCCCCCACTCATCCCACACATCCCCTGCCCCCGACATTGACCCGGGGTCGATGATGCGATCCCCATCAAGGGCCCCCGCCATGAACCCGCCGGCAAGGTCCCTGACGGCACCAAAGGCGTTCAACGCCGTGACAGCACACACCTCGAGTTCCCCCGACACCTTCCTTGCCCAGCCGAAACCTGATTTCATAGCCTTGCCCAAAAGGGAATACTTGCCCACGGTGGCTCCGGTCCCGGCCCCGTAATTACCCATGGGCGACTCCTCGAGGGGCCTTGCACCCAGGCAGGCCTCCATGCCCATGGAGGGTTCCGGCCACGCCGACGGTTCGCCGCAGCCGAGATCGAAAAGGCACGCCGCGGGTACCAGGGGGATCATCCCAAACCCGGAATCGAACCCCCAACCCCTCTCCTCGCAGTACCGCATGACCCCGTCGGCCGCCGAGAGGCCCCGGGCGCTCCCGCCGGTGAGCACCAGGGCGTTGACCTTATCGACGGTGCATTCCGGCGCCAAAAGCACCGTTTCTCTCGTGCCGGGCGCGCCACCCCTGATATCGCAGGAGGCGGTGGCCCCATCGGGGAAGACCAGAACGGTGCAGCCCGTCCCCTTCTCGTGGTCCTGGGCATGTCCTATCCGCCACATCCAGATCACCCCCTCAACCTAAAGTGACGACCTTCCAGAAAGCGAAAAGAACCCCGGCGATCCCCTCTCCTCCTAGGAACCCCGAGGCTACAAGGGACAGGTCGTCCTCCCCGCGTGGGAAAAGCCGCCCGGTCAAGGCCCTGGTAATACCCCCGGCCCCCGCGGCGAGGGATATCGCCACGGGCAGGTATATCCCGATGCCCACGGTCATGCAGGGGACACCCACCAGGGATAGGACGAACCCTCCCGCCAGGCCGGCAAGGAAGGCTCCCCGGTCGGGAAGTCCGTCGATCATGCTTTTGACGGCGAAGGCCTGTGGAGCGGCCAATTCGGTCCCGGGGCCCATCGTTCCAAAGGCTTCCCTGAGGAGGAAGACGGTGAAGGCCGCGGCCACCGCCCCGGCGATACCGCCGGCGGCTTCGCTGACGAGCTGGGCGCAGGGGTCCGTCCCCAGTATCGAGCCCGCCCTCAAGTCCTGCATGGCATCGCCCGCCAGCCCCGTGGCCACGGCAACGACAGCCGTAACCAAAAAGGCCTCCTGCCCCCCGATATGCCAGATGGTCCTCACCGTGAGCAACACGAGGATCCCGAAGATCTCCATCGGGTCGATACCGGTCTGCCCCGTGATCGTGGCGGCCATGACCACCGTGACCCAGACCCCGGCCGTCGCAAGGAGGGACGGCACCAAGGGGATGCCCGCCAGCCAGGTCAGGACCAGGGCCGAAGCGGCGCCAACGGCGGCGACGACGCCGGAGGAACCCCTGGAAGAGGAGAGGCTTTGGAAGAAGGACCTTGCCGCACCCCTGAACAACACGGCCACGCCGGCACCGACGATGACGCCGATCCCGAGGCTGCTCCTGAAGGCTTCCGCCAAAGCCCCGTCGGGGAAAAACCTCAGGTGGAGCCCCGCAGGGACCAGGAGCCAATGGGCAGCCACAGCTCCCAAAGCCCAGGTGCCCATGTAAAGGGGTCCGATGATGAACCCGATGCCCAAAGCCATGGGCGACACCCAGACGCTCAAGAGGGGCCCCTTGCCCAACAGGGCCGGGATTAGACCGACGGCGTCGCGAAGCCAGGTCAGCACTGCGGAGAACCCGCATGAGGTGAACAGGATCCAGGCTTTCCTCCCGCCCTTGTCGCCCGCCTGAAGTGTTCTCGCCGCGGCCACGCCCATGGGGAAAGGAAGGTCCAGGTCCACCACGAAGTGCTTTCTTAAAAGGCCCGTGAAGGCGACCCCGAGTATGGCGCCCACGATCGCGACGGCGGCCACGGTCCCGACACCCAGGCTCGAACCAGGGTCGGACATCCAGATGCCGGGTAGCGTAAAGGCCAACCCCCCGGCCACAAGCCCGCCGGCGGACATCCCAGTGTGGGCGACGTTGATCTCCCGCAGGGAGGCTCCCAGAGGTCTCAGGACGGCCATGGAGAGAACGGCGACGAAGATGGTGGGCCATGGCAGGGCACCTATCCTGAGCGCCACGTAGGTGCTGCTCGCCGCAATGAGGATGGAACCGACGACGGCGAGGGCGATGGAACGGAGGGTCAACTCTTGGGTCTCTAAGGGGTTTTTCATCCTGTTTTTCTCTCCTTGGTATTTCGGTGTTACACTAAAATGGATATCTCTCTAGGAGACGATAGCACAAATCGGAAAGTTTGGCCGGGAGGTCAAGGGGATGAAAGGAAAGGGTTACGTCCTTCTAGCGTTGCTGATGCTATCCCTGTTAGCCGTATCGGGGTTCATTTTCCACCGAAACCTCGGCCTGAGCGAGCAGAACAGGGTTTTGCGTGAAACCCTTCAGAAAGCCACCGAGGAGATACAAAGGGTAAAAGAGAAAGGGCCGGTAAAGGGTTTTACCGGCGACATTCCCCAACCGGACTGGGAGGGGCTGAAAAAGGAGGGAAGGACCGACCCGAGAGGCCGGCTTGTCGAGGACCTTCTGGCCAGGGATGACCTCATTCCCTGGGAAGGGATCCATGGCGGTACCATGAAGATCTACGACCCTTCCCTCGTATGGTTCGCAGGACCCAGGTGGTGCGTCGCCTGGGCGGAGGACGGGCATATCGGGGGCTTCATGCTCCTTCGTTTTGATGAAGATGACGACGGGAACCTCGAGTGGCGGCTCCTCGACTCGGCCTTGGCCGACTAATCCTCCTCCCCGAGACCGATATCTTTCTCAATAGGCCTCAGGGCTTCTATCACACCCTCGACCAGTTCCTCCAGGGGTTTTTCCAGCATGGCCGTTCCCTTTTCGATGACCTCCCTGTTGACCCCCCTGGCGAAAGCCTTGTCCTTCCACTTCTTCCTGACGGACTTGACGGTCAGGTCCTGAAGGGACTTCCCCGGCCTGACCAGAGCCACGGCGGTGACGAAGCCGGTCAGCTCATCGATGGCGTACAGGTGTTTCTCCATCAGGGAGAGGGGCTCCACATCGGAACAGATGCCCCAACCATGGGCCAACACAGCCCTGACGATATTATCGGGGTACCCCGCGTCCCTCAACCAGGAGGCTCCGAGATGGGTATGCCTGGAGGGATCGTCGATGGTGGTCTCCCAGTCGATATCATGGACGAGCCCGGCGAGGCCCCATTCTTCCTCGTCCTCTCCGTTCGCCCTGGCAAAAAATCTCATGGCCGCCTCCACGGCAAGGGCATGGCGGATATGGCCGATCTGCCTGTTATGCTCCCGTAAAAGGGTCATCGCTTCCTCTCTATCCACTTTCTTCATGATCAAAAGCCTCCTCCCAGAGTCTAAAGATAGAGATCATACCAGATCACATCATAATGAGGCGTAAAGGTCCAGTAAAACCGGGTCGACGGGGTCGGCCAGCATTTTCCTGATCCCGACGTTCTGCGCGATAAGCTCCTCCAGTCTTGTGGCCAAAACGGCGGAAGCGGGTTTCAACTGCGTCAGGATGACCCTGGCCTCGTCGATCTTCCCAAGGGCCACCAGGGATACGCCCAGTGAGAAAACCGGGCCGGGGTGCCTCAGGCAGGAGGCGCTCCTCCTGAAACCGTCTCTGGCCGCCGCCCAGTCCCCCAGGTGGGCTTCCGCGATCGCCGTCATGTAACCAGCCTCTTCAAGGGGTCTCCTAGTTTGCCTTTCCCACAGGCAGGGCCCCTTGCCGTCCTCCAGAGCCATCCTGCCGAACCTTTTTGCACTCTCCCAGTCCTTCATAGCCACCCTGGCCGAACACAGCATGGCTTTGGCATCTCCCCCCATGCCCGGAGCGGGCAGGTCCGAGAGGGTCTCTGCCGCCCTGTCGTCCCCTGAAAAAGCCTCCACGACGCCTTTTACAAGCCGCATGAACGGGTTTGAGAGGTCATCCCACTTTATGTTCCTTGCGCTGAACAGGTCTTTCCTCGCCAGGAAAAGGCGGCCTAGCCAGAAAACCCTGGGGCTCTCCAGGTCGGGGTCATTATAGGGCGTCACTAGGAGGTTTTCTGCTTCCTGCCATCGCTCATCCTCTATCAGGGACCGGGCGTGCCAGAAAGCAGCCCGCGGGTCACCCGCCGGGCCGCCGGCTTCGGCTAAAAACCCCAGGGCTTCATCGAAACGGCCCGAAGCGGCCGAAAGGGAACCAAGCCTCCTCGCGCAAAGGGACCTCTCCTCTCCGCGAAGGCCGGCTTCCCAGGCCTTGCGGTAAAGCACTTCCGCCTCTTCCTGGTCACCCTTGTCGTCGGCGGCCATGGCCAGCCTGATGCCGGCCTCCCCCGTGGGGTCCTCCTCGAGGATGTCCCGGAAGATCCCCTCAGCCCTTTCTTTCTCCCCCACCTGCTCCAGCAACAGCGCGAGCCTGCGCCAATCCCCGGTGTTCCTGGGTTCCAGCTCCAGGGCCACGTCAAGGGAGGCCACCGCTTCCAGGGTCCTCCCCGAGGCTTCGTGGATGACCGACATGAGCCTGTGGGCAAGGGGCTCGTCGGGGATACGGTCTATAGAGTCCATCACGATCTCCCCCGCGGGATCCAGGGCTTCCTTCGTCCCGGTGGCGATCAAGGCCTCGGTGAAGAGCAGTTTCGACCTGTCAGGATGACCGTAGGCAAAAAACAGGGCGTCCCTGAGTGGCCTGGCGCTACCAGGCCAGGGGAGTTTTTCCCAGGGTAGGTCCCTTAATGCGGCGGGGGGCAGTTTCCCGCCGGAAGAGAACATCCCCGCCAGGAAGGAATCGGCCGCCTCCCGGAAAGCGCCGGCGAAAAATTTCACGGCCGCGAGCGCCAGCAGAACATCGGGGGAACCGGGGTCGTCCGATGAAGCCTGTCCGAGCATGGCGGACGCCGTGGAAAGATCACCCGCCCATAGGGCTGAGAGCCCCCTGTAGTAGGATCCAGCGGTGGGTTCGCCCATCGCCGAGAAGACCTCCCAGGACTTTTCCCGGTCGCCCAAGATGTAAAGACCTCTCCCCAGGAGGGCCCTGTATTCCGGTGTGAGGCCCTTTTCCACGGCCTCGAGGGCCGAAACTGCGTCGGACCACATCCCCGCCGTCGCGCAGAGGGAAGCGAAAGCGGACCTCGGCCCGGGGTCGAGAGGGGCCCTGAACATCTCCTTACGGGCAGTCTCGAGGGATGAAAGCAACTCCGGGTCACCCCGCCCAAGATCGAGGGCGGTGATCACCTTCATGTCCCACCGTGAAACCTTCCGTCGGGTCTGAAGCCTCCGGGAGAGTTCGCCTTTCGCCTGGTCAAGGACGTTCCTGACCTCCCGGGCGTTGCTGAAGTCGGGTTGGCCTACCCGTTCGCCCATTATCCGCAGGAACTTCCCGGCGGCTTCGTCGGACAGTTCCAGTTCCTCCGAGGCGGCCATGAAAAGCATGATGTCCAGCAGTTCCGCCGGGGAGTAATCGGGAAAATCCAGGTGAAAAGGGACCCTGCTCCTGAGACCCGGCGCCGCCTCGAACAAGGCGTCCATCTCCGAGGGGTAACCGGCGAAGATGACGATCAGGACGTCGCGGTAGTCCTCCATGCTTTTTATGATCACTTCAAGCGCCCTCATCCCCGGGTCGGAGCTCTCCCCAGATCCCAGGAGCGTGAAAGCTTCATCCACGAAGAGTACGCCGTCAAGGGCGCTCCTGATGGCTCTGCTGGTCTTGATCTCCGTTTCCCCGGGCGTTGAACCAAGGAGCCTGGCCCTGTCTACCTCGACGACATCGCCCACCCTGAGTATGCCGTACCGCCGGAAAATATCGCCTATCAACCTCGCCACCGTGGTCTTCCCGGTCCCTGGATTGCCCCTGAAGCAGAAGTGGAAGGACTGAAGCCTCAGTTCACCGAGTTCGTCGCTACGGCGGTGCTGGTTCAGCCAGAGGATCGCCTCGATCTTGCGGAGTTCCTTCTTGATCGGCTCAAGCCCGATGAGATCATCCAGCCTGACTTGCGGCAGGGGCTTTTTCTTCCCGGATATCTCGATGACCAACTTGGATCACCCCTTTGAAGTATCCGAACGCGGTTTCTCCGGCAGGTGCTCGGCAACGATACCGGCTTCCCCGCGAAGGAGGCTGGCAATGGCGTCAGGATAGGGGTTCGCGAAGACTATTCTCCTTATCCCGGCGTTGATGATCGCTTTGGTACAGAAGGAGCAGGGTTCGTGGGTGCAGTAGATCGCCCCTTCCGCGGTCGAGGCGCCTACCGCCGCCGCCTGGGCAATGGCGTTCACCTCGGCGTGGGAACCACGGCAGATCTCCTGTCGCTCCCCGGAGGGCACACCCATTCTTTCCCGGAGGCAGCCCGTCTCGGAGCAATGGGGAGCTCCCTTGGGCGCCCCGTTGTAACCGGTGCTGATAATTTGCCGGTCTCTGACTATGACCGCCCCCACCTTTCTCCTAAGGCAAGTGCTCCTCGTCGAGACCACGGCGGCAATGGACATGAAGTACTCGTCCCATCCGGGACGGTCGTCCTCCATCACTTTCGCACCTCCGCGATAATGCCTATTATACGGGAACGGCCGGTCGTTCACCTCTTGGACGGTGAAAAGGCCTCCATTACCTGCCCCGCCAAAGGGGTTCCCTTTTTTCGAAAAAGGCTTTTACGCCCTCGTGGGCATCCCCTGTGGTGCAGAGACGGGCGAAAACCTCGTCCATGTAAGCGAACTGCTTTTCATATTCCATATCCTCGGCGGTGTAAAAAGCGCTCTTGGCCAATTGCAGGGCCAGGGGGCTCTTGGTCGCGAAAACTGCCGCCCATTCCCTGGCTTCCTTTTCGAGTTCGTCGGCGGGGACGACCCTGTTGACGAGGCCCATGGCCATGGCTTCGGGCGCCTTCACGAGGGAGCCCGAAAGGAGAAGCTCCAGGGCCCTCTTCCGCCCTACGCAGCGAGCTACCGGGAGAACGGGCCCCACGCAGTTCAGCCCCAGGTTGATCGCTGTGAGCCCCATCCTCGCGTCCTCGGCGGCGATGACCAGGTCGGCCGAAGCCGCAAGTCCCAGGCCGTTGGCCGCCGCCACTCCATGGACCTGGGCGATCACTGGTTTCTTCATCCTGGAAATGAAAAACAAGGGGCTCTCCATCCTGTTCACCCATTGCTTGTATTCCAGGGCGTTTTTCCCGGTGATCTCGCTCACATCGATACCCGCGCAGAAATTCCGCCCCGCCCCCTTGACGACGATCACCCTGGTTTCAGCACAGCCATCCAGCTCCATGAAGGCGGCGAGGAGTTCCTCCGCCAAGGGGCTGTCGAAGGCATTCATCTTCTCCGGCCTGTTAAGGGTGACAGTGGCGACATGATCTTCCCCTTTTTCGACGATAAGCCTTGAATAACCCATCCGGCGCACCTCCCGACGATATCAGCACTTGTAATGAAACCTGGAGACCAACTTATTGCAAAGGGCGCGCCCGGTCAACCCGTCCCTCCGCGGTCCGCCGGTGGAGCAACCGCCGACGGCAAAAAGTCTTGGGCTATCGCGGCGACGAGGAGGGGGAGGCCTCAGGATCCGGCCTCCCCCTTGCACTGTGCAGCTATAACCAGAGGCGCGGTACTTCCTAGCCGAGCACTTCCCGGACGGCCTCCAGCGCCTTGTCTATTTCCTCCCTGGTGATCACCAAGGGAGGTGCGAACCGGATGATCCAGTCGTGGGTCTCCTTGCAGAGCAGACCCTTTTCCTTCAGCGCCGTGGTGTACTTCCTGGCCTTGCCGGCCGATTCTTCCAGGACGACCCCGATCAGGAGGCCCTTTCCCCGGACCTGTTTTATCTTGGATGACTTGATCGCTTTAAGCCCTTCCATGAAATACGCGCCGAGCTCGGAGGCCCTTTCGGACATTTTTTCATCGATGAGCACATCGAGAGCCTCGATGGCGACAGCGCAGGCCAGGGGGTTGCCCCCGAAGGTCGAACCATGGCTGCCGGGCTGGAAAACCCCGAGTACTTCCTTGTCGGCTGCCACCGCCGACACGGGGAAAACGCCTCCTCCAAGGGCCTTCCCCATGATGATCAGGTCGGGGTCGACTCCCTCGTGCTGGAATGCGAAGGTCTTGCCGGTCCGGCATAGACCCGTCTGGATCTCATCGACGGCCAGGAGCACGTTGTTTTCCCTGGCGATCTCCTCCAGCCCCTTGAGGAACCCTTCGCTGGGCACCGCGACGCCGGCCTCTCCCTGGATGGGCTCCACGAGGATCCCCACGGTGTTCTTGTTGACGGCTTTCATCACGGCTTCGAGATCGTCATAGGGGACGACGACAAAACCAGGGGTATAGGGGCCGTAGTTGTCCCTGGCGATGGGGTCGACCGAGAAGGATACTATGGTCACCGTGCGGCCATGGAAGTTATCCTCGAAGACTATGATCTCAGCCTTGTCCTTCTCCACACCCTTGACTAGGTAGCCCCATTTCCGCATGGTCTTTATGGCCGTCTCGACGGCCTCCGCCCCGGTATTCATGGGGAGGATCATATCCTTGCCGGTCAACTCCGATAGTTTTTTCGCGAAAAGGGGCCAACGGTCGCTGTAGAAGGCCCTGGATGTAAGGGTGAGTTCATCGGCCTGGTCCTTGAGAGCCTTGATGATCCTCGGGTGGCGGTGACCCTGGTTGACGGCCGAATAGGCCGAAAGCATATCCATGTATCGCCGCCCCTCGGGATCCTCCACCCAGACCCCCTCCGCCTTGGTGATGACCACCTCGAGGGGGTGGTAGTTGTGAGCGCCGTACTGTTGCTCCATATCCATTAATTCCTCCGAGCTGTAACGCGTCATCCTTCACACCTCTCCTTTTTTGAACTTATCTTCTCGAATAGTTTATTTTAAAATTATTTTTCAAAGACCGTTCCTCTTATTTTGACATCAAAAAACTATTTAGATAATACCTTTGATTCAAATCGCTGTCAAAGAACCCTCTCCTCGCCAGTTAAAATTTTGAAACTTATAACAAGTCGATGTTTATTTCTTTGCCTGCCCCACAAGCTTGTCATGGGAGCGGCAGGGGGTACTATAAGGCAGCGGCTCCTCCTTCAGCATAAATCGACCCTAGGGGAGGCTATTACCTTTGATCACACCGGCGGAACCCCCTGTTTCAGGCCGGCAGCTCCGTTTTCTCCCAGTCCCTTACAGGGAAGCCTTCAGCGAACCCGGAGCGCCCTTTCTCTTTTTCCATGAGAACCCGGCCCAACCCGGTGCTCGCCCCGTCGTGTACACCCGGGGCGACTTCCTCATCTTGGCCCTGAAGGCCGCGGATGTACTCAAGAGGTTGGGGATCGAGAGGGGTGTGCGTTTTCTCAACGCTTTCGGGGCCAATTCCCCCATGGACCTAGCCTTCCGACTCGGTGCCGCCCTCGCCGGCGCGACCCCTGTGACCCTGAACTGGCAGGCCGACACGGCGAAAAGGGCCGGTTTCAAGGCTTCATTGTCCATGGCCAGCCTTATCCTGACCGATGGGCTCCTGGACCCTGCTGTAATCGAAGCGGTGAAAGCGGCGAGGCCCGGCATCAAGATCTACGAGGCGGAGAGGTTGTCCAGAGAACAGATCCCCCGAGGGCTGCCCGAAATAGAGGTGCCGACGGGCGAGGCTGAAAAGATCATCATCTTCACTTCGGGTACCACGGGAGACCCCAAGGGAGTGATCCTGACCTGGAAGGCCTATGATGTAAACACCGATGCGCTAAGGCACCTTTTTTCGAAATGGGAAAGGAGGCCTATGGAGCTGGTCATGGTCAACCCACTCCATCACACCAATTCCTCCGCCCTTGCCGAATGGTTCCTGCGGGAGCCTGGCGCGGTCATCCATATGCTTCCCCGTTACAAAACCGCCTTCTGGAGAATCCTCGCGGAGATCGCCGAAGGCTCCCGGGGGCTCGTCATCGCGCCCTGCGTCTCCCGGCACTTCGATTATCTGGAGGAACTGGACTCCAGGGGAGAACTGCCCATGGAAAAGAAGAGGCTCAAAAAAGCCCTGTCAAAGGTCTCCTTCCTCTTGGGTTCAGCCCCTGTGGGACCTAAGACAGTTGAAAGGGTTACCCGGTGGTCGGGGCACTTACCCCTGGTTAGGTTCGGGTCCACCGAGACTTGCCTCCAGGTGCTAGGATCCCCCCCGGGATTGACGGAAAGCCAGTTGACGAGTGCGTTCCAAGCCGGGTGGGCGAGGACGCCAGCACCAGGGTACTTCATCGGGCGGCCCCACTTTCCTTTCACCGAAGCCGCCGTGGTGAGGAATGTCGTTCAAGGGGAAAATCACTTCATGGAACCCTGCGCGGAAGGCGAGGAAGGATATATCATCGCCCGGGGAGGTAACCTCATGAAGGGCTACCTAGGAGACCCCCGGGCGACGGAAGCCGTGCTCCATGAAGGCTGGTACCTGGGTTTCGGGGATATCGGTTTCCGCCTGAAAAACGCCCATGACGGGATGGATGATCTCTACTGGGTGGGGCGTAAGTCGGCGTTTCTCATCAAGGGGGGAGCTAACTATTCCTGCGAGCAGATCGCCGAGGAATTAGCCGAATTCGTAAGATCCCATTACAGCCTTGAAGCAGGGTCCTTCGACCTGGCCGTGACAGGCCTCAGGATCGACAGCGAGCACGAGGATTCCTGCTGCGTCACCCTGGATATTTCGAAGGTCCCGACTGGTGTGCGGGAGGAGATATCCCGGACCTTCATAAACGAAGCTTCGGGACAGGTTTCAAAGGGATGCCGACCCGACCGGCTCCGCCTCGGCCCCATTCCACGCAATTTCAAAGGAGCCCTCGACCTGGGCGAACTGAAAAGGGGCTGGCTTGATGAACTGGGCCGGACCGGGTTCACCCCGCCGGCCCGGCCTTAGTCAACGCCCCATCCCCACGCAAGAGGGGCTATTCACTCCAACCTCTTCAGGACCGTGGCCATTATTTCCGTGCTGTACGCCAGGTTCTGTTCCTCCTTGGCGGCATTCATCTCATCCATGCTCTTGAAGGAACCTTCGAGGAGGGAGTTGACCGTGACGATCACCAGGTTGCCCCCCTGCAACGCCCAAAGGCTGGAGCCATCCCAGAAAGAACCCTCGCCTATCCCATCGAACTCCCGCAACTTTTTGGAAGCGTATTCATGGGACCTCCGGGTCTTGATCTGCCGATCAAAGACATCCTTCGCCGAATCATGGATGCCTTCTTCCGCTATCGACCTGTCGGTGGCCACTTTCACCCTGATATCGTAGGTGCTTCCCTCCTTGCGGTAGGCGTACCTGCAGGTGGCCCCCGCCGGAAGGTGTGACTCCAAGACCCTTTCTTCGGTGATGGTCTCCTTCAAAAGGGCTTCGGCATCCTGCCTGGTGAACAGCTCGCAGGGCCCGAGGATCTCATCAGCGTAAAGACAAGCAGGGGTGCCGACGGCCATGACTCCCAGGAGAAGGGCGACAACCGCTAAAAAGACTCTCCAGCCTGCTCTCATGATCAATACCCCCTTTGGGATCGGAAAGACTGTGGGCTCGATCCTCTTTCACCAGTTCCTATGGTAGTCAGTCCCTAGGGAATGTCAATTCGGCGGGATGTCCCCTGATAAGGCGCCGCCCGGGGGCCGAAGGGTTTGTTTGCTGCTAGAATATCCGGGTACAAGGACCTTTTTGGAGGCTTTTCCTTGGGTAACCTCATAATGATGGCCCTTTGCTTCGCCGCGGGGATGATCCTTCGCCGTTATGGACGCCTCCCGGCTTCTACGCCGTCGGTGCTTAATTCCTACATAATAAATGTGGCCCTCCCGGCGTTGACCCTGCTTCATATCCATGACCTGGAATACTCCTCTGGGTTGGCCTTCCCCGCCATGATGGCCTGGATCCTCTTCGCGGGAGGTTTTTTCTTCTTCAGAAAGGCAGGCAAGATCTTCAGCCTCTCGGCAGGAACAATGGGGGCGCTTTTCCTTACCGGGGGGCTGGGCAACACTTCCTTCGTCGGGTTGCCCATGATCGAGGCCTTTTACGGCGCCGAACACCTGGGGGTAGGGATTCTGATCGACCAACTGGGTTCTTTCCTGACCCTCTCTACTGTCGGGATCGTGCTGGCCGCTTCCCTATCCCTGGGGAATACATCCCCTTCCGACATCATCAGGAAGATCCTGGCTTTCCCCCCCTTTATCGCCCTCCTGGCCGCTTTCGCCCTGACCCCTTTCCCGTATCCCGGATGGGTGAGCGAGGTGCTGGGAAGGCTGGGCGACACCCTTCCCCCCATCGCTCTGCTGTCGGTGGGCTTCCAATTGAGGGTGGGGAAGGTGCGGGACAAGGCCGGACCCCTCGCGTTGGGCCTTTTCTACAAACTACTCCTGGGTCCCGCCTTGATGGCGTTGCTGTTCATCCTGATCCTCGGCGAGAGGGGAACGACGATACAGGTCACCATCTTCGAGGCTGCCTCGGCGCCGATGATCACCGGAAGCATCGTGGCTTCGGAACATGGTCTTGATCCCGACCTGTCGGCGCTGATGGTAGGGATAGGGGTTCCCCTGTCCTTCCTGACCCTACCCTGCTGGTGGTGGATCCTGGCCCGGTTTTGACCCGCGGTGAGAGCCTGGGATCTCCCATGACCCCCGATCATCGAGGGGGCGCCGTCGTCCTGGGTCACTTCGTCATGCAATGTCACCGCCAAGGTTGATGAGTTCCTCCACATCCACTGAAAAGGCAATGCCCCCGCCGGGTCGAAGCAAGCAGTCACTCTTCTCCAGGGCTTCCAGAATAGCCGAAGACCTGCTCCTTTCAGTCACAACCAGGAGTATTTCCTTTTCAGGGAAAAGGGGGATGCCGAGGAATTTTACGTCCTCCTCGCTGGCGGTCCCCCTGGCTTTCAGGATGGTCCCCCCCACCGCGCCGGCTTTCCTGGCGATCGCCATGAGGTCATCGGCACACCCCCAGTTGACGATGACACATATCATTACCCTTCCTTCATCCTTTTTCACGGCTTCCCTCCTTCCGACAGCCTCACAAGCGGTGGAGCCCTTTCCTGCGTGATGGATGATCCGAGGCACATTCAGGAGGATCCCCATACCCCTGCTGCCCTTCTGGGTATCCCTGCCGTGGGCCTTGAGCGCATTTATGACGGAGGCGACCTCCTCCCCGTTGACCAGGGTGAGGACCACCTCCTCCCTATGATCGCCTATACAGAGAAAATCAACGAGGGGGTTGTCGCTCTTCCCCCTCCCCGGGACTATCGTTCCGCCTTTTGCCCCGTTCTCGCGGGTGACAGCCACGACCCGGTCGCCGTGACCCTCCCTGACGACGCAGATGATCAATTTACCGCAGGTTTTATGGTTCTGCTGGTTCATTCAGGGTTCACCTCCTCACCGTTCCGTTGCATTCTCTTTCTCTCGGCCTCCCTTTCCCTGCGCCGAAACAGCAACCCGAGCAGCTGGATCGTTATCAGGGGCACCATGGCGATCATGGCCACAACACCGAAGGCGTCCATCATGGGGTCGCCCCCCGATGAGGCGGAAGCTCCGAGGGTAAAAGCCAGAACAAAGGTGGATGACATCGGTCCCGAAGCCACCCCTCCGGAATCAAAAGCTATGGCGGTGAACAGGGGCGGGCAGACGGGGGTGAGCGCGAGGGCGATCACATACCCTGGGATAAGGAACCACCAGATGCTGATCCCCGTGACAACCCTGTACATAGCCAGGGCCACCGCCACGGCCACGCCCACGGAGAAGGCGATGAGCATGAAGCGCCTTTTTATACGACCCCCCGAGACCATCTCTATCTGGTCATTCAGGACCCAGACCGCCGGTTCGGCAAGAACCACCACGGCCCCCAGGACGAAACCGATGGGGACGAGCAGCCAGTTGAAGGGCGAGGAACCGATCATCCCGCCGATGGCCGATCCCGCCGGGAGAAAGCCGCCCTTCACCCCTACCAAGAAGATCACCAGCCCCGCAAAAGTGTATACGAGGCCCTTGATCATCCTCATCACCTGGCGCCTGTTCATGTGGAGCAGCGCCAACTGGAAGACGAAGAGGAAAAGAGCGATCGGAGTGAGAGCCAGGAAGGCCTCAAGGAGGGTCTCGGGAAGAGCCCCCAGAAAAGCCGAGGCCAGGGAGGCCGTTGCTTCGGCCACTGCCCCTTCCGCCGTAACGGCGGCCGGGCTTTCACCTTCGAGAACACCCATGGCGAGGACCGCCATTATCGGGCCTATGGAAGCCAGGCCCACGAGGCCGAAACTGTCGCTCTCGGAATCCCTGGTCCCCCTGACGGCGGCGATACCCACGCCTAGGGCTATAGTGAAGGGCACTGTCATGGGACCCGTGGTGGCCCCACCCGCGTCAAAGGCGATCCCGAGATACCGCGGGGCGGAAAAATAGGCGAGGCCGAATACCAGGAAGTAAGATGCGATCACCAGGAGATAATAGGGCATCCTCAAAAGGATCCTTCCCATACCGATGGCTACGAACAAACCCACACCTACCCCGATCATCGATATGAGGACCGTCCTGGAGATCGTCGGCGTGATCCATCCCACCTGCGCCACCAGGACCCTCACGTCGGGCTCGGCGATGGTGATAAAAAAACCGACCAGGAAGCCGGAAGCGACGATGAGCACCACGTTCCTTTTATGCACGAGGGCCGATCCGATACGATGCCCCATGGGAAGGATCCCCACATCGGTTCCGAGCAGGAAAATGCCGAGGCCCAAAATTATGAGCAGCCCACCGGTGAGAAACCGCATAAGGAGCGGGACACCGATCGGCGCCAGCGTGGGGTAGAATATGAGCACCAGGAGCATGATGGGGATGACGGATATGCCCGTCTCCCTGAGTTTTTGAAGCAGGTCCATGGGCGGGGTCTCCTTTGCGGGACGTCAACGGGACGGCGGTAAGTTGCTTTCCCCTACCTGAAAGGATAACCCAGGCCCGGTTTGTCTTCCACCTTTTCAAGGTTAAAAATCCAGCTGACCCGAAAGGAGAAGGATCAAAGTGGCGGCTTTCGCTCAAAGGATGAAAACGATGGAAGGCACGGCGGCCATCATCAGGGGGCTCTTCGGCACGATGAACGACCCCGGCGTCATTTCCTTCGGCGGGGGCGCTCCGGCCAGGGAGGCGCTGCCGGTGGACCTCGTGAGGGAGATCGCCAACGACGTGATCAGGATCGACAGCCGCGGTGTTGAGGCTCTGCAGTACGGCAGCGTGCCGGGACTGCCCGACCTGAGAGAGGCCGTGTCGACGGTTCTTCTGGCGCCCAAAGGCGTGACCGCCGACCCCTCGAATATCCTGATCACCAGCGGAGGCCTCGAGGGGATAAACCTCCTCTGCCAGCTTTTTATCGACCCCGGCGATGTCATCCTGGTGGAATCCCCCACCTTCGTGCACTGCGTGGAGATATTCGAGATGTTCCAGGCGAGGTGCGTGAGCGTGGCCATGGATGACAGCGGTATGGTCCCGGAAGACCTCGAGGAGAAGATAAAGCGGCACTCTCCGAAGATGGCCTACCTGATACCGACCTTTCACAACCCGACGGGAAGGACCCTTTCCCTGGAAAGGCGTGAAAGGATCGCCGGGATCGGAAGCGCCCATGACGTGATCATTCTGGAAGACGACCCCTACAGGGATATCCGTTACAGCGGGGTGGACCTCCCGCCGATAAAGAGTTTTGATAAAACCGGCCATACCGTCCTGGCGAGCAGCTTTTCAAAAATATTCTCACCCGGGAGCAGACTGGGTTACGTTTTCGCCTCCGACGAAATATCCTCGAAACTCCTCGACGCGAAGACAGCCACGAATTCCCATACGTCCATGCTGCCCCAGGTGATCTGCGCGGAATTCTTCAAGCGGGGTTACTATCCCTCTCATCACGACAGGATCTGCGGCCTCTACCGCGAACGACGGGACGTGATGATCGACAGCATCGACCGGTTCTTCCCTGAAGGCACGGAAAGGGTCTTCCCCGACGGGGGGCTCTTCACGTGGGCTACCCTACCGTGCGGGATCGATACGACGGAACTCCTGGCGGAATCACTGGCGAACCCCGATGTCAGGGTGGCCTTCGTGGCGGGCGAGGGCTTCTTCATAGAGGGGGGGGGAATGGGAAGGGATAGCATGAGGATCAGTTTCGGAAGCGTGCCGCCCGAAAAGATCAGGGTCGGTGCCGAGCGCCTGGGCCGCCTTATCCTGGGCAAGCTGGGGTGACAGGCCTGCTTCATCCCGGCGCTTAAGGCGGCGGCGAAGCCGGGGGCAGACAGTACAACGGGCCGGTTCAGCCACCACGACGGAAGGCCCGGAAACCCGGGTTTATCAGGCCGGGTATCTCTTCACCCCTGAAAAGGGCGATGACCGAGTCGACGGCCCCCCGGACCTCCCTGTAAAGGGCCTCCGGCGTCCAGGAGGCCAAATGGGGCGTCAGGATCACATTTTCAAGGTCGATAAGAGGGTGATCCGGCCCTGGCGGCTCGACGGTGAAAACATCCAGGGCCGCGAAAGCCAGCCTCTTTTCCCTCAGGGCGGCCTCAAGGGCCAGCTCGTCCACTAGTTGTGCCCGCGCCGTGTTTATGACCCCCGCCGAGGGCTTCATCATCTTCAGTTCACGGTCGCCGATCATCCCCTGGGTCGATCCGCTCAGGTTGCAATGAAGGCTTAAAACGTCCAACCCGGGCAACACCTCATCCAGGCTGCCCCTAAAGGCGAGGTATTCTGGTTCGCTCCCGTCGGGCTCGTAGAAGGGGTCGTGGACTTCCACGCGGCAGTCGAAACCGGCAAGGCGCCTCGCGACCTCTTTCCCGACGGCACCGAAGCCGATGAGCCCCACCGTCTTGCCCAGCAACTCCCGCCCGAACATGTCGGTGGTATTGCGGTCCAGCCCTTTGCCGATGGACGTGGAAATGAAGGGGAAACGCCTGAGGCAATCAAGGATCAGCATCACCGTGAACTCGGCCACCGTCGAAGAGTTGGCCCCGGGGACGTAGGTCACGGCTATCCCCCTCCCGGTGGCCGCATCGACATCCACGCTGGAGGGTTTGCCCCCGCACTTGGCTATTATCCTCAGGGTTGGGAGGTCGTCCATGTCTTCAGCGGAAAAACCGCAACTGGAGGTGATGATCACGGCCTCCGAACCCCGGGCCAACTCCCTGGCGAGTTTCGGCCCTATCGTGCCCGCGGGGGAAAAGAACTCCACCTCGCCGAACACTTCCAGGGGCTGGTACCACTCCCTGGGCCCTTCCGGTTCGATGACCACGATCCTTCTTTCCGGCATGCTTTCCCCTCCGGTCTATCGTGATGCTCCGCCTTGACGATATTATCCCAGTTCTCACTTTTTGTCCCTCCTGATCCACGGCATCGCACCCCCTTACCACCCCGGCCAGGCCCATCGGCACGATGGTAAGGAAAGCTTAGGGAAAACCCCGGCCGCCCCGCCCCCCAGACCCGGCGAACCCAGGCTCTTGCCGGTGGACACACCATAGCTGAAAGGTGGATTTATTCGATCATTTCCTATAAACTTTTTATCTCTCAGGGTGACCCGACCTGGGTCTTAACCAGAGCCGAGGGAGGCCTCCGATGTTGAGATCTATGCCCAGATTTTTCTGCCTCACCCTTTTCTTCCTGTTGTTACTCCACCCATCCGCGGTCCCTGCGGCGGGGTCCCTTGAAGGGCTTACCCCGCCGGAACGCGCTGACTTCAGTGCCCTGAATTGGACCGAAGCGTTCAAACTGGCCCATGAAAAGCTCTCCCGGGAATACGCCTTCACGGAATGGAAAGGCATCGATTGGGACTACCTCTACGAACGGTTCGCCCCGGAGGTACAATTCGCCTCGGCGTCGCGCGATGAGCGGTCTTTCTATCTTCTGCTCCGCCAATATATCTTCTCCATCCCTGACGGCCACATGACGCTGGTGTCTGGAAACGCCGGTATCCCCGCGGAGCTGGCCAGGGAAAGAGCCGGTGGGGGTTTCGGGCTGACCGTCGCGGAACTGGATAACACCAGGGCCATCGCGGCGACGGTGACCCCCGGTGGACAAGCCGCCCTGGCCGGGATAGAACCTGGAGCTGAGATAATCACCTGGAACTGCCTGCCCGTGGCTATGGCCATCTCCGGGGTCCCTCTGGACCTCATCCCCTACCGACCGATGAGACCGGGGGCTTTCGCGAATTCAGAAAGCCCCCAGGCCACCACCGAGAATCACCGACTGGAGCAGGTCAAGCTCCTGGTGAGAGGACCTGTAGGCTGCAAAGCCACCGTAGTGTTCAGGAACCCCGGCTCCGACAACCTCAGGGTGGCCATCCTGACAGCCCTCGATGACAAGGGGGCCACCCTTGACTTGCTTGATTTTGCAGCGCGGCCGGACTTCTCGGACAAGGTGGACTTCTGGATGCTCCCCGAGGGCTACGGATACATCCGGCTCAGGTCGGAGGTCGACCCCAAGGACATGGGTGCTTACCCTGCCCATATACTGGAACAATTCCGGGAAGCGATCCGTTCCTTTATCGCATCGGGCGCCGAGGGCTTGATCGTCGATATCAGGGGCAACTACGGCGGCCTTGACGAACTCGCCGCCGACATTTGCGGCTTCTTTTTCACCGATGAGGAGTTTTATGAATCCCTGGAGATGTACGACCGACGGGATGGCGGCTTCACGAAGATCGGGGACCTGACCATCACTCCCCGGGAGCCTCATTTTGACGGACCCGTAGTGGCCCTCGTCAACCCCGGAACGAAAAGCTCCGGTGAGGGCATCGCCCGTTCCCTGTCGGTGGCCCCCAAGGGCAGCACCGCCGGCTTTCATGGCACGAACGGTTCCTTTGGCCTGGCGGGGGGAGAGATCGTCTTGCCCGGCGGTTACACCATCAAATACCCCTACGGTTTTTCCCTGGACCGACAGGGACGGATCCAGATCGACAGTCGTTTCGGCGAGGGCGGCGTGACTCCCGACCTCAGGATCCCACAAAATGCCCAGAACATACTCGCCTTCGCCGAGGGTCACGATGTGGAACTGGAATACGCCGTGGATCACCTTAACCGATTGACGGCGAAAGAAAGCGGGGATAACGAGCAGCCGATGGTACAATGAAGTACCGATCGCTCCTTTATTATCTGAGGAGGTGACGAAATGAACAAAAAAGGTATCACCCTGGTTCTTTTGGTGTGCGCGGTCCTGGCACTGGCCCTGGTGGGGTTCACCATGGACCTGGCCACCGGCCTGGTGAGGGATAGGATCACCCAAGCCGTCGACCAGAGCCTCGACTCGCAGATAACCCTGGGAGAGGTCAAGGGAAACCCCTTCAGGGGATACAGGATAGAAGGGGTAACCCTTTCCGCCGACGGGGTTGACCTCCTTACCGCCCGGAGGTTCTACGCGAAGGTCTCGCTTTTCTCACTGCTCGGAGGGGGAGCCCCTGTTTCCTTGCTGGAAGTGGTCGGCTTCGATTCCGACGTGGAAAGGATCAACCGGTTGATATCCAGGATCCGACCGGGCGAGGGAGGGGGAGAACTGCCCTTCAAGAGGGTCCGCCTCACCGACGGCCGCTTTGGGACCCCTTGGGCGGAAAGCACGCTCAAGACCGTGACGGTCTCCTTGGGCAAGGGCCGGCTTGACACGGACCTGGACCTGCTGGTAGGCGACCTTCCCGTAAAGGGAGGCATCGACGTCCTTTTGGTGGATGGCACCTCCGCCTTGAAGAAAATGGACCTCAGGATCGGTGACGGAAAGCTTACCGCATCCGGAAAGGTCATGCCCGAACTGTCCGTGGATGGTGAGGCCAGGTCGCTGGATATAGCCAGGCTCATCTCCTTCTGGCCCGGCGCGAATCCCGAACTTTTCAAGGGCCTGCTTTCGTTGGACTTCTCCGCCCGGAAGACGTGGCAGGACCCGGAGATCTCGGGCAACCTGGATTATTCCGGCAGCCTCCTCTCGGGCATCCCTGTTGAAAAAGCATCGGCCCGGTGGAAATTCCTCAACGATCGCCTTGATATCGCCGACCTGGACGCTTTCGCCCTCGGCTTCCCCCTCAAGGGAGACCTGGCTTTCGTGTTCGACCCCAAGGCACCGCCGCGCATGAGGGTGGACCTCAAGGGTTCCGCCGCGGACCTGGAAGCCCTATCGCAGGTCTCCAAAAAGCTGGAGGATGTGAGCGGCGCCCTTGACCATTTTTCGATATTTCTCCAAGGCCAGGTCTCAAACCCCGAGGGACAGGTTTCCTTCGAGGCACGAAAACTCGGCTACAAGGACTACTCTACCAGCGATACCAGCATAACCGCCAAGATCAAGGGCGGGAATATCACCATCGCCGGCAAGAGCAAGTTCGAAGGCGCCCCCCTCACCCTGGGCGGGACGGTGTCCAATTTTATGAGGAGCCCCGCGGCCTCCTTACAAGGGACCTTGAGATCCTTTTCGCTGAATTCGGTCAAGAAGATCGTACCCGCCATGGGGGATACTGACCTGAAGGGGAACGTGAACGCCGATTACCGGTTGTCCGGCCCCGTCCAGTCCCTGGCGTTGTCGGGCAAGATCTGGTCGGACAGCGTCGCCGTCGGGCCTAACGCCCTGGAAAAGCCATCGACCTTTTTCGATTATCTTCTCCAGGAGGACGTCCTCTCCTTCTCCGACATGAAAGCCCGGTGGAAAGGAGCCGACATCTCGGGAAAGGGCAAGGTGTCGAACCTGTCTTCCGACAAAAGGACGGGAGACCTTCTCTTTCTCGCCTCCAACCTCGATCCCGCCTTCTTCGCATCCTTCTACCCGCCGATCTCCGAATATCGACTCAAGGGGGAATTATCCCTCGAGGCCGAGGTTCAGGGCCAACTTTCCAGGCCGAAGGTCCATGTCAGCCTTCGCTCCAGGGCGCTTTCCTTCATGGATGACTACAATATCAGGAACCTGAAGGCCGAAACGGATATCACCGACCTCAAGGCCGGACTTCCTTCGGACCTCCGCCTGGATGTCAGCGCAGATTCAGCTATGTTGGCTGGAGCCTCGGTCCAGGCGTTGAAGGTGGAACTCGAGAAAAAGGCGAAGGTCATTACAATAAGGCAGGCAAACGCCGCCCTGGGAGCGGGGGCCCTCACGGCCGGCGGTAACGTCACCCTAGAGGACCCCATGGATAAGTCGACCTTGAACCTGACCGTTAAGGGGCAGAACATAGACCTGGAAAAGGTGACCCTCGAGGGCGGGGAAAAGCTCCCGCTGGCCGGTGTCCTCACGGGCGAAGCCGTGGCGACGGGGAGCGTGAAAGACCCGAGAATATCGGTCAATGCCACGGCGCCCTTCATCGCGGCCGCGGGCCTCAAGGCGGACGGTGTAAAGGTGAAGATCTCAGGCAACCCATCGGTTATGAAGATCGAGGACCTTTCCGGCAAGGTGGGGAGCGGTTCTCTCTCGGTCACGGGCGATGTCCGGCTCACCCCCTTTGTCTCAGAACTCGCTATCAGCGCTAAGGACCTGGAGCTCAACCCCCTCCTTTCTCGGTTCGAGAAGCTCCAGCCCTTGAACATCGCCGGTAAAGCCGACCTCGAGTTCCATGGCAGGTTCGGGGATGGCGGGAACAGCGGTTCGGGGAAGGCCACTTCCGCGGCGGTCAGGGTCATGGGAATGGAGATCACCGGGATCGTCCTGCCCCTCGACTTGAGCGGTGTCAGGCTGACTTCACCCGACGGTACGGGCAGGCTTTACGGCGGAAAGATCCTGAACGATTTCGCGCTGAACCTGTCGGGCATGACCTTCCACGACGAGATCGAGGTAAAGGACACCGATGTCGACGGGCTCCTGAAAGACGCCTTCAAACTCCAGGGGCACATCACCGGCAAGGCCGAACTCTTCGCGAAAGTGAACGGGACCCTAGGTGAGGAGTTGAAATACACCGGCAAGGGGCTCCTCAAGACGGGCCAGGGGATGATATCGGGATTCAAGCTCGTCGACCTGGTGGCCGCGGTCCACCGCTCCAGAGGGCTTCAATTCGTATCCGTCTACGCCCCCTTCGATCTCCAGACGGGGAAACTCATCCTGGCCAAGGATACGTTGGTCAAGGCCCCGCAAGGGGACCCCATGTACGAATTCCTGGCCGCCTCCGGCGGAGTGGGGCCCGATAACAGGCTGAACCTGGCCTGCAACGGCAAGATAAACGTGAAGGTCATCAACGCCCTCCTCGGAGGCGCCACCGGCGGCCTGGGAGGCCTGGCTTCCACTCAGAACCTCGCCGGGATCCTTTCGGGCGTGCTGGAAGGCGCCGGATCGAGCCTTCGAGATGACGACTTCAGGGACGTGAGTTTCAACCTTGGAGGGACTTTTGACAAACCCTCCGTCTCCAATATCAAGGTAGGACCGGGGGAAAAGAAAGAGGCTGCCCCAGGTGAACCCGCCGGGGCGGAAGAAACCCCGCTACCGCAAAAGATCCTGGAACAGGTGATCCCCGGGGCGAAACCCCAGGACCAGTCACCTCCGGGTGCGTCGCCGTCAGAGGAGCCGCCGAGCCTGAAGGACAAAATACTCCAGCAGGTCATTCCCGGCGCCAAGACCGAACCTAAGGCACCCGATCAGCCTTCCGGGAAGCCACCCGCCACCGTGACAACGCCGGCTACACCGGCTGCACCGGCTCCAAAACCGGTGAAAGAGAAACCCGGGCCGGTGACGCCTCCGGCCGTGGTTGTGAAACAGGACCAGCAGGCACCCGCCGCGGAAGAGCCGGAAGGTGAAGTGAAGACCGGACAAGAGCCTGTAGGTGAGCCTGCCCAGGAGAGGGAAGAAGCCCCTCCGGCGTCAAAGGGGCCGGAGGACGTAAAGGAAGCCCCGGCCGAACCCGGTCAGGGACCCCTTCCTGAACCTGCGAAACTCCCCAAGGTCAAGACCTTCGGGAAGCCCCCCGCCCAAGGGGTGACATCACCTGACCAACCGGCGGTGAAACCCCCTGAACCCTCCGGGGATACCAAGGCCGAGGATGAGCCGGCCCCGGAGACCAATGAGGAGGCCCAGCCCGAGGAATAGAAAGTGTCCATCAGACAGCGGCCGTATCAAAAGGGGGAGACCTTAAGGGTCTCCCCCTTTTTCCCTTTCCCACGCTCTTCCCCATTTTAAAACCCGGGAAGCCCGGTCCTTATGCCGACACCCTTCGCCCACTCCAGGACTTCCTTGAACTCCTCCGCCGTGATCCTCCGGGCGATCACCGGGTGCTTGAAGGCCTCGTGCTCGGGCCTGTACTGGGCCATTATGTTCACATAACTGCCGGGGGAGACCTCCTCGGCGATGAAGCGAAGGACCTCCCTGGAACCGGCCACTCCGCCGGGGAGCACCAGGTGCCTGATGATAAGGCCCCGCCTGGCAATGCCCTGCCCATCCACTTCAAGGTCCTCCACCTGGCGATGCATCTCCAGCAAGGCGGCCCTGGCGAATTCGGGGTAATCATAAGCGCCGCTGGAATAACGGGCCGCCTCCAGCGGGTCCCAGTACTTGAAGTCGGGCATGTAAATATCGATGATCCCCTCCAGGAACTCCAGGATCTGCGGCTTTTCGTAACCCGAAGTGTTGTAGACGAGGGGCAGCCTGAAACCCATCGGAACGGCCAGATCCAGTGCCGCCAGGATGCCCGGCAGGTAGTGGGTCGGGGTGACAAGATTGACATTGTGGCAGCCCGCCCCTTGGAGGCCCATCATCATCTCCGCCAGTCCACGGCTGGTAACGTACTCGCCGTCGCCCCTGAAGCTGAGGTGGTGATTCTGGCAATAGACACACCTCAAGCCGCAGTGGGAGAAAAAGATCGTGCCCGAGCCGTTCCACCCGACGAGGGGCGGTTCTTCACCGAAGTGAGCGAAAGCGCCGGAGACCTTGACCTCTTCCGAAGCGCGACAAAAACCCAGCTCTCCCCTGGCCCTGTCCACGCGGCAGTCCCTGGGACAAAGCCTGCAGTCGCGATACATCCCGGCGAGCTGTAGGGCCCTCCGGGCCAACTCGCCCCGGGCGTGAAGCTCAAGGTAGGAGGGGCGGGTCGTTAAGGTCGGGCAGGACAAGGGCAATTCATTGCCTTCCATTTGGGCCGATGCTCAGCCCATATACTGGGGGGTCCTCAGCACCGGGTCCTTCCCCAGAAGCATGATGCCGTAATGCTCGAACACCTCGCCGGTCCTCGCGTCCCGGTCATGCCAGCGGGAAAGGAACTCCCTTTCCCTCAGCCACGTCCTCCTGAAGGAGGCGGGGTCCTCGAAGAGCAACACCCCCTTGGCGTGCCCGATGACGATGGCGTAGTGACCGTCGTCGTAATCGCTCTCCCACTCCCGGATAGTCTTCGGGCGTTCGGCCCAGGCCTGAAGAAGCACTATCACCGGTATGCCTTCGTCGATCTTCCCTTTCAGTTCCCCCAGGGTCCAGCCCGAACGGCCTTGGGCCTCGAAGCCATAGCTTCGGGCCGTGCGAAGGATGTCCCTGACATCGGTGCCGTCCTCGTCGGTGCCGAGGGCCTCCATAAGCACGTCCAGCCGGACCTCGACCCCATAGTAGGCCATAACGGTTTGCAGGGCCGTGGCGCCGCAATCGAAATCGAAGGCTTGCCTCCCGTAGTGAAGGTCTATCAAGGGATAACCCCCCTTTCCGGGATAACCCGTGATCATTATAAAGCCAGGCGGCGAAGAGGATGGGGAAAGTTCGTGGGGTTTTCAGCTCTAGGGGGTTTATCGAAAACGAGTATGTAGAGGGGATAATGGGCGGGAGCGCGCCCGAAGGAGCGGCCTCAGGTTCGTTAAAAAAATTCGACCGTTGGGGGGAGATACTATGGACACGAAGAAGATGGCCCGGAGGATCAGGGAAGACCTGCTGTCCCTGGGAGACGAGACCCTCCGGTCGTCCACAGCGAGATTTTTCAGGGAAGATATCAAATGCCACGGCATAAGATCGGCCCCTGTCAGGAAATATGGGAAGATGATAGTCAAGGAAGCATCGGGGCAACGCAAGGAGAAAATCTTCGAGCTCTGCGAACTTCTTTGGAGGGGCGGCTACCTTGAGGAAACATTCATAGCCTGCCACCTGACCGAATCCAGGGCCAAGGAATTCGAAAAAGCCGATATCAGGCTATTCCAGCACTGGGTTGGATCCTGTGTTACGAACTGGGCATCCTGCGACACCTTCTGTAACCACAGCGTGGCCATGCTTCTGGATAAGTACCCCGAAAATATCGGCATCCTCAAAAAAGAATGGGTGACCTCGCCGAACCGATGGCTCAGGCGCGGGGCGGCCGTCTCCCTGGTCATCCCCGCCCGTCGTGGGGAGTACCTTGAAGAGGTGATGGAAATCGCGAGTATTCTGCTCCTCGACAACGATGACCTGGTCCAGAAGGGTTACGGGTGGATGCTGAAGGCCGCCAGCGAATTCCATCGACAGGAGATCTTCGAGTTCATCATGGGCAGGAAGGATATCATGCCCAGGACCGCCTTGAGATACGGTATCGAGAAGATGCCGCCGGAGATGCGAAAAATGGTCATGGACAGGGCTAGAGGGTAGAACTTCTTTGAAGCGGGGGGCATCCTCTCAGCCCCCCGCTTCATCCTCGAGGTCTAGATATCCACTACTGTGCCAAGGCCCCTGGTAAGGGCTTTTTCATGGATGAGGTTCGCCGTCAGGACGTCGTGACTGGCGATCCCCATCAGGACGGCGCCACGGCGCCCCTTCGTTGAGGCCTTCCGCAGGCCGGCGCACAGGTGCCCCATGTCGCCCAGTATCTGTTCTTCCGTGGGATACCCTTGTTGAAAGTAATGGCCCTGTTCCTGGGTCCAGAGGTACTGGTTCAGGTCATCGCACACGAAGGCGGAAGCCCCTGACATCACATCGGCTTCAAAGGCGGAATCATAGTCTACCGCGACGGCCAGCATATCCTTCTTAAGCCACTCGGATCGGACGAACCTCTCGGGGTCGTTGACTATTGGTGTGCAGGTGACCACCACGTCGGCTTCGCTCACCGTCTCCTCGACGGTGGCGCAGGGGAGGACCTCGATACCCTTCAAGTCTTCCTTCACCAGTTCCAGAAACCGTGGGACCTGCTCGGCGTGTTTGTCGTATACCTTGACCTTCTCCACCTTGGGCAAGGCCGCGGCCAAGGCCGCGGCATTCGTCCTACCCTGAACCCCGAGCCCTATTACGGCTAGGACCCTTGAATCGGGGTCGGCCATGTGCCTTGCGCATACGCCCGTCGCGGCCCCGGTCCTCCAGGCGGTGATCCAGTTGGCATCCATGATGACCTTCACAAAACCGGTCTCCGGGTCGTTGAGGCACATGACTCCGGTGATGTAGGGCAAACCCTTCGCCTGGTTGAGCGGATACCCCGAGACCCACTTTATTCCGGCCACATCGGCTCCTCCGCCCACGAAGCAGGGCATGGCGTGGATGAAGCAGTCCTTCCTCGGGTGGATGCCGATCTTGGCGGGCATCTCCATGGCATCCTTCCCTTTCAGGGCGAAGCCCTTTTCGACCACGTCCATGACCTCTGTCACCGGGATCTGCAGCGACTCGACCTCTTTCCTGGATAGCAGCCTTACTTCCATGGGAACCACTCCTTTTGCGTTTGATTTAGACGAGATCGACGATGTCGATATCTTCCATCAGGAAAAGATTCTGGCTTCGAGAATACTTTTCGAACTCTAACAGGGTCTCCCGCATCTTTTCCGGGTACCTGAAGTAAAAAGCCGTCAACAGACAGTGGTTGAGCGCAAAGGCTCCAGCGCAGGGGTCGATGAAAGAAATAAATTTCATGGGCGCTTCAAGCAGTATGTCGGAAAAGACGGCCAAGGGAGAGAGGGCCGAGTCGGTCACCCCGATGACAGGGACACCCTTGTCCCTTAAGTAACGGGCAAGTTTTTGGGTCGCCGTGGGGTAACGGGGAAAGCTGTAGATGATCGCCCCGTCCTCGGGTCCCGCCTTCTGAAGCTGAGTGAAAAGGTTTCCCCCGGCCCGGGTCAGGAGGTGGACCCCTTCTCTCAGGATGCCCAGGAAATAGGCCATGTACTCGGCGTGGCAGGTATTCGCCAGGAAGCCCGCGATGAAGATCCTGCGCTTTCTCGAGAGAAGATCCACCGCCTTTTGCACGCTCTCCTCGCGCAAATGCCTTTTCATCTCGCCCAGGACGTGGAACTCGAGGGAAAGGACCCTCTGAAAAAGGGGTTCCTCCTCCCGCCCGGGTTCCTCCCTGTAACGGTCAATGGATCGGATGCGGGAGCGGACGGTGTCCCGGAGGGCTTCCCGAAAGTCGGGGAAACCCTTGAAACCCAATTTCACGGCGAGCCTGACGACGGTGGGGGTACTGACCTTCGCCGCTTCCGACAGCTGGACGGAGTTCAGGAAGGCGGCCTTTTCCGGGTCCTGGTAAATAAAACGGGCCAGGACCATTTGCTGCCCCGTCAAGGTACCGGAAACAGCGGCGATCCTGTCCAGCAAGGAAGGCTGTTCATTTTTTTTCATAAGGCGCCTCAACTGAAAATTTCTTTTCAATATTATTCACTACGATCGCACCACTGTCAATATACCCAACAGTGCCTTATATAGGGCACAAGCAGAGGTCACCTATCCAAGTGGACCGCCTTTTTCGCGTGAAACAGGATATCCGACGGTGTTGAAGTAAGATGTACTGGGATACACCATGGAAGGGAGATGGCCGGATTGGACGCCATCATCGGTTACCTCGACTTCGACTTGCTCATCGGGCCGGCAGTGATAAAGATCCTTTACTTCGTCGGCGCTTTCGTCATGCCCTTCGTGGCCTGGCTCCTTTTGCGGAGGATCAGCTCTCGCTATCCCCAGGCTACGCGGTCCTTTTCGGAATTGGCGGGGAAAACGGGAAAGGGTCCGAGGGCCTGGCTTTTGTTTGCCCTGGCCGTCGCTGTCCTGGAGATGACCTGGAGGGTGGTCTGCGAATACTTTATCGCCTGTCTCCAGATCAGCCAGACCCTGGAGTACCTGGCAAACTGACCCGGACGAGGGGTCCTGTCTCCTTTCTGTTTGCCCCGGGTCAACAGGACAAAACGGGGAATGTATTTCCTCCCCACGCCTTGTGTAATGGCGAGGGAAGAAAAAACCGGGGGGGCTAGCCCCCCCGGTCATAATGCCCTGTCCTTCCGGTGTGCTATTCGAACTCCTTGAGCATCTTCGCGAAGTCCTCTTCCCTGCCCTTGAGGATGTGGTAGACGTGCTCGTCGGCGGGGAAGACCCCCTGCTTCACATCGTCTATGTATTCCTTAAAAGCGGCGATCTCGATCTCGGCGACGTTGGCATACTTCTTTACGAACTTCGGCGTAAAGGCCTGGAAGAGCCCCAGCATGTCACCGCAAATAATGAGCTGACCGTCGCAGGGGGCGCCGGCGCCGATGGAGTAAACGGGGATATCCAGCTTCTTCCATATGTACTCGGTGAGCTCCGGCGGAACCGCCTCGAGGAGCAAGGCATAGGCTCCGGCTTCCTGGACAGCCAGCGCATCCTTTATTAGTTCCCTGGCGCTGTCCGGGTCGCGGCCCTGGGCCTTGAAACCTCCTAACTGACCCGAGCTCTGGGGAGTGAGCCCGATGTGCCCCATAACCTGGATCCCGGCATCGGTGATCGCCCTGATGCGCCCCGTCACGCGGCGGCCTCCCTCAAGCTTCACGGCGTCCATGTCCGCCTCCTTGAGAAAACGGCCGGCGTTGATCACCGCATCCTCGTTGCTCACCTGGTAGCTGAGGAAGGGCATGTCGCCGATGCAGAAGGTATTGGGCGCTCCCCTCCGGACCGCCTGGCTGTGACGGATGCAGTCTTCCATCGTGACCGGGACGGTGCCTTCGTAACCGAGCACCACCATTCCCAGCGAATCCCCTACGAGGATCATGTCCATCCCGGCCGCCTCGGCAAAGGAAGCCGTCGGGAAGTCGTAGGCGGTGATCCACGCGGCGAGATCACCGGCCTGCTTCATTTGAAGGAACTCGAGTCTCCCTTTTTTCTTGGCCATCGGTAAAGGTCCTCCTCAAAAAAGTTTTTTGGTCTCTTCAAATTTGTATCCGGGTTACCCGTTGGCAATACTCCGGTGATACTCCCTCCCGCTCCACCGAGGGAAGCACCCCCCCCCACTGTCGGATCCTGGCGCGGTTCAGATTGAAAAAAGGATCTTAACCCCGACGGCGATAAGGATCAGACCTCCCATTACTGCCGCCCTCCCCCCGGCCCTTCTCCCGATCCGGTTCGCCAGGCTCATGCCGACGGCGACGATGGCGAAAGTCAGTACGCCTATCACGGTGGAAGTGAAAAGCGGGGCCAGGCCGAGGGGGGCGAAGCCCACCCCCGCCGCCAAAGCGTCCAGGCTCGTCCCAATGGCGAGAAGAATGAGCGGAAGGCCCCTGGTGGGGTCACCGGTGAAAAGACATCCTTCCCTTGGCTTCACCCCTTCGTAAATCATTTTTCCTCCCACGAAGACCAGCAGGCTGAAGGCGATCCATGGACCCGCGCCATTCGGCATGGAAAGGGCTTTCCCGGCGAAAACCCAGCCCGCAAGAGGCATGAGGGCCTGGAAGAGCCCGAAGGTGCCCGAGACCCTCATCACCGGCGCCGCCGAGAGATGGAACGGGGCACAGACCACTATGGCTATCGAGACGGCCAGGGCATCCATGGCGAGGCCGAAGCCTAGAAAAGCGGAAACAGCCGGTTCCATCATTGATCGCGCTCCCGGAAAATATCCGGGAGTGACACTTCGGGGGGAGGCCCCAGGAGAGCGCGGGTGGCATCCAGTTCGAAGTCGAAGAGCATCTTGGAAATGGAAAGGCTGGTTATGTCGTCGGTCTCGAAGGGTATCGAGAAACGCCGGTAACCGAACTGTTCGGCAAAGAAAGAGCTGGAACCCTTGTCCGTCGCCGTGGCGGTCATGATCTCCTGCAGGGCCATCAAACACTTGCTTTCATTCAGGAGAAAGCTGTCCCCTACCAGGACGATGACCTTGCACTCGTCCACGAGCATGAACCTGTCCCAGACGCCGCAGAGGGCCAGTCCGGCGCTCACGCCGGGGAAGACCTGGGCGAACAGCCCCAAGAGGGCCTCCATCATGGCGGAATAGCCGAAAATGAGCGAAAAACCGCCGTCAGCATGACGGCGCCGCCCGGGGATCAAAAGGTTGTCTCGAAAGAGCGGCCCTACCTGCCCCGTCTCGGCGCTCTCCACAAAAAGGAGCTCGCTGTCCATCCCCAGGGCGAGGGACGCTATCTTACCCAGCTGGTCACTGTGAAGAAGGTTGACCGAGACGGGGTTAAAGTCCTTCGCGTAAGGCGTCCATGGTGCTATGTCCAGGTCCATGTTCTGATCCCAGTAGGGAAGTATACCCATGACTTTTTTATCCTCCCTGTTCCTCATCGAGGATTATACCTCGACCGGCGCTATCGCAAGGGGTCCAGCAGATCCTTCATTTCCAGGTCGCCCCTGATGCCGAAACGGGTCAGGGTGAAATCATACCTGGTGGGGTCCTGAGGACGGATGACCCTGAAGGCGCGGGTCACTTCGATCACGGCCTGTTGGTCGGCGTTTTTCCTTGACACGAGCCCCAGGCCTGAGCAGATCCTCTGCATATGGGTGTCCAGCGGTATCATAAGGTCCGCCGGGGCGATGCACTCCCACCCTCCGGGGTCGATGGAGTCCCGCCTGACCATCCACTTGAGGAAAAGGTGATACCTTTTGCAGGCGCTCCCCAAAGCGAGATCCGGTAAAAGGGTATTGTATCTACCCGCGGAAGAAGACCGGAGCGCCCCGCTGAGGGAAGCAAGCCCCCCCAAGGCTTTCTCGGCGGAACAATGGATCCCTGAATCGAAAAGGTTCTCCAGGGAACCCCATTCCCTGAGGGCCTTCCTGACCGAGAAAAGGAGATCCGAGAGGTCCCGGGAGTCGGTGAAACGGTGGCGGAAACCTTCGCAAACCTCTCTGATGGCCCTGTCATTCGACCCGAGAAGAAAGTCGCGCGGGCTGCCCTGCATTTTATCGAGGACCCTCCGCGCACTTGTGACGATCTGCGATGCCCTCCCATAGGCCAGGCTTGACGCTATGACGCCAGCGACTTCCCTGTCGAGAGGATCGGTGAAGCCTCTCACCACGGAAACAGGGTCCGGGTCGACGAACTCGGGCCTGTTGTAGCGCCGGTACAAATCCTCGAACCGCTCCGCAAGAAAGGCGAGCCTTTCGGGCGTGGCCCGGGTGGCCACGTCCTTCATGGTCGTTCTTTCATGGCACAGGTTTCACGAGAGGGCTGCCACATGACCCCAGGGCGGTCCATACCATGACCTTCCGCATCAAGGCATTTCGTTCAGGATGAAGGTCGGAGCGTTCCGAGGCGATCTCCCCTTCTTGATCTCTCGATAGTGAGCGTAGGTGAGAGGCCTCCCTTCACCAAGGCGACGGGAGAACAGGACCTCCCCGAAGAACAGGACGTGGGTGAAGATATCCACCTCCTTAACGACCCTCGCCTCCATGACGGCGAGAGAATGTTCGAGGACGAGGGGGGCTCCCGTCTTTCCCGTCTCGAAAGAGCACTTCTCGAACTTGTTGAAATCCCTGCCGCACTTGAAACCAAAATTGCCGATGAAGGTCATGGGAGTATCCTCCCCCAGGACCGAAACGCTGAAAACGCCGGAGTCTCTGATGCACTCGGTGGTCAAGTTTTCCTTGTGTAGGCAAGCGGCCAGGACAACGGGGTCCGATGTGACCTGCATTACGGCGTTGGCCACTTGGCCGTTGAACTTGTCGCCCTTTTTTGAACAGACGATATAGAGTCCGTAGGAAAGGGTGTAAAGTGCCCTCTTGTCGATGGCGTCCTCCATGAAGACCAGCCTCCTCCATTTTCGGTCACCCGTGGGGTGCCAGTGGTTCCTGGGGGAGTGCCGTTCCCCCAAAAAGTGGGACGGGAGCCGCGCCCCCCAGCTTGAGGGGGGCGGTTCCCGTCGACAGTCATCTCATACTCGGCCATCGCCTGGTCGGCGATACCCTTTCACCGGCTCCGCCCTCTCACTGATGCCACTGCTTCAGCTCTTCCAAAGTCCGTGGATATTGCAGTATTCCCTGGCCGATACGTCTTCCCCGGCCTCAGCAAAGAACGCCTCCGGGGCGTCGCCAGGTTTCAGGAATTGCCTGCAGTTCTTCCCGTCGATGATCAGCTGGACCCATTCAATATAATGCTTTTCGATCATCGGATGGGGGATACTCCCGACCTTGACAAGAAGCCCGCCGTCCTTCTTTTCTATGACGGGAACGTGCTTCTCGGTGGCGGAATCCGCGTTCTGTTCCTCCATCAGGGTCATGGGCTGGCCGCAGCAGACAAGCTCGCCCGCGCCTACATGCAGCAGCTCTACCACGTTACCGCAGAGTTCGCACTTGAAGATATCAAGTTGTTTCGCCATTTCGGTTGCACCTCCATTATGGGTTTTTCTGCCTTGCGCCTCATTTTACCACTTTCTTCCGGAGTAGGGCCGAATTTAGGGCTGTTTTTTAAAAACTTTATAGATTCTTGAGCAAACATCCGCTCTCGTGGCTCGTAAAAAGGAGGGGCCCCGTGGGGCCCCTCCTCCACGTACCGCCGCAGCGTGAGCAGACCGGTCACGATCTTATGCCGCGTTCCTCGGGTGACCCTGGGATCAGGCTGTCCCAGAAGGCGGCACAGATCCCCGCGACCGCCATAGGGGTCTTGAGTATGGCCCAGAGCATCTGACCGGGGATCCCCAGCGCGAAGAAGGCTTCCTGCTGCCCTTCGGCCCACCCCGGCAGGCCGAGGGCCATCAGGAAGGAGAAACCGACGATCAGTACGTTGCGCTGGCTCCCCATATCGGCCCTCATGAGGACCTGTATGCCGAGAGCCCCGATAATGCCGAAAAGAGCTATGTAGGCCCCACCGATCACCGGGCTCGGCACCGTCGCGATGAGAGCCCCCAGTTTACCGATCATCCCCATGATGAGGAGTATCACCGCTCCCGTCCTGACCACCCATCGGGAGGCGACGCCGGTCAACCCGATCAACCCAACGTTCTCCGTGTAAGAGGTAGTCCCTACGGCCCCTAAAAAACCAGCCAGGACACAACCCACTCCTTCGGCTCCGATCCCCCGGCTGATCGTTTCGGCGTCGGGGTCATCCAGCCCGGACGCGTAGGAGCAGGAGTGATAGTCGCCGATGGACTCTATCATCACGGCGAAGAAACCGGCGATGATTGCGCCGAAGGCCAGAAAGCTGAACCGGGGAGGGCCCCAGGGCATGAACAGGTTGAGCCTGAACCAGGGGGCCAGCCTCACTTCGGCCAGGCTGACGTGAGCGGCGTGCCCGGCGGGAAAAAGACCCGCGAGGCTGCCGAAGAGGCAGACGAGGTAGGCTATCACTATTGAGGCAAGAACAGCGAAAATGTTCATGAACCTGTTCCGGCTCAGGAGGCTGAAGATGAAGACACAGGCGACGACGATCAGGGAAACGGGCCAGTAGTTGGCGGCGTTGGACTGGACCGCCGTGGACGCCAGGGAAAATCCGATAGCCATGATCGTGGGGCCGATGACAACAGGGGTGATGATCTTGCGGATATAGCCCACCAGGCGGCTGTAACCTAGCCCCGCCAGGATGAGCCCGCCCGATATGAGCGCCCCGCCTATGTATTGCATGACCACGTTGGGACCGAACCCGCTGTAGGCCCCGATAATAGTCATTATCGGGGGTATGAAGCTGAAGCTGGAACCCTGGACGATGGGCAGCCCCGAACCTAACTTGGGGTGGGTCTGGATCAGTGTCGCTATACCCATGGCGAAGTAGACGCAGGAGATGAAAAATGCGATCTGGGACGTCGTCATACCCATGGCGGGGCCAAAGATCAGGGGTACAAGGGTGGTCGCCCCGAAGAGAGTAAGAACGTGCTGCAGACCGGCGAGGACCATGATCGGTGCCGGGGGCTTGTCATTCACTCCGTACACAATGCTCTTCCTGGCCATAATACGGAACACCTCCCTGATAATGTCCAAGACTCCGGCGTGCATTGTAGCATTTTATGTAACCGGTTGCACAAAAAAATCGGAAAGGGTTATCCTGTTAGGGACGACGAAAGAAAAAAGGAGGCTGGCCCGATGAATAACCTTGAGAACGCCGCTTCTCATTGTTCGGCCATGATCGAGAGGTCAAGCCGGATCGTCCTTCTCAGCGGGGCGGGGATGTCCACGAGCGCGGGGTTGCCGGATTTTCGGGGCCCCGACGGGATATACCGGAGAAAACTGGGGGTCGACCCTGAGAAGATCTTTGATATCGATTGGTTCAGGAGGGATCCCTCCTTCTTCTACCGGTTCCACCGGGAATTCCTGGGGTCACTGGAGAAGATCGAGCCGACCTTCGCTCACCGTTTTTTCGCTTCCCTGGAAAAGGAGGGTAAACTCTCGGGGATCATAACCCAGAACATCGATTCCCTTCATCAAAGGGCCGGTTCTTCCAAGGTCCTGGAATTCCACGGAGGGGTCTGGTCCAGCTTCTGCACCTCCTGCGGCAAGACCTGGGGTTACAGGGAAAGCCTTGCGATGGCCTTCGCCAACGATGTGCCGCGGTGCGATTCGTGCGCCGGCGTGATAAAACCCGATATCGTCTTCTTCGGCGAGATGGTGAAGCACCTGGAAGAAAGCCGTGAACTGGCAAGGGGAGCCGACCTGTTCTTTGTCGTGGGGTCATCGCTCAACGTCACGCCCGCGGCCCTTCTCCCGTCGCTGTCCGGGGGAAGGATAGTGGTCGTCAACAAGGGCGAGATCGCCCGCCACTACTTACCCCCCGAGAGGATCGACCTCCTTGTCGAGGAAGATATTGACACCTTTTTCAGGGCCGTCGAGAGGGCAAGGGAGCAAGCCTGACACATCGGGGCGACCTCTACCCCCGCGCCCACGGAGTTTTAGAAGGAAACCTTCATCCTCCTGAGCCCCTCTTCGAGGAGTCTCCAGGGGCAGCCAACGTTGAGCCTCTGCCAGCCGCTGCCCTGGTTTCCGAACCAGTAACCGGGGTCAAGCACGACCTTCCCTTTCTGGATAAGCCTCTCCGTGACGGCCTCGGGGGCCAGCCCCGAGGCGGACATGTCCAGCCAGAGGAGGTATGTCCCTTCGGGGGCGCGGGTCTTAACCCAGGGCATCTCCTCCTGGAAGAAAGCCAGGGAGCGGTCGATATTCTCCTTCAGGTAATGAAGCACCGATCTGAGCCAGGGCGCACCGTGACGATAAGCCGCTTCGGCGGCGGCAAGGCCGAAAACGTTATAGGCGCCGATACCGGCGGCCCTCAGGGATGTCTGGAAGCCCTCGCGCAGCCCGGGATCGGCGATGACGGTGTAGGCCGTCTGGAGACCGGGGATGTTGAAGGTCTTGCTGGGACTTACACAGGTAATGATACGGTCGGCCTTTTCAGGTGAGATGGAGGCAGCCGGTATATGGGCAAAGGGTTTGAAGACCAGGTCGGCGTGGATCTCGTCGGATACGAGAAGGGTCCCCGTTTCCCGGCAGAGGCGGCAGACCCCGTCGAGTTCCTCCCTTGTCCACACCCTCCCCACGGGATTGTGGGGGCTGCAAAGGAGAAGGATACGGTTTTCGCCCTCTTCAAGCAGGACCCTCAGGCCTTCCATGTCCATCCGGTAACGGCCCCCGTCGTTTATGAGGGGGTTTTCCACCACTTGCCTGCCGTTGTCCTTGACGATCCTGAAAAAAGGCGGGTACACCGGGGGCTGGATGATCACGCCGTCACCGGGATCCGAAAAAGCCCTGATGGCGGCGCCGATGGCCGGCATGACCCCCGAGCAGGACACAACCCAGGAGGGGTCCGTGTCCCACCCATGGTTTATTCGGAGCCAGTCGGACACGGCCTGGTAGGACCCAGAGGAGGCCTGCACGTAGCCGAAGACACCGTGGAGAGCCCTCCGCCTGATGGCTTCGATGACCTCCGGGGGGGAGAGAAAATCCATGTCCGCGACCCACAGGGGCAGGGCATCCCCGGGGACAGGGCCGAAACGCCCCTCCATCCCGTCCCATTTGAGGCTGTCGGTCCCCCTTCTTTCAATGACACCGTCGAACGCAAGACCATTCAAACCGATAGCTCCACCTGACACTGGTCGAACCCTCCTTATGCTTTTCTCCCGTTAGGGGAAAATCCCCCCAGCTGGCCTCCGTCGTACCTTTCGGTCTTCAGATCAGGACCTCCAGGGGCGGACCCATAATACTACAGGAGCCGCAACATTCCCCTGAGGCGAAAGCGGTTTAAAATAGAGTCGTATGGGGATCATTGAAAGACTTGGAGGTGGATCCTATGAAAAAGATGATCCTTATCCTGTTCCTGGCCGTGCTGGTCATACTGCCGGCCCCCCCTGGACGGGCTGAGGCCGCCATGAGCTACGAAGAGTTGCTGGAAGTGTACTCCAGGAAGTTTGAAAACCGACCGAAAGCGGAAGCCCTGAGATCAACGCTCCTGGAGATGGCGTGGGACTCCGGAGGCCCGACCCTGTTGGGTTCTATAAAGGACCCGGGTCTTCCCCCTGAACAGAGAGCCGCCAACGGCCTCAAACTGATCGAGGTGCTCTTCCCCAATGGCGACCCTGCCCGATGGGAAAGGGTCTCGGGCTTTTGGTCGGGGCCGATGATACCGAAACCCCTTGCGGCTTTTGACGCGGTCTTCTTCACCGTTATGGCCCTGCTCGAAATGGACCGCCCGGAGGCTCCCTGGGTGGCCCAGGACCTTCTCCAGGCGCTCAGGAGTTCGTCGGCGGCGGCACTCCTGGCTTTGAGGACGGCCCCTGCGGAATACCCGTGGATAGTGGGAGCCCTCGAAAAGGGTACGGGTTTGCCCCCCCTGGGGGGCTGGCCGAGGGGAAAGGTCCGGGGCAAGCTCCCCTTCGCGCACCCCGTAAGGTCCGTGATCACCGAAACACAGGCGCAGTCGCGGGATATGCAGTTCCTCAACTCGGCCGGCCAACCGGCCCCGGGGGGTCCCTACGCCTGGGACCGCGACCGGGGAAGGGTCTACCGGGTGATAGAACCCAGCGACGACCAATACTGGTGGATCCTGCCTGATTGACGATGGTGCCAGTCCATGGATGATCCGTCGAGCCTCGCCTGGCCAAGTCGTGGTGTGGAATAGAAATTTGGCCAGGGAAAGTATCAAATGAAAAGCGGTAAAAAGGTGTCAACGGACAGGGAAAATGTCATGGGTTAGGTACCAAAACGGGACAGGGAAAATGTCAT